>ENA-ORBV01000075-ORBV01000075.1-microbial-mat-metagenome-genome-assembly--contig:-NODE-75-length-181881-cov-9.549559_pt1 | contig 181881 bp, 165 predicted proteins | sample MGYA00237777_ERZ505514 | MGnify/ENA primary metagenome ERZ505514 (study PRJEB26160, sample SAMN06269048) | microbial mat metagenome | isolation source: Oligotrophic lake microbial mat | place...
ACCGGGGAGTGGCGCAGCGGTAGCGCTCCCGCTTTGGGAGCGGGAGGTCGGGAGTTCGAGTCTCCCCTCCCCGACTGGTCACGTCGTTCAGGTCACGTCGTTCAGATCGAGTTAGTCGATCGGACCGACGGCATCGCGGATGAGGCCGTGGAAAACACTGACGCCGTGTTCCCACTTCGGGCTCAGTAGTCCGGTGTTGTAGTTGCCCGCATCGAGGTTGCGCTGCACGTGTTCGCACATGCGCGCATCCTCGTCCGCGACTTCCTCGCTGAACTTCACCGTCTCTTCAATATCTTTCGCGTCATCGGCGAAGAAGTATTCGAAGATCAGGTCGCTGTGGGTGTGGCCCCGCGGCAACCAACGTTCGACAGCAAACCCGCCAGGAAACACGTCGAACGCGTAGGTCGGCCAGAAGTAGCCGAAGACACTGAACGTGCTTTGGTCGCGAGGCGGCATCGTGTGAATGTTCCAGCGCGGGTCGCCCTTGAACGTGACCTTGTAGTTCAGCGCGTCGGCATCGCGGCTCATCGCCGGGTGCGTAGTTGGCAGGTGATAACCCTCGACGAAGTTGTCGCCATAGGTCTTCCAGTTGCAGGCGACGTGGCGCACGCTCTTGCTGTGATAGCGGTAGCTCTCAAGCGGAACGGTTTCAATCTCTTTCGGGAAGTCGCCGAGCCATTCCAGCAGCGGCGGGGTGGCCGGGTTCAAACACACGAACACCATGCCCCGCCACGAACCGACCTGAATCGTTGTGAGATCCATGTTCTCGGGGGCTGGCGCGCCAAAGTCGCGGGCGCTCAGCAATTTGCCCTCCGCGTTGTATGCCCAACCGTGGTATTTGCACACCAGGTTCTTCGTGCAGCCTTCACCCTCGAAGACCATCGGGCCAGCACGATGTGCGCAGATGTTGTAGAACGCCGTCAACCCGCCACTGTCGGTGCGCCGGATGAAGATCGGCCAGCCCGCCAGGTTCTCGGTGATGTAGTCACCGCTGTTACGGAACTGATGGTCGTAGGCGACGTGGATCCAGTTGCTGCCGAAGATCGGCCAACGCTCACGCTTCCAGATCTCCGGATCTGTGTACCACCGCGCTGGAAGTGTTTCGATCAGCTCGACAGGTGTTTGGGCGGACGGGCTCGTCATTTGCCGGGGTCGGCGCGCACAACGTCGAGTTGTTGCATCGCCATCAGATTGCGCATCTGATCCTGCATTCCCTCTGGTGAACCGTCGAGGAAGATCACGTTGCCCTTGCCATGCTCGGCCATCTGGCGAATCGTTTCTGTCCACATCGAGAACAAGATGAGCGATGAATCGACGCTGTTGGTTTCCAGCTCGCGAGCGGCCAACGCGAGACCGCGTGCCACTTCTTCGCGGAATAGGGCGACACCCTGACCACGCAGCTGGGCGGCGGTGCGCTCGGCCTCGGCCTCGATGCGAACGGCGGTACCAAGAGCCTCCGCTTCCTTGGTCTTGCGAATCAGCAAGGCATCACCCTCGTTGGTAGCAGCAGCCTTCAAGTTGTTGCTGGCCACCACTTGCGCCATCGAGGTCGTGATCGCCTGATCGAAAGTGATGTCGTTGAGCTGCAAGTCGATCAGATGGAAGCCCCAGGTCTCGATGACGTGGTCGAGGTTTTCCTTCACCTCTTTCACAATCTCGCCGCGCAGGGCGAGGATCTCGGCCTGCTTCTTGGTGGCCACGAAGCCTCGGGTGCTGCCTTCGACGCTACGCACGAGGGCTGTCAGGAAGTCTTTCTCGCTGACGAATTTGAAGGCGATGTTCTTGATCGTCTCTTCGCTCTCGCTGATCGCGCCATACACCATCATGGCGGTGAAGTAGACGTTGGCCTGGTCGGAGGTGATCGCCTGGAACTGCAGCTCAACGGCGCGGTTCTGGATGCTGATGCGGCGGAAAATCTTCTCGACGAACGGCACGACGACGCTGAGGCCCGGGCGCAGAGTGCGGCGGTACTTACCAAAGATCGTGGTGACACCCACGGTGCCCTGATTGACAGTGCGTAGGCCGGTGAGAATGGCGAGCACTACGAGAACGATGAGGACAATGCCAGCAACTGTGCTGGAGCTAATGGCGACCATGGCGACTGCCTCCTAGATGGGTTCGGCGGGGAGTCTATGCGCGTTCTCGGTCATGAAATTGGGTCACGGGGATGACCCCCCGGATTCCGGGGTGATTTCGGTAGCAGTTACCGTGGCCCAATGAGTTGGGTCCCAGTCGTCGACATCAGCACAGCAGGTGCGCCCGGGCTGATTGACGAAGCATGCGAGCGCGCCGGCTTCGTCAGCATCGTTGGTCACGGTGTCGCTGCTGGCGTCGTCGCAGATGCGTGGAACAGCGCACGTGCCTTCTTCGATTTGCCACTTGCGGCTCGGATGCAGGTGGCGATGCCACGTCCGGGGTATCCGTATGGGTACTCACCGATTGCTGGCGAGACGCTGACTCGGTCGCTCGGCGAAAAGCCCGGCAAGACAGCGGCACCCGACCTGAAGGAGAGTTTCGCGATCGGGCCGGTGGATCGCCCGACGCACACCATCACAGATCCCGACGAGTCGTTCGCATGGTCCGAGAATCTCTGGCCGGCCGCGCTGCCTGCACTACAACCTGCGTGGGAAAGGTATTTCCGCGCGATGAGCGACCTAGCAGCGCGCTTGCTGCGACTGATGGCAACCAGTTTGGGGTTGCCATCGACGTACTTCGATCCGATGATCGATCGTCATACCAGTGCGATGCGCGCGCTCAACTACCCCGCGGTCGATTGCGCCGGGGGTCGACTCGGTGCGAGCGCACACACCGATTACGGCACGCTGACGATTCTGCTGCCCGATCCGATCGTCGGCGGTCTGCAGGTGGAAGGCATCGATCGCGCCTGGCACGATGTCGCGGCGGTGCCCGGTTCGTTCATCGTCAATCTCGGCGATGCGATGGCGCGTTGGACCAACGATCGTTGGCGGTCAACGATGCATCGCGTGCAAGTGCCCACCAGCCGCCGTCAATCGATCGCGTTCTTTCACAACGCCAACTGGGATGCGGTGATCAAGTGTTTGCCAACCTGCCTGCCAGCCAACGAGTTTGCCAAGTACGCACCCATCGCCGCTGGCCCGCACCTGATGCAAAAGTTCCAGTCGACAGTGAACACCTACTAACCCAGCGCTTCGGTCGCGGCTGCGCCGGTATCGTGTGCACGGTTCGCGGGTGTAGCTCAATGGCTAGAGTTCCAGCCTTCCAAGCTGGCTATGCGGGTTCGATTCCCGTCACCCGCTCTATGAGACGAAACATCACTCGTGTGCGATTTGCCCGAGTACTCACACTGACCGTTGTCCTGATCGCTGGGTGCAGCGATGACGGAAACGGGAACTCCGTATCGACGACCTCGGCCGGAATAGCCGTCGACGTGACCGACGCGTGCACGTTTCTCAGCACCGACGACTTCGCGGCTGTGGGTTTCACGGTCGACGGCGACCCTGAAGATGTCAGCGACAGGTTCAGCCTGTCAACAACATCGAGTGTTGCCTGTCAATGGATGACCTCCGACGACAACATCTCCAGCAGTTGGGAGCTCGTCATCGGCAGCGGCGGCGCCGAAGCCGCTTATGCGCTGGAGTTGTCGTTCGCCGCACAGGACACCATCACAACGGTGGATCTCGGCGGTGAGGCCTTCCTAGCCGACATAGCTTCATCGTTCGACAGCGCCGACCATGACTTTGAAGTTGGCGTGCGCATCGACGACACGTTCTTCACATTGTCGACTACCGATGACCGAGGCGCCGAAGCGATCGTGGCTCTCACTGCACTTGTCGCCGATCAGCTCGGCGCTTAGCCGCCGACCCTTCCGCATCGTTACAGTTCCATCATGCATGAGTTCTGGTGGAGCGACCGCGTTGGAGCCCACCTCTGGACTCTGCCCTAACGAACGCTGGCTCTGGTCAGACCTTCGAATCTTCGAAGTCATCGATGGCTGTCCAGCATTCGCAGGCGGTCGCCCAACGAATCGTGCGAACCTGGTCGACACCGGCGTGGTCGTCGGCGCTGAAGGTCACGTTGCCCCAGGCGGCGAGTGGAAAGTCGGTGATCATCTCGAGCGCCGCTACGAAGCTTTCCCTGGTGGGGTCGTCTCCGGCGTTGCGCAGCCCTTCGTACAGAAGCGCCATCAGGTCGCATGTGAACAACGTCTGGCCCGTCTCGCCGCTCTCGGGTGAGACGAGTGCGACGTCCTCGCCCGAGTAAGCCTCGTAGTTGTCAACGCATGTCACCGCTTGTGGGTTGAGATCGAAACCGGCAGCAACCTCACCGACCCGACTCATGGTCATCGCCTCCGCCCCGTCGACCAGCGACTGCGGGAACGACTGGGTGGATACATCCTGCAGCTGATTCGCCCATTCCGGGAACAGCAGCGCTGGGGAATAGCCCTGCTGCTCCGCGCTGGCGAGGAAGTTGGTGACGCTGCTCGTGCCGACCATCAGGATCGCCAGGTCGGCGCCGTCCGCGACGAAGCGTTGCACCACGATCGCGTCCTGTGGGCTACCGATGCCCTCACCGTCGGAAGGCAGATCCGAAGCGATCTCGATGCCGATGTCGGCCAATGCGGTAACGAACGCATCGTGCGCCTCTTCGGAGCGCGTGTCCCAATAGAGGCCGATGCGCTTACCGTCGAACGCACCTTTCTTGTCCGCCCATGCGACGAACGCCTGCATCACCTGCGACTGGTCGGCGCGCACGGTGAACAACCACGGCGCGCCACGTTGATAGTCGGAGGCGGCCTGACCAGAGCTGTCGATGACGGGGATGCCGTACCGCTCGGCGAGACATTGCGAACCGACTTGGAAATCGCGACTGGCGATCACGGCGAACACGTCTTCGTCTTGCGCGAGTTGTGTACACGCACCAAGTTGATCCTCCGAGCTCAGCTGGTTGAACTTCACGTACACGAACTCGAGGTCGATCCCGTTGATCGGCAACAAGCCATCGCGTCGCCAGGCCTCGAGTACGGCTGCGGCCTGGAGCTCTGGGTCGCCGAGCGAGAACTTGTCGTTGAGCACCGCGAACGCGCCGACGTCCTCGTACGCAAACCCGATCCGAAGCGTCTGGCGAACCTCCCCTGGAGCGGTCGAGACGTTCGAAGAGCCGTCAGTGGAGGTCGGAGTGGTCGCCGCAGGTGCCGTGACGTCGGCCGCTGGTTCGTCATCGGCGCCACTACACGCTGCCGCGACCAACGACATGATGGCTATGGCTGCAATCCCGAACTTTCGATTCACGTTAACTCCCAGGGGTCAGCGGGCAACTTGCAATTCAGTATGCTGAATATAGCGTGAACAATCACGCAGGATGAGGAGGCCAGGCCATGACGTCGAGCGATCTCAAGGGAACTCCGCAGCGAACGCGCACGCTCAAGGTTCGCCCGCTCACTGGCAACGTTGGCGTCGAAGTCTCGGGCATTGACTTAAACGACGATTTCGACGAGGACATCGCGAATCAACTTCGCGATGCACTGTGTAATAACTGCGTCCTCGTCGTCCGCGATCAGTTTCTTTCGTCAGAGGCTCAGCTGCGGCTGGCGCTCGTGTTCGGCGAGCCCTTCATGCCGAGCTACTACCGCAAGAACACTGTGGAGGGTTTCCCCGACATCGCAGTCGTACCGAACTTCGGCAAGGCGAAGGCGCCGGCTGAGGGATGGCATACCGATTGGTCGCACATGACCGTCCCGCCGACTGTGTCGGTCGCGATCCCGACTGTGCTCGCGCCCAAGGGCGGCGACACGATGTTCTCGAACCAGTACGAGTCGTACAATCGGCTGTCCGACGGCATGAAAAAGTTCCTGTCCGACAAGCGCGCCAAGTTCATCGGAACACGTCCGATCGGCGACGATCAGAAGGTCGTGACCGGCGACGACCTGACAGCGAAGGCGAAGCGCGAGGACGTCGTGAACTTCCACCCGATCACGCCAACCCATGCGCACACCGGCCGCACGGCGCTGTACCTGAACCGACCCGGCGCATCCATGGTCGAGATCGAAGGCATGACGCCCGCCGAGAGTCTGCCGATCCTCGAGTATCTCTACGCACTGTCGACAGACCCCGACAATGTGTATCGCCACACCTGGGAGCCCGGCGACATCGTCTGCTGGGACAACCGCTGTGCGATGCACTACGGCGTTCACGATTACGGCGACGTCGAGCGCACGTTGCATCGTGTCACCGTCGGCGGCGTCATCTGACGTACTCCAGCCCGGGTAGTGGACGCTACGCGACTGCGCCGATTTCGGTGCCGTCGGGCCGGTAGGTGTGCCACTGTCCGGCGTTGTCGCGGTGGACGCGGTAGCCGTCGTTTTTGGCTCGGTCGTGTCTGGGGCACAGTGGACCGCCGTTGGTAGGGCGCGTGTTGCCGCCGTGTTGCCAATCGGTGGTGTGGTCCGCATTGCAGTGCCCGGCCGCAATACAACAGCCGGGCCAGGTACATCGTGGTGCTTGTAATCGTACGGCTTCGCGGGCGGCCCCGGCGAACAGGCGACGCCGGCGACCAAGATCGATGACGTTGCCCGCCGAATCGAACACGACACGACGCACGTGGCCATGAAGTGCGGCCATGACGGCTTCTGAGGGGGTGATCAGGGTGCCGTCGGCGGTTTCGCAACGCCGTCCACGGGTTGTGATGGAACGAACCGAAGGGATCGGCGACTCGCCGCGCAGCGGGATGACGCGCATACGGGCCAACGCGTCCTCAAAGGTTTCGACATCGATCACGATGTTGACGGTGGGCTCGGGCCGTTGCGCATTGACTGGAGTGGACGCCGCCGCCCGAAAGACCTGCAGCAGCGCATCCCACCGGCGTTGTGTGGCAGTACGAGCCATATCGGCACCAGTCGCGCCATCGCCGATCTCGGCGGCGGCAGCTTCCCAGTCGGCGGCGAACTCGGCGTCGCAGAAGCGCTGCCAGATCTCCATCATCTCAGCCGTGTCGAGCGCACCGCCCTGCCCGACGAGGTAGCCGACACCGTCGCGTTCGACCAGACCGGCGAAACGACGCTGATGTGTAGCCTCCGCGTCGCGGTGCGCGCCATCCTCATCAGCTAACTGTTCCCAGCGGCGCACACACAACTCGAAGTCATCGAACGACAGCGTGCGCGCCAACCCGACCATCAGTTGGCTGTCGCCCGCGAGCAAATGACCGCAACGCGGGTTGGCACGCACCCGCGCCAACAACCGTGTCTGGGACACCCCGACGACACCCTCACCTAACGCTTCGACCACCATCGGCATGTCCGCCAACAACTTGGCCGTGCGCTGACGATGCGTGATCTCGGCATCGGACCAACGCAGTTCGCCACGCAACAACGCCCGCACCGAAGCATGCCGATCGCAAAGGTGCGCCTTAGACGTATGCAACGCATCGACGACAACCGCCATTTCGGCCTCCACCGAACGCAACTGCGCATCCAACGCCTTCAGCCGGTCGATCTGTTGGGCGGCACCGAGCGCGGCGACATCTGCCACCAGCCCTACAAGCGACACAACAGATCCTGGCCCCATCCTGACACCGTATCAGACACACGTTCGCGTTGCAACTCACGAACATATATTCATTTCGATTCTCGCTGTCACTAGTCATAACTAGTAAACCTATCTTGTAACTACTAGTCATAGCTAGTAGAATCGAATCCATGGCAACTGATCGAAGATTGGCGCGACGTCGACTCGATGAACGATTCGACCAGCTCAGGCCGCTCGCACGCAGCCCCCGCCCGCATCGCGGCTGGCTTCGGGCGATCCGAGACGCACTCGGAATGTCCACCACGGAGATGGCCAAGCGAATGGGCGTCATTCAACAACGTGTCTCCCAGCTCGAGCAGAACGAAGTCAGCGACCGCATCGAGCTCGGGACGCTGAGACAAGCGGCCGACGCATTGAATTGCGATCTCGTGTACGTCCTGCTGCCTCGCACTCCGTTGGAGGATGCAGTGCGAAAACAAGCGAGGCGAAAGGCGGGCGCCATCGTGGAGCCCGTCGCCCACCACAGCCGATTGGAAGATCAGTCGTTGACAGCGGCCGACACGCAAGCCCAGGTGGACGAACTTGCTGAACGACTGATTGATCACCGAGATTTGTGGCGCGAACCCGGCCGCAATCGATGACAGATGCGCTGATACCTCTCGGCGACGGTCACACAGAGCTTTCCGAGGACGATCGACGAGGACTGATCCCGACGTACATTGCAACGCGCGGCGAACTGTTCGAAGCTGAACAGCGCAACATCACGGAGGGAGTGCGCGGCCGGCATCCCACATCGGTGAAACTCGTCGATGACAAGTACTTGCGAGAACTCCACCGTGCGATGTTCGACAAAGTGTGGAAGTGGGCGGGGAAATACCGGCGCCGTGAGACCAACATCGGCATCGATGTAGCCGACATTTCAGTGGCGGTGCTTGAACTCGTCCGCGATGTAAACACATGGGTCGAGTCTGACGCCTTTGGTCCCGACGAGTTGGCGATCAGATTTCATCACCGCCTCGTCGCGATCCACCCGTTCCCGAACGGAAACGGGCGACACGGAAGAATCGCGTCCGACCTTCTCGTGACGGCACTCGATGAAACACCGTTCACCTGGGGGGCAGGACTCCCCGCTAGCACGGACGAACTCCGACAGCGATACATCGCCGCACTAAGGCGCTCCGATGAAGGCAACATCGCGGAACTGATCGAGTTCGCCAGGTCGTGACAAGCACTTGCGGGTCGACTTGTTGTCAACGGCCAATTCGGTGTCTTCCTCCAGTGGAATATTCAACCCCGGATCGCCACTGACGTCAGTCGAACAGCCGAGTTGCTGCCGGCTCGGAACCAACACTACGAAAGGGGGCCACTGGGTAGTCATCCGGCAACTTGAAGGCCCCGGCATCGGCGAGCTCAGCCGTGCTGATCAACGGACCCTCGCACACTCGGTTGAGAAGTGCGGCCTGAGAGGGCTCGAGGTCGATGAGCAGCCCAAGCACGTGGAGGATGTCGAGAAGATCCGTCGTGTACTCAGGGAGCCAGCGATCGGGTCGGATCCTCTCCAACTTCGACGGCGGGCGCTTGTCTCCCATGAGTGGTCGTTCCCGGTTCGCTCGGCGATAGCTGAACCACTGGCTGAGCACGTTCATCCCCGAGACGTTGTAGGCCCACATCGCAGCCGTGACGTTCTCGATGAAACCGTTACCGACGAGCAATCGGCCCTTCACCGGGTCGTATTGGAGTGCGTCCGCCATCTCGCCTGAACGCGTGGAGATTGCGCCTTCGGATGGAACCTTCGGTGCATGGTCGGCAGGAAGCCGGGGGCGACTTGCAGGTCGACCAGCCGACGAGTTGACGAAGCGCTCGCCGAACGTTTGGAGCCAGATCACCCTCCGACCGAGTTCAGCCGCCTCAAGGAAGTTCTCCCGGTCTGCGGTGAGCGGCACGTGCAGCCCCGGCGTCGAGAGGTCATCGGCAAACCGCGAAGTGAAGCCCGGGCTAGCCACGACACCGACGATGTACGCGTAGATGTCCTCGGCACCGACATCCGCGCCAACCACGGATGCGATGTGCGCAACGATTCCTGGCCGCACGTTCGGAGTCGTCGCCGCGTGATCAAGCCAGAGAGGTATCGCTCGACCGCCTCGACCGTGGTAGTGGTCGAGGTCGGTAATCAGCCCCGTGACCGTAGCCGCAGGACCGTGCTTGGGTGCCGTGCGATGAAGGTACGTCAGGTGAACCTGGACCGGGGACATGGCAGACCAGAGGCCAGGGTTCGGGCGGTTGATGAGTCGGTTGTCGGGAATGATCCACTGCCGGTCAAATGAGCGAAACCCGTACCGCACCGGGGACAGTACGGCGCCGTTGTCAGCACCCACCGGCATAGGATTGTCGGCGTACCCGGCGAGGCCCGCCTTCACGACCTTCGTCGTCGAACGGTCGCCGCCCTCGTGGGGTCTGAACAGCGCCTCTTTGTCTGCTGGAGCCGCGCCGATGAGGGCGGCCCAACGATCCGCCAGCGTCTGCTTGTCCGGGGCAATGATCCAGGTGCGTCCTGGCATCGCACCCGAACCGTCGTAGACGAACAGATCGCTCAGCCCTGGATACGTCGACCACGCACCGGTCGACGCCGGCAAGAACGGGTCGCGCCAACCATCGGGGCATTCGATCCACCCCTCGTCGGTGATGTCGATCGCGGCCAGCGCCTTGAACTTGCCGAGACGGTGGCCGACGGGCAACGAGCGAAATCGAACTTTGGCTGCCGCATCAGGTTTCTTTGCAGTCGACCGCGATGCCATCACGATGCAAACCGGTTGTTGCACGCCTTGGAAGACGCGTGAGTTGACGTTCGGTTGATGGCCGTCGGGCGAGCAATCGATCACCCAAATCTCCTCAGCCGTTCGGCGGAGGTAGTCGCGCATTTTCTGAAAGCCGGGACCATTCAGGAAACCGGCGACGGTGATGAAGCAAACGATGCCGGTGTCGTCGTGCGGGTGGTGATCGAACACCTTCCATGTCGCCCAACGCCAGAAGTACACGTAGAGGTTGCGGAGGTGTTTCGTGTGAGCGCCAACGCGCCAGGACGCTGGTGGAAACCAGTCGGCGAGGGGCGCGGCGATCTTCGCTTCCGCACTACCGGATTCGACCCAGCCGCCGCGACCCTTGGCCTTCTCCTTGTAGGGAGGGTTTCCGATCACGACTAGGACGGGATGATTCTTCTTGATCTCGTTGGCCTTGCGCCGCGACTCAGCGATGGGCTCGTAGAGGAGGCCGAGCTTCTCCTCTTCGATGTACGGGTTGCCAAGCGTGTCCGTGACGTAGAGGCGAAGCTCATGCCCAGTGGTCACTCCGAGATGCGCCAATTCGGCCAGCAGCCGAAGCTGAGCCACCGCGAACGGCCCAAGCTGAATTTCGAATCCGATGAGCCTCTGCAGCGCGTCCTCAATCATGCCGGGGATCGCTCCAGCACCTTGGTCGGCCCCGACCGTCTCGGCGATCGAACGAAGAGCTGCGAGCAGGAAGGTCCCCGTACCGACTGCAGGGTCGACGAGAGTCACGTCGGACGTGGCCAGACCCTGCGGCCGATCGAATCGGGTTCGCAGCGCAGTCTCGACGAACCCGACCATTGCCATGACCACCTCCGGCGGCGTGTAGTACGAGCCGGTCTTCTTGCGGAGCTGCGGGTCGTAGACGGACAAGAACTCCTCGTAGAAGTACAGCCACGCCTCGGGCTCACCCTTGGAGATTTTCTGCCAGTCGACCACCTCGAGCACCCTCGTAAGCGTGCCGACCGAGGTCTTCAGCGTGGCGTGCCCTTCGGTGTTGAGCGTGAGAATGAACAGCGCGCCGCCAATGAGCGAGTGCGTGGAGCCCACTTGTTTGGCGGCGCTCGCGACTCCGGCCGCCACCGAGATACCCCTCGCCCGCGCGACGAGCAGGCCAAAGGTGACGGCTTGGGCATAGCCGTCGGCGAAGGTCGCCTCATCCGCATCGGGGAAAAGCAGGGCGCGCCACTCGCCAGCGAGATCCGTGAGAGCTGGATTACCAAGCGCGAGCTGCTCAGCGACCTCGTCCCGCATCAGTCTGCACAAACGCGCGGTGAGGTCTGCGAGCTGTTTCGGTGTCTTCGGCGCGATCGGTTCCCAACGGAAGAAATCTTCAAACAGGGCCTCAAGGCCTGGAGCTGTGTTGATCGCTGCACCGTCGACGGCAATGTCGCCGTTCACCTTCACAATCTTTCCGACGAGCTCTCCGTCGCGCCAGAGCGAGAACTCGTTTCCATCGGTATACAACAGGTTGGGCAGCGCTTTGAGCTTCGCCCACTGGTCCTTGTCGTGCTGATCCTTGAACTTCCGAGGGTCTGCTCCCTTGCCGGGCGCTTTCACCTCAACGAACCCGATGAGGGCGCCGTGGATCTGGACCGCGTAGTCGGGCCGTGTCTTGAGGGCGGCGATGGAACTCTCGCCAATCGCCACAAAGTTCGACCGGCTGATGCGGCACAACTCGGCCAGGTCGCCCATCAGACCCTCCAGCGGCGCGCGGATCTGATCCTCGGGCTCACCCTTCGCCCCGATGGCCGAGAGCTTCTTGGTCGCTTCGGCGGCAAACCGCGAGATTGCACCCCCGATGTTGAGCCCGTCGGCCAATGTGAGCCCCCTTCTCCTCTTGTAGGGCACGCTAGCGAGAGGGTGTGATGCGGTGGCGGTATTCCTCGAACCGGCCTTCACTCGAACACCTCGTCGTCACCAGTCGAGGAGCGGCCTCGACGACCTCATCATCTCAGTGGCCTCCTCGACGTCGAAGGCCTCGGCATCGAAGCCGGGCGGTGCCCACTCGGCCAACTCGTCGTACTCTTCATGCTTCGGGCACTTCCCGGCCGTTTCAGGCCTTGAGTGCCTTGCCCCGAGCCACGGAGCCGAACAGAATTACCTCGATCGGATCGACGGCGCGAACAACTTCGTCAACGACGCCCTGCCGTGACGAGCACTTAGCGGCGCAACGGGCCGCGTAACACCTTGCCCGCTGCGTGCCAACCGCACATTCCGTGGACGCCCGCTCCTGGCGGCGTTGATGCAGAGCACAAGAACAGCGACTTGTTGGGCGTGACGTACGGGCGGGGCGAGATGGTTGGTCGGAACACCAACTGCAATCCGGTGTGCGCGCCGCCTGCGATGTCGCCGCCGACGTAGTTGGGGTTGTAGTCCTCCAATGCCGATGGCGTCGCCACTCGCCTTTTCAACACGACATCGCGGAAGCCGGGCGCGAAGCGTTCGATCTGTTGCTCGATCGCCTCCGTCGCGTCACCCGTATACCCGTGTGGCACTTGCGCGTACGCCCACAACGTGTGCTTACCTTCCGGCGCCCGCGATGGATCGAACAACGACGCTTGCGCGACCAGCACCAAAGGACGCTGTGGCATCTCGCCGGCGGCGATCGCCTTCTCGGCAGCGGCGAGTTCGGCAAACGTGCCAACCACATGCACCGTTCCCGCGCGGCGACACGCCTCATTCGTCCACGGCACTGGCGCATCGAGCGCGTAGTCGATCTTGAACGCGCCCGGGCCGTAATGAAACTTGCGTAACCGCCTGCGGTACCGCTCCGACAACGCGTCGCCCGCAATAGAGGCCAACTGAGTCGGGTTGGTATCGAACAGCGCCACCCGATGAGGTGGCAGTTCGGCCAAGTCGCGCACCATCGTGTCGGTGCGGATCTCGCCACCCAACTCGATCAACCGCGCGCCTAGCGCATCAGCGATCGCTTGTGATCCACCGGCGGCAAACGGCCAGCCACCGACGTGCGCCGATGCCGCCAGCATCAACCCGAACGCGGATGTCAACGGCCGCGTCAACGGCAGGAACGCATGCGCGGCGCAACCACCAAACAGGGCGGCGGCCTCCTCGGTCTCGAATCGGCGAACGAGCAGACTTGCAGGCTGCAACGCCTTCATACCGAAACGCGCCATCACGATCGGGTGACGCGGCACCGACAGCAGGGGACCGAGCAACTGCGGCGACAACGCATCCCAATTGCGAGTCATTGGCTCCATCAGTCGGCGCCACTTCTTGCCGTCGACGCCAAGTCCAGCCGCAGTCGCAGTCAGATCGCGATGCAACACTCCCGCGCGGCCATCGTCGAGTGGGTGCGCGAGCGGAATCTCGGGCCACACCCAACTGGGCGTGTGGTCGCCGAGCGTTTCGCGCGCGAACACGGGCGACGACATGCCGAGCGCGTGAACGGCCGCGCACACGTCGTGCGTGTAACCGGGCAAGGTCAGTTCAGCCGAACGCGTGCCACCTCCAATGGTGGACGCCGCTTCGAGAACCAATGTCGAGAAACCCGCTTCGGCTAGCCGAACAGCCGCGGCGAGACCGTTGGGCCCGGCACCGATGACAACAGCGTCGTAGCCCTTCTCCCCCACTAGCCCTTTGTGTCCTCACGTCGGTGACCCTGCGCCAGCCCGGCCAGCTTGCCGAGATCGATCGCGTCTGCCTTCACGGCCGCAACCTTGCAATCGGTCACCGCGCGCAGCGTTGCCGTGCGTGCGCCACCTTCAAGCAACGCGCGCTCACCCATCACTGCGCCAGGACCCATCTCGGCCAGCTTCTCACCATCGACCTCGACGACGAGAATCCCGTTCAACAGCAAGAACAGTTCGTCGCTGCTCGAGCCTTGTTCCACGAGTGTTTCGCCCTCTCTCAGCTTGCGAATCTCCGGCTTCTTTCCACCGCGCATGATGGCACCCTGCAGCTCGCGCTCGAGCAAGGTCTCGACTTCTGTGACCAGCGCTGGCGAGTCCTCATCGCCCCACGGCGTGTGCCGCCCGAACGACTCGTTCATCCACTGCTTGTACTCGGCAACGCTGCTCTTGGCGGTCAAGTTGCCGGCGTGGTCGAACACCCAGTGTCGCGGAAACCCTGAGGCGCCAATCAGCGAGCCGCTATGGGTTCCGTCGGCGTTGATCGTCAACTCCAGCGTCGTCCACACGATCGGCGCGTGGTACTGAATGAACGGCGCTTGCTTCACCACGCGTGGCATCGGTGCACCAGTACGACCGCCGACGGTTTGGGTGAACTTCACCGAAGTCGTACTCGCTTCTGGTGCGCTCTGACGATCCTCTAGTTTCATCGCCGGGATCGTGATCGAGCCGACGCCAAGCCCGACTGTCGTGCCGCCGATGACCCCGCCGCCGCAGTAGCCCGAGTCGATGATCTTGCCTGCGTCATCGACCTCGATGAAGGCGCGCAGTTCGTTGGCGAACCGGAACCCATCGGCGATCCGCAGCGCTTCAATCGCGGCCGGCACGTCTGCGCCCAACGAATCGGGCGGCGGCGAGTCGTGATGGGCCATCTTCATGCGTGTCGCGATCTTGCCCATGCCCTCAAGCAAGTCCGACGGAATCCATGACACCGTGGTGATACTGCTCACAATCCGCATCTGAACCTCCTAGTTCGGGGTAATCGTGCGCCAGACGAGCCTTTCGCTCCAGGGCGCTAACTGGCATCCGACGGTGTAGCTGGCACTACCCCGCGACACAGGCTCACGCCCTCGCCCGCCGCCGCAGTGTGCTATTGAATTCTCCGAATGGAAGCGATCACCGTTTTTGTCGCCGACGACAGCGTCTTCATCCGCGAAGGGGTGAGGGCAATGCTGTCGCGCCAGGCCGACCTGCAGATCGTCGGTGAGGCCGAGGACTACGACAGCCTGGTTGAGGGTGCCGAGAAGTCGGCACCAAACGTGGTCGTCAGCGACATTCGCATGCCACCGAACTTCGACCGCGAAGGCATCGAGGCGTGCAAACTGATCCGCAAGCGCCACCCTGGCACAGGCATTGTGATCCTGAGCCAATACGACGACCCCGACTACGCGATCGCGCTGCTCTCCGAGGGTGCCGCTGGTTACGCGTATCTGTTGAAGGACCGCATCGCGGAAGGCGACCAGCTTGCGCGCGCGATCCGCGAAGTCGCTTCGGGTGGGTCGGTGCTCGACCCAGTCATCGTCAGTGCGTTGATGAACCCCGTGCGGCGCACTGGTGGGCTGGATCTGGAAGACGACGCATTGCTCGAGATGGTGGCTGAGGGCAAACCGATCAAGGCCATCGCCGCGGTAACGCAATCAACTCCCGCAGCCGTCGAGGCACGCGTCGAAGAAGTGTTCCGCAAGCTCGCCGAGGGCGTCACCGCTGGCACAGCTGGTGCCCTCGATCGCCTGCGCAAGATGCACGCAGCGATCACATCTCGCGAAGAGCAAGGCGAGTCGCTTTCGCGAATGCTGCCAACGGGCGTCGCCGACCGTGTTCGTGCACGCGGTGCGCGCGCTGGCGACACCGAAAGGCTGAATGTCACTTGTTTGATGAGCGACATCCGCGGCTACACGACTATCAGCGAGCACACCGACCCGTCGGCACTAGCTCAGCAACTCAACCGGCACCGTGCCGAGATGAACAACGCGATTCTCGGCGCCGGCGGAACGGTCATGCAGTACGTCGGCGACGCAGTGTTGGCGGTGTTTGGCGCCCCCGAAGCATCGACCGACCACGCTGATCGATCACTTGTCGCGGCGCGTGCAATGCACGCAGCACAAGCCATTGTGAACGCTGAATGGATCAGCCAAGGTCTCGAGCCATTCCCGGTAGGAATCGGGTTGTCGACTGGCGATGTGGCGGCGGCCATGCTTGGCTCGGACGAGCGCTTGGAATACACGGTGGTCGGCGACGCGGTCAACCTTTGCCAACGACTGCAACAGTTCGCCGCCGACGGCGAAATCGTCGCCAGCGACGCCACGTGGGATCAGTTCACCGTCAAGCCAGAAGCCGAAGATCTCGGCACACACCTCGTCAAGGGCCGGGCGACACCGGTACGGCCACGAAAGATTGCAGCAACCCATCAACAGGAGGCAACAGGTTCATGACTATGAGCGAGACAATGCTCGGCAGCCAAACAGGTAGCGACGGCACGAACGTCGTCGAAGTCAGCCAGGTGTTCCGCACCTTCGAACAGGACACTGCGCCCGTTCGCGCGTTGCGCGGTGCCGACTTGTTGCTGAAGCGCGGCGAGTTCGTGGCGGTGATGGGGCCGTCGGGCTGTGGAAAGTCGACGCTGCTCAACATCGTCGCCGGTCTCGACGCACCCGACGACGGCGAGGTGTCCGTTGCCGGCGAGTCGTTAGTGGGCAAGAACGAGAGCGAGTTGGCCATCATGCGCCGCAAACACATCGGCATCGTCTTTCAGTTCTTCAATCTGCTCGAAGGGATGACCGCACTCGAGAACGTCTTGATGCCAGCATTGATCGCTGGTCGCAAGCGGCGCCCGGCTGAGACCCGAGCACGCGACCTACTCGACCTACTGGGTATCGGCGATAAGGCGAAGCAGTCGCCGGCTGCGCTTTCTGGTGGTCAGCGCCAACGTCTTGCCATTGCACGAGCGCTCGCCAACGAGCCCACGCTGCTGCTCGCTGACGAGCCGACTGGTGCGCTCGACTCTGAGGGCGGCGAAGAGGTGCTGGAACTGTTCACGCGTCTGCACCACGGCGGGCAAACGATCCTCCTCGTAACTCACGATCAGCCAGTCGCCGACGCCGCACAACGCGTCGTGCGCATGAGGGACGGCCGTGTCGCCGACGATGGTCACCAACCGGCCAACGACTGAGTGAAACAAGTGGCGGCATCTGAAAAACGACCTACAACACGACCAGCGACACGCCCAATGTCACGGCAGCTCAGCCTCGCGCTCAGCCTCGGCGCGGCTGCGGTGGGATGTTGGGCAATCGCATTGCTCGCGGGCACCGCTGTCGACACGTCGCCGGCACTGTTTGTTCTCGCATGCGTTTCGATCGTGTGGGCAATCGCCGGTGTAATCGTCACCGTGCGACACCAGTGCCCTGCTGCGTCGATCATCGCATCGGTCGCGCTGACGCTCGCCGTCGGTGCGTTGTGCTTCGCGCTCGACGCAACGAAGGTGCTCAGCGGTTCCAACGCTCTGCTCAGCGATCTCGGTCAGCGCCTGTCGCTGACCATGGTTGCTGCGCTGGCGTTTCACCTACTACTGACACTGCCCGACGGGCATGTTGCGCGGGCGAGCCATCGCCGATCTGTGCAGGCGGGTTATCTCGTCGGCGCGGCCACTGGCCTGGCACTGCTCGCTGACCGCGACCAGGTGCTGGTCTGGCCTGTGTTGCTGTTGTGGGCAGCGGTGCTATTGGCGACACCGGTCGCGCACACCAATTATCGGGCAGCGGGAATCATCGATCAGCGGCGCATGCAGTGGATCGGTTGGGCCGTCGTCGTCGCCGCCGAGGTCATCCTCGTTTCGGTGGCTCTCTCACTAGTTGCCGACTGGCCGAGCCACGTGGACGAGATCGCACTGGCCGCATCCGGGTTGATCCCGATTGCACTCGCTGCTGGAACTCTCGCGCGACTGCTGGCACGCATCGATCGCTTGCTGACGCACACCGTCTCGCTTGCCGGACTCAGCGCGCTGATCGTCGTCGCCTACTTGATCGCACTCGCTGCTTTCGGCCGTCGCCCCGACGACAGTGAGCGCTCGCTGCTTCTGCTCTCGATGCTTGCGTCGGCAGGCGCCGCGATCGCGCATCAACCAGCACGCACGTGGTTGACCGATCGCGCTAACCGGGTCGTGTACGGCGAGCGCATCTCGCCCGACGAAGCGCTACGGACGTGGGGCGCCCGCCTGACACGCGCGATCCCTCTCGACGAACTGCTGTTGCAGCTGGCCGAGACGTTGCGCAAGTCAATGCAACTGCGCAGTGCACAGATTTGGGCTGGCACCGACGGCCACTACGAAGTCGCCGCGATGGTCCCGCATCGCAACATGAAGCCGTACGAAGTCGGCGAGAAGGAACGCGCCGTGGTCAGCCGTGCCGGCGTCTCCGGCGGAACATGGCTGGACATCTGGCTGCCCGGTCTGGTCGAGAAGGCGAACACAGCTACCCGCGTCGCACCAATCGCACACAGCGGCGAGTTGCTGGGACTGATTGTGTGCGAGCGGCCCGCCGATCGTGCCAACTTCACCGAAGAAGACGACCGTGTGCTCACCGAGCTTTCGCGTCAAGTTGGACTCGCTTTGCACAACGTGCAACTCGACACCGCGTTGCAAGCCTCGCTCGACGAGTTGCGCGACACCAACGACGAGCTGCGCGCGTCGCGCGTGCGCATCGTTGCTGCTGGCGACGCCGAGCGGCGCAAGCTCGAGCGCAACCTCCACGACGGCGCGCAACAGCACCTGGTTGCTCTCGCCGTCAAGCTGCGGTTGGCAAAGGATTCAGTCGTCGACGACCCGGCCGATGCGGAAGCAATGATCGACGAGATTCGTGGCGATCTGCAGACCGCAATCACTGAACTGCGCGCACTCGCGCACGGCATCTTCCCCCCGCTACTCATGTCGGGCGGTCTCGCCGAAGCGTTGCCCGCCGCCGCGGCCCGCGCTGCGCTGCCGACGACAACCGACATCGTCGTCGGCCGCCATCAGCAAGAGGTTGAGGCCGCGGTCTACTTCTGCTGCATGGAAGCGATGCAGAACTCGGGAAAGCACGCTGGCGATGGCGCGTCAAGCGCCATCAAGGTTTGGGAAGGCGATTCAACTCTGCACTGGGAAGTCACCGACACCGGCCCCGGGTTCGACCTGGGCAGCGGAGCTAGCAGCGGCCACGGATTCATCAACATGCGCGACCGCATGGGGTCGTTCGGTGGAACGATTGAAGTGGCTAGCGCTCCCGGGTCCGGAACGACCGTTCGCGGCAAACTGCCGCTCGACTAGGAACGCATCGGCCAGCTTGGGTCGCCGCCGGCTTCCCACAGCCGCCGCAGAACGCGCGGGGAGAGTTCGTCTTTGTTGACATAAGCCGCTGCACCGCACGTGCGCGCTGCGGGCGGCATGTCGGCCTCGGTATAGGTGGAGCAGAGAATCACCATCATCGCCGGGTGCATGTCCGTGATGATCTTGGTCGCTTCCAGGCCGTCGAGCAGGCCCATGTTGATGTCCATCAACACGACGGACGGTTCGAGCTCGTTGGCCATAGCGACGGCTTCCTCGCCGGAGGTGGCCTCCGCGATCAGTTCGAAGTTTGGGACGCGGGTGATGACGGCACGAGCCGCGGCGCGGAACGGTGCCTGGTCGTCGACGACCAGCACACGCACGACAGCGGCATCGGCGTTAGCCGATTCGCCCACCTGTTCCATTAGTGGTACCTCCATGACACCGTCATGGTGTCACCTCAAACGGGTCCTGGGAATCGTGCTGCTACCTCACCGGGGGTGTGGCCTGCATCACCATCGGTCAGGTACACAAGGACAGCTGCGACCCGCCGATTGACATCGCGTTCCTCGCTGAGATGCAGCTTGGAGAAGATCGAGTTGATGTGCTTTTCGACGGCCCGCTCGGAGAGCACCAGCGCTGCAGCGATCGCCGCGTTCGACTTGCCTTGCGCCATCTCGCCGAGGACTTCACGCTCGCGTGGCGTCAGAAAGTCGATCGGTGCCTTCGTAGCACGGCTCGACGAGGAAACGAGCTGCTCGACGACCTTCGGATCGATCACGGCACCGCCAGCGGCAACGACCCGGATCGCGTCAACAAGGTCGTCGACATCGGCGACCCTGTCCTTCAACAGATAGCCCCGCCGTTCCGAGCCTTGGGCCAGTAGGGCGACGGCGTAGGCGGGCGACACGAATTGGCTGAGCACGATGACGCCGATGTCCGGATGACTCAATCGCAGTGCCGCGGCGGCGCGAATGCCCTCGTCGGTGCCAGTTGGTGGCATGCGGATGTCGGTGACGACGACATCAGGTGTGGTGTTGTCGACAAGTTCGAGTAACTCGTCGTAACTTCCCGACGTACCGGCAAGCTCAAGGTCGCTGGTGGACGAGATCAGGCGCGCCAAACCGTCGCGCAACAGCGCGTTGTCCTCCGCAATGACCACCCGAATCGGCACGTGCAAACTCTACGCGTGAGGGTGGCGCTGGGGGTGCTATCACCCCTGCGACTGTGTGGCCTCCCACCTTGCCGCGCCGAGCGTGGTTGAGTTGACTGGGGCGGTGCGCACGGAGGCGAACAACGATCGCGGCTCAGTCGCCGCGTGGGTCCTCGCCATGCGAGCGGGAATCGGGCAGTCCTGGCGCTCGGCCGTCGTGCTCGCAGTGATGTTCGGCGTCAGCGCCGGAATCGCAATCGCGGCCCTGATCACCGCCGATCGGGTCGAGTCGGCGTACGACATACTGCTGACCGAAACCGACGCTCCCGACCTGATCTCGGCGTGCTTTAGCTGTGACGGCCCAGGGGACTTCGACGAGTTCACCCAGCGCCTACTAGCCGATCCCGCCATCAGCGATCTGGCAGTGCTGACGGAGGTGTACCCGGTTCTGTACACCGCCGACGGTGTGCTGCTTGGCCCATTCGAGGGCGAGTGTGATTCGGGACCGGGTGAAATTTTGGCAACGCCGCCTTCGTGGGCGAGATCCGAAACCTCCCCGGTTCGCCTGACCAGCGGCCGCCTTCCCGCACCGGGCGCGACCGACGAGATCGCACTGCCGGTGATCACCGCCCAACGAGCAGGAGTTGAGGTCGGCGATCAACTGTCGGTCACTGGCGTGTGCAACGACGAGGTCCCTGCCTTCGAACCTCGCACCTTGTCGGTGGTTGGAATCTTCGTCGGCTTCATCGACGTTCGCCCACCGGGTCAGGCTGAGTACTTCGAACTGACACTCGTCGATGCCGCCTTTGGTGCGACCATCGGCGTCGAGCCGCGGCCCGCCGTAGTTCTGCTGTGGTACGAAGCCGGCGCCGACCTCGACGACCTTGGGGACGAAGCTCGCTCGGCGATCTTCTTCGACGGGAAGGAGCATGCGAAGGAGATCGGAGGTCGTTTGCGACCAGATGCAACAGCCCTGCGCCTCCTTGCAGCGCTCGGCGCACTGGCAGCCGTCGCTGTGCTCGGCCAGTTGCTGGCTTTACATCTGCGGCTGCTCGGCCGCGAGCACGCAACGTTGCGAGCGCTCGGTACCACCCGATGGGGACTGTGGAGTCTCGGTGTCGGCCACGGCACCCTGATCGGAATCGCGGCCGGGGCGATCAGCGCAGGAGTCGCAGCTGGCGCACTGCTGTTCATTCCGACGGGCGCGGGCGAGGGAATCCTCATTGGCGCTCCCCGCCCAATTCCCTACTTTTCGTTGGCACTCGGCGGCGCAACAACACTCGCGGTCGTGATCCTGCTTTCTGTCATCCCATCGTGGTTGGCCGCGAGAGCGCTCGTGCGGGGCAGCAGGGTTGGCAGGCAGAGTGTCGCCTCGCGGCTGGTCGGCGACGGCCGTTTGGGCACCACCGCTTCGTGGGGCGTGCGGGTGGCGCTGGAACCGACAGGCGGCCAGCAGCCAGTGCCAGTGCGCAGCGGTTTAGGCGCGGCAATAATCGCGACAGCAGTCGTAGCCGGCGTGGTGACCTTCGCCGCCGGCCTTCAGCACCTACGCGAGACACCGCGGCTGGTCGGATGGAACTGGGACTTCGCCGTCAGCGACGACGATGTCGATGTGCAAGCACTCGCCGAATTTACTGCAGCGCACCCCGGCGTCGAACGATCGTCATCGGGAACAATCTTCCCCAGCGGCATCTCGATCGGGACCGGGCTCGACTTCGAGGTCTACGAGTTCGCGTTCGAAACGGGGCCGGACGCCGTGACGCCAGTCGTGCTGGTCGGCCGTGCGCCACAAGGCGCCGATGAATTAATGCTGAACACCGAGCTCGCCAAACGACTCGATGTTGAGATCGGCGACGAGGTCGCGGTGTTGGCCGACGACTCTTACGCGTTCCTGCACGACATACTCGGCGTTGAGAGAGACCTCCCGGACCGACGCGAGACCTCATTCGAGCTTGTCGGCATCGGCGTCCTGCCGCCGGTGCTCGACGGTCGCTTCGACAAAGGCGTGTCGTTGACGCTGGACGGACTGCGCCGCATCTTCGCGCCTGCATCACGAGATGAAATGATCAGCCTGCTCCTCAGCGCCGACCCAGAACGCTTACTTGAAGCGCTGGTCGAACGCGGGCTCGACGAACTCGCCAACGAGGTCGCGGCCGCTATGCCCGGCGACACCGCGGCGGTTGTCCAAGGCTGGACCGATGAACAATTGGAACCGCTGAGTCAGCAGGTCCGAGCGGAGACTGCATTCGTCGACCTGGTCGACGGGGCCGATCGCGCCGCAATCATGGCGGACTTCGCGGAAGCCGGTTTGCTCGACGACAACAGCCACGTCATCGGAATTCTGCCCGACGGAACCGCGATCCCGACTGCGGAACTGGTCGCGCTCGACCTCGATGACATTGCGTGGATTCCGACCGGCATGGGAGTCCTGATGGGACTCGCCACGCTCGCCGTCCTGGCTCATCTGATCGCCACCGGCGCGCGGGCACGCCGACGCGACATCGCCACACTGCGCGCTCTCGGATTAGTCGGCGCTCAGGCGAGAGCGATCGTCGCGTGGCAGGCGCTGACAATGGTTGTCGTTACCGCCATCGTGGCGCTGCCAGTGGGTGTTGTTGCCGGCCGTTACGCCTGGCGCAAATACGCCGAAGGGCTTGGCGTGGTCCCGGAACCGGTCACTCCCTGGGCACCGTTGGCCGTGCTGTTCGCGGGTCTCGTCGTCGTCCATCTCCTTGCTTCCGTGCTACCGGGGAGAGCCGCAGCACGCATGAAGCCCGTCGAAGCGCTGCGTAGCGAGTAGCGAGAACGTCAGCTCCACCGTCACCGGTCGCGCAGCAGGCTGGTCGTCGCAGTGTGAGCAGCGCTCCGGGCCGGGATGACCGCCAGCACGTTGGCCGCCACGACGACCCCGACTGCCAGCGCGGCGATCGACCAGAGTGGAACGACGGCCCCGGGCACGATGCCCAGCGCTTGCGTAAGACGTTTGACGACCCATCGACCGGCGACGATTCCGGTTGGAACGCCAACCAGCAGAACGAGCACCGCGGCCAAGATCGTCTGCCAATGGATGATCGCTCGCAGCTGTCGGCCATCGCAGCCGAGGGCTCGCAGCACGCCGAGGTCTTGGCGCCGTGCCCGAACCGACGCGGGGAGCAAGTAAGCCGATGCCACAACGAGAAACGTCAAGAGCACGATGGCGAGCAGGTATGGCGCCGCGGTAACCCGCTGAAGCGCCGACACGCTGAACGGCGGCTTCAGCAACCCGGGGGGACTGAAGTTCGCCGCGGAGATGGCGTCACCGGCGTCGGCCGGGGCGTTCGGACCGTAGTTGACGGTCAACAGGTTCTGGGACGCCGCTGGGTTCAACGCCGCGTATGCCGGGAACGTCATCGTCGAGCCAGCGCCACCGGCATCGGGCGTGACGGTGATACCGACTACTCGGAACGATCGTGACTCGCCGGCCGGGCCGACGGCAGCCACCTCGTCACCGATGCCGACGTCAAGGTGCCGGGCGACCTCGGCGCCGAGCCCAATCTCGTCATCACCCGATGGACTCCGACCCTCTAAGACGGTCGGCACCAGCCCACCTCGCACGGCGTTGAAGGCGTACACCGCGATGTCGTCGCCCTCGATCGTCAACGACCCGATCGTGGCGCCGGTCAAGGCCGCGACGTCGGGATTGTCGATGATCGGCGCGACGATGTCTGTGTCGGCTGATACGTACGGGTTGCCGAACAGCGCGTCGTAGTTCACGCCCCAGCGGGCCGGATGGTCGACGATGGTCGTCAACGAGAGGCCGACGACCCCCGACCCGACCACACCGGCCATGCCGACGACCCCGGCGATGTACAGGTGGAGCCAGCGCCGGCCGCCACGGCCGTGGGTGAGCATGCGAGCACCGGTCGCCAGCGCCATGCTTGCGCCGCTTGTGGCGATCACCTCGGCGAGGCGGCCGTTCGAACCGTCGCCGGAGTCGAGTCGGACTCGACGGCGGCCAGCGAGTGCGCCGCCAACGATGGCAACCACCAAGAGCGCGGCGAGGCCCCCCATCACCGTCAACCAATCCATGCTGGGCCCCGTGTGAGGCTCGAACGGACGAAGGGTGCCCAGCGGGAACACTGGGCTGAGCGCATATGCCGTCAGCGCGGCGACGGGTGCGGCGATCATCGCCGCCACCGCGGCTTCGATAGCACGTTCGGTCACGACGTCCCGCGGCCGCCAGCCCAGCGTTATCAGCGAGGTCCGTTCTTCATCGGCAACTGCGGCCATGCGGCTGACGAGTTGCAGCACCACGACGGCGGCGGCGAGCGCGGCGACGGCGGTCACGATCCAGAGCGCAGTCACCTGGAATCGAACGGCCCGCCGGGAATCAGGGCTCACGACGCGGCCATCGGTCTGATAGGCCCCAGCGGCCGCTGGCAAGGCGCGTATCGCGTCGATCACCAAACTGGCGTCGGTTCCGGCATCGAGGTACACCCCGACCAGAGTCTGGACGACGCCGACAGTTGGGTGCGCTTCCAAGAAGGCAGGCGAAAAGACCATCGCCTTGGAGGGATCGTCGAAGTCCCAGGGCGCTTCGGTGATTCCGACGAGCGTGGCCGAAAACGGCGGCACCGCCGGGCCGACTTCGGGGTTGTCGAAGGCGTTGGTGTCGACCTGCTGCTGATCAAACGAACTCACCTCAAATCGATCACCGACCCGCGTACCGAACTGGTCGGCCAAGTACTTGGCGAACTCGGCATTGACGGTGAACTCGTCGGGAACCGAGGGATTCGGAAACCGTCCGTCGACGACCTTGCTGCGCACCGTCAGACCGTCACCGGCGTAGGGTTCCGGCTCGAACACCAGCGAACCGTCCGTCGGTGACACCAGGAACGAGGTGACGAAAGAAACGCCCTGGGCGCTAGAGACTCCGACGAGCTTGTCGATCTCGGCTGTCAATGGCGGCCCGCCCAATTGGACGATGACGAAGTCGGCGTCACCGCCAACCGAGGTGGTGAACCGGTCGGGTGCCGAACTCGTGCGCCGGGTCCCTGCGGCCAGGCCGATGGCCAATCCACCGATGATGCCGACCAACAGTCCAGTCACTAATAGTTGGCCCAGGTGTCGACGCACCCAGACTTGTACGCGCACCACAGTGGCAGTCATCGCTCCAGTCTGTTATGGCCCCGCTGGCTGATCAATGGTGTTGCCACCACGACGAAGGGGGTGCAACTCACCCTCCGGCTGAGCAAGGGCGCGGACCGCCGCGCAAGAACGAGTAATCAACAAGGGCCTGACACGCCAAGTTCATGCGCTCGAACATCTTGTTGATGCCAGAGGCCACCAAGACATTGTTGAGTAGTTCGTCGAGGTTTACGCCTTCGGCGGCGGCCGCGGCTGCGAGTAGATCGTCGCGGCTGGCGACGAACTCGGACAATGCGTCGGCGTACTCCGAGTGCGCCGCGCGTACGGCAGACGGAGGGCTGACGTCGCGGACCATGACGAGTAGTTCGTCGGCGGCATCGACGAAGCCGTTCAGCATCAAGTCAGCCATGCCATGGAGGTCGGGGTCGGTTTCGTCGACTCCACCGAACGCAAGGCCAACGGCCTTGCTGAAGCTCGAGTCGGCGCCACCCATTTGCACGAGGTAACCCAGTTCGTCGGCTGTAAGCGTTGCGACGGGCGCTGGCGTACCGCCGTTCAGTGCCCTCACAAATTCATCCATCGCCGCCTCGCCGTCGGCGCTGATCGCGACTGCGACGGCGAATCCCTGTGGGTCGCGCACGATTGCGCCGTCGTCGCCGATACGCACCGTCATTGACTCAGTAGTTACCAGCGTCGGCGTCACGGCGACCATAGCGGCCAGTTCGTCCCATAAGTAGAAACCGTCGAGCGAATCGCGAGCCGTGGCGAGCTCGTGCACGGTGTTGCCAGCGTCGGTCTCCAGTGCAGCTAGCCGCGACAGCAAACGATCGGTCCACGAGACGTAGTTGGTGGCATCAAGAGGCACAAACGTGACGGCGACTCCCGCAGCGATCACGCGCCGCGCTGCCTCGGGGTCGATGTAGATGTTCCACTCTGCGGCCGGCGATGCCTCAACGTTGCCGGGCACAGTGACAGCCCCACCCATGATGACGATGCGCTCGACGTGTTCAACCAGTTCCGGTTCGTCCGCAAGCACCACGCCAAGGTTCGTAAGGGGTCCAACGGCGACCAGCGTCACCGGCGCGGTTGCTGCGCGCAGCGTGTCCGCCAGGAGTTGCTCCGCGTCAACGAGTGCTTCCGGTTGGACCGTTGGCAGCAAGCCTTCACCCAGGTGACTCGCGGACTCGCGCCACTCCTCCGGCCAGTCGCGATCGCCGGCCAGTGGCTCGTTGCGCCCGCAGCCGATAGGCACGTTGCTAGAATCCGCGACCGTGAGTAGCGCGCGAGTAATGCGAACCGCAGGCTCGCAATCCGCTTCGCCGGTGCCGGGCAGCGTGACCGCAAGAAGATCGACTGCGGGGTTCGATGCCAAGTACAGCAGCGCACCTGCATCCGAGAGCGTTGGGCTGTAGTCGAGCACGACCTTTATGCGCCGCGCAGGTTCGGAGGCCTCGTTGTCGTCGTTCGAACAGGCGACCGCTGCGGTCAGAAGTACAAGTGCCGCGCTGAAACGCGGCGCAATCATGGTCAACTTGTGAGCGGTCATGGACAGACAGACGAGCGGCACCGCGATGCGGGTGACGCGGCGAGATCAGGTCCCTGGACGAGGTGAGGTTTGCCCAGGTGCTTCCTCGATCCGAAGGATCCAGGTACCTGGCCCCATCGGGGGAATCGTGGCCGACGAAGCGCCGGGTTCAGGATTCGCGCGCGCTCCTGGTTGATCGTCGCTGGACAAAAGCCGTCCGATAATCGGCAGCGCCACAACGTTCAAGCCGTGAAGTATGCCCATGATCAGCAGCATCCCACCGACGCGAACTACTTCCGCCTTCAACTGCGTGCCGGTCGAGAGTCGCCAGCTGACGCGTTCGACGAACGTCATGGTGAACAGGATGAAGGCCGTAAAGATCAAGTAGTACGCAACGTCGGTGAGAACTAGGTAGCTCTTACCTGTTCTGGGATTCGCGCGGAATATGTCGGCCGCGTAGGAACGACCGAAGCGTTTGATGAACGGTCCGAGACCGACGGCAAGCGCAACCAGCACGATGTTGGTGATCAGCTCAATGACCCACCACTGCATATTGAACCTCCTGTTATCGAAATCGGAAAGTGAGACTGCCAAAAGGGTGTTGGCGGCGATGAAGACGAAGATCCACGCGGCAAGCGTCAGGCGGAACCTGCGCCGGGCGCGCGCATCGCTGACTGTTCTAGTCACGCGCGCGAACAAGTCAGGGTTCTCGAACACTGATGTCCGCGCTTCGGCGAACGCTCTGACCAGACGATCCTCGAGCTGGCTAACGCTCACGACGTCGTCAACTTCTTGTCGAGCGCGGCCATGGCACGTTGTAAGTGCGTCTTGACCGAGTTCTGCGATACACCCAGCGTGGACGCGATCTGCTCGATCGTCAGCTCCTCGAAGTACTTCAAGGTGATGCAGTCGCGCTGGCGAGCAGGCAAACGTCGAACCGCCTCGAGCACCTTTCGATTCTCCTCTGTGCGCGCGACTTGGTCGCCCGTGTCCTCCACAACATCGACCTCACGCCCCGCTGTCGCACGATGACGTAGCGAGACAAGGCCCCGGCGATTGTGATCTCGCGCCAGGTTCAACACAATCGAGCGCAAATATGCAGGCGCGCGATCGATCGAGTCGATCTTGCCAGCGTGCCGTGCCAAGCGAAGAAAGGCCTCTTGCACGATGTCTTCAGCGGCGTCGCGATCATCGACGAAGAGTCGCGCCAGGCGCACCAACGATCGACCCTCGCGATGGAACAGTCCGACAACCAACTCCTCGGCAGCATCGCTGATCACCTCGCCCTGCTGGCGCGCGATGGCGATCGCAACCAAAAATGGTGCCAACGGGCGCGCCAGAGCTGGGAGTGCGATTGCGCTCACACCACTACAGACGCTCGGACGGATCACGCGGGTGACATGAAATCGCGCGAGTAGCGTCGCTCATCAGCGAAGACTAAACGGAAAAGAGCAGACCAATGAGCCGTCAACGAATTCAAAACCTTTCACTGCTTCTCATCGCGATCGGCATGTTGCCAGCGGGCGTGCAAGCGGCGTTCGCGCCCCGTTCGTTCTACGATGACTTCCCGCTGGGGCGCGGCTGGATCGCCAAGGAGGGTGGCCCCTACAACGAGCACCTCGTGCGCGACGTCGGCGTTCTCTTCCTCGCACTGATCATCGCCACCGCGTGGACCGCGCTGCGCAGCCGACCCGCACGACCGATCGCGTTTGCATGGCTCGTGCAAGGCGCACTACACGTCTGGTACCACGCTGGCCACCTCGACGGATACGAGACAGCGGACAAGATCGGCCTTATCGGATCGCTCGCCTTTGTACCGGTGTTGGCCCTCATCGCCCTGTGGGCGGGCCGGTCCCAAGAACCCGCTTGATCCGTCAAGAAACCATCAAGTCGCGCCTTAAGGCCGCAGGTTGCGGCGACGATAAAGACCAGTGAGCATTGATGCTGTGGCGGCAGACGAACGCAAGTTGGTGACCCTTCAACACGTTGCGTGCTGCATTTGCGGCGGTGTCGACGGCACGCCGGTCGGTGTGGGCGAGGACTTCGAGTACCACACCACTCCGCATTCGTTCCTGGCCGTGCGCTGCCCAACGTGCGACCTGATCTATCTCGACCCGCGCCCGACCGCCGCGAGCCTCAGTGTCATCTACCCCGACGAATACCACGCATTCGCGTTCGACGAGGAACAGTTCGGTCTCGTCCACAAAGTACGCAGCCGCCTGGAAGCTCGCCGCCTGCTGCGCGCCGGTCGCGGACTACCTGCCGACGCGCACGTATTGGATGTCGGCTGCGGCGACGGATTCCACCTCGATCTGCTGCGCAAGCACGGACCGAGTGGATGGCAGCTACACGGAGTCGACACCGACGCGCGCGCCGTTGCCGCTGCACGCCAACGCGGACTCAACGTTGAGGAGTGCCCAGTCGAACTCAGCGCACTCGAACCCGGCTCGATCGATTTCGCGCTGTGCATCCAGACGATCGAGCACGTCGGCGATCCGGTCGCGATTCTGCGCGCGATTGGCAACCTGCTGAAGCCGGGCGGGCGTTTGTACCTGATCACCGACAACACTGGCTCGCCAGACTTCAAGATCACCAGGGGCCGACATTGGGGCGGCTACCACTTCCCGCGGCATTGGAACCTGTTCAACAAGCCATCAATGCGCAAGCTCGCCGCTGCCGCGGATTTGGAAGTCGAGAAACTGTCGACCACCACCAGCCCGGTGAACTGGACCTACTCGATTCGCAACACGTTGGTCGACTGGCATGCGCCGAAGTGGATGGTTAACCGCTTCTCGCTGAAGGCCGCGCCCGCACTCGCCATCTTCACCGCACTCGACTCCGCATTCACGATCATCGGTCGCGGCGCGCTGTTGCGCGTCATACTGCGCAGGTCCAAGTGAGCGCCGCTACTCCCCCGGTTGCCGTTCCTCCGGTGCCGGTTGCCGTTCCTCCGGTGATAGTGCTCGGCGGCGGCATCGCTGGTTTGCTGGCTGCCCACGAACTCGGTCGCCACGGTGTCGCGGCCGAGGTGTACGAAGCCGGCCCTCGCATCGCGGGCATGGCGGCGAGCCATACCGATGCCGATGGCTTCAGCTACGACGTCGGTGCCCACTTCGTGACCAACCGTTTCATGGCTGCGCTCGGTATGGACGTGCCGTGTCGCACGCTGCCGCGCTACGGCGAGGTCGTGCACCTCAGCCCGAAGAAGCATCCCGTCTATCCGATCGGGCTGCTTGGGGTGCCACGGTTCGTGCGCAGCGCGGTTTGGGAGAAGGTCCGCCGACCGCGACGCGATCTGCTCCTAGCCTCCGATCGCTTTCGGCACGACTACGGACGCAAGCTCGCCGACGAGGTCGCGCTACCGCTACTCGAAGCGTGGTCGGGACTTCCGGCCGACCAACTGTCGGCCAGCGTGATCGACAAGATCCCAACCGGACTAGCGCAAACGATCTGGTTACGCATTGCGCAGCGCATTACCAAGCGCGCCGTCATGATTGGCTACTGCAAGGAAGAGCCGTCAGCGACCGGCGTTTTCCACGTCTACCCAGAAGGCGGCGTCGCCGCGATCTGCCAACACGTCGCCAACGGCCTCGCGCAACCGGTGCACGTCGGCCAAGCCGCCGAGAAGATCTACACCGACGGCGAACGGGTCACCGGCGTTCGCATCGCTGGACGTGATATCGAAACGAACACCGTGATCTCGACCTTGCCAATTAATCGCCTGCCGCAGTTGATCGAAGGCAGCGACCGCCTCGATCGCTTCCGACGCTTTCAATTCCGCGGACTCGTGCTCGTCAATCTGAAACTCACTGGTCGCGAACTGTTGCCCGATGTGATCGTCTGGACTCCGCACGGTTTCCCTTACTTCCGTGTCACGGAAGCCCCATTGGCGATGCCCTGGATCGCACCGGACGACAAGACGATGATTCTCTGCGAGTTCGGCGCCCAACCCGGCGACGACGTATGGGCAATGACGGACGAAGAAGCGGTCGAGCGCTGCGTGTCGACGCTCGACCCGCTGATCCCCGATGTACGTTCACGTTTACTCGGCGCGAGCGTGCTGCGCCAACCACTCGGCTATCCGGTGTTCGCGCTGGACTACGAGCCCGACCGCGCCGCGCTCGCCGCAGAAGGCACGGGTATCGCGGGTTTGTATAGCGTCGGTCGCAACGGCGAATTCGACCACATCCTTATGGAAGACACCTTCTGGCGCCTACGCCGCCGGATTCCCGCGATCGCGCGCGATCACCAGCGTTGTACGATGACCGCGACTTTGATCAAAGGGGACAACGATGAGCACAGCACCATATGAACAAGCGATTGCTTCCACCAATGCCGTACTTGCTGGCGTGAAGCCCGATCAGCTCGGCGCCGAAACGCCATGCGCGTCATGGAAGGTCTCCGATCTGGTCAATCACATCGTCGGCGGGCAGTTGTGGTTCGGAACGGTCGCCAGAGGCGAGGAAGCAAGCGACGCGGCAGCGCCCGACTTCTCCGCCGGAGACTTCAAGGCGACCTTCGCGGAGGCGGCTGCGGCTTCCCTCGCCGCTTTCAAAGCCGACGGAGCAATGCAGAAGATCATGGACCTTCCTTGGGGCAAGATGCCTGGTTCCGCTTTCATAGGCCTCGCCGCAACGGACACATTCACCCACGGCTGGGATCTGGCACGCGCCACCGGGCAGAACACCGATCTCAATCCGGAACTTGCAGCCGGACTGTTGGCGGGTTCTCGCGAGGGCATCTCCGCCGCGTTCCGCGGAGCAGAGGGCGCACCATTCGGCCCCGAGCAGACTGCACCCGCTGACGCGAGCAACGCCGACCACCTCGCCGCATTCCTCGGGCGCGCCATCTGAAAGCGCGTCTGAAGAATCCAAAACTCATCGTTCCGGTCGTTCTCGCTATGGCCGCGCTCTTATGGCTCGCGTTCGGATACTTCGCAGTTCACACTCTTTTCATCGACGACAAGGTCAACGAGGCCGCACCCACCTTCGCCCCACAGACCACCGTCGCCCCGCCTGTCGTGGCCGCTTCTGACGTGACAACCGGCGGGACAATCGCTGTGGCAGTGGCGACGACGACGGCGCCGCCTGCGCAAGTCATCACGGAAGCGATGGGCACGTTTGTCTCGCTCGATCACGACACGTCCGGCACGGCCACAGTTCTGGGTGACGGGAGTGGACAGCGATTCCTGCGCATCGAGGATCTGAACACGAGCAACGGACCCGACCTCAACGTCTACCTCGTCAACAGTTCCGCGGGCGGAATCTCGGATTTCATCGACCTCGGCGACTTGAAGGGCAACGTCGGCGATCAGAACTACGAGGTTCCTGCGACCGCCAATCTCGCGGTGTACGACAAAGTTCTGATCTGGTGCGTTCGTTTCTCCAGCCCTTTTGGCGAAGCCCCACTGCAGCCAGTCGCACCTACCTAACCAGGGCGCGTCTCGTCGGCCAAACGCGCGACGGTGATTGGCAGCAGGCGGCTGGCGACGACCGCCACCACGATGTTGCACAGTGCTGCGATCAGCAACACCGATTGCAAGCCAACTTTCGACGCGATTGCGCCCCATGCAAACGCGCCAGTTGAGACGCCGAGCCACACCATCAGCATCGCCAAAGCGGACGCGCGACCGCGCACCCAGTTCGGCAGCTGCACGGTGTAGTTCGAGAACAACGTGCTCAGCGCGCCCATCGCGCCAGCACCGGAGAGAAACAGCGCAGGCACCCCCATCCATAGGCGCGTGCTGATTGCGAACAGCGCTGTGCCCACCGACCAGGTCGCGGCCGAGGCCACAACGGCACGCGCGGGGAAGCTAGCCGCGCGAATACGCGGTAGCCCCCACACGGCGACGACGGCACCTACGCCGAGGCCAGCAGCGAGCAACCCGAAACCCACAGGGGAGACGTTGAGTCGGCCGCGCGCAACCAGCGGCAGCACCGACGCGAGGGCGGCACCCGACGCGGACAGGGCAGCCAGCTGCAACGCCGCGTGGCGCAACCCCGCGTCGGCGGTCACATGCCGCAGACCGGCCCGTATCGCACCGGGTCCAAGATCGCGTCGTGCAGTGACTCGGCCCGGTGGGCAATACGCGCGCGCAACGGCAACCACTCCGATGAACGAGACCGCGTTAAACATGAACACCGCGCCCGGCCCCGATGCAGCAATCAGAACTCCCGCCAGCGCGGGCGCTACGGCCTGTGCGGCGTTGCGCGAGATCGCGTCGAGCCCGATCGCTTGCGCGAGATTCCGCAGCCCAACCAGCTCGGGCGTGAATGCCATAAACGCTGGGGCTGCGAAGGTGAGCGTCACCGATTCGAAGAACGTGCCGATCAGCAGCAGCGTCGGCGTCATTTGATCGGTGAGTTCGATAACGCCGAGAGCGGCAGCGACAGCGAGTGCGGCCAACTGCGTTGCCATGATCACGCGACGGCGATCGAACCTGTCGGCGATCGCTCCCGCGTGGAGCGCGAGGAGGAAGCCGGGAACGGCCCATGATGCCTGAACCAGACTGCTCAGCGTTGGCGATCGCGACATCGTGGTCATCGACCAACCGGCGCCGAGGAGGTAGGTGAAGGTGCCGACGTTCGACACCAATCCAGCGATCCACAACGAGCGGTAGACCTTGATCCGCAACGGCGACCACGGGCCGCTCCCGACAGATGGCTCGCTCGCCGCGGTAGTCGTCATCGCTCGTTACCGTACGGCGACAAGCGGGTCGGCGACGATCGCGCTCTCCATCCCTCCTGGACCAGACGCCGTTCCACCTCTGATCGTCACCCGGCGCATGCGTCGTTCGGTGGTGCCGTAGTCGTCGACCGCGTAGTGCATCGTGGCCCGGTTGTCCCAGATGACGACATCGCCGACTCGCCAGCGGTGGCGCAGCACAAACGCTGGTTGCGTCATGTGGGCGTACAGCATCTGCAGGAGCCCGTCACTCTCGACTCGCGACATGCCCACGAGATGCGAAGTGAAGCCGGGATTGACGAAGAGATTGCGCCGACCGGTGACCGGGTGCACACGCACTACTGGGTGTACGACCGGCGGAACCTTGCGCGAGTCGTCGAGCAGTTGCTGCGCGTCGTCGCGTCCGAGCGCGCTGTCGAACGGCTCGCCCCAATACGCGAGTGGAGTGATCCGGTGGATCGCCTCGAGGCCGTCGACAAACGTGCGTAACGGCGCAGCCAGTGCTTCGTAGGCCGAGCGTGTATCGGCCCACATCGTGTCGCCACCGGAGGCCGGAACCGAGTCCGCGACGAGAATCGAAGCGGCAGGAGGGCTCGGCATGAACGTCACGTCGGTGTGCCACATCGCATTTCGGCCGCCCTGTGCGGCGTCGAGAACGAGTATCTCGGGATGGTCGGGGTGTCCTGGCACCACGGGATGCGCTGGCGTCGGTTCGCCAATCGAGTGTGCGAATGCGACCTGCTCGGCGTGCGTCAGGTTTTGGTCTCGGAGCACCAGCAGGCGGTGATCCACCAGCAGTTGGTTGAAGAGCGCCGCCTCGTAGGCGTCGTCAAGTAGTCGACCGTTAGTGAGTTCCGCCCCGAACACTCCCGTAATGGGTGTGACGGTCCATTTAGTCAACGGCGGGTTAGTCAACGGCGGGTTAGTCAACGGCTGGTTAGTCAACGGCTGGTTAGTCAACGGCGGGGTCGACATATCCAGTTGAAGATAGCTTCCAACCGTCATGTCGATGCGCACGCGACTTCTCCGCCTTTTTGCTTCATGGATAATGGTCGCGATCGGCGTTCCGATGCTGATCCGAGCCGACCTCGGGGTCGCCCCATTCGACGTTTTCAACACTGGCGTCAGCCACGCGACGGGATGGTCGCTTGGCGTCTGTTTCGTCGTTGACGCGATGATCTTCTTCGTGCTCGGCTCGCTACTCGGAGTGCGACCGGGGTGGGGATCAATCGTCGGCACGACTGCGATCGGGCCCATGGTCAACGTCGTGTTGGCCATCATTCCCAAGCAGCACGCAATGGTGCCACGGTTGGCCTTGCTGATCGGCGGCTCGCTGATCCTCGCAGTCGCAGTCTGCCTTGTGGTTTCTACCGAACTGGGCGCGGGACCTACTGAAGTAGTGATGCTCGGCCTGATGCATCGCGGCATGGGCATTGTGCCCGCACGCTGGATCAGCGACGGCACCCCGCTTGTCGTCGGAACGCTGCTGGGTGGCGCTATCGGGCCGGGAACATTGCTGTTCGCCTTGAGTATGGGCCCGATGGTGAAGTTCGGCTTGCGTCGCCTCCACTACGAACCGCGGCGTCACGCCCCGGTAGGGACGGACGCCGCGTTCGGTGTGTGACGTTTAGTTAACGGCTTACTCGACTGCTAGCTGAGCCAGCAGTTCGGATTTGGCCGATTCGAAATCCTCGAAGGAAATCGCCTCGTCGCCGAATTTCTGATGCAGTTGTGCGAGGTCCGCGAGTACAACGTCTTGTGGACGGCGTACCGCGGTCGCCACGGCAGAGTCGTCTTGCGACGGTTCGGCGTTGGCTTCGGCTTGCTTTCGCTCGCGCTTCAGTGCGGCCTTCTCTTGCTTCGCGCGTTCTCTATCGCGCTTGGCGCGGCCGTTACTGCTCAGAGCGGGCGGACGTTCTGTGCTTCTTCGCCCTTGCGGCCGGGGGCCACATCGAACTCGACGCTCTGACCCTCAACGAGGGACTTGTAGCCCTCGCCCTGGATCTGCGAGAAGTGAACGAACACATCTTCGCCTTGCTCACGGGAAATGAACCCGTAACCCTTTTCGGCATTGAAAAACTTGACAGTACCTGTGGCCATTTTGGGCCCTCACTTCTTCTTTTGACGCGGGACACCAAAATGGAAACCCCTTGAACCGACAATGTTAGCCAGGTTTTCCGCTATTCACTCACAACATCGTCCACGCCGGTTCGTTCACAGCCAAGCCTTACAAGAGGGCGATGACCGCGCCCGAACCGACAATGGCGATCAGGACAGCAGCGATAGCGGCAAAGCGTCGGTCGCCGATCCGCCACCAGTGAACACCGAACATAACTACACGTAGCAGCGGAACAGCAACCACGGTCGCTATTGCCAAGCCGCTTGCGGTAGTTCCCAGGGTTCCCTGGGTGAACGAACCGACGAGAGAGAGCGCGAACGCTGCGACGGTTGCCGCCACCACCATCGGCTTCAAACCCTGGACGGGCGTATCCAGCTCGCTCATTCTGTGACCATCATGTGGCCCTCATTCTGTGATCCTCATCCCCGCACGACCAGCACGATTGAGATCGCCACCAGTGCAACGGCCAAGAACCGTCGAACCTGCGGTGGAGCGAGCCTGCTCTGCAGCGCGGCGCCGATTGTGCCGCCGACGATGCTGCCGGCACAGATGGCGGCGCACGACGCCAGGTCCAGCCGGCGTTGCATGGCGAAGACGATCAAGCCTGCCGCCGATGTCACCCCGATCGTGAACGTGGTGGTCGCGGCGGCCACGCGCACAGGAACATGCATTACCTCACTACTCGCGGGCGTCTTCACAAAGCCTCCGCCGGCGCCAGCGAGGCCGGCGATGACCCCCGCGAGGCCGAACAGTGCCGCGCCACGACGAAACCGCTTTGCCTGGTACGGCACGAAGCCAGCGTCGAGCTGGTAGACCCCCGACAGCGAGCCAATGTGCTCGCCGACGTCGTCGCCGGTCAGCGCAGGATCTGGCCGGTTACGAATCCCCTTACGACGAGCACCCAGTACCCCCGCAGTCAAAGCGACCCCAGCGAGCACCAGCTTCAGGACCCGGTCGCTGACTAGTCCACTTGCAACGGCGCCGGCGACCGCTCCGGCGCTCGCGAACAGTTCGGTCGCGATGCCAAGGCGATGGTTCACCAAACCGTTGTCAAGGTGGCGCGCACCAGCAGCCGCTGAACCGGCAGCTACCGATACCAGCCCTAACGGCGCCGCTGCGCGAGCGGTCGTTCCAGTGAGGACCAGCAATGGCACCAAGAAGATCGCACCGCCGAAGCCGCCAATCGCTCCAACTGCTGAACACACCACTGCGAAGGCAAATTCGGTCCAGTTCACGACCTAGCCGACACTACCCAGCTCGTACAGTGGCCCAATGTCTTCACCTGGACCTATCGAACTGAGAAGCGACAACTGCGCAGGGGTCGCGCCCCAGATTCTCGCCGCAATCGAAGCAGCGAACACCGGCAGCGCGCTGGCATACGGCGCCGATGCAGTCACCGCGCAACTCATCGAAGTGGCGCGAGACCTGTTTGGGCATCCTGAAGCGAAGGTCTTTCCGGTGCTCAGTGGAACCGCGGCCAACGCCCTAGCGCTCTCTGCGATGTGCCCACCATGGGGCAGCGTGTTGTGCCACGAGACGGCTCACATCTTTGTCAATGAGGCCGGGGCGACATCGATGTTCGGTGCCGGTGCCGTCATGCGCGGCCTTGCCGGAACCGACTACAAGTTGCACCCCGATGGAGTGCAACAAGCATTTGATACGACCTTGTGGGACGATGCCCATTACTCGCAGCCATCAGTGCTGTCAGTGACGTGCCCTACGGACTTCGGCACGATCTACTCCCCCGCCGAGGTCCGTGCGCTCGGCGCGCTCGCCGCGTCGCGCGGACTACGGCTGCATCTCGACGGGGCGCGAATCGCGAACGCGCTCGTGGCGCTGGATTGCACGGCACCAGAATTGACCACGAACGCGGGAGTGCAGGTCTTCTCGCTGGGCGCCACCAAGAACGGCGCGTTGAGTACCGACGCAATCGTCAGCTTCGACGGTGCAGCCAACGACCAACTGATGTATCGACTGAAGCGTGCGGGGCAGGTGGCGAGCAAGATGCGCTTCCAGTCGGTGCAGCTGCTCGCCTACCTCACCGACGACTTGTGGCTGCAACTCGCGCGACGCGCGAACGATGCAATGGCCGGGCTGGCCACAGGGCTACGCAACCTGGACGTGGAATTGTTAGCTGAGCCGCAGGCCAACATGCTGTTTGCTCGCGTGGGTCAACCAGCGATCGAGCGCCTTGTTGCGCAGGACCTGCTGTTCTACGAAATGGGCGGAGGCGTACTGCGGTTCGTGACCAGTTTCCAAACGACCGACGACGATGTCGACGAGGCATTGCGTCGCGCCGAGCGGGCGTTCAGTCCAGGCTGAACTGCACAGCGAGTCGCTGGCAGAAGTCGTCGATCGACGCGAACTCGGCCGATAACGCGAAGTCCCAGTTCGCGGGCACCGCCCGTAGATCCGCGCCGCAGTTGAAGGCCGCTATCACCGGTCAGCCCTCCAGGCGCAGGGCTGTCAGCCCACGAATCACGAAGTTTGGATGGTAAGTCGGCTCCTCCGCCAATTGCAGCCCTGGAAACCGACGCGCCAGACCAGCGACCGAGATTTCAATCTCCTGCCGGGCTAACGGCGCACCGACGCAGAAGTGGATGCCACCGCCGAAGCCGATGTGCGCTTGATCGCCCCGGCCAATGTCGAACCGGTCCGGATTGTCGAAACGACGTGGGTCTCGCTGCGCAGCGCCAAAGAGCATCGCCACCTCATCGCCCATCTTCAGTACCTGGCCAGCGATCTCGACGCCGTCCTCCAGCACCCAGCGCTCAAACAGTTGCAGCGGTGAGTCCCACCGCAGTAGTTCCTCGACAGCGACGCGCGCCGTGACCTCGCCGCTCACCACGCGCTGCCATTGCCCCTCGTGGCGAAGCATGGCCCGCATCCCGTTACCCAACGTATTGACGGTTGCTTCATGGCCAGCCTCGACCAGCACCATGGTCGTCGAAACAATCTCATCTTCGGTGAGCGTGTCGCCCTCGTCCTCCACACGCACGAGTTCGGAGACCAGCAGGCCATCGGGCTGTGTGCGCTTCGTCGCGATCAACTGCTTCGTGTAGGCGATGTACTCGGCGGCAGCAGTGTTGGCGGCGGCGCGAACGGCGTCGGTCGTGCTCAGCTCGTACATCTTCACGATCGCGTGCGACCAGTCGAGCAACAAACGGGTGTCCGAGCGTGGAACCCCCAACATCGAACAGATCACCGCGACCGAATACGGCTGTGCGTAGTCCCTCAGTAAGTCGAAGGTTTGCAGCTCGTGACAATGATCGAGCAGTTCGTCGGCGAAACCCTCGATTCGTCCGCGCATTGCCGTGACTGCCTTCGGTGTGAACACCTTCGAAACCAAACGCCGGATACGAGTGTGATCCGGCGGCTCGAGGCACAGCAGTGACCACTGTTCGTGCTGCAGAAAGGCGGGCCAACGGGCGTCTGGCTCCGAGCGCCCGAGCTGCGCGTGGGAATACAGATGGCTGTAGCTACGGCCGAGGCGACGATCGCGCAGCGTCTCGTACACGTCGGAGAAGCGAGTCAGCGTCCATTGCCCGGTCTGCTCGTTCCAAAAGATTGGCGTTGCCTCGCGCAGCTCATTGAGGACTGGATACGGGTCGGCAATGAACGACGCATCGTCAACGTCGAAGCGGGCGATTCGGCGCAACTGGTCTTCGTCCACGCTCTATCCTGCCACTCGATGTCGACGCTCAACTGCAGCGATTCCAGCAATCTCGCACAGCCATTACAAATCCGGCACGTCACCTTGCGAAACCGCATCGTGTTCGGAGCACACACGTCCAACATGAGCGATTCCGGGTTGCCAGGGAAGCAGCACCTCGGGTACTACCTCGAGCGTGCCCGCGGTGGTGCCGCGATGATTGTCGTCGAGCCGATGCCCGTGCATGCGACAGCGGTGCTGACGCGTGGCAACTTCCGCCACAACGACGATGCCGTAATCCCAGGCTTTCGCGCGATCACCGACGCTTGTCACGCTGAGGGCGCAGTGATGATCCATCAGCTATACCACGTTGGTCAGCACGGCGACTTCGATAACAGCTATCAGCCGTCGTGGTCACCCTCAGGCCTGCCTTCGTACCACGACAACGAAGGAAGTCATCAGATGACCGAGCTCGAGATCGAAGAGATCATCGTGGGCTTCGTCGATGCGGCGGCACGAGCTCAGCACTGCGGGTTCGACGGAGTCGAACTGTTTGCCGCCTACAACGCTCTCATCGATCAGTTCTGGCTCGCTTGGTCAAACCGACGCACGGACAACTGGGGTGGCTCTTTCGAGAACCGAATGCGATTTTCGTCGGAGATCATGCGCCGTATACGCGACCGCGTTGGTGATCAGTTCGTCATCGGCTTGGCAGTGAGCGTCGACGAAGGCGTGCCCGCTGCACTACAGATCAACGAGTTGTGTGAAATTGTGGCCTGGCACGACGAGCGACGGCTGATGGACTACGTCACATGCGGCACCGGGAGCTACTTCAGCTTCGACAAGATCATCCCCACATTCCAACAGCCCGGCAACCTCGGTGTGCCGTACGCCGAGCGCCTACAGCAAGTGGTGCAGCACGCGAAGGTCCAGGCCGAGAGCCACGTGCGCACCGCGGCCAGCGCCGAGGCGGTCGTCGCGAGTGGCCAAGCCGACATGGTCAGCATCGTGCGCGGGCAAATCGCCGATCCATATCTAGCCAGCAAGGCACTGACCGGGCGCGCCGACGAGATTCGCGAATGCATCTCCTGCAATCAGATGTGCTGGGGTCGGCGGTCACGCGACTACTGGATCTCGTGCTTGGTCAATCCATCCGTCGGTCGCGAGTTCGAATGGGGCGGCGACACCTTCCAACGCTCCGAATCAGCGCGCGACGTCTTAGTGGTTGGTGGCGGTCCGGCGGGCTTGGAGGCGGCGCGCGTCGCGGCCGAGCGCGGCCACCGCGTCACGTTGGTCGAAGCCGGATCGGTACTCGGCGGCGCGTTCCGGCTTGCCGGCCGGCAACCGCACCGATCACAGATCACCGACCTGCTGTCGTGGTACGAGCGCGAACTGCACCGTCTCGATGTCGCTGTGCGGACGAACAGCACCATGCACGCCGACGACATCGCTGCAGCCAACGCCGACGTCGTCGTGATGGCAACCGGTTCGCGACCGGCCGGTACCGGCTTCCAGCGCGGCCGACCGCTGGTCGCGGAGCTTCCGGGTGTCGACCATGCGAATGTCTGGTCGATTGAGGACGTGCTGTCACAGACTGCGACGCTCGGCCACCACGTGGTGCTGCTCGACGAAACTGGCGACTGGCGCGGCGGCGGCACGGCGTGGCATCTCGCCGACAAGGGTCACAAGGTAACCATCGTGACCCCGCACGCGATGGTTGGCTCTGCGCTGCAAAGAATCGCCGGCGATTTTGAGCTCCGGTCACGATTGGCGCGCATGGGGGTGGCGTGGTGCACCGAATCGGCGCTGCTGATGTGGACGGGCACCGCAGCGGTGGTCCGTAGTTCGCTCGACGGCAGCGAGCAAACCCTCGCAGCCGACGCACTGGTGTTGGCATGTACGAACGTTCCGAACAGCGCAATCGTCGACGAACTGATCGCGCTGGGTGAAGTTGGCCACGAGGTGCACCTCGTAGGCGATGTAGTCGCAGCCCGATCGGCGGTGCACGCGATTTACGAGGCCAGAGCGCTAGCGATGCGTATCTAGCCCATCACGGTGCCGGACGTCTGTGCCTTCTCTCGCAGGCGAGAGAAGGCGCCGAGATTGATCGAACGCCCCGTTCGGTTGCCGACGAACTGAACTGGCCGTGCGTCGTGGTCGTTGCCTGCTTGTTCGGCGTCGATGATGTCGCGCATGAACTGGCCGACGATTGGTGCGTTCTTGAACTGGTTGCCGCTGGTGCCACAAGCCATGAAGTAGCCGGGGAGATCGCTCTTGTCGTAAATCGGTACCCAATCGTCTGCCACGTCGTAGAGCGCCGCAAGACCGACTGGACGATGTGGAACGCCGAACTCCGGCACCCGGCGCGCCAGTCGCATCATTGAGACCTCGAACTGATCAACGGTTGGGTATTCGTCGAAGTTGTCGGGGTCGTCGACCCAATGAAGGTCGTCGCACGATGCCTCGGTTCCACCGACCAGCCAGGTGCCACCGGGCTGTGGGCGAAGGTACTGACCTAGGTCCATGTCGGCGACTGCGGGCAGACCATCCTCCAGCCGCAACCCCGTCGGGGCTTGCACGGTGAACACCTCTTGGCGTAGCGGTCGGTTGCTGATGCGCATTCCGTCGGTGACGCCCGCAAGCTTGTTGATCAGACTGGAATGCGGCCCGCCAACATTTACTACGACGGGCGCATTGATTCGTTCGCCGCTCGCTAGCGAGACGCCCGACACGCGACCGTCCACCTGATTGATCGCGACCACCCGCTGTCGAAAGCGAAAATCGGCTCCGTGTTGACCTGCCGCGAATGCGAGGTTGCTTGCCGCAAGTTTGGGATCATCGATGAATCCCGATTCCAACTCGACCAATGCAGTCAAACTCGAGCCTGCTTCATCCGCAAACGCCGGGTCGTCGATGCGCTTCGGCGGAAAGTACGCACCGAGGTCGACACCGGGAAGCAGTTGGCGAAGACTCTCGCCGTCGGCGACGGAGTATGCGATACCAACGTCGTCCCACAACCGACGCACGCGTTCCGAGTTTGCATCTGGCGTCTCGAAGATACACATGCCGGTGCGAATGAATCGGACCATGCCGTCTGGGTCGACGGTGCCGAGGTGACCTTCCCAGTCGTGCCACATCGCCGCTGCTTCCCACGCGGTGAGTACGGAGTCGAGCGTGGAGTAGCTGAACCGAATGATCGATACTGAGGAACTGGTCGATCCAGCGCCTGCCGATGGACCCTTGTCGACAACGGCGACGGAGCGCCCTCCACGGGCGAGCTCCAAAGCCACTGAGGCACCAATGACACCAGCGCCAATGACGACCGCGTCAAAGCTGTCCTTCAACGCTGAACGGGTCAAAGAAATACGCTGCCGAAGAGCCAGCCGACCAGGCTGGTCGCCGCCATCGCCATCGCGCCGCCGGCGACGACTCGTGCAATCGGTCGCAGCGGCGAAGTGCCAGCCGATCGAGCTGCCGCGTATCCAAGCACAACGAGCGCCAGCAAGGTCAATGCAACGATCGACGTGATCCGCAGCGACGTTGAAGAGAGCACCGCGGCGATCAACGGCAACGCCGCTCCGACAGAGAAGGCTGCTGCCGAACTCCAGGCTGCTTGCAGTGGGCGGGCCATGTGGTCGCGCGTGATGCCCAGCTCGTCGCGCAGGTGCGCACCAAGCGCGTCGTGCGCGGTCAGTTCCACCGCGACCGCGGCAGCGAGTTTCGGCGACAGCCCCTTCGCGGCGTAAATCGCGGTCAGCTCTTCCAGTTCGTGGTCGGCTTGATGAGCAAGCTCCCACGTTTCCTTCGCGATGTCCGTGTGTTCAGCATCAAGCTGCGACGAGACCGATACGAACTCGCCAAGTGCCATCGAGATCGCACCTGCAACTAGGCCAGCGACGCCAGCAGTCAGGATTGCGTTGCGATTCGCGTCTGCCGCAGCGACACCAAGCAAGAGCGCCGCCGTGGAGATGATGCCGTCGTTGGCGCCGAGCACTGCCGCTCGTAACCAACCGATGCGGCCGACCATATGGCGTTCAAGGTGACGCATGTGGCGAGCCTAACTGCGCGCAGCGTTAGGCGACGATCCGGGTCGGCGAAGTAGTGTCGCCGTCATGCCCAAGGCTCTCCTGCACCCGTTCGCCAAGCCGACGCGCGACGAGTTCGTCCGCATTGTGCGCGGCGAAGGTGCCTTGCTATACACCGCCGACGGGCAGGAGTTGATCGACGGCATGGCGAGCCTGTGGTATTGCGCGATCGGCCATGGTCGCAAAGAGATGGCGCAGGCGATCGCTGCCCAGGTGTCCACACTTGAGGCGTACTCAATCTTCGATCCGTTCACCACCGATCCCGCCGAGGAACTCGCCGAGGTACTGCGCGACATCGGTCCGATGCCTAGCGCACGGGTCTTCTTCACCGACTCCGGCAGCGAGGCGATCGACACAGCGATGAAGCTTTCGCGGATGGCGCATGTCCAGGCTGGCGAGGGACACCGCAAACTGATCATCTCGCTGAGGCGCGGGTTTCACGGCACCGCCTACGGGGGCACCAGCGCACAAGGCATCGCGCCCAACCGAGAGGATTTCGGACCCTTCGTCGACGATGTCGTACAGGTGCCCGCACACGATCTAGAGGCGATGGCAACGCTCTTCGTGCAGCGGGGCAACGAGGTCGCGGCCATCATCGTCGAGCCGGTGCAGGGCGCGGGCGGCATCTTCCCTTCCCCCGAGGGTTACCTGCAGGGTTTGCGCAAACTGTGCGATCAGCACGGCGCCTACCTCGTCTACGACGAAGTGATCACTGGTTTCGGTCGCCTCGGTTCTTGGTTCGCTGCCCATCACTATGGCGTCGAACCTGACCTGGCGACGTTCGCCAAGTCGGTGACATCCGGTTACATACCTCTCGGCGGTGTGTTCATCGGCTCCAAGGCCACAGCCGCCCTCGAGTCGAATCCGGACTTTTTTCTACGCCACGGTTTCACCTACTCCGGCCACGCCACTGCATGCGCGGCCGCACTCAAGAATCTCGAGATCATGCGTCGCGAGGAACTTGTCGCACGCGCCACGCACATCGGTGATCGCTTCTCCGCGGGCCTACGGTCGCTTGCCGACGACGGCATCATCGATCACGTGCGCGGCCTTGGCGCGATGTTCGCAGCTGGCCTACGGCCCGACCAGAACGCGATGACGATCCGCGATGCAATGCTGCGCGACGGCGTGATTTGTCGTGCGCTCAACACCGACTCGCTCGTGTTCTGTCCGCCACTGGTGACCACCGACGCGCAGCTCGACCGCATCGTCGATGCAATCGCGACGGCAGCACGCTGACGTTACGTGTGTTGCCGACTTGAACTAGAGAGCCGGCTGCATCTCTGACCGAGGCGGCGCCGCCTCATCACCTGTATGCCGCTTGCGTGCCTTCACGCCCAAGAGCGCTCCGAGCACGAGTCCGGCCAGCGGCAAGATGGTGACGATCACACTGTTCAGCGGCAATACACCGAAGAGCACCAGATCGGCCGCCACGAAGAACAGCAAGAACATCGTGGGAATCGCTGAAAGAACTACTCGTCCGTACGACATCAGATCACCTTCTTGAAGAGTGGCTTCAGTGCGAGCCCGGTCAGCAAGGCGAAGGCCGCCGTGCCGCCGAGGCTGATGGGAGCGAGAAGCGAATCGAACGGTCCGCCATCGATCTCGAGAGCGATGGTGCCGGCGCAGTCACCGTTCTCGTCGCTGTGCTCGCCGCTGACTTGGAACTCGACACCTGCTGGCACGGGCCACCATCGGTCTCGGCGACGACCTCCAAGCCGTCCTCCAGCCATGTGCCCGACGCGTCGCAGTCGCTGCCTCCAGGAATATCGGCGTTCGCCTGTACGGCAGAGCCACCGATCAAGAAACCGAAGGCCACCGCCCCCAGCGATAAATACCTGACTTTCATGGCACCCCTTCCATATGGAGCGCTCCCCCGAGCGCCGTTGGTAATCCTGCACCGTCAACGGCACGCTGTACAGCACCCGCCCCGGTGGAAGTTTGGCGATGCCTTTGTGTTTGCATACAGCCCATGAAGTTTGGATTGTTCTACGAACACCAGATGGGGCGGCCTTGGGACGACGGCAGCGAGCTGCGCCTGATCCAGGACGCGCTGACGCAGGTCGAGTTTGCCGACTCGCTCGGCATCCAATACGTGTGGGAAGTCGAACATCACTTCCTCGAGGAGTACAGCCACTCCTCCGCCCCCGAGGTGTTCCTCGCTGCGTGTAGTCAACGCACGAAGAACATGCGCCTTGGTCACGGCATCATTCTCACCGCACCCCAGTTCAACCATCCGGCGCGCACTGCCGAGCGCGTCAGCATGTTGGACCTCGTCTCGAACGGCCGCGTCGACTTTGGCAGTGGCGAGTCGAGCAGCGAGGCCGAGCTCGCCGGCTTCGGCGTCAATCCACTTGAGAAGCGCGATGCGTGGTTAGAGGGTCTCGAGACGGCCGTGCGCTGCATGGTCGAGACTCCGTTCACCGGCGTCGAGGGCAAGTACGTCACGATGCCGCCGCGCAACGTCATCCCGAAGCCGATGCAAAAGCCACACCCGCCGCTGTGGGTCGCGTGCAGCCGACGCGACACGATTCTGCTCGCTGCGCAGAAGGGCATCGGCGCGTTGACATTCGCGTTCATCGACCCCGAGGAAGCAGTCAATTGGGTCAGCGAATACGAGCGCACGTTTGCGGCCGAGTGCGTGCCGGTCGGGTTTGCGGTCAACCCGCAGGTCGCATGCGTCAGTCCGATGATGTTGCATCATGATGAGGAAGAAGCGATTCGTCGCGGCGCGGAAGGCGGCAACTTCTTCGGCTATTCGCTCGGTCACTTCTACGTGTTTGGTGATCACCGCCCGGCACGCACCGACGTGTGGGCCGAGTACGTCGAACGTCGTTCTGCGCAGGGTTACGACCCAGAAGCGATCGCCGCTGCCGTGAGCCAAGGGGTGAAGGCGGGAACGCTGGGTGCCAAGCAGGCGACGGGCGACACCACCGGACTGCGCGGCAGCATTGGTACACCCGAGCAAGTGCGCCAGTACTTGCGCCGCTTCGAGGAAGCCGGTGTCGACCAAGTGATCTTCGTGCTGCAAGCCGGCCGCAACGAGCACGAACACATCATGGAAAGCATCGAGATTTTCGGCAACGAAGTGCTGCCCGAGTTCCTCGAGCGCGACGAAGCGCAGGCAGCGGCGAAAGCCGCCAGGCTGGCACCTGCGATCGAGGCAGCGATGGCTCGCCGCGCCGAGGTATACCGACCGAAGGACATCGGTGACTATTCGTTCCCTGCGCTTCCGAAGCAGTGGGCGAAAGCGATGGGCAGCAAAGAATTGGAGACGACACTGAATCAGTGGGCCGACGATCGCGCCGCGGGCAAGCGCGACGAAACATCAGGGATCACGGGCTGATGGGCGCTCTCGACGCAAAGACTGTGTTGGTCACCGGTGGATCGAGCGGCATCGGCAAGGCATGCGTTGCCCGCTATCGAGCCGAAGGGGCGACCGTATTCGTCGCCGACTTGCACCCGCGCTCGAGCGACGAACTCGCGCTCGACGTCGGCGACCCAGTGGCGTGGGCGGCGCTAGTCGAGTCGCTGCCGCCACTCGATGTCGTACATCTCAACGCTGGCATCGTCACCCCCGGGCGCACAATCGGCGCCGGATCCAAGTTGCCGCTGACCGATGTCAGCGATCAGGCGTATCGCTCGATCGTCGGTGCCAACATCGACGGCGTGTTCTACGGCGCACGCGCAGTGCTGCCGTCAATGGCCGAGCGTGGCAGCGGCGACATCATCGTGACAGCCTCGATCGCCGGACTCGTCGGTCTCGGCGGCGATATCGCCTACACAACGACGAAGCACGCCGTCGTCGGTCTCGTGAAGTCGCTCGGCGCCAGCCTGATCGAGCAAGGTCTCGACATCTGTGTCAGTGCGCTGTGCCCAGGGTTCGTCGACACTCCCCTGATTGCTGGCGACGTGCGCGACCTGGTCGCGGCGCTTGGAGTTCCGATCATCGAACCCGACCGCGTTGCGGAAGCTGCCATGCAGATCCTCGCGGCGCGAGTAAACGGCTCGCAGTGGATCGTGTGGGACGACATCATCCGCCAACACACGCAGCCGGAGCTGATCTAGTCGTTGGCGAGCAGTTGGATCAGGCTGCTGGTGTCCCAGCGGCGCCCGCCACGCGCGATCACCTGCGCGTAGAACTGATCGATCAGCGCCGTCACTGGCAGGCGGGCACCATTGCGGTTCGCCTCATCGAGGACGATGCCGAGGTCCTTGCGCATCCATTCGACAGCGAATCCGAAATCGAACTCGTCGCGCACCATCGTGCGGCCACGGTTCTCGAGCTGCCAACTCTGCGCAGCACCGAACTTGACCACCTCGGTCACTTGCTCGGGGTCGAGCCCGGCTCGCACCGCGAAGTTGAGTCCTTCGGCGAGCCCTTGCACGATTCCTGCAATCAGAATCTGATTAACCATTTTTGTCAGCTGGCCAGCACCGGCGGCGCCCATCAGTGCACTCGCTTTCGCGTACGCGGCCATGACCGGCTTAGCTAACTCGTAGAACGCTTCGTCGTCGGCGCCACACATGATCGTCAGCTGCCCGTTCTCGGCGCCGGCCTGGCCGCCCGACACAGGAGCATCGACGAATCCGACGCCGAACTCAGCGCACGCCTCGGCGAGTTCCTTGGCAACTTTGGCCGATGCCGTCGTGTGATCGATGAGTACTGCTCCCGCTTCAGCGCCCGACAGCACACCGTCAGGTCCGTAGACCACATCGCGAACGTCGTTGTCGTTGCCGACACAAAGGAACACGAACTCGGCACCCTCGGCCGCTTCGCGCGGGGTCGGCGCGGCGCGGTTGCCGTACAGCGCAACCCATGCAAGTGCCTTCTCGGGCGATCGGTTGTAGACGGTGACCTGATGGCCGGCGGTGGCGAGGTGGCGTGCCATCGGCGCACCCATCACACCGAGACCAATGAAAGCGACAGAACTCATTGCGCCAGTCTTGCTGGTCAGGCCGTCGTATGGAGAATGTCGCCGTCGAGAACGAGGCTGGCCATGATTTCGTCAACAATGGTGTCAGGCGTGCTGGGGTGCATGAACACGAGCCGACCAATCGGCTCGCCGCGGTACGTCGAGGGCGCGACGAACGCGACCCCGTCGCGCAGCAGGCCCGCAGCCCACGCCGCCCACTCGGCCTGGCCCCAACCGTCGCGGCGGAACAGCACAACACCGAGTTCCGGCTGCATCACCAAGTCGGTGACTGGGCACGCGTCCAGTGCCGCCGCCATGCGCTTCGCCAGGTTCAGCCCGCAACGAATTGCCACGCGATGCGCGTCGAGACCATGCAATGCAAGCGCGAACCAAACGGGCAGACCGCTCGAGCGACGTGTGAGCTGGTAACCCAGGTCGCACGGGTTGTATGTGTCGTCGTCGGTCCGCAGCACATCGATGTATGGGCCGTGCTGTGTATGAACCGCTCGGGCAAGCCACGGTTGCTTGTACACCAGCGCGCACGAACCCGCTGGGGCAAACATCCACTTATGCGGATCGACGATGAAGGAATCGGCGCGTTCGATGCCGTCGAAGTGCGACCGCAGTTCGGGCAGCAGCATCGCCGTGAGGCCGTACGCGCCGTCGACATGGAACCACGCAGCCAATTCCTCGGCGACATCGGCGCACCCGGCGAGGTCGTCGACGATGCCTGCGTTTGTCGATCCACCGGCGGCCACAATGGCGGCGATGTCGCGTCGGTCGCCCACCGTCGCATGGATGGCGGCAGCGGTCAGCCGACACTCAGGGCCGGTCGGCACTTCCAACGCCTCGAGGCCGAGGATGTGTAGCGCATTGTCGATCGACGCGTGCGCCGTGTCGGCCACAACAACAACGCGGCGATCGCCAGCCTGGTCGCGCGCGACGGCCAGCGCCGAGAGGTTGCCGATGCTGCCGCCGCTCATGAAGCATCCGGCTGCGCCAGTAGGTGTGCCGGCGGTGCGGATCAGTAGGTCGATGACTTGGTTCTCGGCGGACACCGCGCCCGCTCCCTCGAACCACGACTCGGCGCCGAAGTTGGCTGCACTGCACACGGCATCCATCCACACACTCGCGACCGACGGCGACAGAGGAATAAAAGCAAGAAACCGATCGCTGTCGACGCCGATGTTGTTGGGCGCGACGATGTCGGTAAACACCCTCCATGCGTCGGCAACTCCGAGGCCTTCGTCGGTGATCGAGCCCGCGAGGTTTAGGTCGAGCCATGCGCGCTCGCCGAGCACGCCGACGCCGGTACCGGTGAGTCGATCGCGAATCCACGCAGCCGCGCGCTGATCGAGGTCGCCAGTGGAGTGCTGCGCGCCATGCAGGATGTCGGATTCACTCCGCGTCATTTTGTTCAACGGCACTGGGTCACTCGGGCGTGACGTAGGCCGCGGTGATGCCACCGTCGATGATCAGGGATTGACCGGTCATCCAGCTCGACTCGTTGCTCGCGAGGAAGAGCGCGCCATTGGCGATTTCAATCGGTTCGCCGAAGCGGCCCATCGGAATGTGCACCAAGCGGCGATTGCGCTTCGCGTCGTCGCTGAGGAACTTGGCGAGCAGCGGCGTCATGATCGGCCCAGGGCACAGTGCGTTGGCGCGCACACCTTCGCGCGCATAGATCACGGCGATCTCGCGAGTCATCGCCAGCACAGCTCCCTTGGATGCGGTGTATGCGATCTGCGGCGTCGCCGCGCCCATGTGGGCGACGAACGAGGCGACGTTGATGATACTGCCAGCCTCACCGGACTTCTTGGCCGATGCCTGCAGCGCCGGAATGGCGAACTTGCACCCCAGCAGCGTGCCCAGCACGTTGATGTCCATCGTCTTTTGGTACGTCGCGACACTGGTGGTGACCGGATTGTCGTCGTCGCCCAACATCACGCCGGCGTTGTTGTACAGCACGTGGATGCCGCCATACGTTTCGACGGCGAAGTTCACCGCGTTCTCAACCGACGCCTCATCGGTGACGTCGCACCGCACGAAGCTGGCTTCGCCGCCGGCCGAAGCAATCGCCTCGACTGCTTCGTCGCCATCGGTGATATCGGCGATCACGACCGAGGCCCCCTCGGCGGCAAATCGTTCGGCACCAACGCGGCCGAGCCCAGATGACGCACCGGTAATGATGGCAACTTTTCCTTGGAGACGACTCATGGCGTGACACGGTAGCGGACCGGTAAGACTGGGCATCAATGACCTGGCGTGTGCTGACTTGGAACATCCTTGGGGCGAAAAACCCCGACCTTGCAGCAATCGCGCTTCACGTTCGCGACAATCGGCCCGACGTGCTTGCGCTGCAGGAAGTGCGCCATACCCAGGCGCAAGCCCTCGGCGCGATGCTCGGGTGGCGTGTCGCCTGGACGCGCAAGCACTTTCCACTGACACCGCTCCTCTGGTGGCGCGCGGAGGGGCAGGCGGTGCTCGCGCCTAAGAAGCTGATCGACGCTCGTGCCTACATGCTGTCGGATGGCCCGTCGACGTGGAGCTACAGACATCGAGTGATGGTGGCGGCGACCGTGGTTCGCGGCGACGATCGGCTGTGCGTCTACAACCTGCACCTTTCGAACACGAGCGCCGATGAGCGCATCGAGCAAGCTAAACGCGCTGCTGATTTCATCGCTGCCGAACCGGCGACACTGCGAATTGTCTGTGGCGACATGAATGCTGCGAATGAGCAGGAGGTTGTTCGCGAATTTCATGTTGTCGGCGTGCGCGACACCGGAGGCGACTCCACCAACCCATCGCGAGCCCCAATGCAACGACTCGACTACGTCCTCGTGCCCGAGAACGCGAAGGTCAGCGCGATCGAAACCCCAGATGGCGGCGACAAGTGGGCCGACATCAGCGACCACCTCCCTGTCCTAGTCGAGTTCTCAGTCGAGGGTTTCCTACCGGACTGAGACCGTCGACTAGATGCGTTCCCAGTAGCGGTGGAGTTCCCAGTCGGTGACGGTGTGGTTGAAGGCTTCCCACTCGGCTTTGGCCATCGTGAGGATGTGATGGTGCACGTCGTCGCCGAATGCCTCGCGCGCGATGGTGCTGTTCTCCCACAAGTTGATCGCGTCGACGATGTTCCACGGAATGCGCGGGATATCGGGAGCCGTGTACCCGTTGCCGCTGAACGGCTCGCCAAGGGAAAGCTTGTTCTTGATGCCGTACAACCCACCCGCGATCGTGCCAGCGAACGCGAAGTAACTGTTTGCGTCGCTGCCCGGGATCCGACACTCAACGCGCGTGCCCTTGCCGTGGCCGACCTTGCGGAAACCGAGCGTGCGGTTGTCCAACCCCCAGCCGACACCCGTCGGCGCCCATGAGCCCAACTGAAAACGTTTGTAGCTGTTGATCGTCGGCGCCCACAGCAAGCTGAACTCGCGCGCTGTCGCGATCTGGCCGGCGAGGTAGTGCTGGAACGTTTCGCTCATGCCGTGCGGAGCGTGATGATCGTCGAATACGGCGGTCTTGCCGTCCATCGTCCACAGGCTGGAGTGCACATGGCACGACGAACCTGTGTCGTTGAAGTCGTGCTTGGCCATGAAACTGATCGAGCGGCCGCTGAAGTGCGCTATCTCTTTGGCCGCCGTCTTGTAGATGCTGTTGCGATCGGCCATTTCGACCGCCGTCGTGTAGTCGAGATTGATTTCGTGCTGACCCTTGCCAGCTTCTCCCTTGCTGAACTCCACCGGTACGCCCGCCGCTTCCAGGCCGCGACGAATCGCGCCGAGGATGTATTCGTCTTTTGTGGTTTGGAGTACGTGATAGTCCTCGACGAACGGCGAATGCGGCTTCAGATCGCGATAGCCCTTCGCGTGAGCTTCGTCGTAAGTGTCCTGGAAGAGATAGAACTCGATCTCGCTCGCGACCATCGGCAGAAATCCCATCGTCGCTGCCGCATCCACTTGCGCCTGCAGAATGCTGCGCGGCGCGACCTCAATCAGTTCTTTGCTGTCAACGTGCAGCAGATCACAGATGATCAGCGCTGTCTTCTCGACCCACGGGATCACGCGCACCGTGTTCCAATCGGCCTTCGCCAACATGTCGCCGTAACCCTGCTCGTAGCTGGTGAACCGATAACCCGGAACCGGGTTGTTGTCCATGTCGCACGCGATCAGATAGTCGCAGTTCTCAGTTCCGGCGTCAGCGACGCTCTGCAGAAAGAAGCGACCGGTGGTTCGTTTGCCCACGAGCCGACCCTGCAAGTCGGGGAACGCCATCACCACGGTGTCGATCGCGCCGTCGTGGATGAGTTGTTCGAGATTCTCGCGGGTCATCGTCTGTCCGGTCATCCCCCGAGATTAGACGCGTGCTGGTCAGGCCTTCTTCTTGGCGACCTTCGGTGGCTTGAGCACACCCTTGGACAACGCCTCGTCGAGAAAGCGCTCGGCCTCTTCCGCCTTCACCTTCAGCGCTGGCGCGATCTCGCTGATCAGGTTGATGCGCGCCCGGTCGTACATCGTGCGCTCGGCCGCCGACAACGATGCATCGCGGTTACGAGCGGCAAGGTTGCGCACGACTTCGGCGACTTGGTAGACGTCGCCACTCTTTAGTTTTTCCTGGTGGTTCTTGAACCGGCGGCTCCAGTTGGAGGGAACGCGCGGGTCGGGCTTGCTGAGCACCGAAACAAGATCTTCTAGTTCTTCGGGGTTGACCGGTGGCCTCACGCCAACTTCGCTGGCATTCAGCGTCGGAACCGAGAGGGTCATGTCGTTGATGACGGTGCGCAGGATCAGATATTCCTGAGTCCCGCCGAACGCTTCCATCTTCTTGGTCCCGACAACGATGCAAGCACCGTGCTGCGGGTAGATGACGGTATCGCCCTTCTTAAACTTCAATGTTCGACCTCACGCAAGTTGGCTTCCAGGTCCGCAGCCACTGGCGCGGGGACCACTAAAGGGTAGGGCGAAAAGTGCGGATTTACACGGTGCCTCCGGAGAGAATCGAACTCCCAACCAACGGGGTAGAAACCCGCTGCTCTATCCGTTGAGCTACGGAGGCGCTGTCGTGGACCTAAAACGTCAGCCTACGACGCGAGCAGCGTGCGCCGCAGTAGGTCGAGCGCGCTGATCACGCTCATTTGGCGCATCTGTTCGCGCTGACCAGGCAATCGCAGCGTTCGTGCGTGAACGTCGGCGCCGATTGCGATACCGACACACAGGGTTCCGACTGGCATCCCATCCTGCTCGTCGGGTCCGGCTACCCCCGTCAAAGCCAGGGCGACATCGCAATGCAGCACACGCTGCGCTCCACGCGCCATTGCGACGGCTGCTGCTTCTGTCACCACCGGTCCCTCGGGCACACCGAGCAGATCGAACTTCACCGCGCTGGCATAACTGACAATGCTGCCCCGAAAGACCTCGCTGGCCCCCGGCACGTTCGTGATACGACCGGCCGCGAGCCCGCCAGTAACGGACTCGGCGAGCCCTAGCGAGAGCCCGCGGTCACGCAGGATCTGTAGCACAACCGACTCCATCGTGTCGCCGTCGACACCGAACACTGTCTCGTCGATCAGCGCGCGAACCTCAGCCTCCCATTTCGCCAGCACTTCGCGCGCTGCCGCCTCGGTTGCCGCTTTGGCGGTGAGCCGAACCTTCAACCCTTCCCACCCGCTGGCGAGAAAGGCGAGTGTCGGGTTGCCCGCCGCTTCCAGCCGGTCGATTACCGGATCAAGGCGTTCGTTCAAACCGCTCTCGCTCTCGCCCCATGTGCGCAACGTCAGGCTGACGATCGCGCCCGTCTCGCCGCTGCGCGCCAGCAGATCCGGCAAGACCGCGCGTTCGATCATTTCCTTCATCTCGTAGGGCACTCCGGGCACCGCGTAGATCACCTTCGCCTTACCATCGACGGTCACCGGACAAATCAGTCCCGGCGCGGTGCCACGCGTTTGGGGAATGATCGTCGCGCCACGCGGAACCTGCGCTTGGCGCAGATTGTTCTCGGCCATGCGCCGACCGCGGCTGGCAAACATCTCGCGGATGACCTCGGCAATGTCCGCATGGTCTTCGAGTTCGACACCCATGACCGCGGCGATTGCTTCGCGCGTGAGATCGTCGTGCGTCGGCCCAAGCCCACCGCACACGATGACCGCATCGGCATCAGCAACCACGCGCTGCAACAGCGTCACGATGCGCGCGTGGTTGTCGCCGACTTTGACCTGCAACAGGCTGTCGATACCAACCATGGCGAGTTGCTCACCAATCCACTGACTGTTGGTATCGGTGATTTGGCCGAGCAGTAGCTCGGTCCCGACCGCTACCACGTCGCATCGCATGAGTTACGCCACCGAGACAGGCGTGACGGCGTCGCCGTCGCGCGCGCGGGCACGCCACATGTATTGACCGCCGCTGATTAGCGCGAGCACAACCGACGTCCACAGCAGCGAGTTCCACAACCACGTCGCATCGAGCGCGGTGAGTGGTGCGATAGCGAACCCAACACTGAGTTGCTGGATGAACGTCTTCCACTTGGCGACCTTGCTCGCCGGAACACTGACGCCCTTACTGGCTACAAACGTGCGATAGAGACTGATCCCGAGTTCGCGACCGACGGTGATCGCGACCGGCACGATCCAGAAGGTGTCGTTGGCGACCAGGATCAACATGGCGCCGAGGACGAGGATCTTGTCGGCGAGTGGGTCGAGAAACGCACCAAGGTTGGTGGCGCCGTGGCGCCGGGCGAGATAGCCATCGATGCCATCGCTGGCGCAGAGCACGAACCAAAGGCCGAACGCGAACCACGACCCACCTTCGCCGAAGTCGTCGGGAATGAGCACCAGCATGAACGGCGCCAAAATGACTCGGGCAACGGTGACCAGGTTTGCCCAGGTCTTGACGGAGGACGGATCGACAGGCATCAGAGCGATTCTGCCACTAGATCGGGGCCCATGGCGTCGACTATCCGAACGCCGTGGAACTGGCCAACGGTGAGGTGCGCGGGAACTTCGACGATGCCGTCGATCTCTGGCGCTTCGCGAGTACTGCGCGCTTCCCCGCTGCTGTCGACGAGCACTCGGGTTGTGGTGCCGATCAGGTCGTCACGCCGGCGGGCGGTGATTTCGTCCTGCATCTCGCGCAATTCGGCCAAGCGGTCGTTGATCAGCGCCATGTCGACGGCGCCATCGAGGCCGGTCGCATACGTACCTTCCTCAGGGCTGAACGCGAAAAATCCGCACCAGTCGAGTTGTGCTTGCTCGACGAAGGCGAGCAGTTGATCGTGGTCCTTCTCCGTCTCGCCTGGGTAACCGACGATGAAGTTGCTGCGGAACGCAGCACCCGGCTCGCGATCTCGAATGTCGGCAATGCGGCGTAGGAAACGATCGCCATCGCCCCATCGTCGCATTCGACGCAGCAACGACTTGCTGACGTGCTGCAGCGAAAGATCGAAGTAGGGCACACCGGTTTCACAGATCGCGTCGATCAGGTCGTCGGAGAGATCGCTGGGGTAGAGGTACAGCAATCGCGTCCAGTCGACGCGTGCGCTCACCGCCCGCACCAACGGAACGATCGCGCCGGCCCCGAGTTCGCCGGGCCGATCCTTGCCGTAACTGGCGAGATCCTGCGCGACAAGAACAATTTCGTGAACCTGCAACTGATCGACCTCGTCGAGTATCGATGCGATGTCGCGGCTGCGCTGGGGACCGCGGAACGACGGGATCGCGCAGAAGCCACACGTGCGGTCGCATCCTTCGGCGATCTTGACGTAGGCCCACGGGCTGGTCGACTTGGGTCGCGGTAGGTTCAGTAAGTCGAGTGTCGGCACCGCCGTCGACACCGCGATCGAGCGCTTGCCCGGCACATCGCCCAGCTTCATCGTCAGATTCACGGGCACACCGAAGCCCGCAACCTGGTCGACCTCGGGCAGCGCCTCGGTGAGTTCCGCGCCATAGCGTTCGGCCATACAGCCGGTGACGACCAAGCGGCCGCCGCTCTTGCGCTGCTCGTCGAGCGCCAGGATCGTGTCGATCGACTCCTTGCGCGCAACATCAATGAACGCGCAGGTGTTGACCACAACTAGGTCGGCCGTGCCCGGATCGTCGGTGGCCGCCATGCCATCGGCGAGCAACGTGCCGATCAGCTTGTCGCTATCGACCTGGTTCTTGGGGCAGCCCAGAGTTTCGACATAGAACAACTGCTGAGTCATGCAGCCAGGCTAAAGCCTTATCGGTTGCGCTGGGCTTCTTGCAGCAACTCGAACTCCTCGACCGTCATCAATACGGTGCGAGCCTTGGAGCCTTCGCTGGGACCAACCACACCGCGCTGCTCAAGCAAGTCCATGATGCGGCCAGCACGGGCAAAGCCAATTTTCAGCTTGCGCTGCAACATCGACGTGCTACCCAGTTGACTGCGCACCACCAGTTCCATGGCCTGGCGCATCAGCACTTCGTCCTCGTCGTCGTCGTCGCTGCCGCTGTCGTTACCAAAACGGTCGCCGGCGCCCATGCGACCCTGCGCATCGTCGCCCTCGACACCGCTGACGTAGGTGACCTCGGGAGCTTGGCGACGCCAAAACGCAACCACCTTGCGCACGTCGTCTTCGCTGACAAAGCAGCCCTGGATGCGTTGCGAAACGTTGCTGTTGCCGGGAAGCAACAACATGTCGCCCTTACCAACGAGCTTCTCGGCGCCGGGTTGATCGAGGATGACTCGACTGTCGGTGAGGCTGTTGACCGCGTACGCGATGCGTGCGGGGATGTTGGCCTTGATGACGCCAGTGATGACGTTGACCGAGGGGCGCTGCGTGGCAACGATCAGGTGAACGCCAACCGCGCGCGCCTTCTGCGCAATGCGAATGATGCTGTCTTCCACATCGCGCGCGGCAACCATCATCAGATCGTTGAGCTCGTCGACCATCACGACGATGTAGGGCAGCCGCTCGTACGTGGTTGGTCCGTTCTCGGAATCGGTGATGCCCGCGGCCGGTGTCGGAGATTGCAGCTCGCCACGGTCGTAGGCCGCGTTGTAACCCGTGATGTCGCGGAAGCCGACCTCGAACAGCAGGTCGTAACGCCGTTCCATCTCTTTCACGGCCCACGCCAGCGCGTTGGCGGCCTTCTTCGGGTTCGTCACTACTTGCGTCAAAAGGTGAGGTAGTCGGTTGTACTGCCCCATCTCGACCTGCTTCGGGTCGATCAGAATCAGTCGCACCTGATCGGGAGTCGACCGCATGAGGATCGAGGTAAGAATGCTGTTGAGACCGCTCGACTTACCGGCGCCTGTCGTACCCGCGATCAGCATGTGCGGCGTGTTGGCCAGGTTCAAAAACAGTGAACGGCCAGCGATGTCTTTTCCGATGGCGACATCGAGCGGGTGCGTCGCGGTCTTGGCTTCGGCGGAGGTCATCACATCGCCGAGGCTGACCAGTTGGCGAGTGTGGTTTGGTACTTCGACGCCGATCGCTGACCGGCCCGGAATCGGCGCCAGGATGCGCACATCGGTTGCGGCCATCGCATACGCGATGTCGCGGTTCAAGCTGGTGATGCGCGCGACCTTGACGCCAGCGCCAAGCTCGAGTTCGTAGCGCGTGACAGTTGGCCCGACGGTCTGGCCGACAAGTTTCGTTTCGACGCCATGTGACGCGAGCGAGTCGACCAGGATGCGGCCGCGCGCTTCGGTCTCTGCCTTATTGACCGTGTGCGCCGCGCTGCGCGGTAGATAGCTGAGTGGCGGCAGCGTCCAGTGCCCCCTTTTCGCGGCAGGGCCCAGATCGAGCGACGACTGCACGACCGGCCCAGTCGGCAACTCGGGTGCCGATTTGATGGCAGGGCGCAACCCCGGATCGCTGAGCTCGAGATCGTCCCATTGCTCGTCGTCGCTGCCGTCGTAGAGCGCAGGCATCGGGAACCCGCCCGTGATCGCATGCGGATCGCGATCGCTCTTCAGTGTGGACAGCTCGCCGAACAACCGTTTCGCTCGTCGCCCTACCGGGCGCGTGACCTGGCCAACGCCGCGAGCGGTATTGCCGAAGAGTGCTCGGACGGACTTGCCGGTGACGAGCAACATCGCACCGAGAAAGAGCCCGGCCAGAATGACGACAGCGCCCAGGTCGGCGACGAGTGAGCGCAATGGTTCGCCGATGAGCGCGCCGAACCAGCCGCCTGCGCGCCCCAGTCGGTCGAAGCCGCTCATGATTTTCTCTGGCCCACGCACGACATGCAGCAGGCCGAGAATCGACAGGAATGCGAGGCCCCAGCCAATCGCCAGACGGAATCGACGACCGCTGCGCGAGTCGCGTACCAGTGCAACGCCTACGCTCACCAAGGCGACCGGCACCACGAAGCGGCCGAGACCGGTGAACCAGCCGACGAGTGTCTCGATCCCGCGACCAAGTGGGCCAGCAAGATTCAGGTAGATCCCCAGCCCCAAGAGGACGCCGACCACGATCAGACCGACGCCGGCGAAGTCGTCTTCGCGGCCTTCCACTGCCTCGCGCAGCTCGGCGGTGGCTTGGCCGCGACGCGACACCACCGACGTCTTCACGCGTCGATTCGATTGACCCCAGGTAGGCACGTGTTCACGGTACCAAGAGGGCGCGCGCGTGTACGCGCACACCCTGCGTGAACTCGTCGGTCAGTTCAAGGGCTCCGACGAGAGGATTTCGCCCTCGGGACCCAATTCCACGCTCAGGGCACCACCTTGCGAGGTCGTCAGCAACGCACCGTATTGAACCGCCCCCTGCCCATCGCCATGAACGTAGAAACTCTCGACGGTGGCGCCGGGTAGCTGCGACAGCAGCTGCGAAAAAATGATGGTCGGATCGAAGTCGAGATCGGTTGCGCGCAATACGCCACCGCCTGCTGGTGTGGGCTCCTCGACGGTCAGCTCACCATCGAGGTACAGCCACGGTTGCACGGTTGTGCCTTCATCCAACGCAACGAAAAGGTTCACCAGCTGCGCGGTGGCGTTGATCTCAAAATATTCCTGCGGTCCGCCGAGCGCACCCTCCAACGCGGCGATCGCCTCGTCGATCTGGCCGACGATCGGCAGATCCGCAGCGCTCGCGAGCGGGGTCGTGTCGGAGGCTGAGTCGTCGCCACTACAACCGACGAGCGCCAAGCAGATCGCTACGGCAACGGCAATGGCAACGAACGCGGGGCGGGTCACGTTTCCATGACGACGGGCACGATCATCGGCCGTCGTTTCGTTCGTTCGCTGACGAACTTGCCCGCTGCGCGCCGGACGTCTTTCTCCAGCGCCTCCACATTCCGCACGCCGCTGGCCAACGACTGCTCAACGACTTGCGCGACACGATCGCACGCTTCGTCGAGCAGATCCTCAGCCTCCGGCGCATATACCCAACCGCGGGTGATGATCTCCGGGCCGTTCAGAACCTTGCCGCTCTCGATGTCGACAGTGACGACCACGACAACGACACCCTCTTCGGCGAGCACCTTGCGATCGCGCAGCACACCCTGCCCAACGTCGCCAACGATGCCATCGACGTACAGATAGCCAGCTGGCACGCGACCAGCGTGCGCAAGGCCCTTGTCGGAGAGTTCCAACACATCGCCGTCCTCGCACAACAGAACGTTGTCGCGCGCAACACCCATCAGCATTGCCAACTTGGCATTGGCCACCATGTGCCGGTACTCGCCGTGAATGGGCACCATGAACTCCGGCCGCGTGAGCGACATGTAGGTCTTCAACTCGTCGGCTTGCGCGTGGCCAGTCGCATGCACGTCGGCGATGCCGCTGTGCACTACCTCAACGCCCGCGCGCAATAAATCATCGATGACGCGGTTGACGTTGCCCTCGTTGCCGGGAATCGCATGGCTGGAAAGAATGACCGTGTCGTGCTCGCCCACCTTGACCCATTTGTTCTCACCGCGGGCCAACAATGCCAGCGCCGACATCGGTTCGCCCTGCGAACCGGTGGAGATCACACAGACCTTCTCGTGCGGGTACTTGTCGATTTCGTCGATGTCGACGAGCGAAGCATCGGGAATCTTCAACACGCCAAGGTCGCGGCCCATGCGAACGTTCTTCTTGATGCTGAGCCCGAGCGTTGCGACCACTCGGCCGGATGCGATTGCAGCATCCGCGATCTGCTGAATGCGATGCAGGTGACTGGCGAAGCTCGCCGTGATCACCCTGCGCCCCTTCTGCTCGGCGAACACACTTCGCAGGACGGCGCCGACGCTGGACTCGCTGGGTGAGTAGCCCTTTTCCTCCGCGTTGGTGCTGTCGGCCAGCAGCAGCCGAATGCCTTCCGTCGCGGCAATCTGACCGATGCGCGCCAAATCGGTGCGGCGTCCATCAACAGGCGTGAGGTCGAGCTTGAAGTCGCCGGAGTGCAACACCACTCCCTGGGGAGTGTGCACCGCGATGGCGTGTGCGTGGGGAACAGAGTGCGTGACCGGAATGAACTCGACGTCGAAGGGGCCAATCATGCGCCGCTCGCCGTCTTTGACGACCACCAACTCGGTCCGACCAAGCAGGCCAGCCTCTTCGATGCGATTGCGAGCCAACCCGAGCGTCACCGCCGAGCCATAGATCGGGAAGCTCAATTCGCGCAGCAGGTACTGCAACGCACCGACGTGGTCCTCGTGACCGTGCGTCGCCACGACTCCGACAATGCGATCGGCGTTCTCGCGTAGATAGGTGAAGTCGGGAAGTACCAGATCGATGCCGTGCATGTCGGCGTCGGGGAACATCAGGCCGCAGTCGATGAGCAACACGCTCTTGTCCTGCTTGCTGGTCATTTGCTCGATGGCCATGCAATTGCGGCCAATCTCGCCAAGACCTCCCAGAAACACAATTCGGATGGATGTCGCCATTAGTTAGGGCGTCGTGGCATTGGCAGTTGGACGATCCGGAAACGCATCGCGCCACCTTTGCAGGTTCGCCCTCACTTCGGCGGCACGCAGATCAACAAAAGCCGGTGCCGGTCCCAGTGGCAGCCGAGCCTGGCCGACGCTGAAACCGAGGTGGCGCATCATCGCCTTGGTCGGGATCGGGTTCGGAGCCTCGTCGCCGGTCTCGAAGGCAAAGCTCTCCAGCAGGCGGCTGTTCACCAGTCGAGCGCCCACGAAGTCGCCCTTGTCCCACAGGTTGAACATCTCCTGATGGTCGGTGCCCGTCCAGTGGGTTGCCACACCAACGACGCCGACAGCGCCGCAGGCCAGCAGTGGCAACGTCATCGCGTCGTCGCCGCTATAGACCTCGACGTGATCGGGGGCGGCACTGATCAGCGCAGCGGTTTCCGCCGGGTTCCCCGCCGCGTCCTTCAACGCGACGATGTTGGGAACCTCGCGGAACAGGCGCAACAGGGTCGCCGTCAAAATCTTGCGGCCGGTGCGAATGGGGATGTCGTAGATCATTTGCGGCAAAGGCGTGCAGGCGGCCATCGCACGAATGTGGGCTTCGATGCCGGCCTGCGATGGGCGGCTGTAATACGGGCACAGGGCCAGGATTCCCGCCGCGCCGAGTGCGGTGACTTCCTTGGTGAGGTACACCGAGTGGGCAGTGTCGGACGTACCCGAGCCGGCGACGACGGGGATGGTGACCGCCTCGATGACGGCCGCGATCAGGCTGAGGCGTTCGTCGTCGGTGAGCACGGGTGACTCGCCAGTCGTACCTGCAATAACGAGCCCGTCGTGACCGTTGTCCTGCAAGAAGCGGGCGACACGACGAGCTTCATCGAGATCAAGCGCGCCGTTGTCGTCGAAGGGCGTGATCATCGCCGAGAGCACACGACCGAAGATCGGCATCAGAAGCTCCCCTCGCGGCCGCGGTCGATGCCCTGCGTGAGGATCAGATCTTCGTGAAGCTCCATCCACACTTCGTGGTAGCTACCGCACATGACGCCAGTAAACATTTTCGTTTCCCCATTCGTAACTCGTTCGCAGGTGGCCGCCAGTCGCGGCGCATATGGCGCGAGGCGGTCGAGGACGGAACCCATGCTTGCGGCGACCGGAACCGCCTTCTCGTTCATACCGACAAGCCGCTGCACCACGCCATCATCGTACGACGAATCGGAGTGGTCGTTGGGCTCGCCCTTCTTTAGCTGCCAATCACCGCACAATGACTTGAACTGTTCGTTCAGCTTGAGAAACGCCTTGTAGGGCGCGCGTAGTGATTTGCCGACATCGGCCGAGATCACGTCGTCGGCAAGCGCGATGCGATGTTCGTCGCGGCCGATAGGCGTGAGCTGCCACAATTCCCGAGCCTCACGAAACATCGCCCACTCGCGCGCTTGCAAGGTGGCGAGGTGTTCCTCGACGACGGGTACTGCGAGGTCAGCGACTTCGGCGATGGCGTCGGCTTTGGCGAAACCCTTGATCCGCAGCGCGTGAAACGTGCGAAACAATGGGTCGGACACATGCGTCATATCGACGCAAATGTAGTTTGCCGTCGACCGGTGGTCAGGTTGCGGGTGCGAGCTCGGCGGCGAGATCGAACTTCAGGTAATCCTCGCTAGTGTCGTCCCAATCCTCGAACTGGATAACACCCATCTCCTCGAAGCGGCGACGCAGCCACTTGTCGTTGCGATCGAGCAGGCCCAGCTTCTTGCAGTTCGGAACGATCTTGCTGAACAGCATGCTCTGAAACACCTGACGGGTCGGGTCCTCAAGAATGAGTGGCATCACTGTCTTCATGTCGACGCCCATGCGCTCCCACACTTCCTGCTGCATCAACCGGTCGCGCATGCGAATGCCAGCTTCGAATGCGAACTCCTGGCGATCCTTCATCTCTGCATCGGTCATCTGGTCGTAGCACTCCTTCAGACTGAGGACGCCGAACGCAACGTGGCGGGCTTCGTCGCTCATCACGTAACGAAGGATCTTCTTCAGCAGCGGCTCGCCGGTGAGCTGATGAAGGAAGCCGAAGGCCGCAAGCGCGAGGCCCTCAACCATGACTTGCATGCCGAGGTACGTCATGTCCCAGCGACTGTCGTTGACGATGTCGTCGAGCAGATTGCGCAGGTGGACGTTGACTTGGTATTCGCCACCCAGCTTCTCGTCGAGGTAGCGAGCGAAGACTTCGACGTGGCGGGCTTCGTCCATGACCTGCGTACTGGCGTACAGCTTGGCGTCGTACCACGGAACGGTCTCGACGATCTTGGCGGTGCAGATGAGCGCACCCTGCTCGCCGTGCATGAATTGGCTGAGCATCCAGTTACGGCTTTGCACACCGAACTCGAGCCATTCCTTGTCGCCCCACTTCTCGAGCGGCGTACCGATGTACAAATTCGGATCGAGACCGACGCCGATCAGCGCTTGGTCTTCGATGACGGTCTTCTCGATGTCGACATCGGTGTCCCACGGCATGTCGGTGGTCGCATTCCATTGGCCACCCTTGGCCTTCTCGTACAGCTTGCGCAACGCGGGGCGCTGCAGCGAGTAATCCCAAGTGAAGATCGTGTCGGCGTTGTTGGCGACGACGTGCTCGACCTCATTGGGGTCGGCGGACTCGATGGCGAGAATCGCATCGATGTCGTTAATCTCGGCACGGCCGATGATTGCCTCGTTGGTGTTGTGGGTGACAGTCATGGTTGTCTAGCTCCTGATGAGTGCGGCTTGGAAGGCCGGGAGAATGAAGGTGTTGATGAAGGTGCGTGCCGATTCGGGGTCGCCGAGATCGACATGGTCGGAGGGGGCGAGGAAGTACGAGATGACGAGGCGCGAGAGCAACTCGACGAGCGCCGCCGATTCGCGGCGCGGTAGGTAGGGGTCGACGAACGGGACAAGGAAGACGGTGGCGACGCGCATGATGCGCGGCAGACCTTCGACGGTGAGCTGGCCGAGCGTGTCGCCCGGCTCGGAGGCAAGCATAAGCGCGAGGTGTTGATCTTCGTGCAATTCGCGCGTAGCAGCGACGACGGTGCGCACGAGCAGCTCTTCAAGACCGTCGGCACCATCGATATGGCCGCTGAGACGCGTGAAAAAGTCGGTGAGTTCCTGCAACCGCAGCGCTTCGAACAACACTTCCTTGCCGCCCGGAAACAAGCGATACAGCGATGCGCGCGACACACCAGCCTCGTTGGCGATGTCGTCGATGGTCACCTTCGCGAGGCCCCACTTCTCGCAGCACGACTTGGCTGCGTCGAGGACGCGCCGTTCGAGGGGGTAAGGGGTCTCAGTCACTGCTGAGACAATAAGACATGAAGTGTCTCAGCGTCAAGGCACCCCTTCCCTGTGTCCAGACACCCCTCTTCTATTGTCGACTCAACTAGTCGACTTTCTGGGACGGCTGATATCATCGCTCCCGCAGCGTGAACAGCTGCCAATCCGAACAAAGGACTCTTCAATGAAACGTGACCTGAAATGGCAAGTTATTGCGGCAGCTGCACTTGGTGCGATGTTGCTGGCTGCCTGTGGCGACGACGAGAAGTCGTCCGACACAACCGGTGCCAGCGACCAAACGGCGGCCGAGTGCGCAGTGGACAAGACCGTCAACGACGGAACGCTGACCATCGCCACCGGCGAGCCGGCGTTCCCCCCGTACATCATCAACGACGCCACCCCCGAGGACGGCGAAGGCTTTGAAGCCGCCGTGGCGATGGCTGTCGCTGCCGAGCTCGGATTCGAAGTCGAGAATGTCGTGTGGATCCGCACAGCGTTCGACGCCGCGATCGCGCCAGGCCCGAAGGACTTCGACTTCAACCTGCAGCAGTACACGATCTCACCCGAGCGCGCCGAGGTGGTGACCTTCAGTCAGGGTTACTACTCCGCGTCGCAGGCAATTTTCGGCCTGGCCGACTCGCCTGCTGCGAACGCAACGTCGCTCGCAGACCTCAAGGGTTTGAAGATTGGCGTCGCCACGGGTACCACCAGCGTTACCTACATCGAAGAAGTCATTCAGCCCGACGCTGAGCCATTCATTTTCAACGACAACGCCGCAGCCAAGGAGGCTCTCGACAGCAACCAGATCGACGCGATCGTCAGCGACCTGCCGACGGCGCTGTACATCACTGCCGTCGAGATGGAAGGCACAACTGTCTTCGGCCAGATCGAGGGCAGCGGCACCGACGAGTTCGGGCTGCTGATGAGCAAAGACAACCCGATCGCCACGTGCGTCGACTTGGCGCTGACCGCTCTGAAGGCCAGCGGCGAACTCGAGCAGATCACCACCACGTGGATGAGCGAGTACCTGGACGCCCCAGTCATCTCACTCGGGTGACCAGCTAACGTCGCTTGACGTGACCGAAATGGATGGAGCCGACGTCGAAGTGGCGTCGGCTCCGTCGCGTGTGGGTGACAGTCGTGCAGGTGACAGTCGTGCAGGTGACAGTCGTGCAGGTGACAGTCGTGCAGGTGACAGCCGCCGCGCGGTGTTCGAACGCAAGCAGCGGCGGCGCAGCACGTTGATGGCAGTTGCCAGCACCGCGGTTCTCGTAGGGCTGATCATTTGGCAGGTCCCACAACTGTCGGGCTGGAAGCGAGTACGCAAGGCGTTCTTCGACGGCGACACTTTTTCGCTCGCGTTCAAACCAGTAGCGAAAGCCTTCTGGCTTGACGTCAGAATTTTCCTCGTCTGCGCCCCGCTCATCGTGGTCTTCGGAATGCTGATCGCGCTATCGCGCAGTGTCCGCTCGCCATTGCTCTTTCCATTGCGTCTGGCCGCGACGCTGTATGTCGACATCGTGCGCGGTGTGCCGATCATTCTGTGGCTGTACCTGATCGGCTTCGGCGGCGCCGGATTACTGAACGTGCGCGAGGTCGGTTTCGGGCCTATCAAGATCGGCACATACCTTTTTCTGGGTGGCGTCGCGCTGGTAGTCACCTACTCCGCGTACGTGGCCGAGGTGTTCCGTGCCGGCATCGAGGGTGTGCACGAGAGCCAGCGCTCCGGCGCTCGCTCGCTCGGGTTGTCCACGTGGCACACCAACCGGCACGTAGTGCTGCCACAAGCGGTTCGACGTGTCATCCCACCGCTGATGAACGACTTCATCAGTTTGCAAAAGGACGTCGCACTCGTATCGGTGCTCGGTCCGATCGAAGCGCTGCGGCGAGCCGACGTGCTGCAGGACAAGTTGTTCAACTTCACACCGTTTGTGGTCGCGGCCGTGCTATTCCTGTGCGTGTCGATTCCACTGACGCGCACCGCCGACTATCTGCTCGCCAAGGAGCGACGCACGATGAGCGGAACGGCTGTTAGATGAACGACACGCCGATGAACGACAAGCCGATGAAACTTCAGTATCAAGGTGTGCACAAAGCGTTTGGCCCCAAGTCGGTGCTGGACGGCATTGATCTCAACGTTGCGGTTGGTGGCGCAATCGCGCTGATTGGCGCCAGCGGTAGCGGTAAGAGCACCCTGCTGCGCTGCACGAATTTGCTCGAACCAATCGACGACGGCGCGATCCTTCTCGACGGCGACGACATCACCGAACCCGGTCGCGATGCCGACCCTGTGCGTCGGCGCATCGGCATCGTGTTCCAGAGCTTCAATCTGTTCCCGCATAAGACGGTGCTTGGAAACGTCACGCTCTCGCCGCGCAAGGTTCTGGGCCGGTCAAAGTCCGACGCGACTGATTCCGCGATGACGATGCTCACCAGATTCGGCTTGTCTGACAAGGCGCACGACTATCCCGACCGGCTCAGTGGTGGCCAGCAACAGCGCGTAGCGATTGTGCGGGCATTGCAGATGGACCCGGAAGTGATGTTGCTCGACGAGATCACTTCGGCGCTCGATCCGGAGCTGGTTGGCGAGGTACTGAATGTGGTGCGCGACCTACGCACCGACGGAATGACGATGATCATCGCGACGCACGAAATGAGCTTCGCGCGCGAGATCGCCGACACGGTCTGCTTCCTGAAGAACGGTGTGATCGCAGAGCAAGGCACGCCGCAGCAGATCTTCAGCGCCCCGACGCACCGGGACACACAGGAATTTCTCGCTCGCGTGATCGCCAGCGGTCGCCTGTGACCTCGTAGTGTCGCAACGTGAGCCAACCACCGACCGAATCCGAGCTCATCCCAGTACCGCCAGTCCCTCGCTACGGGCCGCTCGCCATCGCAGCCTTTATCGGGCTGGTCGTGTGCACGAACATCGCGTCGGCAACCTGGGCGGCGCTCGACAACGAGCATCCCGCGCGATTGCTTTTGCTGTCGTCACGCAATCGCTTCCTGGTCGTCACCGTTCCTAGTGGTATCTCCCCCTTTACGTGGAGCCTGCTCGCCGTAATCCGCTTGGGCGCATCTGCGTTCGTATGTCACATGGTCGGCCGCGCATACGGCGATCGCGCGCTGCGCTGGTTCTGGAAGTTCATGGGCATGCCGCAAGAACAGGTCACCAAGTTCGAGCAATCGTTCGCGAAAGCCGAATGGTTCGTGGTGCCGTTCTTCGTGGGCAGCAACATCGTCTGGGTGCTCAGCGGCGCGGCCCGCACTACTTGGAAGCGATTGGTCCCGCTGTTTGCCCTCGGCATGGCACTGCGGCTGGCCGTGCTGTGGTGGTTGTCCAGGCAGTTCGAAGAAGAGGTCCGCTCGGCCATGCGGTGGGTCGACCGCTACCAGTTCTGGGTGATTGGTGTATCGATCGCGATCGTCGTGCTCGCGAACGTCCGCAATTTGCGTCCCAGCCGGTGATGCGAGGCGGGCAATGGGCGTGTTAGAACCTCGCCATGGCTGAAACAAAACTCCGCGGCAACCCCGTACACACTGTCGGCGATCTCCCCAAGGTAGGTGCCCCGGCGCCGTCGTTCACGCTCACCAAGACCGACCTCAGCGACCTCACCAATACCGAGCTCGACGGCCAGCGAGTGGTGCTCAACATCTTCCACAGCCTCGACACCGGTGTCTGCGCAGCCAGCGTGCGCCGCTTTAACGAACTTGCGTCCGCACTCGACAACACGAGCGTCGTCTGCGTGTCGGCCGATCTACCGTTCGCGCTCGCTCGCTTTTGCGGCGCGGAAGGTTTGGACAAGGTCGTGCCCGCGAGCACATTCCGCAGCGACTTCGGCACCGCCTACGGCGTGCAGTTGGCCGACAGCAAGATCGCCGGGCTCATGGCGCGCTCAGTAGTCGTGTTCGACGAGCACGGCACCGTGACCTACAGCAAGCTGTGCCCCGAGTTGTCGGAAGAGCCCGACTACGACGCAGCACTCGCCGCCCTCGGGTAGGCGCTACACGCCAAGGAAGCTGTCGAGGCCCAGCGTCAAGCCGGGGTACTCGGCGATCTTCTTACACGCGAGCAACACCCCGGGCATATAGCTCGCTCGGTCGTAGCTGTCTTGGCGGATCGTGAGCGTTTGGCCAGCGGCGCCCAGGATGACTTCTTGGTGCGCGACCATGCCGCGCATGCGCACCGAGTGCACGTGAATCCCCGCTGGACCGGTGCTCCCCCGCGCGCCCGGAATCGCCTCGTGCTCAGTCGGATCGACTGCCCATTCCGATGAGGCCGCAGCCATTCGCTGCGCGGTCGCAATAGCAGTGCCTGACGGCGCATCGACCTTGGAGTCGTGATGCAGTTCGATGATCTCCGCCGTCTGGAAGTGCGGCGCTGCCAGTTCTGCGAAACGCATCATCAGCACCGCGCTGATTGCGAAGTTGCTGGCGATCAGACAGTTGCTGCCGCTGAATGCCGTGCGAAAGGTCGCGAGGTCTTCCTCAGTGAAACCGGTCGTGCCCACGACAGCGTGCATCCCATGCATCGCCAGCCAGGGCAGCGTCGTGCGCGCAGCAGCGGCGACCGTGAAGTCAACGACGACCTGGCAGTCGGCGTCGGCCAGGGCTCGCAACTCAGGATGGACATCGACACCGCCCGCCGATTGCCCAGCAGCATGCGGATCGACCGCCGCGACCAGTTGCAGGCCGTCATCGGCCACCACGGCCGCACAAACGGTTGCGCCCATGCGTCCGCATGCGCCAACGACGCCAACACGGATCTGGCTCATGGCGATGAAACGTAGCCCCTCCACGGCGGGTCACAACATCGCGCGGCGCTCAGCGCTCAGGACCGACCGTGACCACGATTGGTTCGGCCGCAAGCACATCGCGAATGACGGCGCGGGTCGCGGCCTGATCGACGGCCGCCCAGCGCGTGACCTGCTCCGCGATCGGACGGACGGCGCCGGTAGTGATGAGTTGGCCGCCAGTTCGCGCCATGCGCGCGCCCGTGTCTTCCAGGCCTAGTTCAAATGCTCCCGTGAGGTAGCCGACCGCGACATCGAGTTCCTCGTCAGTGATGCCCTCGGCAACCAACTTGGCCAGTTCGCCGTGCATCAGCGACACGACCTCGTCGCGATGCTCGGGTTGCGTACCGGCATACAACTGGAAGCCGCCCGTGTCCGCGTAGCACGAGACACCGGAATACACGGAGTACGCCAAGCCGCGCTGCTCACGAATCTGTTCGAAAAGTCGGCTCGACAGCCCGCCGCCAAGAACGTGGTTGACAACATCGAGTGCTTCACGGCGAGGATCGTTGCGCTGCAAGCCGCGACCGCCCATGACGATGTGTACCTGCTCTGTGTCGTCGCTGACATCAGCGCCAGCGCCCAGCCCGAGCGGAGCTTCTCGGGTCGGTCGTGAACCGCCGACTGCAACCCCCGCAAATGCCTTCTCGATCGACGCCAGCATCTCGTCATGCGCCAACGGCCCGGCGGCAGCAACGACCATTGCCTCTGCGCGGTAGTGCTTCGCGAAGAACGAACGCACGTCGTCGGGCGTGATCGCCTGTACATGCTCGCGGTCACCAGCGGGATCGCGTCCCAACGAGTGGCCTTCGAACAGCGCAGCCGAAAAACGTCGATGCACCACGTCGTCGGGCGAGTCGTCGTCCATCGCCAGTTCTTCGAGGATGACTAGGCGCTCGCCATTGACATCGTCGTCGCGTAGCGCGGGACGGGTCAGGACATCGCCGAGCATCTCGATGCAGAAGTCGCTGTGACGTGCTGGTAACCGGCAGTAGTAGCCAGTGGATTCCTTCGACGTGAACGCGTTGAAGTCGCCACCTCGGCGATCGACGCCACGCGCCAGATCTTGCGCCGAGCGAGTGTCCGTCCCTTTGAACAACAGGTGCTCGAGGAAGTGGCTGACACCACTGAGCTCGGGGGGCTCGTCGCGCGAACCGACACCGACCCAGACCCCGGCAGCCACCGATAGCGCGCCAGGCACGCGTTCAGTGGCCACCGTCAGGCCAGAGTCAAGAGTTGTGATCCGAAGATCAGTCACAGGTCAACCGTCAGCGATGACGACGGCGTGAGCGGTCTCCGTCGGTGCCACGGTCGCGGCCGCCACCGTTGCCAGCGTTGCCCCCCGCTTCGCCGCCGGGACCAAGATCGCCCAGGTCGCCAGCGAGCTGCGCATCGAACGCATCGTCGAATGACACAGCAACTCCGTCGGTGACGGGTGCAGCAGCACTGCGTCCAGAATCGCGACGCGGCTCACGATCGCCGCCGCCACTGCGACTGCCACCACGATCACCGCGGTCGCGCGGAGGACGATCACCACGATCACGATCGCCACGATCACGATCGCCACGATCACGATCGCCACCACCGCCGGCACTTGCTGTGCCTTCGGGGATGACCGGGTTCCACGACTCACCAGGAGTCAGGCTGACCTTGCCCTTTTCGTCGATCTCCTCGACGATGACTTCGATCTCCTGACCGAGGGTGAGCACGTCTTCCACGTTGTTGACGCGCTTGCCCTTGCCGAGCTTGCTGACATGCAGCAGACCATCACGGCCGGGGAGGATGTTGATGAACGCACCGAACTTGGTGATGTTCACAACACGACCCTGGTACGTGGCACCAACGTCGGCCATCGGCGGCGACACGATCGCTTGAATTCGAGCCCGCGCCTCCTCCATACGCCACGCCTCGACGGCGCCAATGGTGACGATGCCTTGCGCACCGTCGTCGTCGACGGCGATGTCGGCGCCGGTCTCTTGCTGGATGGTGTTGATGACCTTGCCCTTAGGCCCGATGACCTCACCGATCTTGTCCATCGGGATGATGAGCGTGGTGATCTTCGGCGCAGTCGCGGCCACTTCCGGGCGTGCCTTTGCGAGGCAAGCATCCATGTTGGCGAGAATCTGCGTGCGGGCTTCTTTGGCCTGGTTGAGCGCGGCGGCCAAGACGTCGGCAGGAATGCCTTCGATCTTGGTGTCGAGCTGCAAGGCGGTGATCGCGTCGGAAGTACCGGCGACCTTGAAGTCCATGTCGCCAAATGCATCTTCGGCGCCGAGAATGTCGGTGAGCGTTGTGTACTTGCCTTCGGCGTACACGAGACCCATCGCAATACCGGCAACCGATGCCTTCACCGGCACGCCGGCGTCCATCAGGGCGAGCGAACCACTGCACACCGCGGCCATGCTGGTGCTGCCGTTGCTGGCCAGCACTTCAGCGACAAGGCGAAGCGTGTAGTTGAACTCGTCCATCGCTGGCAGCACCGGAATCAGTGCACGAGCGGCGAGCGCACCGTGGCCGATTTCGCGACGCTTGGGCGTACCCACGCGACCGGTCTCACCGTTGGCCCACGGGGCCATGTTGTAGTGGAACAAGAAGTACTTGTGCGTTTCCGGTCCGAGAGTGTCGAGCAACTGGTTCATGCGCGGCATCGCCATTGTGACCACGTTCATCACTTGCGTCTCGCCACGCTGGAACAATCCGGTGCCGTGCGCCGTCGGCAGAATGCCGACTTCGCTGCTGAGCGGACGAAGGTCGCGCACGCCGCGACCGTCGATGCGCTTGCCTTCTTCGACGATGCGCTTGCGCACGAGCTTCTTGGTCAGGCTGCGAACAGCTTCTTTGACCTCGCGCTCGCGGCCCGCATATTCCGAACCGTCGCCGCACAGCTGGCCGATGGCGTCCGCCGCAGCGGCGTCGGTCGCCGCGTTCCGCTCGGCCTTGCCCGCAATAGCGATCGCCTTCGCGATGGCTGGCGTGCAGATGCCTTCAACAGCGGTGAACACTTCCGGTGCGTAGTCGAGCGAGACGGTGTATTCCATCGGCACGATCGGACCATGAGTAGCGATGACGCTTGCAACCAGCTGACGCTGCAGCTTGATGCTGTCCTTGATCCACTGCTTGCTGGCCTCAAGGCCGAGAGCCAAGGCGGCTTCGTCGACCTTCGGTGCGCCGTCGGCGTAGTAGGTGAAGCTCTTGGCGGTGCCGCCAGCTTCCACCATCATGATCGCGACGTCGCCGCTGTCGAGCTGGCGCCCGGCAACAACGAGTTCGAACGTGCTCTCTACGCCTTCTGCGTAGGTCGGGTGTGGAATCCACTCGCCAGCTTGGGTGTACGCAACGCGCACGGCACCAATCGGGCCGTCGAAGGGAATGCCGCTGATCATCAGCGAAGCAGATGCAGCGTTGATGGCCAACACGTCGTGCGGGTTCTCCATGTCGGCACCGACGATCGTCAGCACGACTTGGGTCTCGTTGCGGAAGCCTTCGGGAAACGCCGGCCGCAGCGGGCGGTCAGTCAGACGGCAGGTGAGGATTGCGTCCTCAGTTGGCCGGCCCTCGCGGCGGAAGAACGAACCGGGGATCTTGCCCGCGGCGTAAGCACGCTCTTCCACATCGATGGTCAGCGGGAAGAAGTCCGTACCCGGACGAACATCCTTGGCCGCATTAGCGGTTGCCAACACAGTGGTCCGTCCCAGACTCGCGACGACGGCACCTTGGCTCTGTTGGGCCAACTTGCCCGTCTCGAAGGACAGAGTCTTGGGGGTAGCAGAATTTTCGGTACCAGTAATGGCACCGGATACTCGAATGGCGTCAGCCATGGGAGCTCCTTTCACACACCACGCGTCACGAGACGACGGGTGCTATTGGAGCGGAAGCCGGTTCCCAGTCGACAATGTCGGCGGCTCAACCCAGAATCTTTCTAGCCCTTAGAAAGCAACTCGGGAGCTTCGGCACTCGCGACTGACAACCGATCAAAAGAGTCCGCTCGGTTGATATGTCGTTCCCAGGCTACCAGCCCGGCCGGTGTTAACGGCCGTGTAGTTAACGACGCAGCCCGTTGGTCTGCACGATGGCGCGGTAGCGCTCGACGTCGATACCACGGACGTAATCGAGCATGCGACGGCGCTGACCCACCAGGCGCAGCAACCCGCGACGGCTGTGGTGGTCCTTGACGTGGGTCTTGAAGTGCTCGGTGAGCTGGTTGATCCGTGCGGTCTGCAGCGCGATCTGTACCTCGGGTGAACCGGTGTCGGTCGGGCTCAGCTTGTGAGCGTCGACCACGACTGACTTATCCATTGCGTGCTTGGTCATGATTGCCTTCCAGATGGAGGTCGCCAGCGACATCGCCGTTGGCATCGCACCGGAGGTTTGGCCCCAGTGGACGCAGAGAGCCTAGCGGCACCCCCGGCCGAGTTGCTCAATTGCCGGCGGCATCGGCTGCACTGAGAACGTCTGATTCCGTACACTCGGCGACGATGAGCAATGTCGTCTTGGACGGACTCAACAAATCATTCGGCGACCTTGCCGTTCTCGACAACGTCTCGTTGGAGATTGCGGCCGGGTCGTTCGTCAGCTTCATCGGCCCGAGCGGTTGTGGCAAGACCACACTCGTTCGGGTCGTGGCTGGCCTTGAAGCAGCGACTTCCGGTTCCGTACTGGTCGATGGGGCTCCCCCGCGGCTCGCTCGCGCATACAAGCGCGTTGGTCTAGTCCCCCAGCAGCCCGGATTGCTGCCGTGGCGCACGGTCCGTGCTAACGCCCACCTGCTGCTCGACGTAAATCGCCACGCGAATCCACCCGACGCGGCGAACCCCAACACGCTCCTGCGCGAGGTAGGTCTCGGCGACTTCATGGAGGCGTACCCACACGAGCTGTCCGGCGGCATGCAGCAACGAGTAGCGCTCGTGCGTGCGCTGGCGCTGCACGCCCCGTTGCTGGTCATGGACGAACCATTCGCCGCACTCGACGAGATCACTCGCGCCGAAATGCGCGGGCTGTTGAACCAACTCGTGGAAAGCCGCGGCGTGACCGTGCTGTTCGTCACCCACAACATCTCCGAGGCCGTCGCACTCAGCGATCGCGTTGTCGTCTGCTCACCGCGACCAGCGCGGGTGGTCGCCGACATTGCGATCGATCTCCCCCGTCCTCGTTCCAGTGATGTCGAAGACGATGCGCGTTTCGTCGCACTATGCGCCGACGTGCGCCACGCGTTGCACGGAGCGATGCGACCATGACCCGTCGCTCACTCGCCCCGCTTATCGGCATCGTCGTGTTCCTCGCCGCGTGGGAAGGCTTCGTACGCGCCTTCCACGTGCGCAAGTTCATCCTGCGGGCACCATCGTCGGCGGTCAATTACCTCTGGAGGTTCCGCGGCGATTACCTCCACGCGTCGTGGGTGACGGTGCAGCACTCCATCCTCGGGCTGCTGTTCGCACTGATGATCGCGCTCGTCATCGGTGCCTTACTCGCCAGCAACCGGTTCGCCGAACGAGCCACACAGCCGATCCTTCTGCTGATACAGGTCGTGCCGTGGATTGCCTATGTCAGCTCAGTCGTGGTCTGGCTCGGTTCCGGCACCGCGCCGGCGCTGTTCATGGTGACCCTCGTCTGCGTACCCGCCTTCGTGTTCGCCACCGTCGACGGAATGCGAAGCGTCGAGCCCGCGACGTTGGAGCTGATGTCATCGGTCGATGCTTCGCGCAGCGAGGTCCTGTGGCGCGTGCGACTTCCTTCGGCGGCACCGACCCTGTTCACCACCGCGCGCTTCAACGTCGGCCTCGCGCTGGCAATCGCTTACTACGTGGAAGGCGCCAACTTCGCCAATGAAGGCATCGGAGCGATCGGCAGATCCGCCGCCTCCTCAAGCGACCCCTTCGCTGCTGATCGCCTGTGGGCCTCAATCTTTTCGATCGCCGTCGTCGGGATCGTGGCCCTGCTACTGCTCTCGCTGCTCGAGCGAACTGTGCTGCATTGGCATGCTGCCCAAAGAACGGAACGGCGATGACTTCCGAGCAGTCTCCTAATGAGACGACTAGTGAGACGACCGTCAGCCTCTCCGTGCTGCGCGCGCGGATCGATCAGCTCGACGCGGCGCTGATCGCCATCATCGCCGAACGGCTTGTCGCCTGCCGGGAGGTCGCGGCCGTGAAACAGGGTTGCAACACGCCGGTGATACAGCCCGACCGTGTTCGCGACGTCGTGACATCGCGTCGTCAGCAGGCCATCCAGGCGGGAGTCGACCCCGACTTCGCCGAGCAACTGTTCCGGGTGCTGCTGACCGAAACCCATCGCATCGAGGTCGCTCGCACGCGCCAGGATGTCGCACCCGACAAGCAGGCCGCCGAACCCGCGCGCGGTGGGCTCGACACCGTCGCCAGCCGCGTCGATCACGTAGTGCTGGCGGTTCACGATCTCGCGGCCGCAACTGCGTCGATGCGCGACCGATTCGGATTTCACGAGGTGACCCTTGCCGATCCACGGCCCGGCGTTGCAGCAGTCAGCGTGGGTGGTGTGACATTCGTCCTAGTTGGCCCGGAGGCATCGCCGGCCGTAGCCCGTTACTTGGCCCAGCGCGGCCCTGGCGTGCAACACGTTGCAATAGAAGTACTGGACGCCAGCTATGCGCGGGCGTGTTTGGTGGATCGAGATGCGCCTTTGCTGACAGAAGTGGCCGTCGATGCCGACGGGCACGAACAATTCTTCGCGGCAAACGATCCGGCCAGTGGCGTGCAGCTTGGTTTTATCTCGCGTACCGGACACAGAGTCGGTGTTGGCACCGCGAACGTGGTGCAGTTGTTCGACGCCCTCGCACCGTAAGATCACCCGATGGCTCGCCGATTTTCAATGGTCGCTGGTTCCGTTCTACTCGCGCTTGTCGTCTCCTGTAGCGGCGACGACACAACGATCGGAACCCCTCACGCATCCTCCGGGGGAAGCACCGACGATTCCTTGCCTGGAGATTCCGTCCCAGCCGGCCTCGATGTCCATGCCGGCGAGGCGTTCCCTGCCGATCGCTGCGAGGCCAACAGAGCCGCCGACACCATCACCTATCTGTCGGGCTACGACTTCACGGCGTCGGCAAGCATTATCGACGTCCAAGTGGCGGAGGCCAAGGGTTACTACGACGAATTGTGTCTCGACGTTGATGTCAAAGGCAGCTTCTCGGTCAACAACTATCCACTCATCGCAGCGAACGACGCGCAGTTCGCATCCGGTGGTTCGTTCAGCGAAATCGTCGACTTTGCTGGCGCCAATGACGCGGGGTTCGTCGCGCTTTCAGTTGAGGGGCGCACCGGTATCGACGCCCTCATCACCAAAGATGGCGAGGTCAACACACTCGACGACATCCGTGGCAAGAAGGTCGGCGTGAAGGGTGCGATCACTCCTTCGGTGCGGGCGATGCTCGCGCATGAGGGCTTGGTCCTCGGCGTCGACTACGAGACGGTGCTGCTCGATGGCTTCGACCCGATGCTGCATATTTCTGTGCCCGACATCGTCGGCTTCCCCGGCTACAAGAGCAACGAACCTGGACAGTTGGAACGCAATGATGTCCCGTTCAAGATGTACAACCCCAGCGACTTCGACATTCCCGGCAGCTTCGGGGTCTTGTACACCAACCTCACGTTCCTGCAAGAGCACCCGACTGCTGCGCAGGATTTCATGCGCGCGACGATGCGGGGTCTTGCCGATGCAATTGCCGATCCCGAAGCCGCGGTGCAGATTGCCGTCGACAACATCAACGAGAACGGGAACGCCGTGTTCGTCACACCTGAGGGCGAAATGGCCCGGTGGGCGGTGGAGTCAGAACTCGTTGCCGACTCCGTCACCGCGGACTCTCCGCTCGGCATGCCCTTGATTGACGAGCTTCTGCACGAGGTCACCGTCTATGCGGAGAGCGGTCTGTTCGGAGGCGAGGTCCCACTCATCGACACGCTCGTTGATGTGTCGGTGCTTGAAGGTGTCTACGACGACGCTGGCAAGCTGATCTGGCCTGCGACTTAGCCAGCGAGTACCGTGCGGGCGTTATCGACATCGTTCTTGAGTTGGCTGACCAACGCGTCGATGCCATCGAATTTGCGCTCGCTTCGCAGAAATCCCTGAAACTGCACGTGCGCTGCTTCGCCGTATAGGTCGTCGTCGAAATCGAGCAGGTGTGCCTCAAGTACCGACGAATCGGCGTGCTCGAAGAACGTCGGCCGACGACCCAGGTTGATGGCACACCCATGGCGACTGCCATCGGGGCGGAAGTACCAGCCGGCGTACACGCCATCGGCAGGCAAACAAATCGCGCTGGGCACCTGCACGTTGGCCGTGGGAAATCCCAGCGTGCGTCCACGCTGATCGCCCTGCACCACAACGCCGCGAGCCTCGAACCGACGGCCAAGCATGCCAGCCGCGAGTTCGACCTGGCCACCCGCAAGTGCCCGCCGAATTGCAGTCGAGCTGATCGGTTCGTCGGGCCCATCGCTGCGTTGCACCAATGACAGCGGCTGAACTTCAAAATCTGCGCGAGCGCCCAGTTCGCGCAACGTGCTGACGTTGCCACGGCGATCGCGACCGAAGTGAAAGTCGTCGCCAACGACGACGATCGACGTCGCGAGGCAATCGACCAGCACCCTTTGTGCGAAGACGATTGGGTCTTCACGCGACTGCTCTTCGTCAAAGTGAACGACGACGGTCGCGTCGACACCCGTCGCAGCAAGCAGTTCGAGCTTTTGATCCAAGTCGGTTAGCAGCTGCGGCGCGCTCTCCGGGCGGACCACTGACGCCGGATGATGATCGAACGTCAGTACGGCCGATCGAGCGCCAGTGTCTTGCGCAAGCTTGCGCACATCGGCGATGACAGCTTGGTGCCCGAGGTGCACTCCGTCGTACGCGCCGATGGTGATGATGGTGCGTTCGCCGGGCCACGGCGACACGGAAAGATCGGTCACGATACGCACGCAAAAAGGCTAGCGCCGAGCGACCAGCGGAGCTTCGCTTAGGCCGGCGGCAAGACCACCGACGGCTTCACCTGCTGGTCGCCGACGGCTTCGTACATTGCCAACAGCTCGCCGGTCGGTTCCAGCACAGCCCACGGGCCGTCGCCACCAGCGCCGCACTCGTCGCGCGTCAGCACACGACCGTTTCGCACCATCGCCGCTACCACCTCGGACACCGTGATGGCCGAATAGTCGCGAACGGCTTGCGCCAGGGTCAGTAACTGCACGTCGTCGGGAGATGCGGCTTCGTTGGCCGTAAAGCTGCCAACAGCAATGCGGCGCAAGCCGCGGAGGTGCGCGCCGCCACCACAGAGACGCCCGAGATCGTCGGCGAGAGTTCGTATGTATGTCCCTTTCGAGCACTGCACTTCGATGCCGTAGACCAGTGGATCCGCGGTCGCGACGACCTCGAACCGATGCACAACAACCGGTCGCTCTGCGCGCTCGATCTCCACGCCCTCGCGAGCCAACTCGTACAGGCGACGACCATCAACCCTTACCGCGCTGACCATCGGCGGAATCTGAAGGATTGCGCCGATGAGGTGCTGATCGACGGCCTGTCGGACCCGATCTTCGGTGAGGTCGCCCATGTCGAATGTGCCGGTCACTCTTCCGGTGCTATCCAGTGAGTCGGTCGTCGTACCGAACACCACCTGACCGCTGTAGGTCTTGCCCAGGTCGGTGAGGAAGCGCAGCAATCTTGTGGCGCGCCCGACCCCAACCAGCAAGACACCGGTGGCGTCGGGATCGAGCGTGCCGGCATGGCCAACCTGACGCTCGTTGAACTTGCGGCGCAACATGCCGACTACGTCGTGGCTGGTAACACCGGCTGGCTTGTCGACAACCGCAAGGCCATGCGTCGATGCTGGCCGTCGACGCGCCATCAGACCGCGTCGTCAGGTGACGGCGGCCGCTCCGGAAGGGTCGCCTTGTCGTGCAGGATTCGCTCGATGCGCTCGGCCGCGCGAATCGAGTCGTCGGGCTTGAAGCTGAGAATCGGTGTCTTCTTGGCACGAATCTGGCGACCGACCGAAGCCTGAATGCGGACTCGATACTCGCCGAGCGCCGCCAGAATTTCGGCGTCGCCTTCCTCGCCTGTCAGTGAATCGAAGTACACAATTGCCCGATTCATCTCCGAGTCGACATCGATGGAAGTAACAGTCACCAACGACAGCCGTTCGTCGTCGATGCGAATGAACTCCTCCGCAATCACCTCGCGCAACGACTCACTGAGCCGCGCGGTGCGTGGATAGCGATGGGTAGACGGCGACGAGGGCCGACGGGGCTTGGTCACGACAACCTCCTAGTTGAAATTGAGTTGTGCACGATTGGAACGCTTTAGCTCTGACATGCCCGACGAGGTCGCGATGAGTTCGATGGCATCCCATAGTCGGAGAGCGTCCTCGCCTCGCGGAATCGCTGAGATCACAGGACCGAAAAAACTGCCTTCATCGGGTTGGCCGGGGTGGAAGGTGATGATCGGAGTACCGACATCGCGGCCGGTCCGGCTGAGCGCGAGCTCGGTGTCTTCGCGTATGTACGCATCGTGAGACTCGTCGTGCACATGTGATGCATAGTCGGTAGCGAGGTCGGCAGTCTTCAGAATTTCCGTCATGAACGTTTCCGGATCGCCGTTGATCATGCGCTCGGTGTCGCTTTGGTGAAACGCCATTCCGAGGGCGGTATACAACGCGCCAACTTCGGAGTTGCCTTGCTGCAGGCGTACTTCGTCGCACACGCGATGCGCATACAAGCCAGCCATGTGGCCATCGCGAAAATTGTCGCCGTACGCGCCATCGGTGCGTGCTTCATTGACCATCTTCAACGAGATGAAACGCCACCGGACGTCGTACTCGCGGAGTTGCTTCACTTCAGTGACCCATCGCGATGTCACCCATGCCCAAGGACAAACTGGGTCGAAGAAAAACTCGAGATCAGCCATTCGTCGAAGGCTACCGACGGACCCTCATATCGCGGACCGAACACGGCCGACTAGACGCGGGCGATTTCGCGTTCTTCGAATGTTTCGATGATGTCGCCGGGCTTCAAGTCCTGGAAGTCGCTCAGTCCGATGCCGCACTCGAAGCCCTCGCGAACCTCGCGCGCGTCGTCCTTGAAGCGCTTCAGCGACTGAATGGCACCCTTCCAAATGATGGTGCCGTCGCGCAGGAAGCGAACCTTGGAACCGCGTGTGATCTGGCCGCTGGTAACGAGACAACCTGCAATTGCGCCGAGCTTCGGTACACGGAAGATTTCGCGGACCTCGGCGTCGCCGGTGACCACTTCCTCGAACTCGGGAGCGAGCATTCCGATCATTGCACGGCTGATGTCTTCCAGCAGCTTGTAGATGATCTCGTAGGTGCGAATCTCGACACCCTCAGAGCTGGCGAGCTCGCGAGCCTTGCGATCGGGCCGCACGTTGAAACCAATCAGCGTTGCATTGGTAGTCGCCGCCAGGCTGATGTCGTTCTCGTTGATCGCACCGACAGCACGATGCACGAATGCCAGCTTCACTTCATCGCGCTCCAGACGGCGCAGCGCTTCGGAGACGGCCTCCAGCGAACCCTGCACGTCGGCCTTCAACACGATGTTCAGCGTTGCGACCTCGCCGGCCTGAATCTGATTGAAGATGTCTTCCAGCTTCACGCCGGTGTGCACACGAGCATCGCCGCGTTGCGCCTTCAGGCGATAACGCTGCTCGCGGGCCTCGCCGACCGTGCGGGCAGTCTTCTCGGTATCGGAGCTGCGGAACTCGTCGCCCGCATTCGGCACGCTCTGCAGACCGAGCACCTGGACGGGTGTGCTCGGGCCGGCGACCTTGACCTGATTGCCCTTGTCGTCGATCATCGCTCGCACACGACCCCACGCAGAACCGGCGACAATTGCATCGCCAACCTTCAGCTCGCCCTTGTCGACCAGCACCGTCGCGACAGGACCGCGCCCTGTGTCGAGGTTCGCTTCGAGCACGACGCCCTTGGCGCGGCCCGTCGGGTTCGCCGTCAGTTCCTCCACAGCGGCAACCGCTGCGAGCTGCTCGAGCAGATCGTCGACGCCAAGGTTCTGGGAAGCCGACATTTCGACGACGATCGTGTCGCCGCCCCACGATTCGGGAACCAGCTCTTGTTCGCTGAGCTGCGACAGCACGCGCTGAACGTCGGCGTTCTCTTTGTCGATCTTGTTCAGCGCAACCACGATCGGCACCTCAGCGGCGCGCGCGTGGTTGATGGCTTCGATCGTCTGTGGCATGACGCCGTCGTCGGCGGCAACCATCAGCACGACAATGTCGGTGACCTGCGCACCACGAGCACGCATCTTGGTGAAGGCCGCGTGGCCAGGCGTGTCGAGGAACGTGATCTTGTGACCGTTGACATCGACCATGTAGGCACCGATGTGCTGCGTGATGCCGCCGGCCTCGCCAGCAACAACATTCGCATTGCGGATCTTGTCGAGGAGTGTGGTCTTGCCGTGGTCGACGTGACCCATGATCGTGATGACCGGAGCGCGCGGGACTTGCAGCGCCTCGTCGTCGTCGTCGCTGTCATCGAACAGCGCTTGCAGTTCGAGTTCTTCTTGCTGACCAGGCTCGACCAGCAATAGGTCGGCAACGACTTCGAGAGCGAACAACTCCATCTGCTCGTCGCTGAGTGTCATTGTGGCGGTGACCATCTCGCCGTTCTGCAACAGGAAGCGAATCACGTCGGCTGCGGTGCGATTCAGCTTGGGAGCAAACTCCTGCGCCGAAACTCCGCGCTCAACGATGATCGTGCCCTCAGGGACGGGGGCGTTGGTCGCGGTGTAGCTGCTGTTGTAGTTCGGCTGCATCTCGTCGAAGTCGCGACGACGACGAGCACGGCTCTTCTTGCGTGGCGCACGGCGTTGTCCGTTCGGACGACCGCCAGGCCCACCGGGGCCGCCACCGGGGCGAGCCCCAGGACCGCCGGGACCACCTGGACGCGCACCACCAGGGCCACCGGCACCGCCGGGACCTGGCCGCGGGCCGCCGAAGCCGCCGGGGCGCGCACCACCAGGGCCGCCGGTGCGTGGCGGAAACCCACCGGGGCGCGCCGAGCCTGGCGTCACTGGACGCGAGGGGCCGGTTGCACCCGGGCCGCCGGGCCCACCTGGGCGTGCGGTATATCCGCCGCCAGGACGCGGGCCACTGGTAGTCGGTCCAGAACGAACAGGCATGCCGCGCAATCCGCCGGGCGGCGGCGGAATCGCCTTGCCGCTGGCCGACAATGCACGACCGGCGGGCGGCGGAGGAATCGGTCGGCCCGAGGCTGAGGTCGGGCGCGCAGGTGGCCCGGCGGGGGCGGCTGCCGGGCGCGGGCCGGCTGCGGCCGCTGGCTGAGCCGACACCGGTGCTGCTGGTTCTTGTTCTGGCGCGGCCGGTACTGCAGCCGCAGGTGGTGTGGGCGTCGGCGCTGCCGCGGCCGGCACTGGGGCTGGGGCTGGACGCGCTGGTTCGACCGTCGGACGGCTGCTGGTGATGCGTGATGCGGGGGCTGGCGCGGGCTCGGCAGCGTGATCGATCGTCGCAGGCGCCTCGGCCATTGCTGCGCCCGTCGCGGGCTCGGCTTCGTCAGTCGCTGCTGTCGTGGCCGCAACAGCCTTCTTGGGTGCCGCCGCCTTGCTGGTCGTGGTCTTGCTGGTCGTGGTCTTGACGGGTTTTGGTGCAGCCGACTTATCGGCTTTGGCGGCGGTGGCCTTCGTAGCCTTGGCGGGCTTGGCTTCGCCGCCGCTTGCATCCTTGGGCGCGGCTGCCTTCTTGGCTGCCGCCTTGACCGGCTTGGGCTCCTCGGGTTGCTCGGCGCGTGTGAGGCCATCCTTTTCCGCGCGCCGACGAAGACGGTCGGCCTGCGCTTCGATCAGCGTGGATGAGTGACTCTTCACTCCCACACCCATTCGTTCGCAGAGCGCCATCATCTCGGCATTCGTCATGCCGATCTGTTTCGCCAGCTCATGTACGCGTAGGTTTTTCGCCAAAACTCGGGTCAGCCTTTCCTTGGCGTCTGTTCGTCGAGGGTTATCCCGACAACTGACGATTCTCTAATGTCTTGTTGAAACACAGTTTCATTGAACGCATCGCGCAGCGAGTCGCCGAGCGTCAACAACGTGGCAACCGGTACCGATTGCTTCCATGACCTGTCGAACGCCTTGCGTTGCACCGCTGTCTGATAACAGTTCATCGAGCACAACCATGCACCGCGACCAGCCGCCGTGCGGCTGACGTGAGCGCCTTGCGGGCTGACGGTGCAGCGCACGAGATCGCTCTGCGGGCGCGTCTGTCGACAACCAATGCATGTGCGCTGCGGCGCGGCGGTTCGTGCATCAGGCGTGGTCATCACCGGCCTCGGTAGTTGGCACATCGGCCTCAGCGGCCTCAACGACCGTGCCGTCCGCGGCAGTCTCGTCGGCCAGCGCCTCGTCGTCGGGCGTTCCGTCAACAGCCACTTCGTCGGTTGCCTCGGCGGCTGCGGCCTGTTCGTTCCACTGTGCCTGGGTGAGGATGGTGCCGTCGGCAGCGTGCCATTCGACTTCACCGGTTTCTGCGTTGGGCACCCACTCGCCTTCTTCGTAGTCGGCATCGTCGATGGCATCAACCGGTTCGGTCTCGCCGCGAATGTCGATGCGAACACCGGTCAGGCGAGCCGCGAGCCGTGCGTTCTGGCCCTCTTTGCCGATCGCCAGGCTGAGCTGGTTGTCGGGCACGATGACGTCGGCCTGCGTGACGTCGTCGCTGATGATCACAGCGGTGACGCGAGCGGGCGAGAGCGCCTTAGCGACGAAGTCGGCGAGATCGTCGCTGTACGGAACGATGTCGATCTTTTCGCCGCGCAACTCGTTGACGACCATGCGCACGCGCCCACCGCGAGCGCCGACGCAAGCGCCGACCGGATCGACGTTGTGATCGTTGCTCCACACTGCGATCTTCGTACGGTGGCCAGGCTCGCGAGCGCAGCCCTTGATCTCGACGATGCCGTCGGCGATCTCGGGAACTTCCAGCTCGAACAGCCGCTTGATGAGACCTGGGTGCGTGCGACTGACGACGATTTGCGGACCCTTGGCGGTCTTGCGCACCTCGACGATGTATGCCTTGACGCGATCGCCGGGCACCGGACGTTCGAAGGGAACCTGCTCGGCCTTGGGCAACAGGCTTTCGACGCGACCGAGGTCGAGCAGCGTGTAACGATCGTCGGCCTGCTGAATGATGCCGGTGACGATGTCGCCTTCGCGGTTCGCGTATTCCTCGAACTTGCGATCGCGCTCGGCTTCGCGAATCTTCTGGCTCATCACCTGGCGGAAGGTCTGCGCGGCGATGCGGCCGAGTTCTTCCTTCTTCGGCGTGTCGTCGCGCTCGTTGACCCAGTTGCCGTCGTCGTCGATGTCGAAGGCAATGAACGTGAACTCGAACGTGTCGGGGTTGACGTGCACCTCAACCTCGGGCGCGGCGCCCGGTCGACGCTTGTACGCGAGGGCAAGCGCGTCGACGAGAACCTGTAGCAGAGTGTCGACCGAGATGTTTTTCTCGTTCGCCAACATCTTGATGGCCTCTGACATGTCGAGGGTGCTCACCGTGCCGACTCCTTCTTGCTGGCTTGCTTGGCGTTCTTGCTGCCGGTCTTGGGTTGCTTGCCGCCGGGCTTCGGGCTTGGGCCCCAAGTGAAGACTGTGCGGGCGCGGTCGATCTGGTCGTAGTTCACGGTGCGCTCGCCGCCGTTCTCGATTGCGGCGTCATCCAATTGGATGGTCGCCGAGCGATCGTCGGCCGCTGTCAACACGCCCTGCAGGCGACGATCGGCGTTGGTCGTGTCGCGCAGCCGAATCGCGACGACCTTGCCCAGTTCGCGCTGGAAGTGCTGGGGTGTGCGCAATGTGCGCTCGAGCCCGGGGCTGGTGACCTCAAGTGTGTAGTGGCCGGGCACCGGGTCGTGATGGTCGAACTCGCGCCCGATCAGGCGGGTGGCGAGGGCAATGGTGTCGAGGTCGACGCCAGCGGTACTACCAACCGGAGTGTCGATGGTGACGCGCAATGTGCCGCCGCGGAATTCGAGGTCGTAGAGGTCGAGTTGGAGGTCGCCGACAATGGGAATGACGAGGGCGCGAACCTTGTCGAGCGTTTGTGTGTCACTCATCGTTTGCCCTCCCTTCCGTGTCAACTATTTTGGCCCGAAATGGGCCCTTTCAGTAAAGAAGGCGTGGGCCACGAGAGCCCACGCCTTTAGTTCCTTGAACTGCAAAGACGCTCAAAGTATAGCGCCTGGCCAGTAGTGTGCGGCCTGCCGTATTGCGCGGTGCCCGCGTACCGCTGCCCGCGAATCCCCCCGAAGACCGTCCAAAACCCCGACTACGAGGTGCTCCGTGTTGCGAATGTCGACGCTGTTTCTGCGCACGTTGCGCGAGGACCCCGCCGACGCGGAGGTCGCCAGTCATCGCCTGCTCGTGCGCGGTGGGTACATCCGCCGCGCCGCCCCCGGTGCGTTCACCTGGCTGCCCCTCGGCTGGATCGTTTTTCGTAACGTCGAGCGCGTGATCCGCGAGGAAATGGACCGCGAGGGCTTCCAAGAGGTCCACTTCCCGGCGCTACTCCCCCGCGAGCCATACGAGGCAAGTGGCCGCTGGACCGACTACGGCGACAACCTGTTCCGTCTGAAGGATCGCCGCGGCGCCGACATGCTGCTGGCGCCGACCCACGAAGAGATGTTCACGCTGCTGGTGAAGGATTTGTACAGCAGCTACAAGGACTTGCCGCTGGTGATCTACCAGATCCAGAACAAGTTCCGCGACGAAGCGAGGCCGCGTGCGGGGCTACTGCGCTGTCGCGAGTTCACGATGAAGGACTCGTACAGCTTCGACATCGACGAGGCCGGGCTCGAGGCCAGCTACCAGAAGCACCGGGTCGCGTATCAGCGCACGTTCGAGCGGCTGGGAATGCCTTTCGTGATCGTGTCCGCGATGAGTGGCGCGATGGGTGGTTCAGCGAGCGAAGAGTTCCTGGCGCCGATGGCCATTGGTGAAGACTCGTACGTGCGCTGCTCGACTTGCGACTACGCCGCCAACACCGAAGCTGTGCGCGTTGCTGTGCCGGACGCGTTGCCGCTGGAGGGTCCGGCGGCCGAGGTCGTCGACACTCCCGACACGCCGACTATCCAGACGCTGGTCGATCTGTTCAACGCGCGCGACGATCTACGCCGCGACGATCGCGACTGGACCGCGGCCGACACGTTGAAGAACCTGGTCGTGAAGCTGAAGCATCCCGACGGCACCATCACCGCGCTGGCGATTGGTGTTCCCGGCGATCGCGAGGTCGACATGAAACGCCTCGAGGCGCAGGTGGCACCGGCCGAGATCGAACCGTTCGGCGAGGAAGACTTCGCGAAGAACAAGCACCTTGCGAAGGGCTACATCGGCCCAGGCGCGTTGGGCGAGGACAAGCCCGCTGGTATCCGCTTCGTCGTCGACCCGCGCATCGTTGCCGGCACGCGCTGGATCACCGGCGCCGACAAGCCGGGCCGCCACGTCAAGGATCTGATGATGGGCCGCGACTTCAACCCCGACGGGCTCATCGAAGCCGCCGAAGTTCACGCCGGCGATCCGTGCCCGAATTGTGGCAAGGCTTTGGAGATTGCGCGCGGCGTCGAGATCGGCCACATCTTCCAGTTGGGTCGCAAGTACGCGGAAGCACTGGGCCTCACCGTGCTCGACGAGAACGGCAAGACGCGAGTCGTCACGATGGGGTCGTACGGCATTGGCGTGTCGCGTGCGGTTGCAGCGGTCGCCGAGTTGAATCACGACGACAAGGGTTTGATCTGGCCACGCGAGATTGCCCCGGCCGACGTGCACATCGTGGCGACTGGCAAAGCGACCGATCCGCAGTTGGCGGCAGCCGAACTGTTGGCCGCAGAGTGCGAGGCGGCCGGCTTGCGTGTGCTGTTCGACGATCGCGTCGGCGTATCACCGGGCGTGAAGTTCAACGATGCCGAGCTGATCGGCGTGCCGACAATCGTGGTCGTCGGTCGCGGACTAGTCGACGGCGTGGTGGAAGTGAAAGACCGTCGCACCGGCGAACGCGAAGACGTTGCGCTAGCCGAAGTCGTCACAAGACTTCGCTAGGTGTTGCGACGATCCTCTAGAGGGTCAGAATTCGCTCGTCGGTTTAGAAGGCGCTGACGGGTATCGCCGGGTCGCCGGCCGGGAATGTCGGGCCAGGTACGACCAGCCAATCGCCGTCAGCGGCATAGATGGTGAATCGCTGATACGCACCGGGACAGCACTCCGGATCGGCACCTCCGTACTGCGCGACGAAGACCTGTACGCCCTCGCTTGGCGCGAGTACCGCGATGGCTTGTGGAATCTCGTTGTACACAGCCACTGCTCGCGGGTTGTCGCTACGGATATCGACGATCTCGACGCTGAGGTAGCCACCACTGCCGGCGATGCGGGCTCCGGAGACCAACTCGTCGTTCGATCCGGAGTCAATGTTCCCGGTCGCGATGACGATGTCGTCCCACGCACTGACCGATGGTTCAATCGAACGCATCATCGGCGTCCAGGTATTCGGCGCATTCTCCTGCCAGATAACCGCTAGGAAAAGGCCAGCAGCACCTTCGGTGACGGTCCACATGCGCTGGCCGCCACTCGCGTTCCAGATTCCGCAGCGCTGCACCGTGTACGGGCTGTCCGCGATCGCGTCGTACAACGGTTCACAGACACCGACGGTGGTCGGGGCCCCTAGTTCTGGCGCAGCACCGAACAGCCACGAGCTTGGGCTGGCCGCGGCGGGTACTGGTTCCCCAAAGCCACCCTCGGGATGTGAGGTCGTGGTGGCACCAACGGTTGTTCCTGGCGCCGTCGCGATCGTGGTCGCACCGTCAACGACAATGGTGGTCGCGCCGCCGAACACTGTCGTCGGCGAACCGGTCGACTTGGTTGCGTCGGAGGTACATCCGGCGGCAAAAACGACTATGCAGGCGAGAGCACCAATGCGCTTCATCACAGCAGTCTGCCTGAGATGTCATCGGCGTTAAAAGTCGTCCATCGCGGAACCTGTGACCTTTGGCCCTGGTCGCCGCAACTCCGTCGCAGTGTTATGGACCAATGAAGCTGCTGCTGATCGAATCGACACCGGGAAATGCCTCTGAGCTCAATCAGCGATTGTCCGCCGAGGGCCACGAGGTCGTTCATTGCGCCGACGACAAGGGCGGCCACTGTCGTGGAGCCGAATATCACAGTGACTGCCCACTTGAGGGCCACGTCGACCTGGCCATTTTGACGCGCGAGCCGGGGACGCCGCACAGCTTGAGTGAGATGGGATCGGTATGCGCAAACCGCTACCGCGTGCCCCTCGTGGTGGTCGATCCGACGCAAGCTGACGATGAGTTACCCAGTGTGACGGTGGCCCGCGCCGTCGCCAACCGGGTTCTGGAGACCGCATATGCCACGGCGGTGCGCAGGGAACTCTCGCATCTCCCAACAGTCGTGGAGGTGTGCCGGCGTGTTGACAGCGTACGAGTCAACGTGCAGTTACCCGTCAGCCAGAACAACCCCGCCGCCATTTCCGCGGCTGCCGATCGAGCACGTTTTGCGGTGCGTAAGCACGACCCATTCGTGCAGAGCATCGACGTCGCTGTGTCCTGTCATCCCGACTGACGCCGTCAACCGACGGTCAGCTAAAGGTAGCCAGCCCCTGGTCGATCACGACTCGATCGCCGACCGATGTGGTGAACATTGCCGTGTCGTCCGCTGTACGCCAGATTCGAACTGTCAACGCGTCGCCGGGCATTACCGGAGACGTGAAGCGCCCCTCGATGTGATGAAAGCGCGTGACGTCATTGTCGGCCAGCTCAGCGAGCAGCGCGCGACCGGTGAAGCCGTAGGTGCACAGGCCGTGCAGAATCGGACGGTCGAAGCCACCGAGCGCGGCGAACGACGGGTCGCTGTGCAACGGATTGCGATCGCCCGACAGCCGATACACGAACGCCTGGTCTGGGCTGGTCTGCAGCGTCACCTCGTGATCGGGGGCCGCACCGGCAGGTGGTTCGTTCTGCGGGCCACTCGGGCCTCGGTCGCCACCCCAGCCACCTTCACCGCGAATGAACACTGCCGAGCGCGTGTTCCACAGCGGCTCGCCTTCCGATGTCTTGACCTCGTTCTCGACGACGACAATCGCAGCTTTGCCCTTGTCGTACATCGCGGCCACCCGGTCCTGCGATGTCGCGGTGGCCGCAACCGGAATTGGACGATGCAGCGTGATTGCTTGCGAGCCGTGTACGAGCATCGCCCAGTTGAAGTCGCCGATCTTGCGCAGCGCACCCTCGCCGGTCGCCGGAGTGCCCATGCCTGCCGCGACCGCGAAAGTTGGATACACCACCTGCGTGACGTCCTTCGTGTTCTCGGTGCTGAACTGAAGGTCGGCTTGGCCGGCGCCGATTCCGACCGCGTATAAAAGCGCATCCTTCGACGTCCACGAGATTTCGCGCAGGTCGCCGACTTCGCCGACTGCATCGGGGTTCAGCGGCATCGCGTCCTCACGCCTGCCGTGTGGGTTGTGGTTGCGGCCAGCCGCCGGGATCGCCGTTCATGCCGCTGTTCAAACGAGCGCTCGCCAGCATCTCCTCGACAATCGAGCCCAGCTTCGTCGGGTCCTCGACCGGTGCGTGGCGCGGGCCGCGCACCCAACCCTCTGCGATGGCCAATGTCTGACCGCTTGCTTCAAAGACGCGACCCGAGACAGCCGATGACTCCTCGCTGGCGAGCCAGGTGACGATGGGAGCGATCCACTTGGGCGAACGCATCTCGCGCTCTTCGTCGGTCTCTGGTGCCGGGCCAAGGCCTTCCGTCATGCGCGTGAGCGCAACTGGCGCGACCGCGTTGACGGTGACGCCGTAACGCGCAAGTTCCATCGCCGCGATTTGCGTGAAGCTGGCGATGCCAGCTTTGGCAGCGCCGTAGTTGGTCTGGCCGGGATTGCCATAGATGCCACTCACCGATGTGGTGTTGATGATGCGGGCGTTGGGTTGCTTGCAGGCCTTGCTCTGATCACGCCAGTACGCAGCGGCCCAATGCGCCGGCGCGAAAGTGCCTTTCAGATGGACGTTGATGACAGCGTCCCATTCCTCTTCGGTCATATTCACCAGCATTCGATCGCGCAAGATGCCAGCGTTGTTAACGACGACATCGAGCGTTCCGAACGTGTCGACCGCTGTATTGATCAGGCGTTGCGCGCCTTCCCACGACGAGACGCTGTCGCCGTTGGCAACTGCCTCGCCGCCCATCGCTTTGATTTCCTCGACGACCTGTTGCGCCGGGCTGGCGTCGCCGCCGACACCGTCGATGCTGGCGCCGAGGTCGTTGACGACGACCTTCGCTCCGTGGGCAGCGAGGCTCAGCGCATGCTCGCGGCCGATGCCGCGGCCGGAGCCGGTGACGATGACAACTCGGTCTTCACATAGTCGTTTCATGACGGGCATCATAAGGTGGAAGCAATGTCCGAGAGCGAGCCGACCGAGTCACCAGCCGTTGACGTGCTGGTTGACGTGCTCGTTATTGGCGGTGGGCCTGCTGGCGCGACGGCGGCAATGCTGGTGGCGCGGGCCGGGCGATCGGTGATGGTCGTTGACAAGGCGACGTTTCCGCGTGACAAGTGCTGCGGCGATGGGTTGACCACGTTGGCGCTGCGCGAGTTAGAGCCGCTCGGTTTCAAGCCGGCGATGGTGCCGAGCTGGCAGACGGTCACGGAGGCGTGGTTGCGCTCGCCGTCGGGGCGCGAGGTGTGCTTGCCGATGCCGACCGACGGAATCTTCGGGGCGACGGCGCCGCGCAGCGAGTTCGATTTTGCGCTGTTGCAGATGGCCCGCGACTCGGGTGCCGACATTCGCGAGGGATGCGCACTGACCAACATCTCGCAGACGAGTGCGGGTGTGCGCGCCGAAGTTGACGAGGTCGGTACCGTGCGCGCCAGTTTCGCGATCGCGGCTGACGGCATGTGGTCGCCGACGCGCAAGGCGCTCGGGCTGGCCGAGTCGGGTTACCTCGGCGAGTGGCACGCCTTTCGCCAGTACGCAACTGGCGTCACTGGGCCAGCCGCGCAGCGGTTGTATGTGTGGTTCGAACCCGACTTTTTGCCCGGGTACGCGTGGAGCTTTCCGCTCCCCGACGGCCGTGTGAACCTCGGGTTCGGTGTGTTGCGCGACGGCGAGCGCAGCGGCAAGTCGATGAACGCCGAGTGGGCTGGCTTGCTCGACCGTCCGCACATTCGGGCGGCGCTCGGTCCCGACGCGCAGTTGCACGATCGCGTCTTGGCGTGGCCGATTCCTGCCGGTATCGATCGCGCCACACTCAGCGCAGGGCGCGTGCTGTTCGTCGGCGATGCGGCGCGCGCAACCGACGTGATGACTGGCGAGGGAATCGGGCAAGCGATCGTTACCGGACGACTGGCAGCAGAGGCGATCCTCGCCCACGGATCTGTGGCGACGGTCGCCGCGCGCTACGAACGCGCCACGCGCCAACACCTGCTGGCCGACCATCGCATGTCGAAGCTGCTGAACTCGTGGCTCGCACATGCCTGGGTCGCCCGCGGATCCGTCCGGGTAGTGGGTATGAGTGCGTGGACGCGCCGCAGGTTCGCAAGGTGGATGTTCGAAGACGAACCCAGGGCACTGCTGTTGACCCCAAAACGCTGGCACCGGCGGTTTCTCAACCGCCCAGGAGCGTTCAAGTAGCCGAGGGTTTCCTACCGCTGCATCGTCGGTGTAGTACCCGAGGTTTTCGTGGCGGATTCTCGGCACGAAAACCTCGACACCACTCTGTTCGGCAGGAAACCCTCGGCAGTGCGGCGCTACGGTCGTTGTATGGCTTTGCGGACTCGGTTAACGGAACTACTAGATATTGAACACCCGGTGATGCTCGCCGGCATGGGTGGCGTCAGCTACCACCGACTGGTGGCGGCCGTTAGCGAGGCGGGCGGCATCGGAACGCTTGGGGCGAGCACGATGGCCGTCGGCGAGCTACCGGAAGAGATGGCGAAGGTACGCGCCGCTACCAAGAAGCCCTTCGGCGTCGACCTGCTCACCGCGCTGCCTGGCCAGGTCGAGCAGGGCATCCAGAACGTGATCGACGGCGGCGCGCGCATATTCGTGGCCGGCCTCGGCGTGCCGCGCGAAGTCATCGAACTGCTGCACTCGAAGAACATCCTCGTCGGCAGCATGTGCGGCAAGGTTCGCCACGCCGTCAGCGCAGTCGCGAGCGGTGTCGACTTCGTCGTCGCGCAGGGCACCGAAGCCGGCGGTCACACCGGCACCGTCGCCACACTCACACTGGTGCCGATGGTCGTCGATGCCGTAGGCGAAAAGGTGCCAGTCATCGCGGCCGGCGGACTGTTCGACGGACGTGGACTCGCCGCGTCGCTCGCGCTCGGTGCCGACGGTGTGTGGATCGGCACACGCTTCATCGCCACTCCCGAGGCGCGCGCAGTCAAGGGTTACAAGGAAGCGATACTCGGCGTCGCCGAGGATGGCACCGTCGTCAGCCGTTCGTACACCGGCAAGACGTGCCGCGTCGTGCGCAACGAGTGGACGAACCATTTCGAGCAACACCCAGAAGAACTACAACCGTTCCCGCAGCAGGTGATCGCCAGCTCGAAAGCTGGCGTCAACCACTTGGGAGCACAAGACGGAACAGAGGTTGATGTGAATCGTGAATTCTTCCCGTGCGGCCAAGGTGCTGGCGCGATCGACGAATTGAAACCTGCGGGCGACATCGTGCGCGACATGGTGCGAGAAGCCGAACAGACGATGGAACGAATCGCGGCGGTGCGTCGATGAGCGCCGACACGAACAGCACCATCCACGAGCACGTCGACAAGGTGTGGACCGAGGACATTCTCCCAAAGCTGCACGACTACATCCGCATCCCGTGCGTATCGGTGCTCTACGACCCGGACTGGAAAGCGCACGGCTATCTCGACCAAGCAGTCGCGCTCATCCGCGATTGGTGCGCGGCGCGCCCGATCGCCGGGCTCACCGTCGAAGTCCTGCAACTCGAAGGCCGCACTCCCCTCATCATGTGCGAGATTCCCGCACACAACGGCGGCCCAGCCGACGACACGGTCGTGCTCTACGGCCACTGCGACAAGCAGCCGGAGATGACCGGCTGGCGTGAAGACCTCGGCCCGTGGAAGCCGGTGCTCGAAGGCGACCGGCTCTACGGCCGCGGCGGCGCCGACGATGGCTACGCCGCGTTCGCATCGCTGCTTGCGATCGAAGCCGCCCAACGCGCCGGACTCGCGCACGCGCGCCTGGTGGTAATGATTGAAGCCAGCGAGGAAAGCGGCAGTCCCGACCTACCCGCGTACCTCGAGGCATACGCGGATCGGATCGGATCGCCGACGTTCGTGCTCTGCCTGGATTCCGGTTGCCTCGACTACGAGCGCATGTGGGTCACAACGTCGCTGCGCGGCCTCGTCGCGGGCACGTTGCGTGTCGACATCCTGACCGAGGGCGTGCATAGCGGGGAAGCAAGCGGAGTGGTCCCATCGTCCTTTCGAATTGCTCGCATGCTGCTCGATCGTTTGGAGGACAGCCGAACCGGTGAATTGCTGCTGCCGGAACTCCACACCGAGATCCCCGCCGACCGTCAGCAACAAGCCGCCGAAACCGCAGCCGAGTTCCCGATCGGCGGCCACTTCCCCTTCGTGAAGGGCGCGCAACCGGTGATGGGCGACGCAACAGAACAACTTCTCGCACGTACGTGGAAGCCGACGCTCAGCCTCACAGGGGTCGACGGCATACCGCCAGTCGCGGCCGCTGGCAATGTGTTGCGCCCTCACACCTCGCTGCAACTCAGCATCCGCCTGCCACCAACATGCGACTACGGCCGAGCGCTGAAGGCAATCGAGAAGTGCCTCACGACCGATCCGCCCTATGGCGCGACGGTGCAATTCCTCGACGGCCACGCCGGCCCGGGTTGGAACGCCCCACCATTCGCGCCGTGGCTGTGGAACGCTCTCGAGACGGCCGGGCAGGACGCGTTCGGCAAAGCGACACGTGCGTTCGGCGAAGGCGGATCTATCCCGTTCATGGGAATGCTCGGCGAGCGATTCCCCGAGGCGCAGTTCGTGATCACCGGCGCGCTTGGCCCCGGCGCCAATGCACACGGGCCGAACGAGTACCTTCACGTGCCAACGGCTCGGCGAGTCACTGAGTGCCTCGCTCACCTGTTGCACGCACACGCGACCCGATGATCAAACTGCTCCGCAGTAATTACGACCTGCGGGTGCTCTTCTTCGCACAAGTGGTCTCGTTCATGGGTGATTGGTTCGTCTTTGTTGCCATCACGGGCATGGTGAAGGACGCGACCGACAGCGAGTTCCTCGTCTCGCTTGCATATGTCGCGTTTACGCTGCCAGCGTTTCTCGCGTCGCCACTCGCGGGTTCACTGGTCGATCGCTTCGATCGCCGTCGACTGGTGATTGCTGTCTCACTCCTGCAATCGATCGCCGCAGTCGGATTCCTGACGGCGTCGGCCAATCACGTGTGGCCACTGTTCGTGTTCCAGGGTTGCATCAGTGCGTTGGCGGCCATCGTCAAACCGGCGATCGACGCTGGTGTGCCAAACCTCGCGCGCAACCCCGACGAGTTGCGCGTCGCAACCGTTCTATTCGGCAGCACATGGGGAGTCATGCTCGCGGTGGGCGCAGCGCTTGGCGGAATCTTCAGCGAGACATTTGGGCGTACAGCGTCGTTCATCGCCGACGCCATCACGTTTGTGATCGCTGCCGGCCTACTCGCGCTGATTCGTCGCCCAATGCAACAGGCGCGGACTGAGGCGCATCGCGCGATCCGGCCGCTGAGCGACATGGGCGAGGCGATCCGCTACGCGCGCAAGGACAAGGCCGTGCTCGCGCTGCTGGCCAGCAAGGGGACGTTCGCCATCGGCAGCGGCACCGTCAGCCAGCTGCCCGTGCTGGCGACGGCGGTGTACGGCTGGAAGGACGGCGGCACCGGCCTGCTGTTTGGCGTGCGCGGTGTGGGCACCGCACTCGGCCCATTGATCGCCGCAAGATTCACGCGCGGAAACCTTTCGAAGGTGCTGCGCATCTGCGGTCTCGCGGGCATCGCGTTCAGTGTCTGTTACCTCGCGGCAGCGTGGTCGCCGGTGATCTTTGTCGCCGCGGCATTCATCGGGTTGGCCCACCTCGGTGGTGGCGCACAATGGACGCTGAGTACGTACGGACTGCAGCTGCGCACGCCCGACTACATACGAGGCCGCGTGATGGCTGGCGACTATGCGATTCTCACGCTCACACTGTCAGTGAGCGCGATGTGCGCAGGACTGTTGTCGGAGGTGGTAGGCGTGCGTTGGACAATCACCACGTTTGCCGCTGTTGCGTTCTTCACCGGTTGCGCCTACCTCGTACTCACCCGCAACGTCGTCAGCAGTATCGATGCGGAGGCGCAAGCGATCGCTGACTGACTAGCTCGTAGTCGGGCCGGTCGGGGCGATAGTCGCTGTCGAGCAGCGGCGACGAGATCAGGTAATCCGCGGTCGCTCGATTGCATGCGATGGGAATGTTCCACACAACCGCGATCCGCAAGAGCGCGCGGACATCGGGATCATGCGGCTGCGGCTCAAGCGGGTCCCAGAAGAACAGCACGAGATCGATCTCGCCATTGCTGATCTTGGCTCCGAGCTGTTGGTCGCCGCCGAGCGGTCCGCTTTTGAACAGTTCGACTTCCAGTCCGAGCTCGCGAGCGACCATCGCACCGGTTGTGCCGGTGCCGAGCAGGGTGTGGTCGACCAGGATCGCGCGGTTGAAGACTGCCCAGTCGAGAAGATCGGCCTTCTTGTTGTCGTGCGCGACGAGCGCGATACGTCGGCGTTCGTCGCGTCGCGGGCCGATGACAGGGATCGGTCGGATGAGTTGTGTTGAATGCGTCATCGCTCAACAACGTACGGGCACGCCTCTTCGCGTCGATGTCGCCCGGATGAACGGCTCGTGAACTACGCGCCAGCGACACTCTCCGCGACGGGCACCGTTGGCTGCATCCGTTCGCGAGGAAGCCGGATAGGCAACTCGGCGCGGATCTGCTGGTCGACCGATTCAGGAATGTGGTCCGGGAAGTGCGTGGCGAGCACGTCGTTCACCTTGGCGATGGCGCGGTCGATCACCTTTGGCCGCCCAACCTCGTTCCATTCCTTCGGGCTCAGCCGGTCGCCGATCGCCGGGTAGATGTACTCGGTCTGCATCAACGACAGGGTCTGCTTCGAGCCCAGGTAGTGGCCCGGCCCGCCGATGACCGCGGCGCGGATGACATCGATCGACAGCGTCTCGTCGGTGACGTCGATTCCCTTGATCGTTCGTTGTGCGGCACCGATGATGTCGTTGTCGAGCACCACACCTTCAAGCGAGAAGCCAAGCAAGCTGCCGTGCATCCCCGCAGACTCGTAGATCAGGTTGGCGCCAGAGTTGCCAACGAGCGCATGGTTGTAGCCCTTCTCCGCGCCGGCCTGCGCGTCGGGCATCTTTGCATCACTGATTCCCGACGAGGTGCCGCCGGTGAGGTCGTAGAAGTGCGCCATCTGCGCGCACGCCGACGACAGGATCGCCTGCTCGGGACTGCCACCCGACATCGCGCCGCTGCGCAAGTCGCTGACGAACGGCCACAGCCCGAAGATCGCAGGGTGGCCAGGCTTGATTGCGTTGACGTACGCAAGTCCTGCGAGCACCTCAGCGACCTCTTGCACGAGCGCACCGGCGAGCGCCGCGGGTGCGGTCGCGCCTGCCTGGCCGGCCGACAGCAACAACACCGGCATTCCGCCGTGCACAGCAACCTCGAGGCAACGGCATGCGTCGGCGGCAAACTTCAACGGCGGCACGACGAAACAGTTCGACTGACTGACGAATGGTCGCGCGCGCCATTTGTCCTCGCCGCCAGCGATGTAGTGCAACATCTTCAGCGACGCTTCGAGATGATCCGGATGCACCCACGACGTGCCGACGTGCTTGGTCGTACCGCTGACGCTGAGATAGCAGGTGTTGATATCCATCTCTGCCGGGTCGGGCAGATCGCGGGGTACGACAGACCGTTGGTAGAAGTGGATGTGTTCCATCGTGTCGACAAGGCGGGCGATGTCGTAGGCATCCTGCGACGTCGACTCGCGATACTCGCCGGTGATCGGATCGACGATGTAGACGGCTGCGCCCGCCGTTCCGAAGTACACCTTCTTGCCCCACGGCTCCATGTCGTACTTCGGGTCCTGCGCATGTAAGACAAAGTTGCGCGCCGCCATCGCCAATGTGTCTTCGATCAGCGAACGTGGAAACAGCAAGCGACCTTCATCGCTGATGGTGCAACCCTTCGGGAGCAAAACCTCAAGGCACGATGGAATTGCGTCAGCGAGCCCGATGTTCTCCAGCACGTTGAGCGCGGCGAGGTGCACCTTCATTACCTCGGCATCGGTGAGGACCTTGTACCGGCCGCCGACCATTCCCGGATTCACCGGCCGAACGTCGAGCGCTAACGGCGCTGCCCGCAAGGCTTGGCGCGCGGCGCGCCCGCCGCGTCGGCCGCCTTCTTGGGTCTCGCTCACTGCGCGATCATAGGTCGCATACGCTCCATCAACCTCACGATCAACCTCACGATCAACCTCACGATCAACCTCACGACCTCTCGAATGGAGTACGCAGCGATGGCAACCGAAGGTTTCCTTGGTTGCTACGTCGAAACTCGCGACTACAAGGCCACCGCTGCGTACGTCTTCATCGCCGAACAACACGACCGCGAACCGACGACCCATCCGATCCTGCAGGTCGCCGATTCCGCAAAGTTCGCGCCAACGACCGGGCTGCAGATGACGCGACAGTTCGAGCCGCAGCACTGGGGAGTAGTCGGGTCACTTAGGAGCGGACGCGGGTGCCTTTGGGGTCGTACCAGGGGTCGAGGCTGACCCTCGCGGGGAAGCGGTCGCCGGCCACTTCAATTTCATACCTGCCACCCAGCACGTAGTCGCGGTCGACTACACCGCCGGCCGGGTCGGCGACGTAGCCCATTCCCAACGCGGCGCCAATTGTGTGTCCGAACATTCCCGACGTGATGCGCCCGACGATCACGCCATCGCGCACGATCGGCTCGTTGTGATACAGCAGCTTGTCGGGGTCGACGAGCGCGAACTGCGCGAGTCGCTGGTGCAGACCAGCGAGCTTCTGGCGCATCAGCGCCTCGCGACCGGTGAACCCGCTCGGCTTGTTCCACGCGACCACGAAACCGAGGCCGGCCTCGAGCGGTGTCTCGTCGGGCGAGATGTCGTGGCCCCAGTGCCGGTACCCCTTCTCCATGCGCAACGAGTTCAGCGCGTGGTAGCCGGCGTGCCGCAGCCCGAACTCGGGCCCAGCCGCAACGATCGCATCGAACACACCCGGGGCGAATTCGGTCGCGATGTACAGCTCCCAGCCCAACTCCCCCACATACGTCACTCGACTGGCGCGCACCCGCGCGTACGCGAGGTCGATGATGCGTGATGTGCCGAACGGGAACGCCTCGTTGGACAGGTCGTCGGCAAGCGAGCGACTAGTCAGCGACTGCAGCAGCGCGCGCGAATTCGGGCCCATCATGCTGAGCACCGCGTACGCGGAGGTCACATCGGTGGCGACCACACGAGCCTCAGCCGGAATGTTCGCCTTCAAGTACGCGAAGTCGCGAACCTGGGTCGCTGCCGCCGTCACCACTAGGAAACGATCGGCTGCCTCTCGCGTCACTGTCAGGTCGGCCTCAATGCCACCGCGATCGTTCAACCACTGGGTGTAGACGACCTTGCCGACTGGCACCGCGACATCGTTGGCACAGATCTGATTAAGTACGGCCTCGGCATCGGGTCCTTCGACGGAGAACTTGCCGAACGACGACTGGTCGAACAGGCCGACCGCGTTGCGCACCGCGTGATGTTCTTCGGCCGAGTGCGGAAACCAGTTCTGCCGACCATACGTGTACTCGTACTCGGCAGTCACTCCAGCCGGCGCGAACCAGTTGGTGCGTTCCCACCCGGCCGTTTCGCCGAAGCACGCGCCCTTCGCTGCCAACCGATCGTGAAGTGTCGATCGCCGTACGCCGCGAGCTGTCTCGGGCTGACGGAACGGCCAGTGCATCGCGTACAACAACCCCAACGCCTCGACCGTGCGGTCGTGCAGATAACTGGCGTTGCGCTGAAACGGCATCACGCGCCTGATGTCGACGTCCCACAAATCCATTGGCGGATGCCCGTCGAGGATCCAATCGGCCAGCACCTTTCCGGCACCGCCCGACGACTGGATACCGATCGAGTTGAAGCCGCAGGCCATGAACAAGCTCTTCACATCCGGGGACTCACCAAGCAAGTACCGGTCGTCGGGTGTGAATGATTCGGGGCCGTTGAAGAAGAGCCGAATACCCGTCTCCGCCAGAACCGGCATGCGATGCGTGGCGGCCTCCACCAACGGTGCGATGTGTTCGAAGTCTTCCGGCAACGTGCCGAACGAGAATTCCTCGGGGATCCCGCTGGCGCCGCCTGGCTTCGTCATCCCCCACGGCTTCGATACCGGCTCGAACCAGCCAATCAGCAACTTGCCAGCGTCTTCCTTGAAGTAGCCGCACCCGTCCGGATCGCGCAGCACCGGCATCGTCGGCGAGATACCGGCGACCGGTTCGGTGACGATGTAGAAGTGCTCGGCCGCGTGCAGTGGCACGACCGCGCCTGCCTCATCGCCCAACTCGCGGCCCCACATGCCAGCCGCGTTGACGACTGCATCCGCGCGAATCTCGCCGACCGTGCCATCGACTTCGTAAGCAACGCCAACGGCACGACCGTTCTCGACGATGATCCGCGACACCTTCGCGTTCTCAACGATGCGCACGCCACGAGCACGCGCTCCCTTGGCCAACGCCTGTGTCGTGTCGATCGGGTTGGTGACGCCATCGCCGGGCAGGTGCACGCCGCCGACAAGGTCGTCGATGTGCGCCAGCGGTACCAGCGCCTTGATCTCCGACGGCCCGATGATGTTGACCTCGACGCCAAACACACGCGCCATCGATGCCCCGCGGGTGATCTCCTCGAAACGCTCGGCATTCGGCGCCACCAGAATCGAGCCGCGCTGCTGGAACCCTGTCGCCTGACCCGTTTCCTGCTCGAGCGTCGCAAACAGGTTGGTGGTGTATTGCGCCAGCCGCGTCAGGTTGTGCGTCGCACGAAGTTGGCCGACAAGACCCGCCGCGTGCCATGTGGTGCCACTCGTTAACTGCTTGCGTTCCAGCAACACGACGTCGTTCTCGCCCCGCAGCGCAAGGTGGTAAGCGATGCTGCAGCCCACGATTCCACCGCCGACGATAACGACACGGGCAGAGCTGGGAAGGTCCGTCATAGAGATTTCGCCTATCTTCACATGTCATGAACGAGCAGGCACGAATCGTCATCATTGGTGGGGGCATCGCCGGGTGCAGCACGCTCTATCACCTGGCGAAGATGGGCTGCACCGACGTGTTGCTGCTCGAACGCGACGAACTGACATCGGGGTCGACGTGGCATGCGGCTGGGAACGTGCCCACCTACAGCACGAGCTGGAGCGTGATGAAAGTGCAGTCGTATTCGGCCGCTCTCTATCGCGAACTAGCGAAGGAACCTGACTCTCCGATCAGCTATCACGTGACCGGTTCCGTGCGGCTCGCCCACAGCGCCGAACGTTTCGCCGAGTTCCGCCACGTCACCAGCATGGCGAACGCGCAGGGAATGGGTTACGACATGCTGACGCCGGCGCAGCTCGTCGATCGCTACCCGCTGGTGAAGACGCACGACCTAGTCGGTGCACTGTGGGATCCGCTCGACGGCGACATCGACCCGTCGCAGGTCACACAAGCGATGGCGCGCGCCGCCCGTGCGTTGGGAGCACGCGTGCGTCGCTTCGAACGTGTGGTCGGACTTGTACAGCACGCGAATCATTCGTGGACCGTCACCTCGCGAACTGCCGACGGCGGCGAGAACACTGTCGACTGCGAAGTCGTCGTCAATGCGGCCGGCTATCGCGCCGGTGAGGTGATGAGCTTGATCGGTCGCCACCTGCCGATCGCCCACATGTCGCATCAGTACTACGTCACTGAGGAGATCGCCGAGCTCGCCGCGCGCGACACGCCGTTGCCGTTGCTGCGAGATCCAGACACCAGCTACTACCTGCGCCAGGAGCGCAACAGCTTCATCCTCGGCCCCTACGAGTGGAAGGCGACTGCGATGTGGCAGGACCGCATCCCCGATCAGTTCGCCAACCAGTTATGGAGTGAAGACCTCGAACGCCTGGAACCACAAATCCTCGATGCCGGCGAACGCGTGCCGGTGCTCGGCGAGGCCGGCATCGCGCGCGTCGTTAACGGCCCTATCCCTTACGCGCCCGATGGCAACCCGTACCTCGGCCCCGAGCGCGGCCTGCGTAACTTCTTCCACTGCAACACGTTCAGCTTCGGCATCGCCCAAGGTGGCGGTGCCGGCAAAGCGATCGCCGAGTGGATTCTCAACGGCCGACCGGCGATCGACATCTGGTCGATTGACCGCCGCCGTTACAAGGATTACGCGACGACGCAATACACAATCGACAAGGCGATCGAGGTGTACCAGAACGAATACGCCATGGGCTTCCCGTTCGAGGAACGTCCCGCTGGCCGCCCGGCTTACACATCGCCACTTTACGAGACACTGAAGGCGAAGGGCGCATACTTCGGCGCTCGCGGCGGATGGGAACGCCCGACGTGGTTCGACACCAACATCGGTACCGCCGACGCAGTCACCGACCATACGTTGTCGTTCTTCCGTCGCAACGGCTGGCGCGAACAGGCCGCGCAAGAGTGCGCCGCCGCGCGCAACGGCGTTGCCGTACTCGACCTTCCCGGCTTCACCAAGGTCGACATCAAGGGCACTGGCGCGGAGGCGTACCTCGACCATCTGCTGTGCACCAAGCTGCCCAAAACCGGCCGCGTCACTCTCTGTTACGCGCTGCTGCCCGACGGCAAGGTGCTCAGCGAATTCACATTGAGCAAGCTCGCCGACAACCACTACTACGCAGTCGGCGCGGCGAGCGCTGAGTGGCACGACCTCGACGTGCTGGAAGCAGCGTTGCCCGCCGATGGTTCGGTCACGCTGACCAACGTCACCGCCGACTACGGGTCATTGATCGTCGTCGGCCCGCGTTCACGCGACGTTCTGGCGCAGGTCACCACCTCGCCGCTCGACAACTCATCCTTTCCCTGGCTCTCGGTGCGCGACATCGACACCGCTGTTGGCCCGGTACGCGCGTTGCGGGTGAACTACGTCGGCGAGCTCGGCTGGGAACTACACGCCGCCAACGACCAGCTCGTTGCGCTGTACACATCGGTCTGGACTGCTGGCGAGCAGTACGGCATCCGCGACTTCGGCATCTATGCGGTCGACAGCCTGCGCCTCGACAAGGGCTATCGCGGCTGGAAGGGCGACATCGAGATCGGTTACTCGCCGTTCGACTCGTCGCTCGATCGCTTCGTCGACCTCACCAAGGCAGACTTCGTGGGCAAAGCCGCACTGGTCGCCGAGCATGCAAACGGGTCGGCGTGGCGATTCGTGTCGATGACGCTCGACAGCGACGGCGATGCCGACGCGCCGTTCTGCTCGTCCATCTTCGACGGCGCCGGCGCGCAGGCGACAAATGTCGGACTGGCGACCTCCGGTGGGTGGAGCTTCACGCTCGGCAAGAGTGTCGCGTTGGGTTACGTACGGCCGCAGTTCGAAGTGCCCGGGACAAAGGTGTTCATCAAGATTTTTGGCGAAATGGTCGCTGCGACCGTCGGAGCGGAGCCACTCTTCGATCCGCAGAACGAACGCCCGCGCGCGTAGCCCGCTGATCGACGCGTGACGCGTCGATCAGCCGACAGCCGGGTAAATGTCGTTGACCGGCGGGTTGCAGCCGATTCCCGTCAGCGCGAGGTCCTGACAAATGACCGCTCGCGCGATTCGCCATTGGCCATCGATCAGGTACGCAATTCCGAAACGACTTGGAAAGACACTGAAGCTGGTTTCTAGGTCGTACTGGAACCACGCCTCGTCCGGCGACACGAAGACAAGGTCGGTCATCGTGTGTTTCGCGGTCTGTGCCGCGTCGGCGAAACCGCCTTCTTGCATCTGGTCGATCGCGTCCTGGATACCCGTCGTGTCGTCGAGGAACTGTTCGCCCCGCGCCTCGAACGGAACGTCGGCGGCGAAGAGCCCGTCGAAGTTGGCACGGATCTGCGCTTCTGCATCGTCCGCCTCTTCGGGCTGCTGGCCCGCCTGCGGCAACTCGGGCGGCGGCGGCGAGCAATCCTTCTGCCATTCGAGATCGCCCTCCTGCGGTAGGTCCTGCCACGCGATCACGCGCTCGCCAGCTTCGGTCTGGACGACAAGTTCAAACTTGCCGCTCGCCGGACCTGGCGTGGCGACGACCGCCCATCCGTCTGTCGGAGCAGCGGTATCGGATGCTTCGTCGTCCCACGTTGCAGTCACCGCAGTCACGTCACCGGCAACGTTGAGCACGAGCGCACGAAACGGAACGCCTTCCGCGTAGCCACTGCTGAACAACGTGACCGAGAGTCCGTCGCGCGGTTCGCCGTAACGACTGCCATTCGAAACACCGACCGCGTCCTTGTACACCATCGTCAGTCGGAAACCACCAATCGGATTGCACGATGGCGGTGGCGTCCAGCCTTGGTCCGGGCCGGTGTCCGGAGGCATGCCGGGTGGGGCAATCGCCACCGCAACATCGACGGCGCCTCCGCCGAAACCAAATCCGAAGTTCTGCCAGTCACCACTGTTCTGCAATGTCAGGTGTATGTCGGTGTCGGTCGTGCGCTGCGACATGACCTCCAGTTGCGGTCCCATGTAGTCGCTGCCGTAGTCAGGAAAGCCATCAGGTGCAGGCGCGACATCTATTCCGGGTTTGATATCCGGGCCAATCGTGTCGGCCGTTTCAACGGCGGTAGTCGCCACCGACTTGCGCGCCTCGTCGTCGTCGCCTGAAACTGCGACCACACCGGCGACGCCACCCCCGATCACAGCCACTGCGCCAGCGAGCATCGCCCATTTGCGACGACGCGAACCCGGCCCGCGGAGTGGTCGACCGTCGTCGTCGAGATTGTCGTCGAGTTCGTCGGGATCGGTGTCGGCAATGCGCATGGCGGTTAGACGAACGACGCGGTCGGCGTGGTTCCCGCCGTCCCCCCAACTGCCGTGACCCCAACGCCTATCGCCCCAACGGCAGCTTGCTTGGCGTGGTAACTGCTGCGGGTGAGCGGACTGGCCTCAATGTGGCCGATGCCCAATTCCTCGCCGAAGGCCTTCCAGCGGTCGAACTCGCTGGGCTCGGCCCAACGCGCCACCGGCAGGTGACCCTCCGTTGGGCGCAAGTACTGCCCGATCGTGACGATATCCACGCCGATCGCGGCGAGATCGACGAGCAGGCCCGCCACCTCTGCGTCGGTCTCGCCGAGGCCGAGCATGAATCCGGTCTTGACCACCATGCCCGCGAGTTTCGCACGCGCCAACACAGAAAGGCTGCGCGCGTAGCCGGCGCTTGGCCGAACCGCGCGCTGTAGGCGCGCCACCGTCTCGACGTTGTGATTGAACACGTCGGGTCGGCTGGCGGGATCGTCGAACAGCAGGTGGAGCGCGGCATCGTCGCCACGCGCATCGCTAACCAGCGTTTCAACAACGGTGCGCGGACTAACCGAACGAATCTCGCGAACACACGCGGCGACATGGGCCAACCCGCCGTCGGCAAGGTCGTCGCGTGCAACCATCGTCAGCACCGCATGATCAAGCGCCATCGCGTTGATCGCGGCGGCAACACGCGAGGGCTCGTCGGCCGCCGGTACCAACGGCTTGCGCGTGTCGACTAGACAAAAGCCGCAGGCGCGCGTACAACGGTCGCCCAGCACCATGAAGGTGGCGGTCCCGTCGGCCCAGCAATCGCTGAGGTTCGGGCAACCTGCCTCCTCGCACACCGTGACTAAACCATGGTCGCGAACGGTCTTCCTCAACTGCAGCACCTCGCTGCCCAACTTCACCTTTGGGCGTAACCACTCGGGCTTACGCATCGCTATCGCAAGACCTTCGGTGACTCCGGCCTGCTGCAGCCGCGCCGACGCTCTGGCACCGACAACAACATCCTCACCGCGCGAGAATGGCGCCAAATCCTCCGGACGATGCTTCCACGCAACGTCCTGACGTTCGATCTGGCCCCACGCGTCGCCAGCGTGGCGGGCTACAACATCAGCGACGTGCTGCATCTCGACAAGATCTTCAGCGACGAGTTCTTCAGCGAGCGAAGTGACCGGCTTGTCGCCGATGCCGCACGGCACGATGTAGTCGCGCATGTAGCGCATGTCGGGGCTGACGTTCAGCGCGAAACCGTGCATCGTGCGACCGTTTGCCAACCGCACGCCGATCGCTGCGATCTTGCGCGGGTTGTCGCCGCTGATGCCAACCCACACGCCCGGGTAATCCGGCAAGCAACCGACATCGGCGACGCCAAGTTCTTGCAGCGACGCGACCAACACTCGCTGAATCATGCACACATGATCGGCGGCACCCAACGAATTGGACACATTGACGATCGGGTAGCCAACGAGTTGCCCTGGGCCATGGTACGTGACGTCGCCGCCACGCTTCACCGCCACCAACTCGGCGTCCACCGACGCGGGATTGACGCGCACATTGGCGGCGAGATCGGCGCGAGGACCGTGCGTGAACACATGCGTGTGCTCAAGCAGCAGCAGATGATCGTCGCGCCCATTCGCGAACATGGCCTGTTGCAACGACAGCGCCTCGCGGTACGGCACGCGGCCGAGCCAACGAACGTGAAGGGTCATGCCGGCGACACGCCGATTCAGAGTTCCTGGGACCAGTCGCGGGTTTCCAGCAGTTCCTTCACTCGCACCAGGAAACCAGCGGCGTACGCGCCGTCGAACGCCCGGTGATCCCAGGTGAGTGCCAGATTGCCAACGGGGTGGATGACGATGGCCTCGCCACCGTCGGCAAGGCGCGCGACGACCGGCTTACGCACGATCGCATCCGTCGAGAGAATCGCTACCTGCGGCTGATTGATGATCGCCATCGTCAGCACGCTGCCGGCGGAACCGTTATTGGTAATCGTGAATGTGCCGCCAGTGATTTCGTCGGGGCTGAGCTTGCGCGTACGGGTGCGTGCGGCGAGGTCGTTGATCTCGCGGGCGATCGCGCGCAACCGCTTGCCTTCCGCCGAACGCACGACCGGCACGAGCAGACCCTGATAGTCGAGATCGACGGCAATTCCGATGTCGATGAAGTTGTGCACCACCAAATCGGTGTCGGCGACGCTGGCATTGAGATGCGGGAACTCAACGAGCGCATCGACGACAGCACGGGTGATGAACGGCAAGTACGTGAGACCGAAGCCTTCGGTGGCCTTCCACTCGCCCTTTTCGGCGGTACGAGTGACGTCGACGTTGGCGTAGTCGACTTCGACGACACTGAACGCGTGCGGGCTGACACCCTTGCTCATCACCATGTGACTACCAGTCAGCTTCCGGATCTTGCTCAGTGCGACCGTCGTGTCGCGTTCGCCGGTACGCACCACCGGGGCCGCTGCCGGTGCAGTCGCCGCAGCGGGCGCTGCCGCGGCCGCAGCAGTTGCGGGAGGACTTGCGGCGGCATCCGTTGCTGCGGCTTTGGCGGGAGCCGGGGCGGTGGCACCGGTCGCCGTGAGGTGTTTGCGATCGATGAAGTCGAGAACATCGTCGCGCGTGATACGCCCGCCGGGGCCGGTGCCTGCGACATCTTCTGGGTGAATGCCGTGCTCGGAAACCAGCCGACGTACGACGGGTGACAGCAGTCGATGGTCGCCAGTCGTCGCTGATCGTTCGTCTTCCGCTGCTGGCGACGCGGCAACCGCGACCTCCAGCAGGGGCGGTGGGGGCGCGCTGGCTGCGGGTGCCGGAGTTGCAGTCGGTGTTTCGGCCGCGGGCGCCGAGGCTTCCGGTGCTGGTGCCGGTGCTTCGGGTGCCGGTGGTTCGGGTGCGGCAGCGGGCTGTGCGGCTGGCGCACCGGCGTCAGCTTCAGCGTCAGCCTGAACGACGGCAATCACTGCGCCGACGGGAACGGTGTCACCTTCGGCCACGCGCAGCTCGGTCACCGTGCCGCTGATCGGCGACGGCACCTCGGTGTCGACCTTGTCGGTGCTGATCTCGAACAGTGGCTCGTCGGCGGCAATCTTGTCGCCGACCTTTTTGAACCAGCGCGTGATCGTGCCTTCGGTAACGGTCTCGCCCAGTTGCGGGAGGATGACGTCGGCCATGTTGTTGCTCCTAATAAAGCGTTGTCGTTAAGCGTGTCGTTAAGCGTGTCGATAAGCGTGTCGATAAGCGTGTCGTTACGAGTTGAGGCTGCGGCCGGTGAGCGACAGCATCGTCTCGCCAAATAGTTCGGTAAGGCTGGGATGCGGTTGGATGTACTCGGCCACTTCGGAAACCGTTGCTTCCCAGTTGACGGCCAGGTAGCCACCGCTCAACTGCTCGGTGACCCACGGCCCGACCATGTGCACGCCAAGGACTTGCCCGGCGCTGCCGTCGTCGTTCTTCTTCGCGATGACCTTCACCAGGCCATCGAGCTCGCCAAGGATTTGCGCACGACTGTTCGCGCGGAACTGATGCTTGGCGACAACTACGTCGTGGCCGGCCTCGCGCGCGGCTTCTTCGCCCGGACCGACAAACGCGACTTCCGGGTGGCAGTAGATGGCCCACGGCACACGGTCGTACGCAATGGGCGTCGGGTTCTCGCCGCGGATGTGCTTGGTGACGAGGATCGCTTCCGCGTAACCGACGTGCGCGAGTGCTGGCGTGTTGATCACGTCGCCGACTGCGTACACGCCCGGCTCACCCGTGGCGCAGTATTCGTCGACCTCGATGAAGCCGCGATCGCTCAGCTTCACAGCGGTGCCTTCCAGGCCGAGTTGGTCGGCGAATGGGCGGCGACCGATGCTGACCACGACCGCGTCGACCTCAAGGTTTTGCGCATAAGCGCCCTTGCCGTCGTCGATGGTGAAGTGCACCGTTGTGCCGGTGCCGTCGGTGAACGGTGTGTGGCCAAGCACCTTGACGTTCGTCTTGATGTCGATGGCGCGCTTCTTGAAGCTGCGCACCACGACATTCGCAACATCGTCATCGAGCCCGGGAAGAATCTTGGGCAGTCCCTCGAGGATCGTGACCGCGGACCCGAGATCGGCGAACGTGCTCGCAAATTCGCAACCGATCGCGCCACCGCCAATGACCGCCACACGACCGGGCAGATGATCGAGCATCAGCACTTCATCGCTGGTCATCACCGGGCCAGCGGGCTCGAAGCCGGGAATGGTGCGCGGCACGCTGCCGGCGGCGAGCACCACGTTGCCACCCGTGAGCGTTTCGGTCGTGCCGTCGGGATGCGTGACAGTGACGGTGCGGTTGGCGCCAAGGGTGCCAACGCCGTCGAGCACAGTGATCTTCTTCGACTTCATGAGGCCAGACAGGCTCTTCACGATGCCGTCGACCACTTTCTGCTTGCGTGCCTGCGCAGCGGCGAAGTTGACCGCGAATGTCGTGCCCGGCTGGCTCGCTTCGATACCGAACTCGGCAGCGTGGTTGACGTGCCGCTGCACGGCCGCTGTCTCGAGAAACGCCTTCGCGGGGATGCAGCCGCGGTTCAGGCAGGTACCACCGAGCACATCCTTTTCGACCAGTGCCACGTTCAGCCCTGCCGATGTGGCATAGAGGGCGGTGCCATAACCGCCCGGGCCACCACCAATTACGACGAGGTCGAAGTGCTGCTCCATACCTTCACCGTACCGCAGCAAATCACGCCAACCTCCAGCGCACATGTTCTGCCGCGCGCTGGAACAACAACTGCCGGTCGCTGCCTTCCAAGCCAGTGGCATCGAAGCGCAGCTGACACGTCTGCGCCTCGGTGGTGAAGCCCGCGCATAGCGGTGGCGTCGCGCCGCCGGTCGCAGCCGATGGCCGGTCGGCCGAGATAGCCGCGGCTGGTGCTATCAGCGTGAACCCGTCTACGCCGTCGGCATCGTCGACGCCCGACAGCGTCACAGTGACGACTATCGAGCCGTCAATCACCTCGTAGCGATCGACCGTGACGACCGCGTCGCCAAGTTGCGCAGTGTCGCCGATCGAAAGCGGCGGATCCGGCTTGTCCTGGTTCGCCAATCGCAGCAGTTGCGCGCCGCCAGCGAGCAGAATTGCAAGGCCGCACGTAACGGCCAGAATCAACAGGGTGCGCGTTTTCATGGGTTCACAGAGGGCTTAGCTGGCGACGGAAGCTTCAACGGCCGACGGGCGCGCCACCTTGATGCGGCGCAGCGGCGGCAGCGTGGGTGGTGGGGTCTTGCGTGGCGGAAGGTCAGTCAAAAGATGGTTGGTGATGTGAGCAATCTCGCGCACCGCCGCCTCGAACACGGCTTCGGTTGCTTCCGACGTCTTCTGCACACCGCTGATCTTGCGTACGTATTGGCGGGCTGCTGCTTCAATCTCGTCAGAAGTGGCGATCGGCTGTAGTCCCCTGAGTGTTGTGATATTGCGACACATGCCCGAAAGCGTACGCTGCACCCATGCGCGTCGTTGTCTCAGGGTCCAGTGGTTTGATCGGTTCCGCACTGTGCAAATCGTTGGCGGGTGACGGGCACGAAGTCATCAAACTTGTTCGACGCACGGCAAGCACCGGCGAAGTGCAATGGGACCCGCTCGCTGGTCAACTTCCCTCCGGCGCACTGGAAGGCACCGACGCGGTCGTTCATCTCGCCGGTGCGGGCATCGGCGATCATCGCTGGACCGATTCGTACAAGGCCGAGATCCGCGACAGCCGAGTGCGCTCAACCGAACTGCTCGCGACGGCGGTCGCCGATTGTGCGAACGGTCCGAAGGTCATGCTGAGCGGGTCAGCCATTGGGTACTACGGCGACAGCGACGAACGCGAGCTCGACGAGACGGCACCAGCCGGCCCTGACTTCCTCGCCCAGGTATGCGTCGCGTGGGAGGCTGCAACCGCTGCGGCCGAGTCGGCCGGCGCGCGCGTCGCCCACTTACGCACCGGCGTGGTGTTAGCTGGTCACGGCGGCGCACTCGGCAAGATGTTGCCGCTGTTCAAGCTTGGCCTCGGCGGCAAATTCGGTAGCGGTCGCCAATGGATGAGTTGGATCTCGTTGCCCGACGACGTTGCGGCGATCCGCCATCTGTTGACCGCCGACGTGCGTGGCCCGGTCAACATGACTGCGCCGACACCGGTGACCGGCACCGACTTCGCGCGGACGCTCGGCAAGGTGCTGCATCGCCCGGCGTTGTTGCCGGTTCCTTCGTTCGCTCCGAAGCTGTTGCTCGGCAGCGAACTCGTCGATGCACTGCTGCTCGCTGGGCAACGAGTGATCCCGCGTGCACTACAGAGCAGCGGCTTCACGTTTCAACACGCAACGCTGGACGCCGCGCTGCGAGCGGTGCTCGAGCGTTAAGCGACGCGCATCCACGGAGGCGGGCTGAAGATTTGCGCGAGCATCCAGATGTTTGCGAGCGAGGCGCCCTCTGCGAGGAAGTGTGTGCCGTCGGGTCGCAGCGCGAAGCCATCGCGGTCGGCGAGGCATTCCCGAGTTGGGCACGCCCACTCACCAAGTTCCAGCACGCCCATCGCGCCGCCGCTCTGCGCCACGACTTCGCGGGCGCTGACGTTCTCGCAGTCGATCTCATCGTCCCAGGTCGGGGTGCGACCATCGACCTCGGCTCGGTAGTACGCCTGCGTTGCCCAATAGACGGTCGCGCCCGCCGACGACAATGAATCGGCGCTCTTGCGAATCTGGTCTTCGAGCCAACTGTTAAACGGTGCAGTGCAGGGCTTGTGCCAGTCGTCGGGTGCGATCTCGTTCTCGTCCAGAAACGACGCGCCGAACACCATGATCACTACGTCCGGTTGCAGGCGCGCGACCGTGTCGCGATAGTCGCGCACGGCCCCATCGCACTCCGGTCCGAACACCAGTGGCACCGACGACTCGTTTGCGCGTCGACGCAAGGGCGCGTCGGTCAAGGGGCATCCGGGGTGCGCCTCGTTGAACACCTCGATACCGAGCCGCTGGCTTTCGTCCTCAGCTTGATTCGCGAGATTCCAACCAACCGAGTCGCCGACGTACATCACGCGTGGGGGCCTGCCGCCAGGCAGCGCCCGCACCGGAAGTGGCGGGAACGCGGGAACGGTGCTAGTCGAGTCGGCCGGCGCGGTCGAGGTGGTTGGCGCGGTCGAATCCGGCGTCTGCGTACTCGCTGGCGGCAGTGGGACCGCTGCGGTCGTCGTGGTGTTCAGAGAAGGGACGAGCACCACCGCGAGCGAGATGGCCACTAGAGCAAAACCAACGGCCACCGTTCGAAGAGGGCGATGGAATGCGCGCAGGCCGTTCTTACGCAGCGGTTGTTCAATGAAGCGGTACGAGACTTCCGCCACGACCAAAGTTGCAGCAATCGCGGCGACACGCCTCCACGACGCGCTCTCAGCATTCTTGGCTACGTGTAGGCCAACCATGATCGGCCAATGCCACAGATAGATGCCGTAGCTACGCTGCCCGAGCCATCGCAGCGGCGCGGCAGTGAACACTCGGAAAATGTGTGCCGGGCTCTCGACGGCTGCGGCCGCCACCACGAGTGCGCCGGCCACCGAAGCCGCGACCAGCCCACCTTGATAGGTGATCAACGCATCGCCGCGCATCCGAACCGTCATGATCGCAAGCGTGCCCAACGCGGCAAGGCCAGCGAATTGCAAAGTCACGCCGTTCGATTGGCGTGGCCGCCAATGAGCGATGGCGGCGACGGTTGCGCCGAGCAACAACGCGACGGCCCGCGTATCGGTGCCCATATAGACGCGGCTCGCGTCGGACGTCGTGTCGAACACCCGGAGTGACCACAGCGCAAGTCCGCACGAGGCCACTGCGAGAGCAATGACACGTCCGACGTCGGAACGCACGAACCGTAGTAGGGCGAAGATCAACAACGGCCACACCACGTAGAACTGTTCTTCGATCGCCAGGCTCCACGTGTGATCGAGAATCGCTGGCCCGCCGAACTGGCTCCAGTAGCCCGCCCCCGAGTCAAGCCGCAACCAGTTCGTGGAATACGTCAACGCGCCGACGACGTCGCGTCGTCCGCCGGCCGGACCATCGAGCGAACCGCGATATCGCTCAACGATCGCTGCGAAGCAAACGACGATGATGAGCGCGGGCAGCAGTCGGCGAGCGCGCCGCTTCCAGAACTCGACAAGATCGATCCGCGACGAGCGGGTGTACTCGTTGAGCAGCAATCGTGTGATCAAGAAACCCGACAGCACGAAAAACAGGTCGACGCCGAGGTACCCGCCAGTCAGCCAGTGGGCGTGAAACGCAACCACAACGGCGACCGCTGCGCCGCGCAAACCATCCAACGCTGGCAGGTAGTTGAGCCGGTGGCCCCCGTCCGTGTGCGCCATCGCGGCCCGAGTCTACGGGTTCAGTTGTTTGTGGCGGTGTCCACCTGTGGCCACCGCGCAAGCGCAGCATCCAGGTCGAGATGTTTGATGCCGAGGTCCTGCGGCCAATCTGCCTCTGGCACCGCCCACATGATTTCAAATTCGATGTCGTCGATGTCGCGGCCGTAGAGGCTATTGCTCACGCCGTGGTCGCTCTCACCGACGAGCGCGCTCGCCGCAACGAGTTTGGCGCGCAACGCAACCAAGTCTTCGAGCGTGTGCACCTGCCAAGCAAGATGGTAGAGACCTACCGATTGCGCAGGTACGCCGCGTTCGCCGACCGAGAACAGGCCGAGGTCGTGATCGTTGTCCGAGCCATCGGCCCGGAGGAAGATCGCCTTGCCACCCATGTCGGCTCGCACGGTGAAACCGAGTACGTCGGTGTAGAACGCCGCCGACTTCTGCGCGTCGCGCACGTACAGCACCGCATGGTTCAGTCGTTTGATGGACATGGCTGCTTTCCTCCCCCGGACTCGCCGGTTTCAGTCCTTCAGTGCTTCGATCTCCAGCACGATCTTTACCTTCTCACCGACGACAACGCCACCGGCTTCTAGAGCCATGTTGAACTCAATGCCCCAGTCCACGCCGAGTCAGCGAGCTTTTCGAACCCGTGCGTCTGCGCCTCGAAGCGCTGCGCGCCACTTAGCGAGAATTACTTGACTACTTAGGTGGCATCCGAATGCCGCCGTCGACGCGAATCGTCTCGGCGTTCATGTAGCTGTTCGTGATGCACTCGACCACCATCGATGCCAGCTCTTGCTGCGAGCCAAGCCGCTGCGGAAAAAGCACGCCCTTTTGCAAGTTGCTCTTGAACGCCTCGCTGGCGTCGCCTTCGCCGTAGATCGGCGTGTCGATCAGGCCCGGCGCAACAGTGTTGACGCGAACGCCGATCGCTGCGAGGTCGCGCGCAATCGGCAACGTCATGCCGACAACGCCACCCTTCGATGCGGAGTAGCTCGCTTGGCCAATCTGGCCGTCGAAGGCGGCGACCGATGCGATGTTGACGATCGCGCCGCGCTCGCCGTACTCGCCCGGTTCCGTCGTGCCCATCGCCGTCGCAACGATGCGGATGCAATCAAAGGTGCCGACCAAGTTGATCGCGATGACCTTCTTGAACGCATCGAGGTTCGCCGCCGAGTCGTAGGTGCCGTCCTTGCCGACGGTGCGTTGCGCCCAGCCAATTCCTGCCGAGTTGACCAGCACGCGCAGCGGACCCATGTCCTTGGCCATCTCGACCGCACTGATGATGTCGTCGGTCTTGGTGACATCGACCTTGCAGAACGCGCCGCCAATCTCGTCAGCGAGTGCCTTGCCCTTGTCGTCTTGCAGATCGGCGACGACGACCTTCGCGCCCTTCGCGGCCAGCATGCGGGCTGTAGCTGCTCCGATGCCCGACGCACCACCCGTGACAATTGCGCTGACTCCGTTGATGTCCATGCGCCGACGATACGCGGCAGCGCCCAAAATCCCCTAAATCGGCAAGCTGACGCGCTCGTCTTGCGCTACCCGAGGTCACTTCGCAGTGGCAGTGGCGGCGGCTACTGCTAGGGCGTCTACCAAGTCGTTCATTTTGTCGCCGCTGTGACCCTTGACCCAGCGGAACTGGGGTTGGCGCGCTTGCACCAGCGCGATCAGCGGCTCCCAGATGTCGACGTTCTTGACGGGTTGGCGCTGCGAGTTCTTCCAGCCGTTCGCCTGCCACTTCACCCACCAGCGGTCGCGGAAGCAGTGGACGACATACGTGCTGTCGCTGACGATGATCAGATCGCCGGGCAGTGACCGCAGCGCTTCCAACACCGCTTGCAATTCCATGCGCTGATTAGTGGAGTGCGCGGCACCGCCGGCACCGAACGGTTCCCCGTCGGGGGCCACCGCCCACGCCCAGCCACCACGCCCGGGATTGCCCGAGCACGCTCCGTCTGTGAACACAGTGAGTGCCGCTGAACTACTGGTCGTCATTGGGACCGCAGCGTAGGCGGTCGTCGATAGCGGTGGCAGACTGGCTCTCATGATGTTCGACGGTTACGTCAATCAACTTCCCGATAGCGACTCTGGCGAGACTGAGGAGTGGATGGAAAGTCTGCGGGCCGTCATCGAGATCAGCGGCAAGACGCGTGCACGCTTCCTGCTCGGCAAGCTGCTCGAACAGGCACACGCGTCGCAGGTCAGCTTCCCGGCAACTGTCAGCACGCCGTACGTCAACACGATTCCGCGCGAAGCCGAGCCGTGGTTCCCCGGCGACGAGTACATCGAGCGCCGCATACGTGCATTCGTGCGCTGGAACGCGGCGATGATGGTCGTACGCGCCAACAAGCACGCCGAAGGAATCGGCGGCCACCTCAGCACGTTCGCCAGCTCGGCGAGTCTTTACGAAATTGGCTTCAACCATTTCTTTCGCGGCAAGGACGATGGCAACGCCGGCGACCACATCTACTTCCAGGGCCACGCAACTCCGGGCATTTATGCGCGGGCGTTCCTGGAGGGTCGCCTCAACGAAACAGACCTCGACCACTTCCGTCGCGAGATCGGCCGCAACGGCGCCGGGCTGAGCAGCTACCCGCACCCGCGGCTGATGCCCGACTTCTGGGAGTTCCCAACGGTGAGCATGGGCCTCGGGCCGATCAGCGCGCTGTATCACGCCCGCTTCAACCGCTACCTACTGAATCGCCACCTCGACGACACGAGCGCCAGTCGCGTGTGGGCGTTCCTGGGCGACGGCGAATGCGACGAACCGGAAACGCTCGGCGCGATCACACTTGCCAGCCGCGAGAAGCTCGACAACCTGGTGTTCGTCGTCAACTGCAACCTGCAGCGCCTCGATGGCCCGGTCCGCGGCAACGGCAAGATCATCCAGGAACTGGAAGCCGTGTTCCGCGGTGCTGGCTGGAACGTGATCAAGGTCATCCTCGGCAGCAAGTGGGACGAACTACTCGCCCACGACAAAGAGGGCGTGCTGCTCAACCAACTGAACACGACCGTCGACGGCCAATTCCAGCGCTACAGCGTCGAGAACGGGGCGTACATTCGCGACGACTTCTTCGGCCCCGACCCGCGGCTGCGCCAACTCGTCGCACATCTCAGCGATGAAGAGCTGGTGACCCTCCCCCGCGGCGGTCACGACTATCGCAAGCTCTACGCCGCGTATAAAGCGGCAACCGAGAACCTCGGGTCCGGCGCGCCGACGGTGCTGCTGTGCAAGACGATCAAGGGCTGGACGCTCGGCCCCGAGATTGAGGGTCGCAACTCGACGCATCAGATCAAGAAGATGAACGAGACGCAGTTGATGGCATTGCGCGACCGCCTACATCTGCACGACGAGATTCCCGATGCCGCGTTCGCCGACGATCAACTGCCCTACTTCCGTCCGTCGCGCGACAGCATCGAGTTCCAGTACATGATGGAACGCCGTCGTGCGCTCGGCGGCAGCATCCCCAAGCGACTCATTCGTCCGCGCAAGACGGTCGGCCTACCTCTCGATACCACGTTCGAAGAACTGCGCAAAGGATCCGGAACTCAGGCGGTCAGCACAACGATGAGCTTCACGCGCATGTTGCGCAGCCTGGCACGCGACGAGAACATCGGCCAGTACGTCGTGCCGATCATCCCCGATGAAGCTCGCACCTTCGGTATGGACTCGTTGTTTCCCGAGTTGAAGATTTACGCCTCGCAGGGGCAGAAGTACTCGCCGGTCGATCACGACATGCTGCTGAGCTACAGCGAAAGCGCCCAGGGGCAGATCCTCGAAGAAGGCATCACCGAAGCTGGCTCGTTGGCCAGCTTCATTGCAGCAGGATCGGCTTACGCAACACGCGGTGTCCCGACGATTCCGTTCTACACCTTCTATTCAATGTTCGGCTTCCAGCGTGTCGGCGATCTGATCTGGCAAGCGGCCGATGCGCGAGTACGCGGTTTCCTGCTGGGAGCAACCGCCGGTCGCACGACGCTCTCGGGTGAAGGCCTGCAACACCAAGACGGCCACTCCCACGTGTTGGCCAGCACGGTGCCGCCGTGCCAGGCGTACGACCCCGCGTTCGCGTTCGAGGTTGCAGCGATCATTCAGGCCGGAATCACGCGCATGTACGGCACCGACGAGGAACGCACGGCCGACGTTGACCGCGACGTCTTCTATTACCTGACCCTCTATAACGAGAACTATCCGATGCCGGCGATGCCCGACGATCTCGATCCGGCGCACATCCTGCGCGGGCTGTATCGCTGGAAGCCGGCCCAGCCCGACATGCTGCGTCAGGCAACGTTGCTGTTCAGTGGTTCCGCGCAAGGCGCCGCGCACGCCGCGGTCGAAGAGCTGGCGAAGCTTGGCATCGGCGTCGAGCTGTGGTCGGCAACGTCGTACAAGACACTGCGCGAGGATGCGTTGGCCGTCGAGCGCTGGAACCGACTGCACCCCAGCCAGCCAGCACGCGTGCCGCTGGTGACTGAACTACTCGCCGACTCGAAGGGCCCGATCATCGCGGTCACCGACTTCATGAAGATCGTGCCCGAGCAGGTCTCGCGCTTCATTCCCGGCCGCACCTTTATACCGCTCGGAACCGACGGCATGGGCCGCAGCGACACCCGCGAAGCGCTGCGTCACTTCTTCGAGGTCGATACCGGCCACGTCGTGTTGGCCGTACTGGCGGGGCTTGCAGCCGAAGGGTTGTCGGGGCCAGCCGAGTTGCACGCAGCGATGGAGCAATACGGCATCGACCCGGAAGCGTCGAACCCCGCAATCGTATGACTACGGTCTGAAACCAAGTATGACGGAGTCGACAAAGTCAAGACTGCAATTGGCGATCCTCGTCGTAGGACTGGCCGCGATCGGTGTCGCCTTGCGAGCGTGGATCGTCGGATCGTGGCTCGGCGAACTGAACGCTGACGAGGCGTACACCGGATTGCAATCGGTCGGCGTGCTGCGCGACGGCCGGCTGCCGATCGTGATCGACGGCAACGTGTACTCGGCGGCGATAGAGGCGTACATCTTCAGTCCGATACTGGTGTTTGCGGGCGGCAGCATCGCGGTCTTGAAGTGGCTGTTCGTCGCTATGTGGGCGGCGGCAGCAGCATTCACGTTCGGCGCCGCGAATCGCTTACTCAACCGCCGTTCGGCGGCCCTGGCAACGGCAATCGTGTGGCTAGCCCCAGGCGCGCTGCTCGTATTGAGCACGCGTACGTACATGGGTTACGCGCTCGGATTGGCGGTCGTGACCGCGACGGTGTGGGCAACGGCAGATCTCGCCGACCAAGCGGCAGCGACAGTGCGACAGTCGATGCTTGTCGGCTTTCTTGCGGGGCTCGCGTTCTACGTGCATCCGATGTTCGTCACGGTGGTCGGGCCAATGGTCGCAATCGCCGCGTTCGTGCATCGCGGCGACTGGCGGCGTTGGTGGCTACCCGCTGTCGCGGCTGCCATCTTTGCCAACCTGCCGTTCATCGCGTGGAACGCAGCCAACGACTGGCCATCGCTGAAGTCGCAGGCGTACCCGCCCGGCAGCTACCTCGACCGCATCACCGGCTTCTTCAGCGGGTTGTTGCCACGCGCCTTCGGTGTCCGCAAATTCGACGGCACATGGGTCTTCGGCAAGCCCATCAGTGTTCTTCTCTATGTCGTAATTCTTGCTGGCGTCGTGTTCGGTTGCGTCGTGCTGGTGCGGGCGAATCGACGTCCAAGCCGATGGATCGTTCCAGCGGGATTGGCCTGCTTGCCGCTGATGGCGCTACTGCCGCACCTGATCTTCGTGGCCGACGGGAGGTACGCGATCGTCCCGTTGCCGCTCCTCGCCGTTGCGCTCGGCGCTGGCGGAACAGCCTTCATGTCGACGTGGAATCGCCAGCGCACGACTTTGGCGCTCACCGGGATGGTTGCGCTGTGGGTCGCGCTGACGACACTTCCGTTCTTGGATCGCCAGAACGTCGCCGTGGCAGACGATCCGAATGCGTGGCAGGTCCGCGTGATTGCGCGCCTCGACGAGCTCGACCTCAATCGCTTGGCTGGTTACTACTGGTTCATGCTGCCCATCGAGTACCGGAGCGATCGAGCGATTCGAACAGCGATCGCCGGCAACCCATACGTGATTCGCTTCCCCGACTCGCAACAGATGGTCGAGAATGCACCCCCGGAGAAAGTCGCGTTCCTGTTCCCCCCAGGTGAGCTAGATCCGAACTGGTTCTACCTGTCGGTCGACTCATACCGCCAGGAAGACCTCGGCGGAATGATTCTGTATGTACCATTCGCCGCAGGCGAGTAAGGGACGACGCACCGTGTGGCAGGGAAAGTCGCTGGCAGTCATACTGCCCACTTACAACGAAGCAGCCAGCATCGCTGAATGCATCAACGCGTTCGCGGCGTTGGGCATCGTCGACGACATCATCGTCGTCAACAACAACGCCCACCCCGACACGTCGTCGGCAGTGGCAGGCACCATCGCGCGCGAGGTGTTCGAGCCCACACAGGGCTACGGCGCAGCCATTCGTCGCGGGTTCGCCGAAACATCCACCGCCGACCTCGTATGCGTGTGCGAACCGGACGCAACCTTTCATCCGCCAGACATCTTGAAACTGCTGCCATTCACCGAGGATGTCGAGTTCGTCCTCGGCTCGCGCACGGTGCAGACGTTCATCCTCAGCGGCGCCAACATGGGATTCTTTTTGCGCTGGGGTAACTGGGCGGTGGCCAAGTTCACTGAAACATTGTTCAACACCGTCTACTTATCCGACGTTGGCTGCACATTTCGAGTGATCTCAAAGTCGGGAATCGAACAGATCAGCCCGCGGTTCCGTGGCAACGGTTCGTCGTTCGGTTTCGAGATGATGCTGCACGCGGCGCGACTGCGTGTGCCGTTGGTCCAGGTTCCGGTCAAGTACTTGCCCCGCGTGGGCGAGAGCTCGGTGACCGGCGACCGCAAGAAGACATTCCGGCTGGGAATGGCGATGATCGGTCTCGCTATTCGCGAGCGTCTCCGTCGCGACTGACCCGTCTCGACGCATTCAGTCGCGAATGCACTCCCACGTCACGAACTGATACGACGGATGCCAGCCCATCGCTGCCGCCTCCGCGGACGTGGCCACAATCGTCAGATCGTCGGTTCGCGCGCCGCGCACCATGTCGGGCACGTCGAACACGTCGCCCTGAGGTGTCGGCACGTCGCCGTCGCCGCGCAGCATCTGCTCGAAGTCGGCCGTCACTAGCACCGTTGTGGTGAAGCCCGCCGCGCGCAACATTTCGGTGAGGTCCCACCCGAAGTTCCAACACACCAGCGTGTTGTCGGCGTGGTACTCGGGCATTAGCGGCGCTGCCGTTGTGCCGCGGCCGAGTGGCACCTGCAGGTACATCCGTCCGCTCGGCGCGAGCACGCGGTGGATTTCGGCGAGCGCTGCCGCAGTGTCGGGAACATGTTCCAGTACATGCGGCGTCAGCAGCACGTCGAGCGACTCATCGGGTAGCGCTATGTCCTGTAGGTCGATCTGGATGTCGGCCTTGTGCGCACCGAGATCGAAGTCGCTGGCGCGGTAATCGAAGTGGCGGCGCATCATCTCGCGATATTCGCCACCCATGCGCGGGCTGGTTTCCAGCACCCGCAATCTGCGGGCGGAACTGCACCGCGAACTGCACCACAACAAGAAACGGTCGCGCGCGGACGACTCGCACCTCGGGCACAACGCCGACTCGACGTGGGCAACGCCGAGAAACGCAGCGCCCGACCAGCCGCAGATGTTGCATCGATGCGGCCCACCGGTATTCAGCCGCCCTACCGAACCGTCGCCGTTCTCGACCCACCACTGATCAGTCGGCAAGCCGAGGCGAGCACGATGGGCAAGCGGGCGCAGGCGCCGGCGCATACCGATGGGAAGAACTCTGCCGACGCGGCGCAGCGACCTGACGAGCAACCGACGCGACATAGCCGCCCAGCCTATCCATCGGCTGTTTGCCACACCTTGGCCTCCCGATCGGGCCGCTATCGTCGAAGCATGCCATCGATCCCGGGGTTCTTCCGCCGCTTACGCGCGCTTGGCTCGCTGCCACTTCAGGTCGCGGAACTGCGAGCGATGGTCGAGCAGATGAACCACACGCTGATGACGCTGAACCACGAGGTCCGCTCCGGCGCCGAAGAGTCGCTGCCGCTGTTTCTGGGTTACTCGGAAAGGTTGCGGCTCGACGCCGACACTGCGATCGGCGCCGCGCAAGTGATCGAGCGCCAGCTCAGCGAACTGGAACAGACCATCGCGACCATGCGCCGCGATGGCTGACACTTTGCTGGTCGACGCTCGGCCGGTGTGCCACCCCACCGCCGGAACTCGTGGTATCGGTCGCTACACGATCGGTCTGCTCGCAGGGTTACACGAGATCGGCGCGCCAGTCGTCGCGCTGTACGAGACCGAGGCAGAAGCGGTGTTACTAGCGGCCGCAATCCCGGGCCTGGAATTGGCGCCATTGAATCCGGTAACAGTGCGCCGCTACACCGAGCCCGGTACGTGGTTCGTCGCTACGCAGCTGATGCTGCACCCGATTCCGCTCGACCCGGTGCCGCGCATCATCACCGAGTCGGGGCTACCGGTCGCGGCCGTGATGTACGACGTGATCCCCGAGCGCTACCCAGAGCAGTATCAAGTTCGCCCCCAGGCGCGAGCGCAAGTGCAATTGCGTGGAATCCTCGCCCGAACTCTCGACGCGTTGTTGGCGATCTCCGATTTCGCCGCCGATACCGCAGCGCACGAGTTGCACTTCCCACGGGAGCGGATAACCACCATTGGTGCTGGCTGCGACCGACACTTCACTCGCGCCGACACCTCCAGCGACCCGTGGGGACAGCTGAGGCGCCTGCTACCCGACGATGCGCCGAACGAGCGACGTTCGCTCGTCATCAATGTGGCCGGTGGCAGCGATTCGCGCAAGAACGTCGAGCGCTTGCTGCAGGCGTGGGGATTGCAGCCGAGCTCGGTGCGGCGCACGCATCGCTTGGTTGTCGTCGGCACCTTCGACAACGCCCTGCGCCAACAATGGGTGCACTGGGCGAGCGAGGCGGGCGTCGCTGACGACGTCGTGTTCACTGGCAGCGTTACCGACGACGAATTGGTTGCGCTACACCAAGCCGCCAGGCTCGCCGTTGTGCCATCAATCGAGGAAGGCTTCGGGTTGCCGGTGCTGGAAGCCGCAGCATGCGGTTGCCCAGTGCTGACCTCAAACGTTTCGGCACTCCCGGAAGTGCTCGCCGAGCCAGCGGCGCAGTTCGATCCGCTCGACGTGCACTCGATGGCAAAGGCAATTGCTCGTGCGCTGACCAACATCGCCCACCGCGACACATTGATAGCCGCTGGAGATCGCGCGGTGCAGCGCTGGACATGGGCGAACACGGCGCGCGCTGTTGTCGACTCGTTGCAACAGCTCGGCCCTCGCAAACAACGAACGCTGCGGCCCGTGCGCCAACGAATCGCGCTGACAGGTCGCTTCGACGACTCAGCCGTCGGGCGAGCGAACACCGAATTCGCGCACGCCATGAGCAGTAAGCCCACCGCGCCCGAGATCACATTGCTGGTCGACAATGGTGGCGAAGCCACGCCCACCAATGCCGGTCCGTTGCGGCTGCCTGCACGCGCGCTTGGCCGTTTCGTGCACCCGTCGCAGTTCGACGACATCATCAGCCTGCCGCTGGAGAAGCGCCCAGTGAAACGATGAATGCTCCCCTGGTTCGCGTCGTCGTGCTGAACTTCGACGGCGGGCAGATGACCATCGACTGCCTCGATTCGCTGGTCGCCACCGATTGGCCAGCCGACAAGTTGGAAATCGTGCTGGTCGACAATGGCTCGCTCGACGATGTTGCCCAGCGCGTCAAGGCCGACTATCCGCAGGTGAAGCTGTTGGAACCACTCGAGAACCTCGGGTTCGCTGGTGGCTGCAATCTTGGAATGCGATTGCCTGGCGAGCATCAATACGTAGCGCTGGTCAACAACGACGCGACTGTCGATCGCAGGTGGTTGCGTCCGCTCGTGCAGGTTGCGGAAACTGCCAAAGACATCGGAGCCGTCAGCGCCAAGATGTTGTTTGCTGGCCGCTTCCTTGAAATCAAGTTGACTGTGCCCGACGCGGTACAGATCAGCCCCAAGGACACGCGCCGTCAAGGCGTGCATGTCTCGGCCGCGCGTATCGACGGCGAGCGCGACGATCGTCGCGTGCAGTTCGACGAAGGGTTCTTCGGAGCCGAGGCCCCGGACAAGAAGGCCGGCGATGAGATCGCGCGATGGAGTAGCGAGCGCGGCTTCATTCGTATCGCCGTAGAGGAAGATCGGCCGCTTCCACAGGTTGTCTCGTTACGGCTCAGCAGCCCCGAGCAGACGCGCCACGCTCACCTGGCAACCGACGCCGACCAGCAGGAACTCTCGTTGACAGACGAACGCATCTGGGTAGATCTGCGATTGAGCGACGAGCCGTTCGATGTGATCAACAACGTCGGCTCTAACTTGTATCGCGGCGGCTATGGCGGCGATCGCGGATTTCTCGAACCCGATCGGGGGCAATTCCAGCAGCCCGCCGAGGTATTCGCCTGGTGTGGCGGCGCCGTGCTGTTGAAGCGTAAGTACCTCGACGAGGTCGGCCTCTTCGACGAGCGCCTGTTCCTGTACTACGAGGACACCGACCTTTCCTGGCGCGGGCGACTTCAAGGGTGGCGGTATGTCTACGAGCCCGCGTCGGTGGTGCGCCATCGGCACGCGCAATCGGCCGGTGTCGGTTCGGCGACATTTCGGTTCTTCACCGAACGCAACCGTCTGCTGGTGCTGGCGAAAAATGCTCCCGCCAAGTTGGCACTGCGCGCCGGGCTCGGCGAAGCGCGCCGATTTGTTCGGGGCACGGTGTCGGCGTACATACTGCGCCCGCTGCGGTTGCAAATGCCAGAGCGTCACGAGTCCGGACATCGCCGGCGGGTACTCACGAGCTACGTGCGGCTACTACCGGCGATGTTGCGCGATCGGCGAGCGGCGAAACCGAAGCTCGACCGCCAGGCGCTGATGTCGTGGGAGCGAACCAAGTGAAGGTCGCGGTGTTCAACCTTTACTGGGCGACCTACGGCGGTGGCGAGCAGGTAGCTGGGGCGATCGCGATGGCCCTCGCCGACGATCACGAGGTGACATTGCTTGGCCCGGAACCGATCAGTCTCGAAGCGATGAGGGCACGACTCGGAATCGACCTCGCCGGTTGTGGGTACCGGCGAGTCAGCGACGACGAAGCCGCATCAACAGCCAGCGCCGACTTCGAGATATTCATCAACACCACCTATCTCAGCACGGCCGAGAATCTCGCACCCGTCGGGCTGTATTACGTGCACTTCCCCGGCTCACCCGGCACTCCTTCGCAGCGGGCACGACGCACTGTCGCACGTGGCCTCGCCAACCGGCTACGCCACGTCAAGGCGGGGAAGCTGAAGGCCGTACACGTCGGCCTGGAACGACGCGCCCGGCGCACCACATGGGCAGCCAGCTACACGACGTTCTTGTCCAATTCAGCTTTCACCGCCGGGTGGGTGAAACGGTTATGGAAGGTGCATTCCGAGGTGCTGTATCCGCCCGTGCAGCCCGAAGTGCTGCCCGGCAGCAAATCGCCGACGATCGTCTCGCTCGGTCGCTTCTTCGATCCAAAGTTCGGCCATTGCAAGCGGCAACTCGACCTCTTGCGCGCGTTCATCGCGCTCGAGCCACACGCTGCTGGCTGGCGACTGGAACTAGTCGGCGGTGCCGATGCGAGCAGCAGGGAGTACGCACTCGCTGTCCGGCGCGAAGCACAGGGTCACGCCGTCGGAGTGCACTTCAACGCACCACGTACGCTCGTGCGCGAAACGCTGGCCGAAGCAAGCATCTTCTGGCACGGCGGCGGTTTCGAGGAAGACCCGAAGACCCATCCCGAACGCTTCGAGCACTTCGGCATCGCGGTTGTGGAAGCAATGGCAGCGGGGGCAGTCCCCATCGTGTTCGGCGCCGCTGGGCCCGCGGAGATCGTTCGCCACGGCATTGATGGTTTCCATTGGCATACGCAACAGGAACTCGCGCAGTACACGCGCCAACTGATGGGCGATTCCACCATGCTTGCCACGATGTCGGCAAGTGCGCAGCAACGTGCGACGGCCTATTCGAGTGCAAATTTCGCAAAGGGCCTACGCGATGTAGTCGCGCAGGCCCTTAGCTCGACTAGGTGACATACCCGAACACGTCGACGAGAACTGTGGCGTTTCCTAAATCGTTGTAGATCGAAATCGATCCACCGCTATCTAGGCCAATCATCACCATGTTGGGAGTGTTGCGTCCGCCTGGCCAGTTGATGCTCGACGAGCCTGGCTGCGCGCCTCCGGGCCACACGGTCAACCATCCCCACGCGTCGGTATTAGCTGCCGTGACGTTGAGGATGACAGCGGTCGCATTAGTCGGAATTCCGTTTGTGCCAGCGAGCTGGACGGTCTGGGTTTGTCCTGGCCCAAATTGTTGGACCGCAGCGCGCACGGGATCGATAATGGTTGTCAGCCCACCGCTCGGCCCGTAGTAGCCGGTTATATCAACGATGAGATCCATGTCGGTCTCGAGAACAGCAAGGCGGATCTTGTGGTCGGTGCCAACTTTCACCACCGCCATGTTCGAGCGCGTGATGCCCGGGCTGACGTTCAAGTTCGACGCGTTCGGCAATGGGGTCAGACTTGGATAGGCAGTGACGTAGCCAACCGCGGTCGGGGCAGCGGAGGTGATGTTCAGCACTACCGATTCGGCATCAGCCGGGATTCCGGGAATGCCGCTGACCAACAACTCGCGGCTCTCGCCGGCTTGAATGCGACACGGGCAGAGTGGATCGGGGGTTGACACTCGAGTGTCCATCAACCGCTGTGGCGCGATGCCGGTGAAGCGCAGTGCCGGGCCCCCAATCGGTGGTGTCGCACCAGTATCGAACCAGCCTGCAACGTCGGCGATCACGTGCATTCCCGCAAAGGTCGCATTCCAGAATCGAATGGTGCCGCCCGCACCGACACGCGCGAGCACCATATTGGGGGCAGTTACGCCAGCACTCATGTTGAGGTTCGAAGTGGTTGCCGGATCGCCGGCCGGGTAGCTGCCCTGGTTATTGAAGATGTCGAACGAGGGCGGCCGGGGAAACACCGACAGCCAGTCGGCGCTCGCGGGATTCACGGCCGTCACGTTGAGCAGTACGGCTGAAACACCATAGGCAGGGATGCCGCCGATGCCGGTGACCTTCAGGTCGTGATTCGCTGTTTCGTCAACGCGGTGTACCGGATTGAGGTTGAGGGGAAGGCGACCGTCGCCGCGACGGATGGCGCCGTTAGTGATGCCAGTCGTTGCAATTGGCGCTGCACGCGTATCGAGAATGCGTGTCGGCGGCAGCGGGTGGAATCCACCGGTCGGCGTCGTCAACCCGCCGACGTCGTACGAACAGTTGAGGATGCCGAAACACGGCGCATCTAAATCCCACGTCGGTACATTTCCGTCGGAGATGTCGACGAACCCGCGTATCTCGCGCTCACCGTGCGCCTGGCCATTGCATGTGTTGTCGTCTTCCCAACCAACAGCGCAGTCCTTGATATAAACCTGATAGCGACCCGGCCACGACACCGAGCCGGTCCACTGGGTGCCGATGCTTTTACCGGTAGTGAATCCCCCGACGTAGGCGCCGGTGTTGGTCACAGGCGGTAGAACACAGAAGTCTGGGTAGCTGCATGGCACTTGAAAGAGATCGACAATCAGTCGTTTGTCGAGGATTGCGGTCGACGAGATGATGTTGCCCGTCATGCGAAACGCTGGGTATACCCCACCGACGGGTACCTGGCCGAGTGTTGGGATTGGAACGGTTCCAAAGCTGTTCCAGTTCGCACCATCGGTTGCTTTCGCACGTTGCGAGTTCGCCCCGCCGAAGTTGCCCACCCATGGGTCGTACGTGTTGAGGTTCGGGTACAGCTCGAGGCGTAGAACACTCAAAGCTGCCGAGCCACAGCCAGATCCGTTATCTGGCGTAGTCGTCGGCGGGGGGCTAAACGGGTATCGATTGTTCAGGACAGCGGCGGTGGTCCAATCCCAGCCGGAGTCGTAGCCCGAACCCTGGTACGGCGAGCCGTTGAGTTCGGTGGGCGACCCGGTGCAATAGGGGGCGCCACCATAGAGGGCATCGATGAACACGGTTCCGTCCGAGCCACCTGTGCTGATGGTGAACGGCACGCTGGCCGCGCTGGCCGGAGAGACGTCGAACAGGGTGGCAGTCGTGGTGGTGCCAGCGACTAGTGCCACGACCATTGCACTTCGGCGGAAACGGTGGGTCATCGGAACTCTCTCCCTGCTGTAAGACCGAAATTCAGCGTACCTAATTTTCATCGGACGGTTCCGGCAGCAGGTTGACCCGCAAAGCGAGATTCAGGTGTGACGTGCGACCACCAGCATCTGCCCTGCAAGCGGGCGCCAGGGCAAACGCAGGTATAGCGGAACCAGACGATGTCCAAACGAGAGGCGCGACTTCATCGTCAGTGGCAGGAAACGCGCTTCGCAGTGCTCGGGCGCGAGACCGCGTGACGCCAGGAAGTCGGGCAGCGACTCGTCGGTGAAAATCGTGCGGTGAGTGAAGTCGTCGAAGTAGCGGCCCGGGTTCAGGCGAAAATTCGGTTGCACCGCAATGAAGTTTCCGCCGGGCTTCAACACGCGCACCACTTCGTCGACGCAGCGCTCGAGCTGCGGCCAGTCGAGATGTTCCAGCAGATTGCTCGCGAATACGGCGTCGAACGTCGCATCGGCAAAGCGACTGAGATCGGTCACGTCGCCGATCTCCGCCTCGACCCCCGTCGCGGTGTAGTCGCCCAAATCCGGTCGCAGGTCGAACGCAACCCGGCGAGCGCACGGCGCCGCGTTCGCTAGGTCGGCATATCCCGCGCCGAGATCCAGCAATGCCCCCTCAGCGGGCAACCAACGCTTCAGGTACGACGCCAAATGTCGCCAGACTCCTTCGCGCCGCGCGTCGGGAACGAAGCGGGTGGCGAAGTACATGGACAGCGAGCCTAGGTGATGCGGCAGCTGAGAATCTGAGGAGCGGTTGGTCCAGGTGCTCACGCCTTCGGCCGGAGCCGACATGCATGGCCGACCCGAACTGAAGCGGTTCGAGGCTGTGACCACCTTGTCCACGCGGCCGACCTGCACCGCCAGCAACGAGACCAACCACGAGACCGCACACGACGGTCGCCGGACGGCTACGAGGCAGGGTGGGTACAATCCGTGAGCCATGTCTCTGCGCCGTGCGATGGCCCATCGCAACCTTCTGTACCTGCTGTCGCTGAAGGAGCTGCGCACCCGCTACAAGAAATCAGTGCTCGGCTGGGCGTGGAGCCTGTTCAACCCGCTCAGCCAGATGTTGATCTTCACCGTCATTTTCACGTATGTCTTCGTCTCCAAGCCTGCGCCGGGCGACCCCAGTGGGTTGACCAATTTTCCGCTCTACTTTCTTGCCGGGCTGCTGCCGTGGAACTTCTTCGCGATTACCACAAGTGTTGCGATGGCCAACGTGCAGAGCGGCGCTGGCCTGATCAAGAAGGTCAGTTTTCCGCACGAGCATCTCGTGTTCTCGGTTCTGATCGCCCAATTCGTCACGCTGCTCATCGAGACCGTGATCCTCGTGATCGCTCTCCTGATCGTGAGCCAGAACATCATCGTCGCCCACTGGCAGGATGCTGCGTCGCCGAGCGCTCCCAACGTCCTGGTTTGGCTACCCATCGTGCTGCCGATTTACGGCTTGTGGGCGCTGTTCACCGCTGGCGTTGCGCTCGCCTTGAGTGCGTTCAACGTCTTCTTCCACGATGTGTCGTATCTGTGGACGATCCTGTCCCAAATGCTTTTCTACGTCACGCCGGTGATCTACTTCACCAGTGGGCTTCCCGATGTGCTCGTCGGTCGCATATTGAGGTCCGTCGCCGACTGGGGGCCGACCGGGGCCTACATCCGCGCCTTTCACAACCTCTTTTATGACGGTCGAATGCCACCGGCGCTGCTGCTGCTGTACCTCGCCGGCCTCGCGATCGCTACGTTTGCGCTCGGCATGTGGATCTTCGGACGACTGTCACCGCGCTTCGCTGAGGAGATGTGATGGCCGACACCATTCTCTCCGTTGAACATCTGGTCAAGTCGTTCCGTATTCATCATCAAAAGTCGACATCGCTGAAACAGCTGATTGCCGGCAAAAGTCGCAACAAGTTCGACGACTTCATCGCCGTCAACGATGTCACCTTCGATGTTCGCGAAGGCGAGGTGTTTGGCATCATCGGCCAGAATGGGTCAGGCAAGAGCACGCTGCTGAAGTGCATGGCTGGCATCTTGCAACCCAATTCGGGTCACGTGCGGGTGACGCGCCGCATGGGTGCGTTGCTGGAACTCGGCGCTGGCTTTCACCCCGAACTCAGCGGGCGCGAGAACGTGTTCCTCAATGCGGCCATCCTCGGCATGGGTCGCAAGGAGATCGCTGCCCGGTTCGACGAGATTGTCGACTTCTCGGGGCTGCACGCATTCATCGACCAACCGACGAAGACCTATTCGTCGGGGATGTATGTGCGCCTCGCGTTTGCTGTGGCGATCAATGTCGATCCGCAGTTGCTCATCGTGGACGAAATCCTCGCCGTAGGCGACGTGAGTTTTCAGCGGAGATGCCTCGAGAAGTTCGTCGAGTTTCGCAACGAGGGCCGCACGATTGTGCTGGTCACTCACGACATGGGCAGCGTCAAGAGCCTTTGTGACCGCGCTATTTGGTTGGAACACGGCAAGACCATTGACGAAGGCGACCCCAGCGACCTCGTCGAGGCGTACACCGAACGCATGCTCGGTGCCGAGGCGCCGGCCGCTGACGGCAGCGTGCGCCGAGGCTCCGGCGAGATCAAGATCGTCCAGGTCGAGATGTTCGTCAACGGGGGCACGACACCGGTGAAGCGATGTCGGACAAGCGACGACGTCACCCTTCGACTGCACTACGAGGCGGAGAAGACCATCCCGCAACCCGTCGTCGGCATCGAGATCGAGGTACTTGGGGGCGCTTCCGTCACGGCGCCAAACACCCGCGACGTTGGAGTTGTGCCAGCGACGATGTCGGGGACCGGGACTATCGAGATCAGTCTTGCGAACATTTCTCTTGTGCCGGGCACTTACGACATCCACACCAGCATTACCGACTTCAATCGCGCCATTGTCTACGACAACCTGCACGAAGCATTGCGATTCGATGTGATGACTGGCAAGCCCTACGAGACCGGCGGCGTCGTCACGATGCGGCCGGAGTGGAAGCTGTCGTAGCGTCGCCGCGTCGCTGATCGAGTGCCGCTTCCTCGAGGGCCACCAGTCGGGTTGCGATCGTGGTCGACATTTCGGTCGTCAAGCGCTGCAGCGTGGCGAGCGTGTCTTCAAGACCGCGCACACGCCAGTCCATCTGCGCGTCGACCCGAGCAGTGACCGCCTGATTGAAAATTGCACGAGGTGAAAACTTTCCCAACATCAGTTGCTCCAAATCTGTTGAAGGCGCGCACGCATCGCCGCGCCACATTGTTCAAACGAATGCGTGGCCAAGAGTTTCGAACGTGCGGCGACACCTAGTTGGTGTGCCGCGTCGCGGTCGTCGAACACCGCTCGCATCAGCTCAGCCGCGTGACCCAGATCAGGATCCGCCCACGGTGACCCGAAGCGATACCCGCCGACGCCCTTTGGAACTGTGGTTGGCTGCCAGCGAACGAGGTGTGCGACGTCGGCGGTGGTGAAGTCGAGGTTCCCGGAGTATCCAGTAGCAATCACTGGCTTCTCTAGCAACATCGCTTCGGCCATCGTCAGACCGAGGCCTTCGGAACGATGCAGCGAGACATAGCAATCGCACACGTTAGTCAACGAGCCCGCACGCACCTGATCGAACACCTCGTCGATGATGATGATGTCGGGGCGATCGCGACACGACCAGCGCAACGCTTCGAGCGGCTGAAGGCTCATTCGGCCGTGCATTGTCTTCAAGACCAGCAGAGCACCATCAGAAGGCCCGAACGCTTCCATGTAGGCCGCGACGATGCCCTGCGGGTTCTTACGCTCGATGACGCTCAACATGTCCCATGCAAACAGGAACATGAAACCTTCCGGGAGACCAAGGTCTGCGCGCGTAAGACTCGGGTCGATCACCGGGGTCGCCAAGGGGATTGGCATGTGTGTGACGGTCACCCCCGCTGGTGCGACCTTTGAGACCGCGTCGCAAATGAACTTGGTGGCAGCCCACACCTCGTCAACGAACTTGAACGCGGGCAGCATCTTGACTGGAAAGGTCTCGAGTTCCCAGTACCACTGCCCGATCACGTAGCGATCCGCCATGAACGACTTTCCAAGATCGTGTTGAATCACGTCTACTTGGTCGGCGTTGACGCCCATCACGATCGTGTCGTACCGCGCGACGTTGTCAACCCTAAAATCAACCTGCTGTCGGCTGAGGGTGCGCTTCGTCGACACGGTCGCAACCGGAACATCGCTGGCGCGTAGCGCCGCGGCAGTGAGCCGAGCGGATTCGCCGACACCCAGCTCGGCGTACAGGTAGCCGACAAGGTTGACGCCGTGCTCGGTAGCCGCCGACTCGTGCCACTGCGCGTTGAGGTCGGTAGCAGCGTCGGCAAGCCAGCCGATGAGCGCCAACATGTCGTAGTCATCAGCACCTGAGTGAAGCACCCAACGCCGCATCATTGTCAGGTCGCCGTCGGTGACCTCAGGCATTTGCGCCTGTAGGTCAGGTCGATCAATCCAGAACGACGCGAGGTACCGCGGCAGCGGCAACTCTCCGCCGGCCACTGCTTCAGACATCCATTGCATGAACTTTTGCGGTCCGCCCGAGCGAAACGGTGTTGGCGGCATTTCGCCGCGGCCAGCATCGGCGAGGAGTACGTCGTCGCGGAAACTCCTGCGCTGCGAATCAGTCAACGTCAACCCGGGAATGGGCTGCGACCAGCCATAAAGTTCCGGCGATTCGTCGGGCGTGAGCGCGACCAATTTGGCACCGTACTCGCTGAACAATTCTGCGAGTACCGGATTCTCGCTGAGCAGGACGCGCGGCGAGTCCGGTTGGTGCTTGCTGATCCAAGATGGGTTGGAGGGGTTGTAGCCAGAGAAATGGAAGAACCGCAGTCGTTCGTCTTCGACAAACCACTTGCCCTTCACTCGACGGATCGGCCGCTGATCGAGATTCCAATACGCAACGTTGTACGCCGGACTCGTCTCGATGTGCGGCCGAAAGAGCGGAACCGCCAAATCGATCCAGCGTTGATCGGTGAAGATGTGATTGCCCGGATCGTTGATCGCGTCGCGCCGTAGTCGCGACGACCACCAATCCAGGAAACGTTCGGCCCCAGATGCAGCACCGATGTAACCCAGATTGTAGATGCCGGCCATCATGATGCCAGCCTCGCTGGGCTGACCGCCGTCGCGTGCAATCGGTTGGAGGCAGTGCGGTGTCAACGAGATACCAGCCTCGCGAGTCGCTTCGACAATGGGGTCAAGTGGTGCGAACACCTCGATGTCGGGGTCGAGATACAGCACACACCCAACCGACTTCAAGAAGTGTCGTAGCGCGAATGGCTTGACGGCGGTCGCGAACTCCATCACGTTGTAGAAGACGGCCATGTGCTGGAAGCCCTCAGGCCCAAAGTCGATGTCGGTAATGGGCACCAAACGCTTGTCGTGGCGCTGGCGTACCTTGACCTGCAGCGGATAGTCCGTGACGACGATGTAGAACGCGGAATCCGGATGATGGGCAACGAATGAATCGGCGACGATCTGCGCCCGCGGGATGTAGTTGTGAGCGACAATCGTGAACGCCACGAGATCAGTCGAAGTGGTCTTGGTCACGCTACGAAGCCCTCGGTGTGTGTGGAATGCCAGCGCCATGCCGACTCGATGATGTCATCGAACGAACGGGTAGTCGTCCAATCCAAGACTGTACGAGCCTTCGCAGGGTCGGCGTAACTGACGGCGGGATCGCCAGGACGTCGCGATGCCAGAACGTGCGGAACCGCGCGCCCGCTGATGCGTTCGGTGACACGGATGACATCGAGCACGCTCATGCCAACACCGGTGCCAAGATCGAGCGTCGTGTTTGCCCCGCCGTTACCCAGGTAGTCGAGCGAGCGCCCGTGAGCGTCGGCGAGATCCTCTACATGGATGTAGTCGCGGATGCAGGTTCCGTCGGGCGTCGGGTAATCCGTGCCGAACACGTCCACGGGCGGTCGCTTTCCGAGCATCGCCTTCATCACCAGCGGTACCAGGTTTTGTGAGTGCGTCCAGTCCTCACCGTTCGTGCCATCACTGCTAGCGCCGGCGGCGTTGAAGTAACGCAGGCAGACGGACCGAAGATCGTGGGTCACGCCATACCAACTGAGTATGCGTTCGACCATCGATTTCGTCTCGGCGTACACACTCTCTGGCGCGACCGGCGACTCCTCATCAATGGGAAGGGTTGCCGGAGTGCCATTCACCGAGCAGCTCGACGAGAAGACGAACTCGCGTACACCTGCCGCCAACACACCCTCGACAAGGTCGATCGAGCCGGCGACGTTGTTCAGCCAGTATCGGTCGGGTTGTTCCATCGATTCACTCACCGATTTGTAGGCAGCGAAGTGCACGACCTGCGTGACCGCGTGCGAGCGGCACACTTGGGTGACCAGCGCTCGGTCGCGGATGTTGCCGACAACCAGTTCCGCGTCGCCGATCGCCGCGCGATGTCCGAACTCCATCGAATCGAGCACGACGACGTTGCGCCCACCGGTGCGTAACATTCGGACGGTGTGCGAACCGATGTAGCCGGCGCCGCCGGTGACAAGGATGGTCACGTGAGCTCCTCCTTCGTGCGGAACCAGTCGATCATCCGTGCCAGACCATCACGCAATGAAATGGTCGGTTCCCATCCGTAACTGCTGCGCGCAAGCGAGATATCGGGACAGCGTTGCAACGGGTCGCCTTCGCGTTCCGGGGGCAGCGCGACGCTGGTGATCGTGCTCGCCGAGCCGGAGAGTTCAATCACCAACTCGGCTAACTCACGCATCGTGAACTCCACCGGGTTGCCAACATTGATCGGCCCGATGTGGTCACCATCGATTACCGCCGCGAGCCCAACGACCTCGTCTGCAACGTGACAGAAGCTTCGCGTCTGCGACCCATCGCCGTGCAATGTCAACGGTTCGTCGCGTAGAGCTTGCAACACAAACGTGTTGACCACGCGACCGTCGCGCGGGCGCATGCGCTCGCCATAGGTATTGAAAATTCGAGCGATGCGAATGTCGAGCCCCTTGGTGCGGTGATACGCCATCGCCAGCGCCTCGCTGAATCGCTTTGCCTCGTCGTAGCAACTGCGTGGACCGATACTGCTGACATTGCCCCAGTACGTTTCCGGCTGCGGGTGCACGAGCGGATCGCCATACACCTCGCTCGTCGAAGCAAGGAAGAAGCGAGCACGCTGAGCGAGCGCAATATCAAGCAGGTTGCGCGTCCCCGTCGAGCCGACGGCGAGAATCTCGAGCGGCATCGTTTTGAAATCGTCGGGTGAAGCCGGGCTGGCAAGATCCAGCACAGTGTCGAAGTGTCCACCCGTAATCGACACGGGTAGCGGCATGGTGATGTCGTGCTCGACAACAGTCGCACGGTCTTCGCCAGCGAGTTGAGCGATGTTACTGCGCCGCCCGGTCGAGAAGTTATCGACGATCGTCACCCTGTCGCCACGGGCGACCAATAGGTCGGCGAGGTGCGAGCCGATGAAACCACCACCGCCCGCAACCAGATGATGCGTCATCGCCCGATTCCGACGTGCGTGAAGCCGGCATTCTGCCATGCCGTGCGGTCGAGCAGGTTGCGACCGTCGACCACACTGCGGCCCGTCATCGCTGTCGCCACATCGGCCGGAGCTACCCAACGGAAGTCGTCCCATTCGGTGAGAACGGTCAGCACATCGGCGCCATCGCATGCACTGATCGCGTCGGAACAGATCGCGACGCCCGCGGGAATCGCCGGCTTTGTCGCGACGACCGTGGGATCGAACGCCCGCACCGTGGCGCCCGACGCGAGTAGTCGGTCGATGATCGCAAGCGACGGCGAGTCACGCAGATCATCGGTGCGCGCCTTGAACGTCAGACCCCACACCGCGATGGTCGCCCCATGCAACGAACCACCCGCAGCCACTCGAATTTTCTCTGCGACCCGATCAAACTGCTCTTCGTTGACGGCGATGACGCCGGCAAGAAGCTCGAACTGGTACCCAGCTTCGTTGGCGATATTCAGCAATGCGCGCGAGTCTTTCCCGAAGCAACTGCCGCCCCACCCGGGCCCCGGGCGCAGGAACTCGCTTCCGATGCGTTTGTCGTAGCCGATACCGACCATCACATCGTCGACGTCGGCACCGACACCTTCACAAATGGCAGCAATCGCATTGACGAAGCTGAGCTTGGTGGCGAGGAACGCATTAGCCGCATACTTGATCGTCTCTGCCGATGCCGGGTCGGTGATGACAACGTGCGGCTGAATTGCGTCGTACAGCGCCGCCACTGCGATTCCCGCGGCCCGATCCTCGCAACCGACCACAACTCGGTCGGGCTTCAAGAAATCGTCGACCGCCGAACCCTCGCGAAGAAACTCGGGATTGCTGACCACGCGCACGTCCGGACGCCGTAGAACTCGCTCGACAACGCGAGTGCTGCCCACCGGTACCGTCGACTTGTTGACAACGATCGCCTCGTAGGCGAGCGCCTCTGCGATCTCGGCGGAGGCCGCTTCCACATAGCTCAAGTCGGCGGAACCATCTTCGCCCTGAGGTGTCGGCACGCACAGGAAAACAACTTCGGCATCAGCGACGGCGTTCACTGCCCCGACAACAAAACGCAGGTTGCCGCGTTGCAGCCCTTCAGCGAGCAACTCGTCGAGCCGGTGCTCGACGATCGGCACTTCGCCGCGACCGAGCCGTTCCACCTTGTCGGCATCGGTGTCGGCACACACCACATCGTGCCCGAGGTGCGCGAAGCACACACCCGTCGTAAGGCCGACATACCCGGTGCCGATGATTGCAATGCGTGTCATGGCGTTGTTCCTGTTTCTTTCGAATTCGCGTCGGCCGCAGCTAGCGCGTCGCGACTGGTTAAAGTGACTCTCGCCCTCTTGGCCATTCGGCGGCTAATTCGCTCTCCCGCCTTAAGAATCACTATCCGCAGCAGCGGTTCCCACAGGATGCTGATCGGTCGCAACAGACGGGGAAGTGCTGCCCGGCGGATGGCGCTTGCCTCTGTCACAGATCCCATGCGCCCACCAACCGAGAGCGAGCCTTCATGCCAGCGAAATTCGGCGAGCGTTGTGTGAACGAATGAGGTGCTGCCGCGGCGAGCGAGGCGCAGGAACATGTCGAGATCGAAAGCCCATTTGAACGATACGTCCAGTCCGCCGATGGCATCGAACGCGTTGCGATCAAACAGCGACCCGGGCTGTGGAACTAGTTGTGGCCCAACTCGCATCAGCGGCACTGCCCAACGGCCGCTGCGATTAAGCCACACCTCGCGACCCTCCGCGTCGATGTAGCGACACCCTCCATACACAAACATTGCGCCGCTGCGAGCAAGTTCGCGGGTGACCATGTCGAGCGAGCCGCTGATGAGCCGGTCGTCGTCTCCCAACCAGGTGGCGAAGCGGATGGATGCTGGGAGTGCCGCTATGCCGGCATTGATTGCGGCGGCGAGACCACCGCCTGGATCATCGATCAGGCCGTCAACGAGGGCTGCAGACCGGGGTTCGATCGTGCAATGAGGTGGCCTAACGAGCAGGATCATGCATCGACCACTGCTGCGAATGGACGTGAGGCTCTCCGCGAGAAAGTCAGGACGGGTTCCAAGGGTAGGAACGATCACCGCAGTCTCGATGCCGTCGGCGACTCCCCCAGATCTCCTGCTCGTCGCCACGCGTCCGTACACTACGCCAGTGGCTCGGATACCCATCAACGACCTTTCCCGAACGAGCAGCGAGCAATCTGCAAAAATCACCGAAGCGGTGTCGGGCATCATCGCTCGGGGGTCGTTTCTCAAAGGCGCGTACACCACCGAGCTCGAGCAACGGCTGTCCGCCGGTTTCGAGAATCGGCCAGTGCTCGGCGTCGCGAACGGGACCGATGCGCTCTACCTAGCGCTTTGCGCCGCCGGTGTTGCTGCCGGCAGCGGAGTCGTCACGGTGGCGAACGCGGGCGGGTATACGACGGGCGCCACTCTCCGTCTCGGAGGGCGACCGTTGTTAGTGGACGTTGACCGCGCAAACGCGCAGATGTCCGCAGATTCCTTGGTTGATGTCCTTGCATCGCATAGCGACGTGGCCGTCGTCGTCCTGACTCACCTCTATGGCTTGGTCGGCGATGTTGAACGCATCCAGTCGATCTGCAGCGATGCCGGGGTCACGCTCATCGAGGACTGCGCTCAATCGATCGGGGCGATCGTCGGCGGGCGACCCGCCGGTACGTTCGGGCAACTGGCCACGTTGAGCTTCTATCCGACCAAGAACCTCGGAGCCTTTGGCGACGGCGGCGCTGTGGTCTGTGCCACCCGAGAACTTCACGACCAAGTGCAATCGCTCGCGCAATATGGCTGGGTGGAGCGCTACGAGGTCACGCATCCCTTTGGTATCAACTCAAGAATCGACGAGATCCAAGCAGCAGTGCTGCTGGAACTGGAACCACTGCTCGCATCCAACAACCAACGCCGTCGAGAAATCGTGGCCGAGTACGGCGGGGCCATCTCTGGAGAGCGCTACTTCATCGCTGACGAATCGCCGCGCTTCGTGGGGCACCTGGCGGTGATGGTCACCCCCACGCGTGAGGCCGACGCGGCCCAACTGGGCGCGGCCGGCATCGGCACGGGGGTGCACTACCCCATCCCGGATCACCTTCAGCTTGCGTGGCGCGATTCGGTGTCCATGGCGGCGGCGCTGCCGGTCACCGAATGGCTCGCCGGGGCGGTGCTCACCGTGCCGTGTTTTCCTGGCATGACCGACGAAGAGGTTGCCTCCGTGGCAACCGTGTTGGCCTCGCTTTAATCTCAGTCGCCGAGTTCCTCGGGGCTGTCGATGTATTCCTCGGCGTCGAACGGGTGACTCGCCAACACGCCAACCAATGCGTCGGGCGAGAAGAGATTGATCTGTAGCCAGTGCCTCACCGGTATGTACACCCAGTCGCCGGCCACCAGCGCAAATTCGAATCGCGAGCCACCAGCGTCGAGCGTGAAGCCCGAGACCGTTCCACTCTGCACGAACACCAATTGTTCGCAAACGCGGTGTCCATGATTCGCGCGGGTCTCGCCCGGCGCGACGTCCATAATCCAGAACAGTCTTCGGGGCACGAACGGGAGCGGCCCGAACTCTGCCGCGCCGAGCGTGCCGCGCTCGTCTCTGAAAAGCGGAAAGCGACCCTGCTGCGGTTCCTGACCGAGGTTGTTCACGGCTGAGCTCTGTTCATGAGTGAGGTTCCGGCCGCACGAGGTCGAGCGATCGCATCTCGGCGGCGCGATCGTCGAGCACCGACATCTTTGCCACGGCAGCGGCCATCCCGCGGGCCTTGGCCATCGGGTCGACACTTCGCCGCCACTTGGGTTGCACTTTGTCGGCAAGGTCGGTCCACAGGTGCCTCGCCGGGTGAGTGCATCCGACAGTCCATGGCTTGCCGAGGAATGAACGGTGGAAGTGAATGATGGTCGGGTCGACAATTGCCTCTCGAATATCGTCGTCCGACTCGACAAGGTCGGCGTTCCTCAGCAGTTTCATGAGGTGGTAGGGCATCGAATTGAAGGCGGGGCGTAACCGGTCGAAATCTCCACGCAGAACGAGGTTGATCGCGTCCTGATCGACACACGGCAGATCGTAACGCTCGAGATATTCCAGGATCCGCTCGGTGAGCCGATCGGCACGCCAGCGGTCGACGTCGACGACGAGCGCGCCAGTATTGAGGTATGGCAACGTTGGGTCGATGCCTTCCTCGCGCCACGGCCGCCACATTGACGGAATGCCGATCATAGAGACGTGTGCGTCGATCGTCGCCATAACCGCATGCCGCATTGGCATGGTGAACACCTCGGCGAGGTCGCGTCGCACCACTACATCGGCATCGACGTAGAGCGCGCGCGAGTTCGCAGGAAGTTCGTCTTTGGGTGCCAGCACGTTGTACGCGGTCGCGAGCGGAAAGTTGTTCGTCAGCCTGATCGAACGATGTTTCTCGGGATCGACCGCCCGAATCTCGGCGGTCACGCGACCGGTCGCCTGGTCGAGGAGTCGGCGCTCGGCCTCATTCGTCCAGCCAGCTCCAAACACGATGAGATGCAATGGCTCGGCCTGGGTCTCGCTCAACGATCCGAGCAGTACTTGAGCTTGCATTAAGTAGCCGACATCGGCGGCCGTGTACATCAGTCTCGTGTCAGTCATGCGTTTGACCGCGCCTTGTCATCGTCGTTGATTCTGCAACCGTTTGATCGTGTTCGGTGAGCGATTTCCGCTTCCCCCTGGCGCGATCGATCAGATCTGCGATCGACAGAACCTGCCCGATCAACAGACCGAGTTCACGACGCCGGACACGTAGTCGAAGCGATCGCTTGATTGGCTTCTTTGAAAGCAGGTGGAAGAAGCGGCCGTCGGAACACCATGAGACGCCGAGCCGCCGAGCAATCTCTTCGATTGCGGACAAGGGATAGAAAGCAACGTGCTGACCTGTCGAGGGCATCAGGTACCACCAGTCCGCAGTGATGGAATCCGGCGGCACGACCGCTGTGAACAGCAATCGGTCAGCAGTGCGCAGCACCTCGGTAAACGCGGCGATCGGGTCCTCAAGGTGCAACGCGACTTCCCCCATGATTGCGAGATCGAATCGCATCAGGTCGTCAACGGACGGCCCAACGTCGTAGACCGGTTCGCAGTATGGATCGGTCCAGCGACAGTCGACGCCATGATCACGAAGGACGCGGGTCAGCAAGCCATCACCGCCGCCGACATCAAGAACCTTCCATGAGGCTCGACGTGACCATCGCCCGAGCAACCCTCTGACGAACGTACTGACAAGGAGCGATCGATCGACCGAGCCCACGTCGAGCCGATTGAGTTCCGCCGAGAACGAGGCCTTCAACCAGGTTGGGTCCGCGACGAACAAAAATGTGCAAGATGGGCATTTGCGGAGCTTGGCGGAGTGCCCACCCCACACCGGATAGTCGAGAACGGGGACCGCCGGATTACCGCAGATCGGACACACATATTCAGTCACAGGAGCCCGAACGGTACCAGTCAGTTTAGGATCGCCGCGTGACGCCGGTTCCGGTTCTGCTGCTCGGTTTCAATCGGCCGGACCGGCTGCATGACCTGATCGAGACCCTGCGCAAGACCGCTCCCCCGATCGTTTGTCTGGCAGTCGACGGGCCGAGGTCCCATCACCCTGGCGAAGAGGGTCTTGTTCAGCGTTGCCAGCAGATAATCGACGAGATCGATTGGACGACTGACGTGCGCACGCTCTTCCGGCAACACAATGTCGGTCTAGAACGCGCGGTGCCCGAGGCCGTGTCCTGGGTTCTGCAGGATTTCGATTCTGTGATCGTGATTGAGGACGATGTCGTGGTCGGCCCACAGTTCATCGACTTCGCGTCGATCGCCCTGCAACGATTTCAGGATCGCTTGGACATCTTTCACATCTCGGGCTACAACGTCGTTTCTGAGGCGCGGCTGACCCATCCGGATGCCGCTACACGACTTTCGAGAATCCCCGAATCGTTCGCGTGGGCGACTTGGCGACGAGCGTGGACCCACTACGACCCGAACCTCTCATGGGGCAGCGGATGCTCGATTGATGAACTGTCGGCTGTGGTGGGTTCGCGGACGGCCGCGTTGCGGTGGAAGCAGAACTTTTCTCTCGCCCGTCACGGCCGAATCTCGTCATGGGCCTACCGCTGGGCAGCGTCGATCTGGAGCCAGGACGGTTACTGCCTCAGCCCGAACAAGAACCTAATCACGTACCGCGGGTACGCGGATGGGACACACACCCGCACGCGTGCGCGTTGGACGGAACACGCGATTGAGCCCATCAACCTCGGGCTAGTGGACGTCGAGCCTGAATTCGATTTCCTTGCGGACAAGTACATCAACCGGCAGGTTTTCAGAGCGACAGCTGTTGGGATCGGGCTCGGCCCGGCCGAGGCAGTTGCGCTCGAAATTTCAGCCCGCCGTCGGCGAAGCCGATCTGGTCAGGCAAAGTAGCGTGGTTACCGCATTGCTAGACCAATTCCAGCGCAATCCGGCACGAACAACAACGGAGTCGCCAACATGTCCAAAGAAGTCCTCCAAGGGATCGTCATGGGCGCCAGCAGCGCCCTTCTCGGGTTCGGCGTCTACATGCTGGCGCGCCGACAGTTGCTCAGCTTTCGCTACACCGCTGGATGGCTTGCCTTGTTCGGTGTCGGGGCACTCTCGAGTGCGCTGGTACCTGCAGCACAACCGCTGGCAAGCCTGATTGAAGTCACACCAGGGGTAATCGTTTCGGCTGCCGGCGTGCTGACCCTGTTGGCTATCTGCGTGCAGTTGTCGATCAGTATCTCCGGACTGCAAGAGCAGGTTCGTACTCTCTCTGAGGAGATCGCCCTGCAGCGCGTGACGGGTGATGACCATGCCTCGAAAGCATGATGCGCTGGTAGTCATTCCTGCTTGGAACGAAGCAGCGACAGTCGCGAGCGTGGTGTCGTCAGTCCGTGCGGCTGGCTTCGATGTGCTCGTCGTCAACGACGGATCCTCCGACGCAACATCAGCCCTCGCTGCTGACGCCGGAGCAACGGTTGCCGACCTTCCCTTCAACATGGGTGTAGGGGCCGCATTGCGGTGCGGGTTCAAGTACGCCGTTCGCAAGAACTACACGACCGTCGTGCAATGCGACGCAGACGGGCAGCACCCGGTGGAACACATCACCGCGCTGATCAAAGCCGCCGACGCCAATGGGGCGCACATGGTGGTCGGAAGTCGGTTCGCTACCGAAGCAGGTTCCTCAATGGTTCTGCATCCAATTCGCCGCCTTGCGATGTGGGTCCTGTCGTCATCCGCATCGAGAGCGACCGGAACCAAGATCACCGACGCCAGTTCCGGCTTTAGGGTGATTCGAGGAGACCTGCTGCGCCAATTGGCAATGCATCTGCCGACCTACTACCTAGGCGACACCTACGAAGCGGTCATCGCCGCCGGGCGCGCGGGCTACATAGTTCGCGAGATTCCCGCACCACTCTCCGAGCGCACTCATGGAAAGTCGTCCGCGGGAACACTGCGAGCCACCAAACTGACCGCACGAGCATTCGTCACTGCCGCGCTACACATCCACCGTCGCCTCGATCCCGCACCGGCGTCGGCCAGGTAGCAAGTGACAACGCTGCATATATAGGGGCTACAAGGCGGTGGGCGACCTTGCCAAGATCGTCGAGCCATGGATGGTCCTCAAGGACAATCTGAGTCACCACGACTAAAGTGTTCGCCCGTGCCTGAGACACCGCCTGCCATGAAGGTTCTCTTCTTTTCACCATTCGCCGATGTCTGGCCGCACTCATTCCCTGAGGCGCTCGTCGCCGAAATGTGCGAGCAAGAGGGCTGCAAAGTCACGGTTATCAGATGTCGCGGAGTTCTGTCGCACTATTGCATCGCCATGTCGGCGGCCGGGCTCGAGCCGAACGCGTCGAGAGTGGAACGAGAGAAGATCTGCCGGTCGTGTCGCAAGCACACAGCGCTTCTCGATGACGAGTTCCGATTTTCTTCGAGGTTCATCGAGGACTACCTAGACGCAGCCGATTTCGAACAGATCAATGTCTACGTTCAATCCGTCACCCCCGAGAATTGGGTTTCGTTCACGGTGGAGGACATTCCTCTCGGCCGCTTGGCGGCGTACGAGTTTTTCTTGACCCACAAGCTTAACTCGTACGACATCCCGGAAAATCTGTGGGATCAATACATCGGCCAGCTTCGGAACTCGCTAGCAGTCCACTTCGCGGCGAAAAAGTTCCTCGTGGATCTTGCCCCTGACCGAATCGTCGTCTACAACGCGCTCTACTCAGTCAACAACGTGCTCGTTCATATGGCCAAGCAGGCTGAAATTGCGGCCCTGACGATTCACGGCGGAATCAACTATGAACGACTGTTGGAAACGCTGTGCGTCTCCAACGACATCCAGTCGCAGATCTCGGCCTCCCGTTCGGAGTCATGGGACCGCGCCAAGGACCTCTCGATTGGCAACGCGGCGGTTGCTGAAGTGTTGGCATACGTCAAATTCCTACTGCGTGGAACCGGGGCGTTCATCTACTCCTCCGCACACGGATCGAACTCGCCCGAGGATCTTCGTCGCATGTTCGGGGTAAGACCCGGGCAGAAGGTTATTTTGTGCACGACCTCAAGCGAAGACGAGATGTTGGCTGCGGGAATGGTTGGAGCCGTCCCGCCGGCGGCCGAGGGGTCCCTCTTCGAGAGTCAGCTTCACTGGCTGAAGCACGTAATCGAGATGGGGCGGCGCCACCCGGAGTGGTGCGTCATTATCCGCGTTCATCCGCGGGAGTTTCCGAATCGCCGGGAGGGGACGCTGTCGCAGAATGCGAGTCGTCTGCGAGAAGCACTTGTTAATCTGCCGACCAATGTGACAATCAACTGGCCCGACCGAGGTGTGAGCCTTTACGACCTGGCCCAGATCACGGACGTCCTTCTCAACGGAATTTCAAACGCCGGAGTTGAGTTCTTGTTGCTCGGAATTCCAGTCGTCGTGCATAACCCTGACGCTCTCTACGCGTACCCGCGCAACTTCAACTACTCCGCCAGCTCAGAAGCCGAGTATGACACGGTGATTGCTCAGGCAATAGTCGACGGTTGGTCAATAGAACATGTCCGGAACGCTTTCCGTTGGAAGGCATTCCAGTTCAGGCGTCTCTCAGTCGACCTCGGTTCTGCGATTCCGCCATGGTCCGCTAAAACTCCTTTGCGAGTGTTACGCGGCCTTCGCTACCAATGGAAGTGGCCAATCCCACTGCGCCTGATTCTGGGGGTTCAGAAGCGACGCGTTCGTTCCCGGCCGGCGATCATGTCCCAACGCGAAGTAATCGTCGACACCATCCGTCATCACAGGCAGGATCTGAGTGTCTCACCGCGTTGGGCAGATGACACATATTCAAGTCAACGAGTAGAAGACGCGGCTCTGTCGTCGGCGATTTCGGAGCTGCAGATCCTCTTAACTGTCAACGAATCAGGTCAGGCTGGCCTAGCTGCTCGGATGGCCATCCATCTTGAGTCGCTCGGCGACGTGAATCGCAAATAGCTTCTCAGCGAACGTCCAGTCATCCTCCGTGTCGATGTCAACCGCTTGCCAGCGCTGCATTGGGTATGGCCTCACACGCTGTTCCGAATCTGGCTTTGCGCTGACCTGGTCGGACCAGTACTCCGAGAGTGTAAAATAGAACTGCCCGGCGTCGTAAAAATGAGTCGGAAGATCCTGCGAACGAGTAAGTCGGTGTTGTGGCCACTCCATCTCGATGAACCCAGCCTCGTTTACTCGCAGGGCTCGTTCGATGGCAGACGGGAACTCGATTGTAGAAATCACCGCGTCGATTTCCGTTGAGGTCAGAAGTTCTGCAGCTTGGACGAGGTCATCGGGTGAAAGAAGGACCGCTGCCGGGTACACAACGCATACAAACTCGATCTGCATCTCGAAAATAGATTCCACCTGTTCGATGGCGTGCACTATTACCGGCGCCGTTGGCGCCTCATCCGTCGCCAGTTCTGCAGGTCGAAGGAACGGCACCTCTGCTCCAGCGGCTTTCGCTAGTTCAGCGATCTCGTCATCGTCGGTGCTGACGACGACTCGCTCAAAGAGGTTGCTATCCAAAACCGTACGAATCGTCCGCACAACCAGCGGAACTCCGAGGAAATCACGCAGGTTCTTGCGCAAGATCCGCTTGCTGCCGCCGCGAGCTGGAATGACGGCCACCGAGCGACTTCGCTCAGGCATGCTCATACGTCCGCATCGTAATGCTCCGTGTTGCTGCCCAGACGACTTCCGAGGTGGCAGGCTCTTAGCCCACTAACCTTTGATCGTCATCGCACTGGCTAAGCGCCATGCAACTCACCGACTGGACAATTGGCATGGATCTCGGAACACTCGACTTGTCGAACAAGACAATTCTGCTGACCGGCGGCACTGGGTCGTTCGGAAATGCGTTCGTCGAGCGAGTGCTAGCCAGCTGGCCGACGGCCACAATACGCGTGTATTCCCGCGACGAGTTGAAGCAATCCGAGATGCTGGCCAAGTGTGGCGACAAGCAAATCCGTTATTTCATCGGTGACGTGCGCGATGCAAGGCGGCTCTTACGGGCAGCGCAGGGCGCAGACTACATCGTGCACGCGGCGGCGATGAAGCAGGTGCCAGCGTCGGAATACAACCCGTTCGAGGCCGTGCAAACCAACATCATCGGTGGCCAGAACATCGTCGACGCGGCAATCGATGCTGGCATCAAACGGGTCGTGGCGCTGTCGACCGACAAGGCTGTCAACCCTGTGAACCTCTACGGCGCGACGAAGCTTTGCGCCGAGAAGATCATTGTGCAGGGAAACGCGTACGCCGCGGGCAGCGGTACCAAGCTTTCATGCGTGCGCTACGGAAACGTGGTCGGCTCACGCGGTTCGGTGGTACCGCTATTTCGTAAGCAACTTCTTGAAGGCAAGCTCACCATCACGGATGACAGGATGACCCGCTTCTGGATCACGCTGCCGCAATCGGTTGACCTAGTTCTCTATGCCTTGGCGCACATGGCGGGTGGCGAAGTCTTCATCCCGAAAATTCCGTCGATGCGGGTGACAGATCTCGCCATGGCTATGGCCCCCGGAGTTCCTGTCGACATGATCGGTATTCGGCCCGGCGAGAAACTGCATGAGTCGCTGTTGACACTCGATGAAGCCCGGCACTCGATCGACGCAGGCGACGTTTTCGTAGTACTGCCGGAGCACCCGTGGTGGGAAGCACACCCCCGGTGGATCGACGGCAAACCGTTGGACGATGGGTTCATGTACACGAGCGACCTCAACAATTGGTGGCTCGGTGTTGACGAACTTGGGGACAGCCTTCCGTGATCCCCTATGGGCGCCAATCGATCGATGACGCCGACATTGCTGCAGTCATAGCGGTGATGAAAAGCGAATGGCTTACAACGGGTCCTGCTATCGAAGCGTTCGAGCAAGGCATCATCCGCGCCACCGGAGCGCGTCACGCGGTGGCGTTCGCGAACGGCACAGCGACGCTGCACGGCTGCGTCGCGGCGGCGGGACTCGGCTCGGGCGACTTGCTGGTCACGTCGCCGCTCACCTTCATGGCCTCGGCCAATTGCGGTCGCTACGTCGGGGCATCAATCGACCTCATCGACATCGACCCGGCGACGTTGAACCTGGATCCAAGTCGCGTCGGCCCCGACGCGGACGCTTTGGTCGCCGTCCATTACGCCGGACTGCCTGTCGACCTGCGCGCGCTCAGACATCGTCCCCGTGTCGTTATAGAGGACGCCGCACACGCGCTCGGCGCCATGACGCCAGACGGTCCTGTCGGTAACTGCGCTCGGAGTGACATGTGCAGCTTCAGCTTTCACCCCGTCAAGCCGGTGACCACGGGCGAAGGTGGCGTCGTGACGACCAACAGCGATGAGCTGGCAGAACGACTGCGCCGGTTCCGTACCCACGGCATCGTGAGACGACCGGAACTTGGTGGTTGGTACTACGACATTGCCGATTTGGGATTCAACTATCGCATGACCGACATGCAAGCGGCCCTAGGGCTTTCGCAACTCACCAGGCTCGATAGTTTCATCGATCGACGAAATCAGATCGCCGACCGCTACCGATTGCTCCTTGCCGACCTTCCGGTGACGCTGCCACCGGCCGCGCCGGCCGGCTTTCGGCACGGGTATCACCTGTTCCCGATCCAGGTGGCGGATCGGCACCGAGTCTTCACTGCGCTACGAGACGCCGACATATTCGTGCAGGTTCATTACGTGCCGATCTACGCGCACTCGATCTCGACGGACATCGGCAAATCTGCAGCCGACTATCCCAACTGTGCCACCGCCTACGAGGGACTCATCTCAATGCCCATATATCCCGACCTGACAGATGACGAACAGGATCATGTCGTGGCCACGTTGGCCTCGGTGCTGAACGACGACCAAACAACGACCCCTCGATGAGCGACAGTCCTCCGACTCTCCAACAACATCCGGTCCACGGCTATCTCTACTATGAGCCGCCCGCAGACGACGTTCTGCAAAAGCATTACGAGGAAAAGTACTTTCAGGAAAACGCCATCTACAAGAGTGACTATTCAGCCGACGAACGCAGGTTCTTTCGCTCCACGGCAACGCGAAAGATTTCGATGATCAAGAGTTACGTTGGGGGCAACTTCGGACCAAGCTTTCAGTGTCTCGAGTTGGGTGTCGGTGAAGGCTGGTCGCTTGCCGCTCTCAGAGCGGAGGGCATTGACGCCCGAGGAATCGACTACAGCACACACGGGCTAGCGAACTGGCACCCACAGTTGGTCGAGTTCGTTACCGAGGGCGCGCCAGAGAGTGAGCTGAACTCGCTGGTCAAGCATGGTCAGCAGTTTGATCTGATCTGGTTGGACAACGTTTTAGAGCACGTTCCCAGGCCCCATGTGTTGTTGAGCAACTTGTTTCGCGCGCTCAAGCCTGGTGCCTTGTTGCTCATCGAAGTTCCAAACGATGGCAGCTTGTTACAGCAGTTCCTCCACCGTGAGGGCTTGATCGAGCGGGAGTTCTGGAAGGCGTACCCGGAGCACCTGTCGTACTTCTCGGAGAAGACTTTGACATCGCTCCTTGAGGGGAGCAATTTTTCCGTCGTCGACGTAATGAGCGATTTTCCGATTGATCTGTTCCTCCTGAACGATGCTTCGAACTACGTCAATGACGGTGCAGTAGGCAAGTCGGCTCATCACGCCAGGCTCCGATTCGAACAGTTTGCTTCTCAGTTCGACGAAGCAGCGACTATCGAGTTCTACAGAGCACTCGCTCGCTTGACGTTGGGGCGAAACTTGGCCGTCCTTTGTGTGAGACAACCTGAGGGAGCAGAACGTGGTCGCTGAGGAAATTGTTGCCCGAATCAAGGACCGAGGCTACGCAGTCGTGGAGGGCGTGTTGACACCCGAACATTGCAAGCTTCTCACCGGAAAGCTAGAGCAGTTGAGCGACCAGTTCTCGCCGAAGTACCACGCGTCCGGCAACACCGTGAACGTTCATGGACAGGGCGACGTTCGCCTGGTCTACAACCTCCACAACAAGGGCCGCGAGTTCCTCGATCTCATCTTCGATCCGACGGTCCTCGAAGTAGCAGGACAGCTGCTGAGCGCCGGATCTTATGGGAGCAAAGAGCCGTTTCAGCTGGCACTGTCGCAGGCGCGGGGTTTGTACGGAACGCACCCACGCCAACAACTCCACATCGACTCGTACATCCCCGGACTAGAGCAGATACTGGTCCTTCAGGCTGGCTGGGCGCTCAGCGAGTTCAAGGCGGGCGGTGGGTCAACCTGCTTCGTCGAAGGGAGCCACCGGCAGACGTCGTTTCCAGAGAATGGAAAGGACTATCCAATGTCCGAAATCGTGGCTCCGGCCGGAAGCCTCGTGCTCTTCAATGGGTCCATGTGGCATGGGAGTTCGGTAAAGGCGGACGAGGCACCGCGGTGGGGAATTTTCAACCGCTACTCCCGATGGTTCATGCGGCCGTCGTTCGAGCACACGGATTGTACCCCCAGTTCCGTCTACCGCGAATTGACGGATTCCCAGCGGGAGATCTTGGGCTTTAGATTCAAATCTCCGAGGGATGAGTTCACGCGCGTCACTCGCATCTCGCCCCAACCTGAGTTCACGACCACGAACTACTTGCTGCCCCGAGACGAAGCTGAGGCGGGACCCGACTCATCCGGTTCAGGCAGTTAGCACCCTCGGATGCAAGTTCTCTTTCGTTGTGATTCGGGGATTGAGATCGGCAACGGACATGTCATGCGATGCCTTACTCTCGCTACCGCGCTCCGCGAGCGCGGCGCAGAGTGCATCTTCGCTTGCCGACCGCATCGGGGAAATCTCATTGAGTTCATCCGAGAGCGCGGATTCAGCGTGCGCAGCCTCGCGGCGAGTGCTCCGCACCGCGCGCACGCCATCGAATCATCGGCGAGTGCGAATGGGAACCATGATGTTTGGCTGGGGACCGACTGGGAATCCGATGCACAACAGGTACTGGAGATCGTTGGCGAAAGTGGAGTCGACTGGTTAGTGGTCGACCACTACTCGCTGGACTTTCGGTGGGAACGCACGCTGCGAAGAGTCTGTCGCCGGCTGATGGTTATTGACGATTTGGCAGACCGCGCACATGACTGCGATCTGCTCCTTGATCAGAATTTCGGCCGGACGCGGAACGACTATGTGCATCTCGTCCCGAAATGGTGCAAGGTCTTCGCGGGGACTCAGTTCGTCCTGCTGCGTCCCGAGTTCGCGCCGCTCAGGGCTTACAGTCGCGAACGCCGTTCGCTCACCGGGCCGAAGCACCTGTTGATAGCGATGGGTGGTGTCGACAAAACGAATGCAACGCGTGAGGTCTTAGAGGTTTTGAAGCAGTCCAGTTTGCGTGAGGACTTGGAAATTTCGGTTCTGTTAGGTCCGCATGCGCCGTGGATTGCAGACGTGACGGCCTTGGCTGGTCAGATGCCGTGGAAGACCAGCGTGCACGTTGGTACCCCACACATCGCGCAGGTCATAGCTGACGCAGACCTAGCGATTGGGTCAGGAGGCGGAGGCACGTACGAACGAATCTTCATGGGATTGCCGGCGGTGCTGTGCCCTATTGCGGCCAACCAAGCGGGGGCACTCAGAGTGATGGCCGATGCAGGTTTGTTCAAGATCTTCGAGAGTCCGGAAACCCTTTTGACGACGGTGCAAGCAGCCATGACGTCGGGTGTAACCCAGCCACCCGACGTTGTCAGCGACGGCACGGCGACCATTTGCCACCAAATGAACACCCCATGCATCTCGTTGATGCGCCCACGGCCGTTTGACCTTCGTCGGACTTTCCGCTGGCTTCAGAATCCTGCACTCCGTAAAGACTTCTCGATGAAGGAACGACCTACTCGAGGATCTCATTTTGCGTACTGGCGAAATGCTCTCCAGGCTACGGATCGGCACTTTTTTTCAGTTCTGTTCAATGAGACGCACATCGGCAACGCTGGCATCAAGAATGTGAACCGAGAGATAGGCGAGGCTGAGTTGTGGCTGTACCTCGGCGAGTCCGAATGGCGCCACAAGGGACTCGGCACCGAAGTGATGGGCGCCTTGGAGACATTTACACGGGAGGAACTCAAGCTCGACGTCGCGGTGCTCCATGTGCTGAAGGCCAACGCCTTGGCCATCGGACTCTATGTCAGGACGGGTTACGTTCCGGTGGAGGACAGGGGCCTTCAAGAACCTGCATTTGACCGCGAGAGCGTCATGAGAATGGAGAAGCGACTTTGATGTGCGCGATTATGCAGCCCACGTACTTGCCGTGGGCTGGATACTTCAACCTGATGCAACAAGTCGATCAGTTCGTCTTTCTCGACGATGTTCAATTCGAGCATCAGTCATGGCAGACGCGAAACCGGATTCTCGTCCATGGCAGCGAATTGCAGTTGGTCGTGCCTGTCCAACGATGTCCATTGTCCACGCTCATCTCAGAAGTCCGAATTGTTGGCGACGATCGATGGAGAGCCAAACATTGGGGAAGCCTCACTGCCGCGTATGGGAAGGCCCCCCACGGTAAGGAAGTGCTCAACCTGCTTGAGCCGATCTATTCAGGAGTGATCCCGGAACGGCTTGCGGACTTAAACGAATCGATCATCACGACAATTGCCCGAGCACTTGACATCGCCACTCCATTTCTTCGAGGGTCACAGCTCGGCTGTGGCGGTACGCGAAGTAGTCATCTCGTGGCCATTTGTCGAGCTACGGACTCGGACGAATATCTCTCTCCTCCCGGCTCGCACGCGTATCTCATGGAGGACAACTTCGAGGCACTTGGCAACATCAAACTCAACTTCCAGCACTATGTTCCTAAGGTGTACCAGCAGCACCGCACGACGGACTTCACTCCTCGCTTGTCTATCGTCGACGTGATCGCCAACTTGGGAATCAATGGTTGCGTGCAGTACGTAAGGGAGAGCGAATGACGGGCAGAACAATCACGATCGAAGACAGGGAAATCGGCATTTCTTGCCCTCCCTACGTGATCGCGGAGATGTCAGCAAACCACAACGGAAAGATCGAGACGGCTTTGGGCATCATCGACGCCGCGAAGATGGCGGGCGCCGACGCCGTCAAAATTCAGACCTACACGCCTGAAACGATCACACTCAATTCCGACCGCGAGGACTTTCTCATTCGGGGCGGCCTGTGGGACGGGCGAACGCTGCACGATCTTTATAGGGAAGCTCACATGTCGTGGGACTGGCACGCTCCGCTCTTTGACCATGCGCGCAAAACCGGAATCACACTGTTTAGTTCGCCGTTCGACAACACGGCTGTCGACCTTCTAGAAGACCTGAATGCACCGGCGTATAAAATCGCGTCGCTTGAGATCGTTGATCTCCCTCTGATTAGATACGTCGGTCGCACCGGGAAACCAATGATCATTTCCACCGGCATCGCGGACGCCGCCGAGATCGAAGAGGCGATCGAGGCAGCACGTGAAGGAGGTTGCGACGAACTCGCCTTGCTGCATTGCGTAACGGGCTATCCGGCACCCGCATCCGACTACAACCTGCGCACGATTCCTGACATGGCCGAGCGTTTCGGTGTCGCCGTGGGTCTGTCGGACCATACCCTCGGCAGCGCCACCGCGATTGCGAGCATCGCACTCGGTGCCGCAATCGTGGAGAAGCACTTCACCCTCGACCGCAGCGGGGGTGGCCCTGATGACAGCTTCTCTCTCGAGCCAACAGACTTAACCAATCTGTGTCGTGACATTCGTACAGCGTGGGGCGCGCTCGGGCGAGTCAGCTACGAAATCAAGGTTAGTGAACAGCAGAACCTGGCTTACCGACCATCCATCTACGTGAGCCGCGATGTGCAGGCTGGTGACCTGCTCAGTGAGGACAACGTGAGGACCGTGCGTCCAGGATTCGGGCTGGCCTGCAAGCACCTGAATGACGTAATCGGCCAGAAGTTCCTGTCGGACGTGGAGCTTGGAACACCTCTCAGTTGGGACCTAATAACCGCTCAAGAAGAGCCACGCTAGGCGTCGGATAACCAACCTCTCGACGGCTGTGTCGCACGAAGTCTGAGCTCCCTTTATCGGAAGGGCGTTTGACACCTGGCCGTCACCGCCTCCCGATCGCTGAGCGCACTCTGCGGACCAGCCACCTTGGCAGTACTCGAATCCCCAAGCGGAATCGACCAAAAATCGCTCGGGCGAGATCTCCGAATGAGACGAACCTAGCCATCACCTCATGCAATGGATTGCCTATCTCCGCAATTCCGAAATCGCGGGAAAAGTTGGAGTTGACAACCACACCGACGTAGCCGCGGGCTAAGTCCGTCGTCGTAGTGCCTGCAAGGGTCATCAGGTGGTACTGCCGAGGTGTGTGGATGTATCGGAAGAGGCTCTCTCTCGGATGGATACCGATTGTGTGGTCCGCCTGCAGAAAAAGCGTGTACCACGAGAACTCATAGGGTGAAATCGCCAGCAATCTTGAATACGACAGTCCCCGCGGGACCATGAAAGATTTACGCAGGGCGCGGAGAACAGCCGAAGAAAAGATCCCGAAGCCATGACAAGTCAAGATCGGTTGTTCCGGTAGACCGACCTCGTCGCGGATCCGATTCAGAAGCTGCTCCCGAGAGCGCCAATACAAATCGTAGTAGTCAGGGTCCGTTCGCAATTCGTTGTCCTCAAACATCACGGTGTACGGGGTTTCATCATCGAACATGAAGTCCGCGACGTAGAAGTCCCGCAAGAACAACCCGTCCGAGTCGAGACACATGTAGTTGCGCGCGATGCGGGTCTCCCAGAACGCCAACTTCACTATCTCTTGATTGATGTAGCCGGGCCGAATTCCCCGGACCTCGACGTCCACAAGTTCATCAGTGACGTCTTCGTCATTGATCACGCTCACCGAGTCTGTTGTGAAGTGTTCAAACAATGAGCGATCTGCTGCTGGACAGGAAATGATGAGCGGGATGCCCTCTTGGTTGTGCTTGTGATAACTCGCGAGAAGCCGGTCAACGTAGCCCGCGTCGCCCGCGTACGTCTTCAGGAGGAATGCGAACTGGCAGTTACTAGGCAGCGGCATGTCATTCCGTTCTCACAGTCGCTCCATGATACTGTCTCTGTATACGTCGTCGGAAGCCCTACTCACCGCTTGCGCATCTGTCCCTTCGAACGTGGGTCGGATATCTCGCCCTTCGGCAGTTAGGTTGGGCAATAGTACCCATCCTGTGTGCGAGGGATTCGTGGCTCAATCGAGTGACGAGAGACGTTCGGCCGGCTCGCACCGCGCCGCCGAGCGATAGCACACGGGTGGTCATTGTGGTGCCAGCGTCGCAGCACAGTGACGAGTCATGGAAATCTGGTGGTGGGAATTACTTCTTTGAACTGCTGCAATCTGCAAAGGAGCGCTACGGCGAGCACGCTGTAGACATTTTCATTGTCGACGAAAACTCGCCAAACAGCGTATGGCAAGCGAGTCTCGCGCAATTTCTCGTCAGCACAGCCGCAACACATTGTGTTGCGTTCGTTGAGAGTGATCCGGGACATTCCGGCCGGTGGAACTGGGGGAACTTCGCAGCCCTTGCCCGTCGGTCATGGGATGGAGCCTTTGTCGGAATCCTCACAGACGGTCTGTATCTGCTGCATCAGGCGCGTGCGACACGTTTTCGCCACGCGTTCCCGAGAAGCTCGTTCGTCGCGATCGACATAGACCAGTCGCGTTATGCGGGCTTCCTCCCCGACCGAACGATCTTCGGGCCGTGCTTTCTGCCAATTTCAGACTCATCGGTTACTGCGCTCTCGCGCGCGAACTCCGATGTTGGGAACCAGCGAGAATTCGACATTGTGTTCGTCGGCAAGGTCTACCCCAACCGGGAAGGCTTCCTCGACGAACTCAAATCGTCTGGGCTTCGGATCGGCGTCAACCCGCACCGACAGGATCCAGCGACTCGACCCGGGTACCCCGAGTACATCACGGCACTGGGCAGAGGTCATTTCACGGTAAACCTCTCCGAGGCTGGTGGTTTCCCGGCTCCTCAACTCAAGAGCAGAGTGCTTGAGGGGCCACTGTTCGGCACGATCATCTGCAGCGACGAATCGGCCTTGGCACAGCGCTTCTTTGGTGCAGGCGACTTCGTCTACTTCGATTCCGTGGAGGGACTGAAGGCGGCGGTCATCCCACTTCTTAAAGACGCGTCAAGACTCGAGACGATGAGGGCGACAGCGAAGGTGCGAGCAAGAGCGATCGCCTCAGACGCGTTCTGGTCGACAGTTGAACGCGGCTTGTTGGAAAACGGCCTTACGTTGCCCATGCGCGATAGCGCGGCTCGGCCTAGCGCCTGATCAGCGACGTCAACTACACAATCTCAATCTCAGGAAATGGGAAGATCATGCGCCCACCTTGCGCGAGGAACTCCTTCTCGCGCTCAATAATGCCGTTCTTAAAATGCCACGGCAGTACGAGTAGATAATCCGGACGCTCGCCACGCACTTCGGCCTCTGGGACAATCGGAATCTTGCTCCCGGGCGTGAACCGCCCGAATTTGTCTTCGTTCACCTCAGCGATCGCAGTGATCTCATTCGGGCCGAAGCCGCAAAACTGCAGCAGAACATTCCCTTTTGTCGAAGCGCCATAGCCATACACCGTCTTACCCGCCTCGCGCAATCGTTGTACCAATCGGCGCAGATCGTCGCGGTGCTGGTACATCTCTTCCTCAAAGCGGCGAAACGGCGCAGGCGAGTCGAGGCCCATCCGACTCTCTTGCTCGAGCAGCCATTCACACACCGGCACAACCGGCGCCGTGCTGAGCGAGCGGGACTTCTGGGCTGTCACAGCGAAACTGCCGCCGTTCACCGCGTTCATCGTGACGTCGATGATCGTGAATTCTGCCTCGGTGAGGATCCGCCGAACCACGCTCAGCGAGTAATACTCGACGTGTTCATGGCAGATGGTGTCGTATGAATGCGTCCGCAACATCGACGGCATGTAACTCTGTTCGAAGTGCCATACGCCGTCGTCGGCTAATACATCCGAGACTTCGCGGGCGAACTTGACTGGATCTTCGAGGTCGTAAAACATCGCGATTGAGGTAACAATTTTTGCCGGCTTCGACACAGCGCTCTTGTATGTCGCAGCCGAGAAGAAGTCTGGGACAAGTACATAGCCGTCGGGGTAGTACTCAGCGAACTTGTTGGCAGTCGGGTCGATGCCAACGCGCACGAGCCCACCTTGCTCATACGCCTTCAGCATTGTTGCGTCGTTGCTTCCGATATCTAGGACGACATCGCCCGACTCAAGCGACACGAGGGTCTCAAGGTGCTTCACCTTCGACGCGAGATGCGCGACCATCGATCCGTTGAGGCCCGACCGATAGCCGTAGTTATCGCCGTACATTTCTGCCGGGTCAAACACGTTCGCAAGCTGAAGTAGTCCGCTGCTAGGACTCCACACTAACTCGAGTGGTCCACGGGACACCTCTTCGTTCGCGGACGCGGGAAACACGCCTGTCAGGGCTTGCTCGCCAAGGTTGACGACGGAAATCAGATCCGAGTTGCGAGAGACTCGACATTTGGTGATTCGAGGAATGTGTGTCATGCGATATGGGCCGCCGTCACGCACCGATCAGGGAAACGTGACCGGCACGATTGTGTTTGGAACTGTAACACCAAGTCTGCAGACTTCACTCAACGTCAAATCGGCCGAGGTCTACCTGAGTCTTGAACTCCGGCACGGAGTCATAGACCTCACGGAAAGTGCCGCTGTAGACAACCCGGCCGCCGCTCACATAGACCACTACGTCCGCATTCCGCACCGTGGACAACCGGTGCGCGACCAGCACGACTGTCACCCGGCCTCGCAACAGTTCCAACGATTCGACAATTGATGCTTCGGTTGTGGCGTCGAGCGCGTTCGTTGCCTCGTCAAGAACCATGAAGTCGGGGTCGCGATACAAGGCGCGCGCCAGACCTAACCGCTGCAGCTGTCCACCGGACATGCCTTGCACCGACTCCGACAGGTTTCTGCCCTCGAAAGCAACGGTCAGTTCAGCCGTCGACAATGCTCGTTCTGCCTTTCCAACGTCGACCTTCGAGTCGCGCCACTCAAGCGCAACATTGTTGAAGACTGGGATACCCGCCAAGTGCGTGTCCTGGGGGACATAACCGCGGACTAGGTTCGACTTTCCAACCTCCACTCGACCTGTGGTTGCCTGGCGGAGACCGAGGCAGAGTTCAACCAACGTTGTCTTTCCTGATCCAGATGGTCCGACGATCGCATACTGAAGCCCCCTACGGAACTCAAGGCTCACTCCCATCAACGATTCTGCCTCCGCATCTGGGTATCGATATGTCACGTCAGCCAGGGAGAGAAGCACATCGTCGTGATCGTTCACTGTGTCGCTGGGTGGCGGCGCGGCCATGTTGCTCACCTGCGCTTCATCCCAATAGTCAAGTGTCGTCTCGGAGACTGGTGTCCGGCCGACTATCTGAAGCACTAGGCCCTGGATGTGGTTGACGATAGGTAAGAGGCGAAATCCAGCAGCGGCAAAAACAATCAAGGACGGTACAACGGCGTCCGTTCCCAGAATCCAATAGGTGACTAATCCGACAGTCGCAAACCCGACAGCCAGACTCGCTTCCATAAAGTACCTCGGGAGCGACTCGAAAAAGAGCAGCCTTGCACGCGCAACCGAGTGGTGCCGAAGTTCATCGTCAAGCGCACCGCGCAACGACTCTGACGGCGAAACGGACAGAACCCGCTTCAGCCGGAAGCTGTCGCCGAGCATCTCATAGACAGAAATGCTCCTTTGGAAGATCGCGTTGCCAGCCCTAGCCGCCGAGACACTCAAGACCCTGTGTTGCAATACTGCAACCGCGACAAAGAAGATTGCTGCAGAAATCGCGGTCGCTGGCTGGAGAACCAAGAGAACGAGGAAAATGACTAAGGCACTCGCCAATTCGGCGATCAGTGTGGCCGCACTGAACAAGTTACCCATCAGCGTCCACGGGCCTCGGTCGACCACGTTGAAGAGGTCGGAAACAGTCATTCGCTGTGCAGTCTCCCAATGCTGAGCGGCGTAGGCGCCGAAGTTCTCCGACCCAACCTTCACCTCCTCCATTGCGAGTCGACTTGTGACTCTCCACGCAATGACGACAGCGGCAGCGCTTCGAAGTAAAAAGAGTCCGATCACCAAGCCGGCAATGAGAGCGATGTACCCGGTCGAAAGATCGCCAGCCGTCGCAGTTCTCTCCTTGAGGAGGTTGGAGATGAGAACAAGCGCAGCGCCATCAAGACCTGTCGTAAACACGAGGCCAGCTACATAGAGGATCAGGGCCTTCCTTCCTCGGCGACTCAGCCGCGCCCAGCCCCGCCTAGAAACCTCGATGACTTTCTTCACTTCGACCTCTCAGCAGGAATCGACACGTGCGAGCAGGCTAACGGCGCTAGCCACTCCCACTTGGTGTCCGTCCGAGGCGATGATGAGCTCCCTAGGAGAATTCAGACTGCGTCTCAAGAGTACGGGCGACGACGCCAACGTCGATGTGAGGGCCCCGGGGTGTCGGCGATTACGGAGAACTCAGCCGGGGTAGCACCACGAAGTTCACATCCGACGCACCGCATGCGGCCGCGGCCTGCGGCCCCAACGCTGGGTCGCGCGTATAAATCGTCTGCACGCCCATTTCGATGGGAAGGCACAGGACGAAAATGTCGAGACTGACGAGTTCGTTGGACACCCAGGTCCACATTTGGCTCCAATAGCCTTCCCTCGCCCAAACTGTGGGCACCCAGAAGTTGAGGATTCGATCGGCGGCTACATCTGGATACCGAACGTCGTTGCCGTCAGTGAATCGGAAGAAGATGTACGGCTCGTCGCCCCACCTCTCGAGAGCGTCTTCGACTGCCGAAGAGTCGGGGATCAACTGTCCAGTCCTGTCATCCAACCAGGGGCGAGCAAGCGAAGTCGCGGTATCGGCAATCGCGACGGGCACCAAAGCAATCGCAGTCAGACCCACGACAGCGGCCGCCCATCGAGACCGGTGCGCGTCTAGCGACGCGAGGACACGGCCTAACGGAATGAATGACAAACAGAGAACACCACCGACCGTGCCAACGACCAACTTCGAGCCGTAGTACGAGTTGCCGGGGGCGAGGTTTTCCGGAAGCCGCTCGATGAGAAACAGCACGAACAAGCACACAACCAGCGCGACTGACGCGACAAGCCCCGCCGCCCGACTCTCGACCACAGCCACACACCAGAATGCGATGGCGATCGCTAGCAGGATCCACAAGACACTGGAGTCAACTTGTGCGTGAGCCCCGGGAAGTTTGGCGACGTCTTCGAACAGGAACCAGTTGCTGCGCAGTTTCATACCGCCACCGACAACAAAAACCATCGATAACGACACGAGAATGGCGACACGACGGTTCGTTGGTGCCGCCTTCCAAATCCAACGGTAAGTCTCGATGAGCAGGATCACGGCGAGAGTGGGTGCAAGGAACGTGTACGCGCCGACCTCGACCACAACAGCACATGCGAGCAATGCAACTTTGCGCCCACCAACGGGAAGAATCGTCGCCAGCACTAACGACGCGCCAAGTACAGCCGTGCCGAAGTACAGGGTCATGAATCCGTCACGCAGCGAAGTAGACAGGACCAAGGAGTTCGTCGCGAGCACGAACGCAACGCCAACAAGTGGAAGCGCCATCCACAGACGCTTGCCGTGATCAACCACCGCAGAAATGAAACCGGTCATTGTCGCGACGACCAGGACTGAAGCCGAGAGGGCGTAGATCGACAACATTGCGAACACGTCGCCCTGTTGCAATGTGCCAGATGAGCCGTTGCCCGACGAGAACAATGCCGCGATGCCATTTGAAAGGAACGGAGTAGTCATCGTCAGCGGGCTAGGAATCGCCGCCGCCGTCGCTCTGATCTCTTCAATGGCCAGGTAATGATTGCGTCCGTCGCCGGCCATCGTGAAGGCGACCGCAAACCACGGGTCGGCGAACTTCACGGCGGCCAATGCTGCGAACGGCACCATTGCGGCTAGCCATGTCAGACGATGCATCAACGGCGTAGAAAACGGCGCGTAGCGAGCTCTACCCAGCACGAGCACCAGGGCGCTAACAAAACCTGGGGCGGCGAGCACGAGCAGGCTGCCCACCCAGTACAACCCCACCGAATTCTCTGGGAACTGCGTTGCTCGAAAACCATTTTCGATGAGTGGTTCCGTCAGCACATTTCGAAGGACCGGCCAATCGCGGACCCGCGGCATGATTGACCCCATGTAGATCGCCACCCAAACCAGGTTGACGAGCAAAGCGGCCAGCACGCCCACGCCGGAGCGGAACTGTGCAGAGCGCTGGAGCGCTGCCGCGGTGACGACTATCGAATAGACGAGCACGACCAGAGATGGTCCGCCGACATAGCCGATCAAGAGCACTGAGAGCGCGTGTGGCAAGACCTTCAGCAGGATGCGGAGCGGGGAGCTGATACTTAGCACGTGCATCCCCGGCACGGTAGCCGGTAGTAGTTCTATGCGCAGCCGACCGGCCGTACTTCTCAGTGAGAAGGCGACTCAGAGAACTCGCGGTTAGCGTTTATCAAATTTGTAGAGGGGGTTGATCATGTCGACGTACTGTTGCTCGGCCGCAAGCAAAGTCATCTCCAGAACGCAACGACTGACAGTTACTCGCTGCTCAACGTGCGGAACGTTGTGGGGGGATCATGTCGCAGCCACCACGGGACGGTACTGGGACGAGTCGTACATTCCCGATGACTTTGCTGCTGCACTACGCGCGCGCCGGATCACCCAGGCCGGATTAGTCCTCACCGCACTCAGTAGTTCTGGCGCGACCGAACCAGTACTCGACTATGGAACAGGTCAGGGCGCGTTCTTGTCCGCCGCACTGGCTAGCGGCCTCGATGCATTTGGATGCGACCTCGATCTCGGCGCACCACTCACGCTGGCACCGGCAGATGCAGATCGAGTGTTGCAGCTCATCGGACCTTGGCAAATGCCCGATGGACGCGCATGGGGAACCGTTGTGATGCTTGACGTTTTAGAACACAACCCCGACCCAGTGACGTTCATGCAGAACCTTGGTTGCGGCTTCCTGGTACTGAAGCTGCCGACGGCAACCGGGCCCGCAATCCGACTGGCGCGCCTCGCTGCCCGCTTCGGACACCCTGCCTTGCTCGAGCAGCTCTTCCTCGTCGGCGAGAACTTTCCTCACCGTTGGCTGGCGACGCGCAAGGGCGTCACACGCATCGCGACGCGCAGCGGATGGCAGGTATCGAGCCATCGGAAGCTTGTAGAAGTTGGTACTGAACTCCCAGCCCGGATGCGGGCGGCCTCATCGATGGCACCCGCGCGTTGGTTCCTGTTCGTTGCCGGCGCCGGTCTCGCAGCAATCGCTCGGTTCTGGTCTGATACGGACTTGACGGTACTCACGCGCTCCAAGAACGTGTGACCACCAGCTTTCGCAACAGTCGCAGACCTAGACCGAGCCAGACGACAGGCGCGAGCAAGAAGATGTAGCCAAACCGCGACAAACCCTTGGCTGACCACCACGCCCACCAAAAGTCGAGCTCAATGGCGCGGGTGTACCAGTGGATCCGACTTTCGTACTCAGCCGGAATTGGGGTAATGCCGCCAGGCTCACCCTGCAGCCGATCAACGGTGTTGTTGAACAGATCCGGCAGGCTCCGCACATGCAGCATCAACGGTGACGACCGGGGTTGAAATTCCCACGCCAAATGTTGCTGCACACTCGTCAGTTTCCCGGGCGAATCCATGTTCTTCGTTACGTCAAAAGCATTGTCAATGTAGACGCTGTTGAAATGCATCGTGCTTCCGAGCAGACCTGGAACCAAGAACCCGATGGCGGCGGCGACCTTGACGCCACGGAACCATTCGCGGCCCGAGTCAATGACGGGCGCAATGAGCGCGACAAGAAGCGGCAGCACAGGGATGAGGTATCGCGGTCCAAACGCGTTCTCGCCCGACCAGATTTGGAATCGCGCATAGACGGCGAGGTGCGCCAGCAGAAGCGCGCCGACAAACACGGTGTAGCGCTTTTGCGCAAGAAAGGTACGACGCAGCGCAAAGAGGCTGACGATGCAGACGGGTGCGTACCACACCAGCCCTTTACCGGCGCTGAGAAATAGCCCGAACACGCCTTCGTAGATGGGCGTGGAGTACGACAGATCGGGGTATCCGTTGTCGAAGGGGCTACCGAATCGTATGTACGCGTTGACAGCGAAGAGCAACGCAGGTCCTAAGCCACCGATCGCGAACGCCAGCACTTGCTGCCGCCGACTCGGTCCGGCGTCTGTTCGATCGCGGATCAGTCCGAACAGAAGGAAGATCGGTACGAACAGCAAGGTGCTCGAACGCGTGAGCACGACTGAGCCAGCAAGCAGACCAACAAGTGCGGAATTTCGAATGGTCGGGGTGCGCCACCATAGAACTGCTGCCAACGTTGCGGCGGTAAGGACCATCGCTGTACCAGGCTCGCTGAAGTCGCTCTGCGAATGCGGCCATGCCCACGTTCCAAGGCCGAACGCGAATGCAAGTAGCGCCGACGCTCGACGCGACGCCTTCAGCAAACGGCACAGCAAAAACAGCAACCCACCAGTGATCGCAGTCATCACCGCGTTGGCAGCCAGAAAAAGCAGCCTGAGCACCTCTTCCTGGCTCGCCACCGGGAAGGGGCTAGAGGCGATACGGCCAGCCAGGTAGCCAGGCAGAAAAAGCAGCAACGTGCCGATCGGAGCCGCGATCGTGGGATCGCCATTCTTGTTAGCAACAGGGCTGACCACACCGTCAATGTCTGTCCCAAGACTGAGGACCGTTGTGTGGTGAGCTAGAGCACGGGTGCCGGCCAGGTAGCCCTCGCCGTCGACAGAAACGGTATGGCCGCCCATCGTGAACCAGTAGACGCCAAGCAGCAACAGCACAATCATCAGTGCCGTATTGCGGTCTCGACGATTGAGCAGTCGCTCAGCGCTGTACGGAAATTCGGGTGCCTCGGCAGCTAATCCCGAAGCCATCTGACCATTCATGTTGGCAGCGTACGTCGCGTCAGTGGGCAGACATGGAGATTCCGCGTAAGGCGCCGGGGCTGCGTTCCTGCTCTAGGAACCACTCGTAAGTGGCTCGAATCCCCGTCGCTAGCTCGGTGGACGCCGACCACCCGAGCTCGCGCAAACGCGTGACGTCGAGCACCTTGCGCGGTGAGCCGTCGGGCTTGGAGACGTCGAATTGAAGCTTGACCTCGGGATAGACGACCTCACGGACCATGTCGGCAAGATCGCGAATCGAAAGGTCGAGACCAGTGCCGACGTTGATGTGCTCATCCTCGCTGTAGTTACGTAGAAGGAAAAGGCAGGCATCTGCAAGATCGTCGACGTGCAAGAACTCACGCATCGGTTTACCCGTACCCCAGATCTCGACATGACTCGAGCCGGACAGTTTGGCATCGTGAAACTTGCGCATGAGGGCGGGAAGCACGTGACTTGAAGTCAGGTCAAAATTGTCATTAGGCCCGTACAGATTCGTCGGCATGGCCGAAATGAAGTCGCAACCGTACTGTTGACGGTAGGCCTGGCACAGCTTGATGCCGGCGATCTTTGCGATTGCGTACCACTCGTTAGTCGGCTCGAGCAGCCCCGTGAGCAGCTGCCCTTCTTTGATGGGCTGCTCGGCCGCGCGCGGGTAGATGCACGACGAGCCAAGGTAGAGCAGCTTGCGAACTCCGTACTCGTGGGCAGCGTGCACAACCGTGGCATGGATCATCATGTTGTCGTAGATGAATTCGGCAGGTCGAGTGCTGTTCGCGACGATGCCACCAACCGTGCCTGCCACCAGCAGCACGTATTCGGGGCGGTTGGATTTGAACCAATGCAACACTTCCGCCTGATCGCGCAGATCAAGTTGAGCACGCGTCGCAGTGAGGATGTTTGTGAAGCCCTCGTGTTGCAGTCGCCTGAGCAACGCTGAACCGACGAGGCCACCGTGACCGGCCACGTAGATGCGGGCATCAAGTGCGATCTCACTGGGCATGCGCTACCTCTGTCAGCCGATCTCGGAGCGAATCATCGAGGGCCACCCAACATCAAACGGCACCGGGCCATCCGACGCCCAGAAGTACAGGTTATGGCGTGAGGGGTAGACCGTTTCAAACACCGTCACGTTGGTGAAGTGCGGAGTTAAGAATCGGCGTAGATCCTCCTTGCTCTTGAACTCATACTCATGGTCATCCAACGACTTGCCGTCGGCTCGCTCAACGATCGTGTAGCCCGAGAGCACTCCTTCAGGAGTGAGCCGATCCTTCAAATCGACCATTAACTTCGCAATCTCAGTTTCGGTGAAATGCTCGATCGCTGCGTCCCACACGACGTTGTCGAACTCACCAACCGGCATGGAGCTTCGGATGTCGGCAAGGGAGAACGTGACATTTGGAGCCTTGTTGCGCTTCTTCGCAACTCTGATGGCCGCCTTATCGAAGTCCACGGCAGTGACATGGCGGCTTCGGATGCTGTAGAAGTTACGAGCGTTGTAGCCGTCCCCGCAGGCAAGTTCGAGCACGTCGCCGCCTTTGAGCGCGAGGCCCCCGAAGATTCCCCGCTCGACCCACAAAGGATTCCGGGACGAAGTGAACTGGTAGTACTGGTCGATCGAATGATCGAACCATTCAGGTTGCGGAGGGATTGCCCATTGCACTGCCAATAGCCGTTTGTGAGCCGACGCTGTCCACGCACGCGAGATGCGGCACTCCAGTTGCGAGAGCGCTGCTAATGGTCTCTTGATCGGGCGTAAACTGCTCACCACGCGTCGGAGCGGACTGTTTGCCATTTGCGGATCCTATCGAACGCTTCGTGCCGCTGACCTGAGACCGCTGGTCGGCGGCAACAAATCCTGTCAGCTTTAGAACTTGAAATAGAGGAACGGACTGAATGTGCTGGAGAGCACGTAAATCCCGACGACCGGTCCAATGATTCCAACGGTGGCCAGGCGCGCCCAGCGAGCCGTTGTCGTCGTTCCTTCGGAGAGAAAGTAGCCCGGTCGAAAGCTTGCGGGCAGCGCGACGACCACACACCCGACAACTAGCCATAGCAATCGTTGCGTCGTCAGCACCTCACTCACGACCTCCGGCCAAGCGAGGCCACTCGGCGTCAGCAACGACTGAATAAAGGTCAGTCCTTGCGACAGGTCGGCAGCGCGGAACATCGCCCACCCAAGACAGACCAACGCGAATGTCACCAGGCGTCGGACGACGACGAACTTGTCGACCGCTAAGGAGGCGACGCCTGTCAGCCGTTCAATGATGAGGCAGGCGCCGTGGAATGCACCCCAGAGCAGGAACGTCCAGTCCGCGCCGTGCCATAGTCCGGTGAGAAGAAACACAACTGAGAGGTTGAAGTACGTTCGACCGGTGCCAGCTCGATTGCCGCCGAGTGGGAAGTAGACGTAGTCGCGAAACCAGGTCGAGAGCGAGATGTGCCACCTGCGCCAGAAGTCCGTCACCGAAACGGCGCTGTAAGGCCGATTGAAGTTCTCAGGAAAGACGAATCCGAACATGCGAGCCAACCCAATTGCCATATCGGAGTAGCCGGAGAAGTCGAAGTAGATCTGGATTGCATACGCGAGGACACCGATCCACGCCACCGAGGTAGTGACTTGGTTATCAGGAAGCCCAAAAGCCTGATTGGCGATGGCACTGACTTGGTCGGCAATGAGCACCTTCTTCGCCAGTCCCCAGAAAAACCGTGGGGCCCCCACGGCAAAATCGTTGAGACGCTGGCGGGGCACACTCAGCAGATGATCCTCAATGTCGGCGTAACGCACGATGGGTCCGGCGATGAGATGCGGAAATAGCAGGATGTAGGCCGCGAAGTCGACCAGCTTCTTGGCTGGGTCGGCGGTGCCTCGCCAACAGTCGACGACGTAGCTGATGCACTGGAACGTGAAGAAGCTGATCGCAATCGGCAACACCAAGCGCAACGACCAACTGGCTTCAAGGCCGACCGACCGAACCAGCCGCTCGGTTTGTTCGATCGCGAACCCCGCGTACTTCCACACGGCCAACGACGCAATATTGGCCCCGACGATCGCGCGTAGGAGCCACCGACCGGCATTGGGTCGGCTCACTCGCAGTGCGACCAGCGATCGGCCAGCGAAGTAGTTGGCGACAATCGTGGCCGCCAACAAGATGATGAGCGCGCCGCCAGCCCACATGTAGAAAACGGTGCCGGCCACGCAGATCAGCAAATTTCGGCGTCGCCAGCCACCAACCCAATACAGGGTCAGAACTATCGGGAGAAAGAAGTAGACGAAGACCGGATCAGAGAAGACCACCGTTAGCTCCTCTGGCTGAGGTTGTCGCGAAGCAGGTCAAGGAAGTCGCGAGAGCCAATTTCGTTCTCCAACCGCCACGACAAACCGCGCTCGACGCTCATGATCCACACGCGATCGGCGGCTTCAATTTGTTGCACGTATCGCGTCGCGTCGAACTCAGTCAGCCCGATGACCGTCAGATCTTCGAAAAACGGAACAATCTGGTGCAGCGCGGCGATCCCGAACGAGTCGTAGAACATGACGGTCCGACCCTCGATCAACCTTCCCTCCGGAGCCTCGCTGATGTAGCGACGGTTGAACCCACCTCCGAGGTCATCGAGCTGCTCAACCGAGACGTTCACAACATCTGGGCGGCCGATCAAGTACGTCGGGGTATCGTCCTCGTCGGATGTGCCCTGCATTGCAGCGAGATCGCCGACGTAACGAGTAAGCCCCGCATAAATCACTTCGTCGTCCGTCCACAATCCGGGCGCCAGGTAGTCGACCATCGCTTGCACTGCGACCAACGAGCCAGCAGTATCCCAATGGGTGTCCTGGCGGAAGTAGAGCGGTTCGCGACTGCGTGTGCTCGCTGCAATCAACGCTGATCGCAAATCGACGTAGCCATCGATGTCTGCGTTCGCGAGATCAGACCAAAGTGCCGCTGTGTAAGCGTCGAAGCACTCGCGCTTGGACATATCGTCCGGAAGCAGTTCCGGGTGCACCGAGCTCTTGTCTGGCGCCACCATCGTCAGCACCTCGCGCCCGGACGCCTCGATAATGCTTGCCAGTTCCGCCAGGTTGGCGACAGTCGACTCAGGCGGAGCGTGTGGCCCACACGCGTTATCGACTGCATCCGCGAGGAATAGAAAGCCATCCGCGCCGCGGATGACTCGTGGAGTCGCCGCTCCGCCAAACGCGGGATCTTCGCGAAAGACGTTTTCATCAACCCAGGCGTCGGCGCGGATTGCACTCGTTTTCAGCGGCAAGCGGTCGGCCATGTAATCCCCGAACGCGTCGAAGTAATCCCATCCAGCATCGCGACCCACGTAACGCGTGGGTGTGCGATTCTCGGTGGTCTCCCTTGGACCGCGCGCGACAAGCACGAATATCGGCGCGAAGAGCACGAGCACCGCAGCAATGGTCGTCGGCCACGAGAACGCCGGTGAATCGGTTGAGCCTTGCTCGCGCTTCATTCCGTGTCGCCCGCCAAAATCATGTGGGAAGTCTATTCAGTCGGCCACGATGGTGGAGTAGAGAGGAATGACTGGTTCAGCGAACACGGCCAAGCCATTTGCGCTTCTTCGCATTCTCGGCCCGCAGGTCTGCCAGCACGTTCTCGAGCGCCTTCGCGTAGGTCTCCGATTCGGCTGCGGACGCGAGCGCCGCCTTGAGTTTTAGCGACATCGGCGGCACCCAGTTATCGAACACGTTCGCCGGAACCGACAGGAGGTTGGCAATGTCCTCAAGGTCGTCACGTACATAGAAGCGATTCAGCCCGTCGAACAGCGTGAAGCGGTAGCCGGCATCGAGCACTAGGTGCTCCCAGAGATGCGCCGTACTCAAAGGCGAATTTGGTTCGGTGGATTCAACGACCAACACCCATGGACGGTGCGTTCGTAACTCGGCACCGGTCAGCACATCGAATTCCATGCCTTCAACGTCGATCTTCACTAGGTGGACGTCGCCTGGCTGAAACTTGCCAAGCAACGAATCCAGCGTGATCATCGGGGCCTCGAACGAGCCGAACACTTCACCTTTCGCGACATACCTAGCTGCAACGTCTGCATCAGATGTCGTGGCCCCGCGATTGTCTACGGGAGCTTCGAAGAGCATCACCGACCCCATCGACGCTCCGACCGCCGCCTGCACTGTTTCGTCCTCGGGACGCTCTGCGCGCAACATTTCCACTTCCGTCTGCATTGGTTCGACATTGATGCCGCGCCATCCGCGCAGATACAGCGCATATGTCACATTCTCGAGAGTCGGGTGCCCTGCTCCGATATCGATAAAGCGACCGCGTGGAACAATCGGAACGAGGCGAGACAACACGACATCTTCCATGTTCTGCGCGTACGACACGAACTCTGGCTCGCTCACATCTCAAGTGTAGTATTCGGGTTCCGAAACGACCGACGAGGACATCGCCTTGGACCGACCGCTTGATTCGCTAGACGACGCTGAAGTGTGGGCGCGAATCGCAACCATCGAACACTGGTATCACCCAGTCGAGTTGCGACCAGGACTAGTTACGCCGGGCAAAAACGCCGCGAGCGACATACTCGCGTTGCTCGACCTACCGACGGACTGCACCGGCTTACGTGTGCTCGATCTTGGGGCACGCGACGGATACTTCACTTTCGAACTCGAGCGCAGGGGCGCCGAGGTGACGGCGATCGACTACCTACCCGATACCACAACCGGGTTTCGCGTGTGCGCCGATCTGCTCGGCTCGAAAGCAAAGTTTATTCACGCGAATATCTACGACCTTGGCCCCGACGAATTCGGGACGTTCGACATCGTGCTGTTTCTCGGGCTGATCTACCACCTTCCCGACCCGATGGAAGCGCTCCATCGCGTGCGGTCAGTTGCGCGCGGTCGGCTCTGCGTCGAGTCGCACATCATCGACGAGGCACTCCTGTTGGCAGACGGAAGCACAGTATCGATGGCCTCACTTTCCCCCGGCCTTGAGCAGCTGCCGCTGGTGCAGTTCTACCAAGGCGCAGCACTCAACGGGGATCCCTCCAATTACTGGGGCCCGACACTGGTTGCCCTCGAGGCGATGGTCACCGAGGCCCTCTTCGACGTGACGTCATCGACACGATTTCGCAGCCGCGGCGTGGTGAACGCAGTGGTCGCCGAACATGCCGACCTCGCGTGGTCGAACCGCCTCAGCCGAGGCACAGTCGAGGGCTGACCGCGCACTACTCGCTGTCGGCGAGTGCTCTTTGCCGATCAAGCCATCCGAGCAGCACGGCGATGGCCCGCGGGTCGTGGCGCAAACGATGACCAGCACCGCTGATTAAGCGCAGTTCTGCCGAGCCGTGAGCTTCGGCAAGTTGGCGGGCGTCGGCAGTCGGCACACTCTCGTCGTCGTCGCCGTGCATCACGAGCAACGGGCGCGGCGCAAGGCGATGGGCGGCATCGACCGGGCGAAATCGGCGAAACTCGCGCGCCCACTCGTCGAAACTCGACGGGAACCCGGGAGTGCGCACCGCGCCGATTTCGCGCGCGTGCTCGAGCAGCCGCCTTGGTTGCGCGGCCCAGTCGTCGAAGTCGGCGCGTGGGCTGAGCAGCGCTGCGCCTACAACACGCGGGTCGTCGGCTGCGACACAGGTTGCGATCGAGCCGCCCGTGTTCGTGCCCACCAGCCAGATGCCCGATAGTTCTGCCACGCTCACAAGATGATCGATCGCCGCGCGTAGGTCGTCGACCCATCCCTGCAACGAAAAATCGCCCTCGCTTGTTCCACAACCGCGAAACGTGAAGGTCATCGCAACCCACCCGAGTTCGCTGGCGACGCGGTCGATCAACTCAGGAAACGTTCCTCCGCTTTGTCTCGCATCGAGCGGACCGATCGGAAAGCCGTGGCACAGAATCAGCCCAGACGTCATACCCGGCTTGCCCGCTGGGCGCGAGATGTGGCACGCGAGACGCAAGCCACCCGAATCGAAACTGCCGTTCAAGACAGCGACGCTAGCTCGCGAGTGACAAACTCGCCCGATGATCCCGGTCACGACCATCAACACCCTCGAAGATTGCTGGCATTCGCTCAGCCAGCTGGGCGCCTCACTGTCCGAAGCCGAGTGGAAGCTCGCCACCGACCTGCCCGGGTGGTCGGTGCAGGACAACCTCTCGCATCTGATTGGCGTTGAGCGAATGATGCAGGGACTGCCAGCCACCGACCATCGCTCAGGCACGACCGATTACGTGCGTAATCCGATCGGCGAGATGAACGAACACGAGGTCGACTCGCGTCGCGCTCTGACCGGCGCCGATGTTCTCGACGAATGGAACGAGCTGATCGCGATCAGGTCGCAGACTCTGCACGCTGCGGACGACGCCTACTTCGCACAGCCAGCCCTCACCCCAACCGGCGCGGGGACGCTGGCCGACTTTCTCGACGTACGCATCCTCGATTGCTGGTTGCACGAGCAAGACATGCGTCGCGCTGCTGGCCACTTTGGCAACTTGTCGGGCGCAGCAGCCGAGCACACGGTCGACCGCCTGATCCGCACGATCCCGATCGTCGTCGGCAAGCGCGCTGCAACGCCCGAAGGCTGCGCCGTTGCGATCAACATCACCGACGGCGTTGAGCGCCAACTCGTCTGCGAAGTGCAGAACAGCCGGGCCAAGTTTGTAACTGCGGCGAGCGCTCCCCCAGTCGCGACTATTGATCTGACGACGGAGGCGTTCGTCGTGCTTGCGGCAGGTCGGCAAACCAGCGATCACGTCGACGCAGAAGTCAGTGGCGATCACGAACTGGCGCAGCGAGTGCTGAGCCAATTCAACATGATGATCTAGTTCGGCTTGCGCGCCACCAGAAACACCGACTGCCCGAACGGCGGCCGAACGACGCGCTCGACGCGACTGATGACAGGCACGAAGAAGCGATCAAAGAAACGGGGCAGCGCACTATCGGTCGGGGTGAGCCCCCACAGCCGACAGAACAGCAGCCAGCTGAACCATCCGACGGCGTTCGTATACCGCGCGTGCTCGACGGTGTAGCCCGAATCTCGCACTAGCGACTTCAAGCCGCGCAGCCGATACCGGCGATGGTGGCCGATGCGACGATCGAACTCGCTGTACAACAACTGGAACGCTGGCACCCACAACACCAGACGAGCCCCGGGCTTCAGCCGCGCATGGATCTGGCGCAACGCTTCGCCGTCGTCCTCGATGTGTTCCAACACGTTGAACATCACTGCCGAGCCGTGATCAGCGGCGGCAGGCACGTCGCTCAGCTCGCCGACCACGACCGAGACTTGGGAATGCGCGGCCACTGCTTCGGTCAGTAGCAGCCCGAGCCGGTCGCTCGGTTCAATCGCGGTGACAGCCCCGGCGGCGGCCAAAAACGGGGTGAACGTGCCGCGGCCGGCACCGACCTCAAGTATTGGTCCGGCGAGGAATGGATTCGAAAGACGAAGCAACCAGTTTCGATAGTTGACGGCACCTTCGAGCGACGAAAGTGTTGTGAGCAGATTGTCGTCGGCTACCTCAGGCGAGGCGCGATGGCGCATTCGTCTAGCGTACGACGATGGCTCGCGCCCGCCTCGACAGGCTCAAGAAACTTGCCGCCCGCGCCACCGCTATCGATCTGGGTGCCATCGCCATCGCGTGGGGTTTCGTCGCGATGCGAATTCTGCGATCGGCTGTCGGCTTCGACGATGTGACCTACTCCACGCCAGCGCAACAGATCACACTCGATGCCTGGCGGAATGGGCGGATGGCGCTGTGGTCGACAACGACGTTCGGTGGCACGCCGCATCTTGGTAACTCGCAGGTTGCCGCCATGTATCCGCTGAACTGGCTCGCCGCGCCGTTCCCCGATCTTCTCGGCACGGACGTGGAACTCACCGTCCACATGCTGATCTTCGGTCTCGGCTTCTACGTCCTCGGCCGCGTTCTGCGCCTGGCCAGGCCAGCGCCATTGGCGATGGCGATTGCAGCGATGTGGTCGGGATCGATGCTGATGCGGTCGACACTCGTCGTCCACCTGCCACCACTCGCATGGATGCCGTGGGCGGCGATCGCCATCCATGCCGTCGTCACCTCGAGTCGTCCGCGGCAAGCGACCGCACTGCTCGCTGTATCGATTTGGCTCATCATCACGAGCGGGCATCCACAATCAATTCTGATGGCTGCCACCCTTCTGATCGCCTGGGCGATTGGATTGATGGTCGAGCAGAAAGAGTGGCGAAGAATCGCTCATCTGGCTGGCGCCAGCGCATTGGCCGTGCTCGCCGCCGCCCCGGCCCTGCTCGCAGTTCAGGCGGCCATCGATGCCGCCGCGGAGTCGACGCGCGATGCCACCGCCTTGCGACCGTCGCACCTCGTGATGCCTTTGCGCGACTTTCCCCGACTGTTGCTCGGCGAGCCAATGTCGGGGTTGAACAGCGTGCTGAGGGAGGGGGAACGGATCACCTATGCCGGCGCGGCCGTCGTCGCACTCAGCATCATCGGTGCCATCACGGTCATCCGAACTCGTCGGTGGTCACTGATCGCGCTGTTGCTGGTGGGTGCCTTCACTGCGTCGCTGTCCCTGGGATTGCGCTCACCAACTCTGCGATTCGCGCGCGCCTTCTTGCCCGGCTTCGACCAACCACGCGTATCGACGCGCTGGAACTGGGTGCTGGTCATGGTGCTGATTGTGCTCGCCGGAGTCGGCATCGACCGACTTCGCGATCGGCGGGCACGAACTGAGGGTCTCGGTGTTGTCGCGGTCGCTTTCGGACTTGCTGCGGCGATGATGGCAGGGTTCCAAGACGGCGGTTGGAAGAACAACCTGTTCTGGTTTGCAACTGCGGCACTGGTCGTCGTTCTCGCCGTCGTGACCTATCGCAACGCCCGAATCGTCGCCGCGTCAGCACTGGCGATCTTTGCGCTCTTCGAACTTGTGGCGCCGATGGGCAGGTCGACGCAGTGGAGTGGCGAAATCGTCACCTCAACCAACGAACTGCTCGGCCCAGCCGAACTTTGGTTGACGAACCAACCGGGGCTAACAATCGCGGTGACCAATGAAGGATTCGACCCTTACTCCTTCGTGCAGTCCATGCGGCCCAACTCCAACTCGCTAATAGACGTCAGATCGATCGACGGCTACGACGGTGGCGTGGCGATCAGCCGACGCTGGCACTCCGGACTACTGCAGATCATCCCAACGATCAACGACCTCACATTCCGCGCGCAGTTGCAGTACCCAATCGACCAAGCCGCGATGGCGAGGTTGGGTGTGCACTACCTGCTGTGGGACCCAACGCGCGGTCCGGCCGACGAACTGCTTCCCGGTTGGGAGTGGCAGCCGATCGAAGGCCCTATCGAGGTCTTCGAGAACACCGAGTGGAGAGGCGACGCGGTCGTGTGGTACCAGACCGAGCGCGTTGCCACTCCCGAAGAAGCGGGCAACCGCCTGCGCGCCGACGACGGAGCTCTCAACGAGATTGGCATGGTAGAAGCGCAGTCGGCTGTACTCTCGTGCACCAGCGACTGCGAGGCCGACGGATTCATCACGCACTCGGACTATTCCGGCCAACGCGAAGTGGACATCGTCGCATCGAAGGATGCCGTGGTCGCCATTCACGAACAGTTCGACGAAGGCTGGACCGTGTACGTCGACGGTAAGGAACAAACGCTGATCGCGGTCGACGGAATTTGGAGCGGTGTCGAAGTGACCGCCGGCGAACATCACATCGAGTTGCGCTACGAGCCGGGCTGGCTATGGCCTTCGCTCCTTACCATGCTGGTCGGCTGGCTTGCGATCGCAGGGCTGCTCTTCTGGCCTCAGCGCAAGGCCCCAGACGTGGCCGCCGACCTGTAGCTTTTTCAACATCGTGTCGACCGCCGCTGCATCCTCAATCGAATCGCCACGCTGCCTCAGCGTGGTCATTCCCGCGTACAACGAGCAAGCGACTATCCACGAGATCCTCGATCGCGTTCTCGCGTCGCCGTTCACCGCCGAGGTCGTTGTTGTCGACGATGCATCCACCGACTCCACCGCTGAAATCGTGCGCTCGATCCGCGACAAGCGTGTCCGCCTGCTTGAGCAGCCGACCAATCAGGGCAAGGGTGCGGCGTTGCGGCGCGGGTTCGCCGAAGCCACTCAGCCGTACGTAATCGTGCAGGATGCCGACCTCGAGTATGACCCTGCCGACTATCCGCGGATGATGGAACCGCTGCTGCAGGGTACGGCAGATGTGGTATTCGGCTCCCGCTTCAGCGGCGGCGACAGTCGGCGCGTTGTCTACTACTGGCATTCGGTCGGCAACCACCTCCTCACCACACTGTCGAACATCTTCACCAACATCAACCTGACCGACATGGAGACGTGTTACAAAGCTTTTCGGCACGAGGTGTTGACATCGTTCGTGCTGGAGGAGAACCGCTTCGGCATCGAGCCCGAGATCACGGCCAAGGTCGCCCAAGGCGGCTGGCGCATTTACGAGGTCGGCATCGGCTACGACGGGCGCACATACGCCGAAGGCAAGAAGATCGGTTGGCGCGATGGCGTGCGCGCCATTTATTGCGTCGTGCTCTATTCGAAGTGGGGATCGACATTGCAGGTGCGCAAGGCCGAGCCGCTGGTCGACTGGGTCACCAAGAAGCGCGCTTGACCGTTCCACAGCCATCGAGTCCAACGCAGAGCAACATCGAACTCGTCGCCTCGGGTTGTGCGAGGTGGACGCCCGTACGTGCCGCCGAGGACTTGCGGTGGCCACAACCCGTCAGCGTCGGTGGGCCACCAATCGACTTGCTTGCGCTGTTGCCTCACTCGCTGCCCGAACTCGGAATGCTCGAGGTTCGCGACGCTGAAGTGGTTGGACTTCACGGGTGGATCGTTGTCGAGGGGCGGGTGCTACGCGACCAGTCGTGGTTTGGCGATGCATTCGAGACCCAGGTTGGTGATGCATGGCCTCCCGACCTCACCCCGGTTCGACTTCCCGGTGTCACGCTCACGCTGGTGAGCGAATGGGCGAACATCAACTATGCCCATCTGATGCTCGACGCGATCCCACGCTTAGACCTGTTCGAGCGCAGCGGGTACTCGATCGACAAGGTCGACACGATTCTGTGTCCCACACCGATCCACGGGATTCCTCGCTGGACGCAGTTGGGTCTTGATCCAAGCCGGATCGTGTATGCCGATCCGAAGGTGACGTACGAAACCGAGACGCTGCTTGCGCCCAGCTTCCCCGGTGCGCGCTTCGTGCTCAGCAGCTGGGCTGCAGGGTTCCTGCGCGACAGGCTGTCGGTGCCCGCCGAGGGACAACACCGACGCCTCTACATTCCTCGCACTACGACGCGGCTGCTCACCAACGAAGCCGACGTGTGGGCGATTCTCGAAGCTCACGGTTTCGAGACAGTGGATCCTGGGACCAGCCCGCGCGACGCCCGCGCCGCGTTCGCGGCTGCCGACTTGGTCCTCGGGGCACACGGCGCCGGCTTTGCCGACACCGTTTTCTGTCCTGTCGGCACGCCAATTCTCGAATTCATACCTACCGATCATCCATTTCCATTTTACTTCTCCTCGGCGGTTGCGTGCGGCCTGCGTCATCACTATCTCGTCGGCGAGAGTGAGAGTCATCGACCGCCAGGTGAGATCCAATCCAGCCTGGCCAACTTTCATGTCGAAACTGAGCTGCTCGAGCGTGCGATCCAGCGCTTGATCTAAGTCACCGATACTGGCGAAAGTCCGCGGTCATCGGCGGTCCGATCGTTGTAAACGGGCGCGGCTTGCTGCCGCGTGCAATTCCTTCGTTTGTCCCCGCAGCGGCTCGAGCCACGAACTGGTCGTAGTCCTGACGCGAAAAGCGACCCGACGCCAGATGGGCCGATGCGTGACTCTCCCACTCGTTCTCCCACTGCCGGGCAAGCAGCATCACCTCTGCGTGCGTTTCGGGAGTGCGCGCCGCGTGCGCGGCGAACACAATCCGCCCGAGAGCAAGCGTGTAGGGGTCGGTGATTACCTGTTGTCCATCGCGACTCGGGTTGGCGTCGCGGTAATGACTCACTTGCAACGCTTCGACGTAGTCGAAGATGTAGCTAGCATCGTTCAACCGGCAGCAGATGTCGGTGTCTTCATAGACATAGGGCAACGCCGTGTTGTATCCACCTACCGCTTGCAATGCACTACGGCGATGGCCAACGTTGCAACCCGCAAGGTACGGGAAGATATCCGCCCCGACCCCGTGATACCTGGCGATCGGCGCCGGGCTGTCGACATTCACGACACCAAGGCGCGTCGAGGTACAGATCTTCCAATCGAATCGATCGAGCGGAACGTCGAACACTGGTCCACCAACAGAACTGATCCGTTCGTCAGCAAACGGCGCGGTCATGTGTGCGAGCCAATCGGACCCTGGGATCGCATCGTCGTCGATGAATGCGACGATGTCGCCAGCTGCGTGTTGAATGCCGACGTTGCGAGCTCGACCGATCGACGCTTCCTCGCAGTTGAACAGGCGAGCGCGATCTGCGAATCCGACGAGCATTTCGGCGGTTCCGTCGGTCGAAGGCCCATTGACGACGACTACCTCGAAACGAGAGTAAGCCTGCTGGCGGAGTGCCAGCAGTGTTTGTTCCAGTCGGTCGCGACGGTTGTAGGTGCAAATCACGACGCTGACCATCGGGACTTCGGCTCGCCTTCGCCTCACGAGGGTTCGACGTCACCCTCGGCACGCGGCCCCACTGCACCGATCGCCTGAAAGTACGCGAGGTGGGCATCAACAACGTTCACGACATCGACGTCGGAGATGATCTCGACTCCGCCAAGCTCGGCCTCACCAAGCAGGTAGGCGGTCAGGTTGGTCTCGCTGATGACGACCGGGGTCGTGATGTCTTGTCGACGATCGACGACGTTGCTTGGCTGCAGGCCCTTGGAATGCAGCCACCGCATGTGGAACTTGAGCAATTGCTCAAGGTCGTCAGGCGTCAGCCGTGCCTGCGATTCCTGCGGTAGGTATTCGGCGACAAACTCCGCTGCCTCCTCGGGTATGTACACCGAGCGCGGCGCCACGGCATCCAGGCGATGTGCTTCTCGGCCAACCACTACAGCGGCGATGACGAACACCGCAACCACCGCCGCGATGAGATAAACCAGCGTCACAGTCTGCATGTCGGCTTTCACGTCCTCGGATCAGATGCCAATGCGCTGCGCCAGCAGTTCCCGATGGTAGGTCGGGTCGCCGAACAAGAGCTCGCTGCTCTTTGCACGCTTGAAATACAGGTGAGCTGGGTGTTCCCAGGTGAATCCGATACCGCCGTGAATCTGGATGTTCTCGGCAGTTGCGTGAAAGTACGCCTCGCTGCAGTAGGCCTTCGCCAACGACGCAACCGACGGGAGTTCGTCGTTCATTTCGGCCGCGCACCACATCGCGTAGTAGGCGGCACTCTTCGCCGATTCAACTTCCAGCAGCATGTCGGCACACTTGTGCTTGATCGCCTGGAACGAACCAATCGGGCGGCCAAACTGAACGCGCACCTTTGCGTACTCGACTGCCATCTCCAGCACCTTCTGCGCGCCGCCGACTTGCTCTGCAGCCAAGGCCACCGCTGCCAGGTCGAGCACGGTGCTGAGCACCTTCCAGCCATCGCCTTCTTTGCCGATGAGCGTGGCAGGTGTATCCGCGAAATCGAGCTTCGCCTGTTTGCGGGTTTGGTCCATCGTCGACAAGGACGTGCGCGTGAGGCCCGCCGCATCGCCCTCGACTGCGAAAAGACTGACGTTCTTGCCGGTGCGCGCGGCGACGATGATCAGCTTCGCTGTGTGACCATCAAGCACGAACATCTTGGTGCCGGTCAGCTTCCAATCGCTGCCCTTGCCCGTTGCTGTCATCGTGATGCCGCTCTCGTCCCATTTGCCGCTCGGCTCAGTGAAAGCAAGCGTCGCCACGGTCTCGCCGCTGGCGATGCCCGGCAGGTACGCCTTCTTCGCAGCCTCGTCGCCGCTCAGCAGCAGCGCATTCGCGGCCAGCACCACCGAACTGAAGTACGGCGCACACAGCAGTGCGCGTCCCATTTCCTCCAGCACGATGCCGAGTTCGATGAAGCCAAACCCAGAGCCACCGAATTCCTCGGGAATAGCCAAGCCCTGGAGACCCATCTGGTCGCCCATCTGGCTCCACACCGCTGCATCGACGCCAGCATCAGTTTCCATCTGCTCGCGCACAGCAGCCTCGCTGCTCTTGTTCTCGAGGAACGACCGAACGGTCTTGCGCAACTCTTCTTGTTCTTCGGTGAAGGCAAAGTTCATGGCGACAGTGTGCCCGTTGCGCCAAGGCACGGACTAACGCAGTTGTGTACACTCATGTACACATGATCGGAATTCGGGAACTGCGAGCGGATCTCGCCGCTCACGTTCGGCGGGCGGCGAGTGGTCAAAGGGTGGTGGTGACCGTCGCTGGTCGCGCAGTCGCACAACTCGGGCCGCTGGAGGCAGAGCAGGGCATGACAGTGCTCGCCGATCTGTTTGCTGCCGGCGCTGTGATAGCCCCGAGGCGCATCGAACCAGCGCGGCCGGCCATTCCGATCGCCGTTTGGAGCGGAGTGCGACTGGATCGTGCGCTGAAGGAGTTGCGCGGGTGACCGTCTTCTTCGATACCAGCGCCGTGGTCGCGTTGCATGTTGAAGCGTCGGTTCGTCGATTTGCAGTCGAAGCGCTCACCGCGCCTCCTAGCGATGCCACATGCGTGAGCGCGCTTGCGCTCACAGAGGCGTTGGCGCTGATCTCGAAACTGACCGACGAACCAGCGCTACAGGCGGACCTAGAGGACGCCATCCGCTTGCAGTGGGATCGCTACGCAGTCGTTCCGCTCGACCAGCGTTGCCTCGATCGGGCTGCCCAACTGATGCGCGATCAGCCGTTGCGGCTAGCTGACGCGTTGCATATTGCCGCGGCCGATCGCCTTCCGCGACCGATCACCTTCGTGACGTTCGACCCGGCACAGATTCCGGTCGCGTTGTCGCTCGGTTTCGACGTCGTCAGTAACTGACATAGTCAGCAACTGAGAACGTGAACGACTAGCCGCGTACGAGCAGGCCAACGGTGATGAAGTGGCAGGCGCCAGCAGCAACCGTGAAGGAGTGCCAGATCTCGTGATAGCCGAACTTGCCCGGCCACGGGTTAGGGCGTTCGCGCGCCAATATCGGAATACCGACCGTGTACAGCACGCCACCCGCCAACAGCAGTGCCAACGCCGTCGCACTCATCCCTCGCAGCAACTGCGGCGTAGCAATGATCAGGAGCCAGCCGAGGATCGGATACAGCGCGTACTCGAGCACCTTCAACCGCTCGAACGCGAGCTGCTTCAGCAGAATTCCGACGGCGGCCCCAACCCACACGACACAGAGCAGCGGAATCCCCCACGCCGTCGGCAAGCCCAAAAGACAAATCGGCGTGTAGCTGCCAGCGATCAACACGAAGATCATCGAGTGATCGAGGCGCTGCATGATGGTTTGTGTCCGCTCGCGTCGTGCCAAGCGGTGATAGCCAGCAGAAGTTCCGAAACCTAGGACCAGACTGACGCTATATATGCAGGCAGCGACAGTTGCCTCCGGGCCGTTGGCCTGAAGAATCAGCAAGACTCCCCCCGGTACGGCGAGCACAAAGGCCACTGCGTGCATCCAACCGCGCCACGACGGCCGTTCTTCCCAGTGGCTGACAGGCAAGATGAGAGTGTCGATACCGCACCCTAGGCCGGGGTGACGCGGATTTGAACGCGCCCGACATAGGGTTGCGACCGCATGAGTGAGGATCAACGGCTTCTAGTGCTGGTCGGCGCGACCCGCAACGAAGCGCGCAACATCCCGATGGTGCTCGCCGATTTGGCCCAAGCACGCGACGAACTCCGCGAGATGAAGACCGACCTCGAGCTGATCGTGATCGACGATGCATCGACTGATGACACCGTCAAGCTGCTCTACGCAGAGGCCGAACTGCGTGGCATCCGTGTGCAGGTGTGCGACGGTCCGGGTCGCGGGCTGAGCCAAGCCGTGGCGACTGGATTGCGCCTCGCGCTGCAAACATCAGCTGAATGCATCGGCACCATCGACTTCGATGGTCAGCACGATCCCAGCGAGCTCCCTGCGCTGATCGCCGAGTTCGATGCCGTCAGCCCCCGCCCGGATTGCGTGTTCGGCTCACGTTTTCTGAACCGCAGCACATTTGTTGGAGTCAGCCCGATGCGGCGAGCGCTCAGCCACGGGGCCAGATTTGCACTCCGGGCTGCGACGCGTATTCGCCTGCCATCAGACCCGACGACGTCGTTCCGAGTGAGTTCACCGGACATGGTGCGCTCATTTCTCGACGAGGTTCCCGTCGACGAACTTGGTGGCTACGAGTTCTTCTTCTGGTATGCCGTCTATGTCGGCGCTCGCGGGTCGTTTGTCGACGTGCCGATTCGATTTCGACCACGACTTGCAGGCGCTTCGAAGGTGGACCTCTCGCAAGTGCTTGCTGCCGCCAGGACGCTACGCGAGGTTGGCGGTCGTGCGCGCGAATGGCGCCGGATGCGGCAACCCGACGGTGGCTTCAGCGACTACCCGACCGAGTACCTCGACAGCCTCGGTGACCTCGATGGATACAACTCGTGGATCGTCGACACATTTGCTCCGTTCATGCATGGCAACGTTCTGGAGGTCGGCGCCGGCACGGGCACCGTGACGACACGCTTAGCACGACTCGGAACGGTCACGTCGGTCACCGCCATCGAACCCGACCCGCAACGGTGGGAATCGCTCGTCGCCGCGGTTAGGCGAAACGATGCGAGCTGCCCAGTCACTCCGCTGCTCGGTACCATCGACGCGACCGACGACCTGTTCGACACGGTGTTGTACTGCAACTCGGCCGAACACATCCGCGATCTGATTCCGGAGTTGGTGGCCGCCCGCCAGCGGTGTGCGCCGGACGGTCAGGTGGTCGTGTTCGGCCCCGCGCACGAAGCGCTGTACTGCGAGATCGATCGACTGTCGGGCCACTGGCGCCGATTTGTCACCAGTCGTCTGTCGCGCGATCTACGCGCCGCGGGGTACGACGTTGTGCATGCGCAGTATCTCGACCCCGTCGGCGCGATTGCTTACTTCGCGGGCGGTCGACTGGGGGGCGTGTCGTCGTTGTCGCCGCGGTTGCTGTGGGTATTCGAGCGCATCGTCTTGCCGATCTCGCGAATGCTCACGCCATTGACGCGACGCTTCATGGGCAAGAACGTGCTCGCCGTGGGGAGACCTGCTGCCGAGTCCGACTAGTCACACCATCTTCGTCAAGTACTCAGCGGCGGACCCAACTCGACGTCAAGAACCGTCGCGAGGTCGGCCGACGGCTTCGAGTCCGGACGATCGCGTATGCGGCGAACGCGTCGACCGGCAATCTTGAATACATCAATAACACCGACCGCACTGTAAGCCAGCAGTACGAAGGCGGCGGGCGCCAAGAGTCGTGCACCCTGGTAAAAGTAGACGGCAACAATCGCGAGGTTCAGCCCAATCAGCAGCGCAGCGAACTGTGCGGCACTTGTTCGTCGTCGTCGCCAAATGGCCCAAAGCCCAAACAGGGAGAACAGAGGCGGGTAGAAGATCCAATACAAACCGAGGATGACTGCTGGATAGAAGACAAGGTTGCTCGCCTTACCCATCGGTCCGTGTTGGTCACAAGGGCATGTCCACTTCATCAGCTCACCATTGAGCCGGTCATCATGAATGAACTTTCGTTCGCTCTGAGGGTTGCTCAACGTGAGGTATTCCGTTGATACCAACTTGAGCTGCGGGAGGTAGTAGTCGTAGCCCGTCCGAAGCGGATGACCGAACTCCGTCCATTGGTAGGCGCCGAGAAAGATGAGAGCCGGGAGGGCCCCCAGCAAAGCAGCGCGCACTAGCGCCCGATGGCGCAATGCAATCACGAGACAGATGAGCGCGATACCAGCGCTGAAACGAGTGAGTATGGCGTATCCGGCGATCGCTCCAGCTGTGGCTCCGCACGCTGTGCGCAGCCTCGCCCCACACCACTCGGCTCCACTAATTGCGACGCTGGCGAGGATCATCAGCGAAAGGGCTGCGCCGAAGGCGTCCGACATAACAATCTGGGCTGACTTCAGCGCAAATGGAGACCAGCCAGCGATGAGCACCGCGATCGACGCGGCCAGGGGGCCAGCGAGTAGCCAAGTGACAGCGAGGAGCATGACGATCAGACCGATAGCGATCATCTGCGAACCGCGTTGCGTGTCCTGGATGTTGTTGTCTCCGAGACGCACAAACGTCGCGAGCGCCACCGAGAAACCCGGCGGATACCGGGAGGGTTGAAGGGTGCCATCGTTCGATTGGGAGTCGGCCGTCAACGTTTCGTCTATGGAGATCTCAAAACCGTTGCCATTGGCTATCTGGTATCCGCCGTCGGCATAGGCCAGGGCATCCGGAAAAGGCTGCTGCTCGAGCGGCACCAGTTTTGCCGACCACATCGGCAACACGGCCACAGCAAGTGCAATCATTGCGCAGGTTGACTTCGCAATAGACGGCCAAGAGGTGCTCAGTTGGCGCAATCGCTGCC
>ENA-ORBV01000076-ORBV01000076.1-microbial-mat-metagenome-genome-assembly--contig:-NODE-76-length-181741-cov-68.856191_pt1 | contig 181741 bp, 165 predicted proteins | sample MGYA00237777_ERZ505514 | MGnify/ENA primary metagenome ERZ505514 (study PRJEB26160, sample SAMN06269048) | microbial mat metagenome | isolation source: Oligotrophic lake microbial mat | place...
CCCTCGCGCCGCCCGCCGCAGCGCCGAAGACGGGCGTCGCCGGGATCCCCAAAGCCGCAACGCCCCGGCCGCGCCCGGTGGAGCCCGTTCCCGCGCCGGCGCCTGACGGGCCCACCATCCCCACCGGACCCGCCGACGAACGCGAAACATGAGCCCGTCTCCATCGAAATCCGCCGGCGCCGCTCCTGCCGCGCTTGTGTCCCCGCTCGCGCCCGCATCCTTCCCGGACCTGCCCGCCATAACCGGCGTCCGCGCCGCCATCGGCCGCGCCGGGCTCTACAAGCATGTCCGCCCGGACCTCGCGCTCTTCGCCTTCGCGCCGGAAACCCGCGCAGCGGGCGTGTTCACCTCCAACGCCGTGGGCTCGGCGCCGACGGACTGGTGCAAGCAGGCGCTGAAAGGGGCGGGCGGGGCCTCGGGCCTCCTCGTCAACGCCGGCTGCGCCAACAGCTTCACCGGCGCACCCGGTGACGCCGCCGCCAAGCGCACCGCCCAGGCCGCCGCGAAAGCCGTCGGCGGCAAATCCGAAACCGTCCTGCTCGCCTCCACCGGCGTCATCGGCGTGGTGCTCGACGATGCGAAGGTTGCGGCCGTCCTGCCGGACCTGGGCGCGTCGCTCGCCCCCGTGAACTGGCCCGACGCCGCGCGCGCCATCATGACCACCGACACCTTCCCGAAGGGCGCAGGCGCTGCGGCGAAGATCGACGGCGTGAAGGTCTCCATCGCCGGCATCGCCAAGGGCTCCGGCATGATCGCGCCGGACATGGCCACCATGCTCGCCTTCGTCTTCACCGATGCGGCCATCGCGCCGGCGGCGCTCAAGGCGATGCTCAAGGAAGAGACCGACGCGAGCTTCAACACGATCACCGTCGACGGCGACCGTTCGACGAACGATTGCGTGCTGCTGTTTGCGACGCATCAGGCAAAGCACGACGCCGTGAAGACCGTCGCCGATCCGCGTCTCGCGGATTTCAGGAAGGCGCTGAAGAAAGTGCTCGTCGATCTCGCGATCCAGATCGTGCGCGACGGGGAGGGCGCGACGAAACTCGTCGCCGTGAAGGTGAAGGGCGCAAAGTCCGACGCCTCGGCGAAGATCATCGCGCGCACGATCTGCGAAAGCCCGCTGGTGAAAACCGCCATCGCCGGCGAGGACGCCAACTGGGGCCGCATCGTCATGGCGATCGGGCGCGCCGATCAGCCGGTGGTGCGCGAAAAAATTTCAGTGAAGTTCGGCCCCCACTGGGCGGCGCGCTACGGCGCGGTGTCGAAGACCTATGACGAAGGCGCCATGAGCGCCTACATGAAACGCAGCGAACTCGAAATCACGGTAGATGTGGGCGCCGGGGATGGCGAGGCGACGATGCATACGTGCGATCTCACGAAGCGGTACGTGGAGATCAACGGGGATTATCGGAGTTAGGGTCGTCGCTGCGACCACTGGCTTCGCGACAAGGCGGATCAGCGACGCCGAGCCAAATTATCTCCTGAGTTTCCTTCGTCATTTTCAGAAGAATGCACTTTGACGAAAGGTCCGCGCCGCCAGCGCTCGGAGTTTCTTTGAATGCCCGTGAGTCCAGAAATCGGTGAATTTCAATGCGTCGGTCACCCACTTCAAGGATGGCCGGCTGTCGCCCATCCCTTGAATCTGGCGTGTAACGCGTGACCAAGCCCTCGACGGCGTCGTGGGCGTTCGGTGCGAGCGCGCCTTTCAGCTTGGCAAGTGAGAGACGGTCGTTGTCATAGTGCACCGCCGCAAGCAGGCACGGCATGACGACGCAGAGCCCCATGACCACTTTAACTCGCAGTTCCGATCTGCGGCTCCACATTTGAGCAATGGCCAAAGGTGCAATACTCAATGTGGCCAGAGTCCATAGGACGTCCGGACTTTCATGTCCGATGTCGAAAAGCACCTCGTACTGCAGCGCACCCTCCATGCTCATCGCGCGGTTGACGCGGAGCGCACGACACGCGCCCAGTCAATGACAATGCGTTTCGTGCGGCAAGCTCGCTCTCAAATCGTCTCCTATTGACTGGTAGAAGCGCTCCGTCATTCCGGGGCGACCGGAGGTCGAGCCCGGAATCCAGGGGTTCAGGCGGGCCGTCTCATCCAGTCCCCTGGGTTCCGAATCAACGCTTCGCGTTGTCCGGAATGACGGCGGCGTTTGCGGAATTTGCTCGGTGTCCCTTCTCCCCCGCGAGGGGGAACCGGGTTGTTCGCGCTACATTGCGGAAAATTAGGGGGATTCCCGAGGTGCGTTCCCCTCGTGATGAGGACCGCCGGCGCCTCGCCGGCAAACCGCTTCCCCTTGGCGCACAAGGAGGCCGGCGAGGGCGCCGGCGGTCCTTGCAATAAAAAACACCAAAACAATCCGACCGGGTCGCGAGCCGTCGGACACTCCTCTCACGTCGCGCCGGGATGGTCCCGTCGTCACGGAGAGGAGAGATGCCATGCACATCATGCGACCGCCCGACTTCAGCGCGCAGATCGCTGACGCGCTGGCCAACCTCCGTCTGTGGTTTCTCTCCGTCATCGAGTGGCTCGCGGAATTTGCGCCGCTGCCGCGCGACGCGCGGCTGTGGCTGCAACGACAGCTGATCCACACGCGCCGCGAACTCCGGGTGGTGCTCGCCGCCGCCGTCGTGGCGCGCATGCGTTTCGTGGAACGTCCGCATCGCCGGTCGCACAGGCGAAAAATGCCGCGCGGATTCCGCTGGGCGCATCGCTGCGCGCCGGCGGTGCGCTTCTTCACGCGCGGGATCAAACTGCGCACGCTCAAGAACATGCGCCGCGCGGTCGATGATTTCGACGCGCTCGTCACGCGCGCATTCGCACGCCTGCCGCGCGGCCTGCGCGGCGGCGTGCTGGTGATGACGTTTGCGTCGGCGCCGCAGCCTGCGCCGTTCACCATCGCACCCGCCGCCGAAGCTGCAGACACGTCATGACTATTGAAACAGGACCGCCGGCGCCTCGCCGACATTCGGTATCCAATCCACGCGAGATTCTGCGGAGTCTGGCGCCGCCGCCGCATGCCGGCGAGGGCGCCGGCGGTCCTGAATGTGGCGCCCCGCTGGACATCAACACTTCGTTCGCCATACGCACGCACGCTTTCCTAACCACCTTCACCCACGGCTTGTTCATGCAGATCGGCGATAACTCCGCGCGCAGGCTCCTCGTGGTCGCCGCAGCCGCGCTCGTGGACGGGCAGGGGCGCGTGCTGCTCGCGCAGCGGCCTGAAGGCAAGGCGTTTGCGGGTCTCTGGGAATTTCCCGGCGGCAAGCTGGAGCCCGGCGAAGGGCCTGAAGCCGCGCTCGCGCGGGAGCTGAAAGAGGAGCTGGACGTGGACGTGCAGACGCAGGACATGGCGCCGTTCGCCTTCGCGTCGCATGGCTACGCCGATTTTCATCTGATGATGCCGCTTTATGTCGTTCGCCGCTGGTCGGGCGCGCCGCGCGCCGTCGAGGGCGGGGCGGTGGCGTGGGCCGCGCTTGATGCCCTTTCGGATTTCGACATGCCGCCGGCCGACGCGCCGCTGGTGGCCGAGCTACAGAAACGGGGCCTTGTGCAATGAACGCCTTCCGTCATTTCCTCCGCGACCGCAGCGGCGCCACCGCCATCGAATACACGCTGATCGCGGCCTTCATCGGCCTCGTGCTCATCACGGCGCTCTACGTGCTCGGGCCGACGATCTCGGTCGTGTTCGATCAGGTCGGCGTCGGCCTCGCAGCCGGCGCGCCCTGAACTTTCCGGAAGATCAGCAGCGCCGCGTGTCGCTGAGGTCGCCGAGGCAGCCGTTGCCGGTCGCCGCCGCGCCCGCGCCGGTCGCCGCCGCCGAGTAGAACCCGACCGCCGCCAGCAGCACCCGCGGGAAATCCCGTCCGAATACCGCGATCAGCGAACGCTCCCGCTCCTGCGGCGTGAACCGCTGCGGATTCCACACGTCGCCGCGCTGGCTGAATCCGGCGCCGAAGTAGCGCGTGGCCTGCTCGATCTGAACAGCCGTCATGCCGGAGAGATTGATGATGGCGGCTTGCCGCTCGTCGCTGCGCGTGACGACCAGATACGGTCCCTGACCCGTGATGCGGAGCTTGTCGCGGATCGTGCGCGCCCGGTCGTAGTCATACCGCAGCAGTCGTTGCGAGCACGCCGAACCGGAAACCTGCACGCGTTCGTTCACCGGCCAGTAGATCGGACGCAGCGCCGACACCGAACCATCCGCCTCACGGCGTAGGCCGACGAGCACGTCGGACAGCGGCGCGTCGTCGAAGTGGTTCAGCAGCGACGTGCAGAGCTGGAGGTTGCGCGCGCGCGTCGCGGCAGTGTCCTGCAGCAGCACGACGGCGTGGCCGCCGTTCTGGTTATAGCGCGACGTGGGGCGCCCGATCTGCACGAGCACCGGCTTCACGTTGATCTGCGGCGCCGTCTTCGCGACGCCGGGGCGCGGCGCGGCCAGGCCACGGCTGACCGGGCGCGGATCGGTGCTCGCCGCCGGCGTCTCCACCGGCGCAGGGGCGGGCGGAGGCATCGGCGGTTCCGGCGAAGCGGGGGCTGGCGGCGGCGTGGGACGGCGCGGCGGCAAGGTGACGCCGCGCGTACCGCTTTCGCCCGTCGGTCCGGCCGCAGCGGCGAGGCGGATGTCGGAAGCGGCGTACTCGCCGCCGCCGAGCGGACACACCTTGCCGACCACGGCGGGGCGCACTTCTGGATTGAACTGGCGCAGGAAGAAGGTGCGGCAGCGGCTCACGTCGGGCGCCGCGAAGCGTACGATGCCGCCGCGACCCTGCGCGCTCCAGGATTGGTCGACGTCGTCTGGCGAGCCATCAGCTTTGGTGCTGGCGACCGTGCCGTAGAGCGCGCGGTCCAGCGCGGAAAGGGCAGGCGCCGCCGGCGTCTGTGCGTGCGACGACGCGACCAGTCCCGCGCTCAGCGCGCCTGCGATCGCAATCAGAATCCCGCGCATCATCCCCACATCCTCCGGTCCCGCCTGCGGGCGTCATTACCTCGAAAATCGCCGTTTGTGCGGCGGTTTCAAGTACAGGGCGCATCTTTCAGATCGCCGAGCCGGCAGCCTGCCCGCGCCGTCGGCGCGGAAATGAAGCCGAGTGCGGCCACCAGCGTCTCGCGGAATCGACCGCCGAAGAAGGCGGTGAGCGCCTCACGCTTCTTGCTCGGGTCGGCGCGCGTCGGATCCCAGATGTCGTTCTGGAACGCGAAGCCGTCGCGGAAATACTGCACGAGATCGGCGACCTCGCGATCGGTGCGCCCGGAGAGATCGATGATCGCGGCGACCTTTTCGTCGGCGCGCGCCACCATGAAATAGGGACCAGCGCCGGTGAGGCCGTATTTGTCCTTGATGGTCTTGGCGCGGGTGAAATCGTAGCGCGCAAGGCGATCCGAGCACGATGGCTCAGCGACAGTCGTGGGCGCACGGTTCATCCAGTACATCGGACGCAACGCTTCGACGACGCCGTTCTCGCCCTTGCGCAGCCCCACCCGCACTTCCTGCGTGGTGGCCGTGTCCATGAGGTTCCAGACGTTCAGGCACGTCACCGTGTTGCGGTAGGTGTTGGCGGCGCCTTCGCTGAACAGCACCACCGATGAGCCGCCGTTGGCAGGGTTGCGCGCCTGGTCGCGATTTATCTCGACGATCACCGGTGTCGCGACGACGCGCGCGCTGCGGGTCTGGAAGCTCGGTGCGGACTCCGCCGCTGGCGGTGGCTGTGCGGTCGGCGCTTCCGGCGTCGCCTGATCCGTAGGGGCCGGCGTTTCAGGCTGAGGCGCGGGTGTTGTCGGCGCGGGTTCTTCCGTCGCCGGCGGCGGGGGCGCTTCGGCAGTGTCATCCGACGGCGGCGGGGCGGAGCAGGCGAAGAGAGCGATAGCGGAGACAATGGCTACGAAGTGCGCGCGCATGGCGGTCATCCTTGCCGAAAAACGAGATCGGTGGCGAACCTAGAGGCCGCGTGTGACGCCTGCAATGCGAAACCTTGTGACCTCGATCAGCGGGCGGGCGCGCCGGTTTCGGCCATGCGCCCGATATCGAGGAAACGCTGGCGGCGCTGGCGGCGCAGGGCGTCGCCATCCATGCCGTCAAAGGCGTCGATGGCCTTCGCCACCGCCGCACCGACCGCAGCGATCGCCTGTTCCGGCGCCCGGTGCGCGCCGCCGACGGGTTCCTTGATGATGCCGTCGATGACCTTGAAGCCGAGGCAGCTTTCGGCGGTGATCTTCATCGCCAGAGCCACGTCCTTGGCGCGTCCCGCGTCGCGGAAGAGGATCGAGGCGCCGGACTCCGGGCTGATCACTGAATAGACCGCGTGCTCAAGCATCAGAACGGTGTTGGCGGCCGCAATCGCGATCGCGCCGCCCGAGCCGCCTTCGCCGACGATCACCGATACCATCGGCACGCCGAGGCTGAGGCAGCGTTCCGTCGAGCGCGCGATGGCTTCGGCGCCGCCGCGCTCTTCCGCGCCGAGGCCGGGATAGGCGCCGGCAGTGTCGACAAGCGACACGACCGGGAGGTTGAATCGATCGGCCATATCCATCAGGCGGATGGCTTTCCGGTAGCCCTCGGGGCGCGCCATGCCGAAATTGTGCTTGAGGCGCTCCGTGGTGGTGCGCCCCTTTTCGTGACCCATGATCACGCAAGGCCGACCGAGAAAGCGGCCGAGACCGCCGACGATGGCGGCGTCCTCGGCAAACTTTCGATCGCCTGAGAGCTCAACGAAATCGGTAACGAGCGCGGCGACATAGTCCTTGAAGTGGGGACGCTCCTGGTGACGCGCGACCTGCGTCTTCTGCCAGGGATCGAGCTTGGAATAGATCTCGACGAGCAGGCGTTCGGCGTTCTGCTTCAGCTTGGTCAGCTGCGTGCTCATGGCCGCAGCGCCCGAGGACTCCGCGTTCGCGCTGAGTTGGTCGATCTGCTCCTCGATCAGTTTGATCGGCTTTTCGAAGTCCAGATACTGGGTCAAGGCGGGGGCTCGTGGAGGCGGAAAGCGAGGGGCCGGACAATACCCGCAAGGATCGCAGGGGCAAGCCGGGACAACCGCCGGACCCGCTCCATGACTTCGCGTTTCAGGCGATAACGCCTCAAGCTATGATGTCAGGCATCAGCTGGTCCTCGATCCAGACCATCTGATCCTTGAGCGCGAGCTTTTCCTTCTTGAGACGCGCGATCTGCAGGGCGTCGACGATGACGCCTTCCTGCAGGCTGCGAATGGACTCGTCGAGGTCGCGGTGCTTGTCGCGCAGCTCCTCGAGCCGCCGCTTGAGGCCGCGGGTTTCCTCGTTGTCGTCAAAGCCGCTATCGGCCCCCATCAGGCGCTGCGCTCCAATGGCCGCCACTTTATCGACGCAGAGCTAAGACACGCGTCACGGAAGCTGTAAAGCGCAGCGATGGTGCATGAAAATTCATCATTCCGCTTGCGTGAGGCGCCATTGCAACAAGTTGTGAACGGACAAGCGCGTCCATCGGTGATTGCATGACGAGGCCAGTACAAGGAGGCGCAATATGGCCATCGAATCGCGGCTGCGCGAGCTCGACTCCAAGCATCGGGACCTCGAGGCGCGCATTGAAGACGCGAAGAAGCATCCCTCAGTCGACTGGACCCAGATTTCCGAGCTGAAGCGCGTGAAGCTCAAGCTCAAGGAACAACTGGAAAGCCTGCGAAGGCGAGACACGCGCCACTAGGCGGCGCCAAACCAACCTCATTCAGATCGAGCAAAGTCCGCCGGATTGCGTTCGCGCGTGATCGGGTCAGGAATGGCGATGTAGCCATTTACTGCAGGCGCGAACGTGGCGCCGCGCAATGTCACCCGTTTCAGAGGATCGATAGCGCCGAAGCCCAAGGGCTCCGGCGCTTGTCGTATCAGACGTCCTGCTGGTCGCGACGCTCGTAGGTTTCCGGATCGACGGTCTCTGTCGCCGGCTTCAGGCTCGGGCCGTCGTCGGTCTTGCGGCGCTTGGCGTCGTCCTTGGACTTCACGTCTGCGGCCTTGCGGACGACTTCGTCGAGTTCGATCTGCGAGCACAGGCCGAGCGACACCGGGTCCACCGGCTTGATGTTGGTGGTATTCCAGTGCGAGCGGGTGCGAACCTGCTCGATGGTCGACTTGGTCGTGCCGATCAGCTTCACGATCTGGGCGTCAGACACTTCCGGGTGGTTGCGCAGGAACCAGGCGATGGCGTCCGGGCGGTCGCCGCGGCGGATCGTCGGGATGTAGCGGGCGCCTTTGCGCTTGCGTTCCGGAAGGTCGATCTTCTTCTGTTCCGCTGCCTTCAGGCGATAGGCGGTGTCGGCTTCGCCGCGAGCGATTTCCTCGCGCGACAGGAATCCGGCCGCGATCGGGTCCACGCCGCGGATGCCCTTGGCGACTTCTTCGTTGGCTATGCCCGAAACTTCCAGCGGATGCAGTTCGCAGAAGGCCGCGATCTGCTCGAACGAGAGCGCGGTTTCTTCGATGAGCCAGACGGCGGTGGCCTTGGGCATAAGGACTGTGGTGGACATGCGCGCGCACCCTCTGAAACAAAGAGAGCGCCCGGATCGCCGAGCGCTCAGAACGATTTGGCGAGGGCGGAAGTCGCTACCAGCGCCAGCCGCCATGCCTTTGATATAGCCCCCTTCCGCCCCCCGCGCCAGTGGCTACCCAAGGGAAGCGAGCCCCTTTCGCAGGGTCTCGAGCAGGCTCCCGCCGGGGTAGAGCAGGCCTGAAATGCCCGCCCGGCGGGCGGCCTCGACGTCCCTTTCATGATCTCCAATCATCAGTGTCCGGGCCGGGTCCAGATTGAAATCTCCCATGGCGCGCAAGAGCATTCCCGGATTCGGCTTGCGGTCCGGAGGGTCCGGCATGCGGTAGGCGGCTTCGGTGGCGTCCTCCAGGTAGGGGCAATGGTAGAAGGCGTCGATCCGGGCGCCGGCCCGGGCCAGATCGGCCTGCATGGCCTCATGGAACCGGTGCACGGCCGCCTCGTCGAAGTACCCCCGGCCTACCCCCGACTGGTTGGTCGCCACGACCGCGGCGAGGCCCAGATCGTTGACAAGACGGACCGCCTCGATGGCTCCATCCATCCACCTCAGATCTTCCGGCAAATGGGTGTAGCCGGCGTCGTGATTGAGGGTGCCGTCGCGATCGAAGATCACGCCGCCGCGTTTTCGAAGGGCGTCGCTCATCTAAAGACTCACGATGTCGTGCGCGCGATCGCCACGCGGTCGAGAGCATCGATCTTTTCCGGGAGATGCATGGTCGTCGCCACCAGAACGAAGAGGGTGACGCATTGCAGCACGAAAATGAGGGCGATGGCGACTGTCGCGCGGCGGACGCCGGTCTTCGCGTCGTCGATGGAGGGGATGTTCAAGTCGAGGGCTTCCGATGTGGAGGAGCATCGCCCGGAGCGGCAACCGCCGTGTGACCGTTGTCGCAGAGGTGACGCGAAAGCTCGCTACGTAGTCCGCGGTAAGGCTCTGATTCTTCACCCTTCCATGGGAACCGCGCCGATGAGCGTCCGTTCGAACGACATGCGTATTGCGATCCTGCATGCTCCCGGAGACGAGGCGCTCGCCGAGCGTGTGCGCCAAGAAATCGGTCTGCGCGACGTGCTGATCGCGTCGATGGGAACAAGAAGGGTCGCGTTCGGGCCGCAGCTGGTCCTGCTGGCGTTGTGGCCCCAACAGGCGCGGGGCTTGGAGGAGGTCCTTCGGCAGATCACCTGTGATCATGCATCGGTTGTGCTCTGGCGCGTCGACGGTGCTGCCGCGCCAGACCTCGAGGCCCACGTCATCGTGTTGGGCGCCGACAGCACGCCGGCATCGATCCTGCCGGCGCTGCGGCTTGCTGAAATCGAAGGTGCGCGTCCGCGCCAGGAAGCGGCGCCGCGACGGCGCTCGCACAACCGTCTTGCTGCGACCGCGCTTGGCGTTGCGATTGCCGCGGCGGTGGGTGCGGCGGGCGCGGCGGCGGTCATGCTGGACGGAGAGGCGCCCCTGAGGATGGTTTCAGCTCAACCCGCGCCTGCGCCCAGCGCCGATCTGCGGTCGACCACGTCGCCTTAGAGTCAGCCGACCGGCTTCATCATGACCCGCGTGATTTCCACGCCATAGTTGTAGTCGGACTTGTCGCTGATCACCCAGATGCCGAGCCCCTTGGGCGGCCCGCCCGCAAGCGCCGGCAGATCGAAGGCCATGACGCCGTTCTCCGCCGGGATCGGCCCGCCGGACCAGAAGGCCGGCCCTCCATTCTGCAGGCTCGTGGCGAGCCCTTGTGCCGTTGTCACGCTGATGCGGCGGAAGGTGATTTCCACGCGCACGGGTTTTCCCGCGAATGCCGCCGCGTCCGCCGGATCGATCTGCAGCAGCGCGCCGACAGCGTCCGGCGTCGGCTGTCCGCGACCGGGCTCCACGCCCACCCGCACGGCGCGGGGGCTGACGCCGAGTTCGCGCACCACATGGCGCAGATGGCCGTTCGCCAGGTCGATGCCGCCGGCCAGCGCCGCGGGGCCATAGATGTAGGCCCCGGCCTCGCGGGCGCCTTTCTGGGGCGCGCCATCACGATTGAAGGCATCCGCACCCAGACTGACCGTGACGAGGGCCGCGGCAAAGACAAGCAGCAGGGGGTAGAACCACCAGTCGGTCGCCCCGGCGATCTTGAGCGCCTTGGTGCGCCGCTCGCCGAGGCCTGGCACGTCATGGACGTTCTTGTGGCTGGGGAGGTCGGTCATCGACGCCGCTCTAGCGGTTTTGGCGACTGCACGCCATTCCGCCGCGACGGTTTTCACTGTCACCATCCGTTGGTAGGAGAGTTCGACCTGACAAACGGCTCGCCACACGAGGCGCCAGCCGCTATGGGACGGGCAGGGGAAGTAGCGAGGATTCGCATGCAGGCGCGGGGACCGGCCGAGATGCAACCGAGTGAGGTTGCACGGCTCCTGGGGCGGGAACCGCGTTCCCCGGACATGCGTCCGGCGCGTGATTTTGTCCGTGGCCGCACCGTGCTCGTGACGGGCGCAGGCGGCAGCATCGGCTCCGAATTGTGCCGGGAGCTGGCGACCATGGGCTGCCGCAAGCTCGTCGCACTCGACCATTCCGACCACGCGCTGATCGATCTTCACGAGGCGCTCGGCGAAACGCGCACCCAGATCGTCGACATTCTCTGCGACGTGCGCGATGGCCAGCGTCTCGCCGCCGCGTTCGAACGCACGCGCCCCGACGTCGTCATCCACGCCGCCGCGCTGAAGCACGTCCACATGGGCGAGCGCCATCCCGCCGAAAGCGTGCTCACCAATCTCGTCGGCGTGCGCAATGCGGTGGAAGCCGCCGCGAAAGCCGGCGTGGAACACTTCCTGCTCATCTCCTCCGACAAGGCCGCCGCGCCCGGCAGCGTGATGGGCGCGTCGAAACGTCTGGCCGAACTCTATCTCCGCAATGTCAGCGCGACATCGAACATGCGCGCGCTTTCGGTGCGCTTCGGCAATGTGCTCGGCTCCAAGGGCTCGGTCGCGCCGCTGTTTGCGCGCCAGATCGCGGCGGGCGGCCCGATCACGATCACCCACCCCGACATGCGCCGCTACTTCATGACGGTGGAAGAGGCGGTGCAGCTCATCCTGCTCGTCCTCGCGAAGGGCGAAGTGGAGAGCGCGACCTACCTGCTCGACATGGGTGAGCCCGTCCGCATCATGGATATCGCGCGCCGCATGATCGAAAGCGCGCGCACGATGACGCCCGTGAAGGTCACGGGCCTGCGCGAAGGCGAAAAGCTCGACGAAGAACTCTACGACGATTTCGAAGAGATCGAACCCGCCGCCATCGACGGCGTCTCGCGCATCCGCCCGGCGTCCGACGACTACGCGATCACCGCGCAGGACATCACCGAGCTCGAACGCGTCGTGCGCGCGACGAGCGACGACATCGTCCGTCACCGCGTCTTCGCGCTGCTCGACAGCCGGCTGGGGCAGGGCGTTTCGGACGTCGGTTGAAACGTCAGTCCGGCGTCGCGAGAAAAAACCCTCCAGACATGACGGTTCCTGCCGGAACATGACGATTCATGACGTTTCAAACGTCATGTTCGACGGTGCGTGCATCTACGGGAGAGGGGCGTGCGTGTCCGCGTTCCGGGATTTCTGCGCGGCGATGGGGGACTGGAAGAAGATTACCACACAACGCCGCGTGTGGGAAATTATTCTCGCGCACACGCGCTCCCGGATTCGCCGCAGGCGAAGTCCGGAATCCATTTTCCAGAGGTTGGCGCGAATGGGCCCCGGACCTACGCCGTGCGACATCCGGGCTTCGAAGTTTCTGTACGAAAAAGGATTCGGTTTTCCCTTCGCCCCCAAGAGGGAGAGAAGGGAGCAGCGAAGCTGACGGATGAGGGGGCGAGCCGCAGGATTGAGCGCGGCACCGACACATAACCTCATCCCGCCCGACGCCCCCTCCATCTGTCGGCGCGTTTGCCATCCGGTTTGGATCGAATCGGCCGTTCTGCCGCAATCGCGCTATGCGATTGCGGACGCCGACTCCCAAAGGCCAGGAGTTGGTCCGTTAAACAGCGCTGCTCATTGTCCGCGCGCTGCGCGCCGGCCATCTCTTAAACGTGAACGCAGTGAGGATGATGAGGCAAGGAATTGAGGCGGCCGTCCAAAGTAAGCAGACCCGCAAATCATTGATGTCGCCAACTGATTGCGCCGCTGAATACCCGTAAGGAACCACCAACGGCCAGACGCTTGCCGCGAGGCCCGCGTACCCGGCCAAGAGGGCCGCCAGTCCGCCAAGGAATGGCCAAGGCGAACCAACCTTTCTCGCGAACAGGAAGGAAATTAGAAGGCCCACCAAAGCGGCGGCAGGAAGGGGGGAAAGAGGCAAGAAGTACTCCCAGTCGACGCCATCGAGGGAGACGCCCCAGCGTGCAGTCACGATGGGATGGAGCAACAGTGTGGCGACGCTGATCGCGGCCATTGCGCAAGCTGAGGCAATCGAAAGCGCGCGAAGAAGAGTGCGGCTGCGCTCGGCCACTCTGGTGGCGCCTTTCCAGCTGAGCCATGCTGCTCCGAGCATGCCGTATCCAATTGCGAGGGCGACGGCCACAAGAAGCGAGAAGAATGAAACCCAGCTGAACACTCCCCCGACCAGCTCGCCGCCAGCCACTGAAAAGCCTCGCAAGTATCCACCTAATGAAAGGCCTTGCGCCAGCGTGGCGACCAGAAATGCGATTGCGAAAATCTGTGACCAGCGGCGTTCAGTGGCGTCGTCCGCTGATTTCCGAAGTGTCGCCGCCATCTTTCGTGTGGCGAGCGCCACCAATACCACCACAATGGGAACGGCTAATCCTTCCGCCAATATCCTGAAGGGAAATGGGAAGGCAAAGTACATCACCACCGCTGCCGCGATGAGCCACCATTCGCTATTATAACGAGTTGCAGCCGTAGCCTGCAGGATCGCGTCGCGATCAACGCGATCCGTCCGGTACATGCAAAGTGTACCCGCGCCCAGGGCAAAGCTGTCGAGCAAGACATACCCGCCCACCAGCAGCATGACGGCGACGGCGGCGAGGGATGGCAAATCGGATTCGCTCATGATTTCGATATTAGGGAGCACAATCTCTTGGTTCTTTGATCATTCGCAAAGCCAGCAATCACTTGCAATCTGCGCAGCTCACTGTCTCGCCGCGCCCACGAATGTTCACTTTCGGCGAGTAACAGACGCGCCTCTTAACCAAAAAACTCATCCTCTTCCCGCGCGTGCCACGCCCACGCGCCCGCGACGATCTCGTCGAGTTTGCGCTTCGGCGTCCAGCCGAGATCGCGGGCGGCTTTCGCGGAGTTGGCGACGAGCGCTGAAGGATCGCCCGCGCGGCGGTCGGCCTTGATGAGCGGGATCTTGCGGTTCGACGCGCGCTCTGCGGCGACGACAATTTTCTTCACGACCGCGCCGTCGCCGCCGCCGGACATCTTGAGGCGGCATTGCGTCACGCATGCCGCTTGATCTGGATCAACGCCAAACACCCTCCACGAGCTTGGTCTCCGGCGCGTGTTATACAGTATCCGTAAAGTGGAACTCTGAAAATGAGCAACGCAACTGCCGCCAACTGGGCGCTGGGCAAGCGCGCGTTTCACTGGGGCCTCGCACTCGCCGTGGTCATCGCGCTGGTGGCGCCGAAGCCCGAGCACGGCGCAGGATTGGTGCACATCATGGCGGGCACGGCGGCGTTGGCGTTGGTGTTGCTGCGACTTGGATGGCGACTGCTCGGAGACGTGCGCCCCTATGTGAAAGACGCCTGGCGCCTGAAGATGCCGGACGCCTCCAAGGGGCTCCGCGGATTTGCGCCGCTTCTGATGCAGGTCGCGCGCATTGGAGGCTTTATATTTCTGGCCCTTGTTCCAGTCGCTGTGGGGCTCGCCCTCGGCGGTATCGGGCAGGGCGAGGACTCGCCGCTTCTGGAGGCGCATGAGGCGGCAGGCACAGCCATCATGGTGTTGGCGATCGCCCACGCTGTCGCCATGGTGCTCTTCACGATCATCATCAAGTACAACATCTTCGGGATCACACTCTTCGGCGGCGCGAAGTCATTCTCCGAAGGCGGCCCCAACGGGGTATGGGGCATGGTCTTGGGCGCAGCGCTGGGACTGGGCGCGCTCGTGTATGTTTGGGGGCCGTTCGATGTCGCCTCGAAAGCTGCGGCGCTCACCGAACAGGAAGCCGGCGGCGGCGAAAGCGGCGAACACGACGACTAGCGTCGGCGCAGCCGTCTCTACCCGAACACCTTCGCCTCTTCCCGCGCGTGCCAGGCCCATGCGCCCGCAACGATCTCGTCGAGTTTGCGTTTCGGCGTCCAGCCGAGATCGCGGGCGGCTTTGGCGGAATTCGCGACGAGCGCGGAGGGGTCGCCCGCGCGACGCTCGGCCTTGATCAAGGGAATTTTGCGGTTGGACGCGCGCTCCACGGCGGACACGATTTCCTTCACCGTGGCGCCCTCTCCAGTGCCGAGATTGTAGGCGTCGCCGCTTGCGCCGTCGATCAACTGGCGCGTGGCGCGCAGATGGGCGTCGGCGAGATCGAGGACGTGGATGTAGTCGCGCACGCAGCTGCCGTCGCGCGTGTCGTAGTCCTCGCCGAACATGGTGAAGCTGTCGCGCTTGCCCAGCAGCGAGAACATGGCGAGCGGGATGACGTGCGTTTCCGGATCATGGTGCTCGCCGAGGCCGTGCTCGGGCGCTGCGCCCGCAGCGTTGAAATAGCGGAGCCACGTGGAGCGCTGGCCGTAGGCGCTGCGGAAGTCGGCGAACATCCGTTCGGCGCAGAACTTCGTCCAGCCATAGGGATTGATCGGCCACTGCGGATGCGTCTCGTCGAGCGCGGGCGTCTGCGGCAGGCCGTAGGTGGCGCAGGTGGAGGAAAAGACGATCGGCGGCATGCCGTTCGCGCGCGCCGCGTTCAGCAGCGAGAGCACGCCGCCGACATTCACGTCGTAGAAGAGGGCCGGGTCGCGCACGCTGACGCCCGCTTCGATCAGCGCGGCGAAGTGGATGATGGCGGCGGGCTTGTGCTGCGCGATGACGCCGGAAAGACGCTGCGTGTCGCGGATGTCGCCTTCTTCAAACGGGCCGAATTTCGCGAACTGGCGGTGGCCGTGCAGCAGGCTGTCATAGACGACGACCTTGCAGCCCGCCTGCGAGAGCGCGAGGCAGGTGTGCGAACCGATGTAGCCGGCGCCGCCGAGGACGAGGATCGTCTCGCCCGCCATTACGCCGCCACCTTCACGCCGAGACGCGCGCAGCATTCCGCAGCGATCGCAAGAGAAGAGGTGAGGCCGGGGCTTTCGATGCCGAAGAGATGGATGAGACCGTCTAGGCCGTGGAGCTCCGGCCCGTCGATGCGGAAGTCCGCCGCCGGTTGACCGGGGCCGGAGAGCTTCGGACGCACGCCGGAATAGTCGGGCGTCAGCGCGCCGTCGGGCAGCGCGGGCCAGTAGGTGCGGATCGCCGCGTAGAAGCTGTCGGCGCGGCGGATGTCGACGGTGTAGTCGATTTTATCTGGGTCGTTGAAGTCGAGCCATTCGACGTCGGGCCCGAAGCGCATGCGGCCATTGAGATCGAGTGTGAGGTGCACGCCGAGGCCGCCGTCCACCGGCGCGGGGTAGATGAGGCGCTTGAAGGCGGGTTTGCCGCCGCAGCCGTAGTAATTGCCCTTGGCGATGACGAAGGGCGGCGTGTGCTGCGCATCGTAGCCGTCGAAATTCGCGGCCACGCGGTGCGCGTAGAGGCCGGCGCTGTTGATGAGGTAGCGCGTGCGGATGCGCGTGGGCTCCGCGCCGCCGGTCCAAACTTCGAAGCCGCCGCCGGGGAGTGCGGCGATTTTTTCGACGGGGGTTTCGAAGACGACCGTGCCGCCGTTGTCCTCAAGCTCGCCTTGGTAGGCGATCATGACGCCGTGGCTGTCCATGATGCCGGTCTCTGACGACATGAGCGCGGCGGTGCAGTTGAGGTTCGGCTCGAGCGCGATGGCATCCTTGCCGTCCATCAGCCAGCAGCCCTCGACCTCGTTGGCCTTGGCCGTCGCCTGCAGTGCTTCGATCTTCTTCGTCTCGGCGGCGCTCGTCGCGACGATGAGCTTCTCGGCCTTCCAGTGCCGCACGCCGCGCGCGGCCATGTAGGGGTAAAGCAGGCGCCGGCCCGCCACGCACATGCGGTGCCTGAGGCTGCCGGTGGGATAGTAAATGCCGGCGTGGACCACTTCGCTGTTGCGCGAGGATGTGCCGGAACCGATCAGGCCCGTAGCTTCGAGGACGAGCGTGTAGAGGCCGTGGCGCGACAGGGTCGCCGCGCAGGCGAGACCCACGGCCCCCGCGCCGATCACGATCGCGTCCGCGTCGAAGGAAGTCCTGCCCGAACCGTCAGCCATGCCGCTTCTCAATGCCCAATGGCGGCGGACATGCAAGTCTCCAGCCTTTTCTGGGGCCCGGTGGGGTTTGGTTAAAGGGCGAGCGAGGCTAAGACGCGGGCATGACAACAGACACCGCCGCCCGCGCCTCCGCCAAGCGCGTGATCGAGGCCGAGGCCGAAGCCCTCCACGCCCTGGCCCGCGCCATCGACGGCCCGCTCGGCGCGCCGTTCGCGAAGGCCGTGGCGCTGCTCGACGCCGCGAAGGGCCGCGCGATCATCACCGGCATGGGCAAGAGCGGCCATATCGCCCGCAAGATCGCCGCGACCATGGCGTCCACCGGCCGCCCGGCGACGTTCGTCCACCCGGCCGAGGCAAGCCACGGCGATCTCGGCATGATCACCGAGGACGATTGCGTGCTGGCGCTGTCGCGCTCCGGCGAGACGAGCGAGCTGAACGATCTCCTCTTTCACTGCCACCGTCTGAAGATCCCGCTCGTGGCGATCACGTTCAAGCCGGAGTCGACGCTGGCGAAGGCCGCCGACGTCGCGCTGATCCTGCCCGAATGCGGCGAAGCGAGCGTCGATGCGCCGGCGCCGACGACGTCGACGACCATGAGCATCGCCATGGGCGACGCGCTCGCCATCGCCATGCTCGAGGCCAAGGGATTCACCGCCGACCACTTCGGCGCGATCCATCCGGGCGGCAAGCTCGGCGCGCTGCTGAAACGCGTGCGCGACGTGATGCGCACGGCGCCCGGCCTGCCGCTCGTCGAGCCATCCACGCCGACGCCCGACGTGCTGAAGGCGATGAGCGAAGGCGGCATCGGCTGCGTCGGCGTGGTGAAGGGCGGGGTGCTGATCGGCGTGGTCACGGACGGCGACTTGCGGCGGCGTCTCGATGCGGCGGCTTTCTCCAAAACGGCCGAAGCGCTGATGACGCCGTCACCGAAGACGATCGCGCCCGACGCGCCGCTTGCGGATGCGATCGTGCTGATGACGGACATGCGCATCACGGCGCTCTTCGCGGTGGAAAACGAGAAGCCGGTTGGCGTCGTGCATATGCACGATCTGCTGAGTGCAGGCGTGCGTTAGCGCAACGCTTCGACCAGCGCCCAAACCCCCAGCGCCAGAAACACCAGCGCGGCGCCGATGCGCACATATTTCAGCGGCACGATCTGCGTCACGCGCTCACCGAGAAAGACGGCCGGGATGTTGGCGAGCATCATGCCGAGCGTCGTGCCTGCGGTGACGAAGGCGATGTCGTGAAAGCGCGCGGCGAGCGCGGTTGTGGCGATCTGCGTCTTGTCCCCGATCTCCACGAGGAAGAACGCCACGAGCGTTGCGAAGAAGACGCCGACCGAACTCGCGGCGGCGGGGACTTCTTCTTCCTTGTCGGGGATCAGCGCCCAGCCTGCCATCACGATGAAGCCGATCGCGACCGCGATGCGGAACGCCTGCCCGTCGAGAAGACCCGCCACGAGATAGCCCGCCGTCGCGGCGAGGCCATGATTGGCGAGCGTTGCGACCAAAATGCCGGTTATGATCGGCCAGGGCTTGCGGTAGCGCGCGGCGAGCACGATCGCGAGCAATTGCGTCTTGTCGCCGATTTCGGCGATGGCGACGAGGAGGGCGGAGACGGTGAAGGCTTCCATGGGACAGTTTCCAGGCCGGCGGACACGACGGAACCGGACGCCGCCGGCAAAGCCGGCGTCCCGTTCCGTGGTCTCGCCAATTCGGGACAGGTCCCGATGCGCGCGCCATGATCCCGCCCCAAAAACGAGAGGGAACCAAGTATGTTGACGCGCGCCCCTCATGAGCTGCGAGGGCGGCTACTCCCCAAGGAGCGCGCGTCTGGTATGCGCTCTCACCGGCGTCGTCAATTCGGCGTTGCCGCTGCCTGACTGGCGCGCCATGCAGCTATGGAAGCAAGCATGTCTTCGGTCTTCTTCAGGGAAGCCGCGTAGCGCGCATCGTCCGGTTTTCGCGCGACGAGCGGTCGCAGCAGCGCAGCCGCCTGTTCGAGGCTTGTCACCGTTGCGTTCGCATCGACTGCGGCCTGCAGCACCGCGAGCTGTTGCCATGAATCCACCGCGCTGAAGGCGAGGGCGTCGTCACGGGGAGTCGCGCGCGAGAGGGCGGTACGCAACTGCGCCGACTCCTTGAGCGCCGCCGTCGCGCCCGGCGCATCGTCGGCGAATTTCTTCGTCAGGCCCAGCGCGAAAAGTGTGTCCGCCAGCGCCTTCTTCGCCGCAGCGTCCTGTGGCGCGGTCGCCAATGTCTGGCGGCGCAGCGTCGCGGCTTCGCCGTAGGCGCGCGCGGCGGCGGGCGCATCGCGCAGCTTCGCATGCGCGTCGCCTTCACCCTCGAGGGACCATGCGAGATCCTTGATCGAGCCGACGTCGGCGCTCTTCAGGCCCCGCCGCAACGCCGTCGTCTCACGCCATGCGGCGAGGGCGCGGGCATGGGCGTTCTGTTTCGCATATCGCTCGGCGCGCGTGGCGAGCATGAGGGCGAGCGTGCGCCGTTGATCGACGTTTGCCGGGTCCTCGGCGACGAGCGCGCGTCCGGCCGTGATGGCGTCGCTCATCAGCGGTTCGCCGCTTTCGCCGAGTTTCACGAGCACGTTCGCGGTGAGCATCAGCCGCAGCGCCAGATCCTTGCGGAAGCGCGCATTGCGCGGATCGGAAGCCGCGAGCGTGCGTGCAATGGCGACGCTTTCCTCCAGCGGCGCGCGCGCGGCGCGAGGATCGCCATTGTCGAACAGCGTCTGGCCCAGCTTCATCAGCGAGTTGCCGAGCGTCGAGCGCGCCGCGAGACTTTCGGGCCGCGCCTTCACCCAGGCGCGGCCACGCGTGATGGTCTCCCGCAGGGTGGTGATTGCGCCTGCGCGATCGCCGGACGCATTCTGCGCGCCGCCGTACCAGTCGAGCGCGGCGAGCAGATTGGTGGCGCGCAGTTCATCCTCTGGTGCGGCGTCCGAGAGGTGCTGCAGCGGCGGGATCGATTCCTTGAACAGTGCTGCGGCCTCCGCCGCGCGGCCCTGCTTCATGCGGATTTCACCCAGCCGTTGCAGCGATCCGCCGAGCAGTACCCGAGGCCATACGCCATCGGGAATATCGGCCATCATGATACGCGCCGACTTGATGGCGAATTCGTAGGACTCGGCGGCGGCTTCGGTGTCGCCGGTGTTGAACTGCGCGTCGCCAACGGCGGCGGTGGCGCGGACGTAGTCGACGGTCCGCGTCGCCTCCTTCGGGAAACGGTCGAACATCGCCAGCGCGCGCTCGGCGCTTGCCTTCTGGCGCGCGGTGTCGCCGACGCGGCCATAGAAATCGGCGAATTGCACGACCATGCCCGCGCGTTGGTAATCGAGGTCTTCGCTTTTGACGCCTTCAGCGAAGAGGCGTTCGAATCGCGTATCGGCAAAGCGCAGCAATTCCTCGATCGCGGAGCTTGGCATGCCGAACTTTCGCGACAGTTCCTCGGTCTGCGCGACGAGCCCCGCGCCGATGTCGATCGCTTCGCGCGCCATGGCTTCGGCGTGATTGCGCTGTTGCACGGCGTAGACCGCGCTTGCCGTCGCGAAGACGGCGAGCACGGCGAACACGCCCGCGAGAATTGTGCGGTTGCGCACGCGCGCGCGTTCGGCGGCGGCGGCGCGGTCGCGCAGTTCGCCGAGGTCCACGCGCAGGAGGCCCGCCACCAGTTTGAGAAAGCCAAGTTCCTCGCCGTCGGCGGACTTGCGGAAATCCGCCGCAAGCGGTTCGCGTCCGCGCAGGGAAGGCGGGAACACCGCGTGCGGCTCGCCGTCGAGGATGACCGCGAGCACGTCGTCGGCGCCGCGCGCGGCGATGAACGCAGCGACTTCCTTGTCGACCCATTCCGAGCCGGCGGCCGCTGGACTGCAGCAGACGATGAGGCGATCCGACTGGGCGATTTTCTGGTTGAGTTCGTCGCCGAGGCCCGACGCGGCGGCCAGTTCGTCCTTGTCCCGAAACATTCGCCCGAGCCCTGCTTGACCGTCGCGGCGAAGCGCTTTGGGAATGCGGAAGGCTTCCAGCCGTCGATGAAGCTTGCGAACGCTCGCTTCATCTTTGCGGCTGTAGCTGAGGAAGGCGCGAAATTTGTGGGTGGTCGCGTCCATGAGGATCCCCGCTGCGTGCGGCGCTTCTTGCGCGCCGCTACGGAACCCACAGTAACGCAGGTCACGGTCGCGACGCCATGACGAGTGACGAGGGGACGGGGCAAGGATGACCGAACGGATCGTGATTGTCGGCGCGGGCGTGGCGGGCCTGTGCGCGGTCATGGCGCTGGCCCGCGAGGGGCGGCGCGTGACGGTGCTCGATCGCGACCCGCCGCCGCCCGATCTTGACCCCGATGCGGCTTTTCACGACTGGTCGCGGCGCGGGGTCACACAGCTGCGCCACAGCCATGTGTTCATCGGTCGTCTCGTGGCGACGTTGCGCGACAAGTATCCAGTGCTCTGGGACAAGCTCGTCGCCGCCGGCGCGCGGGAAGTGAAGTTCGGCGATGCGCTGCCGTTCGCGTTGCGCGAGGGCTATGTCTATGCACCGGGGGACGAGGCGCTTTCGTTCCTGTTCAGCCGGCGTTCCACGCTTGAACTCATCATGCGGCGGCACGTCGCTTCGCTGCCGGGCGTCGATTTCATCACCGAGGCATTCGTCAACGGTCTCAAGACCACGACGACCGACGGCGTCGTCAACGTCACCGGCGTGCGAGGGATCAAGGACGGCGAAGAGATCGTGTGGTTCGCCGACAGCTTCGTCGATGCGAGCGGTCGCACGACGCAAGGGACCGACTGGCTGCGCGCGGCGGGCGCCGAAATCGCGGAAGAAGAAAGTCCCGCCGGCATTCTCTATTTCACGCGCCACTATCGTTTGCGCGAGGGGCAGACCGAACCCGATCGCGGCATCGCGCAGGGCGCGGGCGATCTCGGCTACATCAAGTACGGCGTGTTCGCGGCGGACAACCGTCATTTCTCGATCACGCTGGCGTGCCCGGAAATCGAGACGGACCTGCGTGTGGCGCTGCAATCGCCCGAGGTGTTCGATCGTGTCTGCGCCATGCTGCCCGGCGTGGCGCGCTGGACCGATCCGGCGCGCGCGGAGCCGGTGAGCAAGGTGTTCGCGATGGGGGCGCTCAAGAACGTGTGGCGCAGCTTCGTGAAGGAGAAGCGGCCCGTCGTCGGCTCCTGGTACGCCATCGGCGATGCGGCGATCCGCACAAACCCCTTGTACGGTCGCGGCTGCACAACGGGCGCGGTGCAGGCTTTCCTGCTCGGAGAAATCTTTGACGGATCACGCGATCCCGCGGCGCGGCTGCTCGCGCTGGATGCGCGCACCCGAACCGAGATCAGGCCTTTCTTCGACGCGATGGTGCGCCAGGACCGCGCTGCGATCCGACGCGCCGAGCGGGAGCGTTCCAGCACGACGGCGCAGCCCAGCGTGCGCAGCCGCATCACCAGGAGCTTCATCGACGACGCCATCGGCCCCGCGTCACGCGGCGACGTGCATGTCCTGCGTGTGCTGATGAAGCCGTTCCACATGCAGGAACTGCCGACGGCGTGGTTGGGCCGCGCCGACGTCATGGCCCGCATCTTCGCGATGTGGGCGCGTTCGAAGGGCCAGAAGGCGCCGTTTTATTCGCCGCCGCTGGGTCCGGAGCGTGGCGACATGCTGAAGGCGCTGGGGATATGTGCGGAAGACAAACGGAGCATGGGCGAGCCCGCCCATGCCGACTGTTGAAAGCGTACGCGGGCGAGGTGGCCCGCGCTCCGTGCTTCAGAACGGCCACCACCAGCGGTTCAGCTGGCCTTCGCAGCGATTGAGCTGGCCCTGATACGCGCTCGCGAACGCCTGCACGCGATTGGCGGCGGCGATCACGCCGTTTTTGCCCTGATAACTTCCGCGTCGATAGCCGCCCGCGCCTTCGTGGTAGGCGAGATAGTGTCCGCGCGCGTCGGAGAAGGGAATGCCGAGATCGCGGCGCGAGCGATTGGCGTACCAGGCAACGAAATCGGCAGCGTCGCGGAATTCATCGCGGTCTGCCCCGTCGTCTCCGGCTTCGCGCTTGTAGACCTCCCATGTACCGTCGAGCGCCTGCGCGTAGCCGTGCGCGCTCGAAGCGCGACGACCGGGGAAGAAGAACAGGAATTTGCCGCGCGGCGGGCGGGCGTTGTGATCGAAGCCGCTTTCCTGCCGGATGATCGCGAGCAGCAAGGCGGGCGGCGCGCCCCAGCGGCGCTCTGCGCGCTTCACCGCTTTCCACCACGCTTCATGCTGTTCGAATATGGCGCACGCGTCGCCGGGCTCGTCGGGCTTCTGCGTCGAGACGCAGGCCGAGACGCTCGCCGACAGCGCCAGCGCAATCATGCCGCCCACAAACAGCCGCCGTCGCATCGCGATGCCCTCGCTGGTTATCGCCGTCTCTTCATGTTGCCAAAGATACCACGGACAAGTTCGCGGCCAATCGTGGACAGCACATTGCCGCCCACGCGTTCGGCTGTGCGGCTGACCGCACTGCGCGACGTGCGGCGCGCAGGCGCGCGGCCGCGGCTTTTTCCGCGTTCGCGTTCGAGCGCTGCTTCCGCCTTGAGGCGCGCTTTCTCGGCGGCGTCGACTTCCTTCTGCCGCGCGGCGTCGAGCTTGGCCTGCTCCTTGAGCTTCGTTGCGGCGGCTTTTTCTTCCTGCGTCTTCTGGGCTTCGGCCTCGGCTTGCGCAGCGCTCTCGGCGGCGCGGCCGGACAGGATTTCGTAGGCGCTCTCGCGATCCACGGAGTCCTTGTATTTCACTGCCATGTCGCTCGCGAGGAGGATCTTGGCGCGTTCGTCAGAGGTGCACGGCCCCACGCGTGAATGCGGCGGGCGGATCATCGTGCGTTGCACCGGGGTGGGCGCGCCTTTCTCGTCGAGCGTGGAAACGAGCGCTTCGCCCACGCCCAGTTCCTGGATTTCCTTCTGCACATCGACGCCCGGATTGGCGCGGAAGGATTGCGCGGCCGCGCGCACGGCCTTCTGGTCGGCGGGCGTGTAGGCGCGCAATGCATGCTGCACGCGGTTGCCGAGCTGCGCGAGCACGGCGTCGGGAATGTCGGTCGGCGACTGGGTGATGAAATAGATGCCGACGCCTTTGGAGCGGATGAGACGCGCCACCTGCTCGATGCGGTCGAGCAGCGCTTTCGGCGCGTCGTTGAACAGGAGGTGCGCCTCGTCGAAGAAGAAGACCATCTTCGGCTTGTCGAGATCGCCCGCTTCGGGAAGCTCTTCCCAGAGTTCGCTCATCAGCCACAGCAGGAACGTCGCGTAGAGGCGCGGCGACTGTATCAGCTTGTCGGCCATCAGCAGGTTCACCACGCCTTTGCCGTCGGCGGTGGTGCGGATCATGTCGGCGAGTTCGAGGGCGGGCTCGCCGAAGAAGTTGTCGGCGCCGTCCATTTCGAGCTGCAGCAGCTTGCGCTGCATGGCGGCGATCGTCTGTGGCGAGACGAGGCCGTACTTGCGGCCGATCTCGTCGGCGTTTTCCGCGATGTGATTGAAGACCGCGCGCAGGTCCTTCAGGTCGAGCAGCAACAGCCCTTTCTCGTCGGCGATGCGGAAGGCGATGGTCAGCGCGCCGTCCTGCGCTTCGGAAAGATCCAGAATGCGCGCCAGCAGCAGCGGGCCCATCTCGCTCACCGTCGTGCGCACCGGGTGGCCGTCGCGACCGTAGATGTCCCAGAAAACCACGGGTGCGGCGATGGCGGTGTAGTTCTCGACGCCGACTTCGGCTGCGCGCTTCACCCAGCGCTCGTGCATGTCCGACGGCTGCGCGATGCCCGAGAGGTCGCCCTTCACGTCGGCGGCGAAAACCGCGACGCCCGCGTGTGAGAAGGCTTCGGCCATTGTCTGCAGCGTGACGGTCTTTCCGGTGCCGGTGGCGCCGGCGATCAGGCCGTGGCGGTTGGCGCGCTTCAGCGTGAGTTCGACCGGGCCTTCCGGACTCTTGCCGATCAGAAAGGTCTTGTCCGCCATGAGGTGCTCCAAATCAGTGCGGCCCGCTTAGCATGATCCGCGCGCGGCGGGCCAACGGCGCGCGGCGGAGCACCCGTCCAGCGAACCCGGATGCATCCGCCGGCGATCCGGTGCATCACCGCGCCATGGATCGAAGCGCCAAATCCGCTCTCTGGGTCATCGCCACCGGCGTCATCGCCGCAGGCCTCTATTTCTTCCGCGACTGGCTTACCCAGTTCGCGCTGGCCATGATCCTGTGGTTCGCCATCGACGGCCTGACGCGCTGGCTCGACGACCACGTGCCGAAGATGCCGCGCTGGCTGGCGCTGCCGATCGCGCTGGCGCTGGTGCTGACGCTGGTGGCGGGGGTGGGCGTGGTGGTGACGCAGAACGTCGCCGACATTGCGGGGCGGATTGCGGGGCAGGGGATGCGGGTGAACCTCATCGTCGCCGACATCTATCGCGCGCTCGGCATCGGCGGGCCGTCGCCCACAGTGGACGCCATGATCTCCCAGGCTGACCCCGCCTCGCTCCTGTCCAGCATCGGCGCAGCGCTGCAGAGCATCGTCGGCGATGCGGTGTTCATCCTGATCTATCTGGGCTTCCTGTTCTCAGCCGCCACGCAGTTCCCCAAGAAGCTCGACATCATCTTCCGCAAGCGTGAGCAGCGCGAACGTGCGCGCATGGTGCTGACGGAAATCCGCACCTCGATGGAGAAGTACCTCGCTGTGCAGACGATCATGAGCCTGATCATAACGGCGCTGACGCTGGCCACGCTGCTGATCATCGGCCTGCCGAATGCGCTGTTCTGGGCCTTCCTGATCTTCTTCCTGAACTACATTCCCACCGTGGGCTCGATGATCGCGGTCGTGCTGCCGACGCTCGCGGCGGCGGTGGCGTACCCGACGGCGGGGCCGGTGATCGCGGTCGCGGCGGGCGTGGGGACGTGGCAGTTCGTGATCGGCAACTTCATCCAGCCGCGCTTCACCGGGGATTCCCTCAACCTCTCGGCGGTGGTCGTCCTGCTGGCGTTGGCGCTGTGGGGATCGCTGTGGGGCATCGCCGGCGCGTTCCTCGCGGTGCCGCTCACGGTCATGCTGATGGTCATGCTCGCCCAGATTGACGACGCGCGGTGGATCGCGGTGCTGCTGTCGGCGGACGGGAAGCCGAAAATTTTTCAGAAGCGGATCCCCGACATCGCCATCAGCCAGACAGACTGAAGATGGCCCAAAACGGGCGCGAGCTGAGGTGTGTGGTTAATAAAATCGCGGCAATTTCAACAGTTTGGCGAGGGTGACCAAAACTTAGTGTCCTACTATGCCATTCGGTCTTGCGCGGCTCGATTTCCAGCAGTAACACCGATTCAGCCGATCCGTGGTGTGGGGGGTTCGAAGGCTTTAAAGCCATCAGTCGCCGCACCATTGTGAGGTCAGGACGCCGCAAGGCTGCCGACCAAAATTAGCGCGTGCGTGGGGCGGCCTCGGCCGGAGCGTACGGGCTTCCGAAAACAGGCCTCCGCGTGCGTCCCCCACCCAGCCTGCGAGCGAGGCCTGCCAGACGCCCGTCAGCATTATGTCCCCGCTGGCGGGCGTCGCCTTATCTGCCCTCTCGATTTCCGTAGGTCTGCGACGCCCTTCGCGCCGTGAATACTGGCGTTTTGTCTGGTTCCGGTCAAACACCGGTCTGTCGAGCGGAACGCGAGCGTCATGGTGCGTGGGCGAGCACATGCGCCGCCCATCTCGCACGCGCAACAATCGCCTCATCAACGCGCCATCCGCGCATGACAGGCCCCCGCGACCGGGGGCCTGACGACAGTTGCGCCTTTCGCCTGTCAGGCTAGGTTCCGCGCCAATCCTTCCGCGGCGAGTCCCCGGTTGCCGGGCGGACCCCTGAACGACTCCTGGAGCCATCTAAATGGACACCGGCGCCCACGCCCCGTTCGCCAAGACTGTCGAAGACTTTCTGAATCAGGCGCGCACCGGCGACTGGCCGGCCTTCGGCGGAAACGGCGCGCTCGAAGCCGACGCGCAGTCCTTCCTCGGCCAGATCCACGAGGACGCCGACCCCGATGATCTGCGCGGCGTCGAACCCGCCGATCTGCTGGCGCTCGCGCACGAGGTCTGGTCGCTGGCGAAGTCGCGCAAGGGGGATTCCCGTCTCGTTCGCGTGCGCCGCGCGCTGGGCGCGGGCGGTCGCGATTTGCACCGCGATGTCATCGAGGTCGTCGGGCCCGACACGCAGTTTCTCGTCGATTCCATCATGTCGGAGATCACAGCGCAGGGTTCGCATGCGCTCGCGCTTTTCCATCCGATCGTGAAGACCACCGCAGGCGGCAAGCTCTCCGTGATCCAGGTGCATCTGGAGCCGATGTCGCCGGCGCGCGCGCAAGCGCTCGAACACGGCGTGCGCCAGACGCTCGACGACGTCGACGCCGCCAACGCGGATTTTCCCGCCATGAAGACGCGCATGCACGCCTGCGCGGAGGAACTTCGCAAGGCCGCGACTAACGCCAGCGCCGAGGAGCGCGCCGAAGGCGTGGCCTTCCTTGAATGGCTGGCGGCGGACAATTTCACCTTCCTCGGCGTGCGCGACTACCAGTTCGCGCGCGACCAGAAGGGCGTCTTCATTCCCGAAGAACCCATCGTGCTGGAAGAAACCGGTCTCGGCCTCCTGCGCGACCCCGAGCGCTTCGTGCTGCGACGCGGCTCCGAGCCGTCGATGATCACGCCGGAAATCCAGCGCTTCCTTCAGGAGCCGACGCCGCTGGTGGTGTCGAAGTCCAACCTGATGAGCCGCGTGCATCGCCGCGTCTATGCCGACTATGTCGGCATGAAGCGCTACGACGCGAAGGGCGAGGTGATCGGCGAGACGCGCTTTGTCGGCCTTTTCACGGCGGAAGCCTACGACAGCGCCACGCGCGATGTGCCGCTGCTGCGCCTCAAGACGCGCCGCGTGTTCGAACGCGCGGCGAAGGATCCCGCGAGCCACAACGGCAAGACGCTGCACAACATCGTGGAGAACTATCCGCGCGACGAACTCTTCCAGATTTCCGAAGACGAGTTGCTCTCCACGTCGCTGGCGATCCTGCACCTTTTCGACCGCCCGCGCGCGAAGGTCTTCGCCCGACGCGACCGCTTCGACCGCTTCGTGTCCGTGATGGCCTTCGTGCCGAAGGAACGCTTCAACTCCACCGTGCGCGAAGCCATCGGCCTGGCGCTTGCACGCGCCTATGGCGGTCGCGTCTCGGCCTACTATCCGTTGTACGGCGATGCGCCCCTCGCGCGCATTCACTTCATCATCGGCGGCCTGACGCGTGGACGAGCCGATCCCGATCCGGTGGCGCTCGATGTGGAAGTCGCGGCGCTCACGCGCACCTGGGAAGACGCCTACGAGGCGTCGAGCGCTGAAAGCGCCGTTCCCGACGATATAGCCGACGCCTTCGCCCGTGCGTTCACGCTCGGCTACAAGGAACGCTTCGATCCCATCGAGGGCCTCATCGACGTGCGCGAAATCGCCAAGTTCGCGCCGGGCGAAACCGTGCGCGTGCGCGCCTTCGCTGCGCGCGACGGCCGCGCCGGCAAGATCTGCTGCAAGGTCTATGCGAAAGACGCCCCGGTGCATCTCTCCGCCGGCTTACCCGTGCTGGAGAACATGGGGCTCTTCGTTGAAAACGAGCTGACCTTTCCCGTGCGCCCGACCACGGGCGCGGTGCTCTATATCCACGACATCGAGATGCGGTCGAAGGACGGCAAGCCGATCGATTTTGCCGCGGTGGAAAGCTCTTTCGAGCAGGCGTTCGCCGCGATCTGGACGGGGCGAGCGGAGAACGACGGCTTCAATGCGCTCATTCTCAAGCTCGGCATGTCGTGGCGCGAGGCGGCCCTCATCCGCGCGCTCGCACGCTATCGCCAGCAGTCGGGTCTCGATCCCTCGCCGGCGGTGCAGGAACAGGCGCTCTGCGATCACCCGGAAATCGTGCGTCTGGTCCTCGGTCTTTTCCGCGTACGATTCAGCCCCGAGCTGCTGGAGCCGGTGAACGAACGCGATGTCTGGGCCAAACAGATCGAAGCGCAGATCGACAAGGCGCTGGAAGCGGTCGTGAGTCTCGATGCAGACCGCGTGCTGCGGCGCATCGCGCGGCTCGTGTCGAACATCCTTCGCACGAATTTCTATCAGAAGGGCGACGACGGCGACGTGAAGCCGTATATGAGCTTCAAGATCGCGAGCGCCGATCTGGAAGATCTGCCGGCGCCCAAGCCCTACCGCGAAATCTGGGTGTCTTCGCCGGACGTGGAGGGCGTGCATCTGCGCTTCGGCCCCGTCGCGCGTGGCGGGCTGCGCTGGTCGGATCGTCGTGACGACTTCCGCACCGAAGTGCTCGATCTCGTGAAGGCGCAGCAGGTGAAGAACGCCATCATCGTGCCCGTCGGCGCGAAGGGCGGCTTCTTCCCGAAGAAGCTGCCGCTGCGCAGCGATCCGAACTGGGCGCAGGTGGGGCAGGACGCGTACAAGACGTTCCTGCGCGGCCTGCTCGACATCACCGACAACATCATCGCCGACAAGGTGAAACCGCCTGTGGACGTCATCCGCTGGGACGGGGATGATCCGTATCTCGTCGTCGCCGCCGACAAGGGCACCGCCACCTTCTCCGACATCGCCAACGGCATTTCCGCCGAATACGGCCACTGGCTGGGCGATGCTTTCGCCTCGGGCGGCTCGGTCGGCTACGACCACAAGGGCATGGGCATCACTGCCAAGGGCGCGTGGGTCGCGGTCCAGCGGCATTTCCGCGAAATCGGCAAGGACATCCAGAAGCAGGATTTCACCGTCATCGGCGTGGGCGACATGTCGGGCGACGTGTTCGGCAACGGCATGCTCTTGTCGCCGCACATCAAGCTCATCGCCGCGTTCGATCACCGCGACATCTTCCTCGATCCTGCGCCGGATCCGGCGAAGAGCTTCGCCGAACGCCGGCGCCTCTTCGACCTGCCGCGCTCGAGCTGGAAGGATTACGACGCCACGCTTCTCTCCAAGGGCGGCGGTATCTACAGCCGCAGCGAGAAGTCCATTCCGCTGACCGAGGAAGTGCGCGCGCTCACCGGCTTCACGCGCGACCGCGCGACACCCACGGAACTGATGAATGCGCTGCTGAAGGCGCCGTGCGAGCTGCTCTGGTTCGGCGGCATCGGCGCCTACATCAAGGCCGCCCATGAAAGCAATGCCGACGTCGGCGACAAGGCCAACGACGCAATCCGGGTGGATGGTCGTGATCTGCGCGCCGCCGTGATCGGGGAGGGCGCCAATCTCGGCGTCACGCAGGCCGGCCGCATCGAGTTCGCGCGCCAGGGAAATCAAGGTCGGGGTGGACGCATCAACACGGACGCCGTCGACAACTCCGCCGGCGTCGACACGTCCGACCACGAGGTCAACATCAAGATACTGCTCGCCGAAGCAGAGCGGCAAGGCGCCATGACGCCGAAGGAGCGGGTGCCTCTGCTCGAAGCCATGACCGACGACGTCGGCCGCCTCGTCCTCGACGACAACTACGACCAGACGCGTGCGCTCACGCTCGCGCAAGCGAGCGCCGTCAGCGATCTCGACAGCGCCGAACGCTTCATGGAGCGCCTGGAAAAGGCGGGCAAGCTCTCGCGCGCCGTGGAAGGCCTGCCGAGCACCGAGGAAATCCGCATCCTGCGTGAGCAGAAACTCGGCCTCACGCGACCCGAACTCGCGAAACTCCTCGCCTACGCCAAGATCGACGCGTTCGACGCGATCGTGGCGTCCGAGTTGCCCGATGACGCGCATTTCGAAGCCGCCCTCGTGGCGTACTTTCCGCCGCAGGTGGCGAAGTACAAACCCGCCATGCTGCGCCACCGTCTGCGCCGTGAAATCGTAGCTACGGGTCTCGCCGACGATCTCGTGAACATGGGCGGGCCGACCTTCGTCGATCGTGTGCGTGAAACCGCGCGCGCGGATACGCCCGCCATTGCGCGCGCTTTCGAAACCGCACGTCGCGTGTTCCGCTTTGAAGATCTCAGCGCGCGCATCGACGCCCTCGACAACAAGGCGCCCGCCGCCACGCAGGCGGTGCTCTATCAGGAGATGGGCCGTGCCGTGACGCGGGCGACGATCTACCTGCTGCGGCGCGGACGCGGCGGCGATCTCGGCGCAGCCATCGACGCCTACCAGGGCGCGGTCGATGCCCAACGCGCGGCGATCTGGGAGCAGATGACCGAGCAGGAGCGTCAGCGCGCGGACGCACGCGCCGAGCGCTTCACGCAGGACGGCGCGCCCGCAGATCTCGCACGCGATGCCGCGGCATTGCCGCCGCTAGTGGCTGCGCTTGACGTGGCTGATATCGCCGAACGCAGCGCCTGGCTCGTGCCCGCCGCCGCGACGGTGTTTCGCCAGGTCGGCGCGGCGTTCGGCATCGATCGCCTGCGCGGCGCGGCGATGAACTTTGCGCTGGAACAGCACTGGGATCGCCTCGCGCTGCGGCGCACGCTCGAAGAACTCTACGAAGACCAGCGCATGCTCGCCGAAGCGGTGATCCGCCACGCCGGCGCTGCGCCCAAGGCGGACGATGCAGCCGCGCCGGCCCTCGCCGTCCGCGCGTGGATGACGGCTAATGAAGCGCGCGTGTCGGGCGTACTCGCCACCATGAGCGAACTCGAAGCCACCGGCGCCTGGACATTCGCCAAGACCATCCTCGCGGCGGCGGAAATCCGCGGTCTCTCCAGTGTCGCGCCGGAGCCGGCGACGTGATCGCGCGCCTCCTGGCGGCGGCGCTGTTTGCGACGTTCGGCGTCGCGCACGCCCAGACGCAGATGTCGGACCCCGACTTCCGCCCCGCGATCACGCGCCCGGCGTTCGCGTCTAACGGCCCGGTCGTCGCGCTGGACGAAGCGCACGCCAATTTCCACACCGCGTCAGGCCGCTACAAACCCTTCGTCGATCTTGTGCGCGCGGATGGTTTCACCGTGCGCGAGAGCAAGGCGAAGTTCGACGCCACGAACCTGCGCGACGTGAAAATCCTCGTCATCGCCAATGCGACGGCGCAGGACGGCGCCGCTTTCACGGACGCCGAAGCTGACGCTGTGCGCGACTGGGTGCGCGCCGGCGGCGCGTTGCTGCTCGTCGCCGATCACGCACCGTTCGGCGCTGCTGCGGAAAGTCTCGCAGCGCGGTTCGGCGTGGGCATGGGCAAGGGGTGGGTGTTCCAGCGCGCAGACAACGCCGCCGGCATGACGACACAGATCGACTATGCCCGCGCGAGCGGGGCGCTGGCGGATCATCCGATCACGCGCGGCCGCAGCGCCGACGAAATCGTCTCGCTCATTCGCGCCTTCACCGGACAGTCCCTGAAGGCGCCGGCGGACGCCGTCGTGCTGATGCGTCTCGGCGACAGCGCGCGCGAGGCGCCGGACAACACGTCGCTCAATGTCGCGGCGCGCGCGATCGCTGACAAGGACGAGCTGGCGCTCAGTCAGTTTCCCTCTGTCGCAGGACGCGCGCAGGGACTGGCGATGCGCTTCGGGCGCGGTCGTGTGGTGGTGCTGGGCGAGGCGGGCATGTTGTCGGCGCAGGTCGTGCGGTTTCCGGCCGGCGATGCGCGGCCTGACATCCGCATGGGCATGAACGTCGCCGGCTACGACAACCAGAAATTCGCGACCAATGTCATGCGCTGGCTGGCCGGCGTTCTCGATTGATACCCGCTCAGTGAACGTCCGGCAGGCGGGAAAACAGCGCCACAAGCTGGCCGAAGCGATGCAGGCCGGTCTTGGCGAGAATGCTCTTCACGACCTGACGGACCGATGACGTCTGCAGCCCCAGCGCTGCCGCGATAACGGCAGGCTCGTCGCCGGCGGCGATGCGCTGGGCGATTTCGATTTCACGCGGGGAAAGGCCGAACAGCGCCTTCAGCGGCGCCGCGCGCGGCGTCGGATGATGTGCGAAATCGCTGAGGCGCAACACGATCTGCGAACCCGGAAGCACGTCGAGCGGCGGCGCGCGCAGGCGCAGCGGCGTGACCAGCAATGGCGTTTTTTCGGAACGGGGGATGAAGAACTCTTCCGGCGCCGGCGCTTGCAAATTGACGGCGCCTTCAGCCCCATACCTGGCGCAGAGTGCGATCGTCTGGAGCTTGTCGTTGGCGGCGGCGTCGTTCGAGAAGAGCCGCGACTCGCGCACGCAGAGCGCATCGTCATCGAAGATCGCCGCCGCACGCGGCGAGACGCGGGACACCAGGCCCATGTGATCGATGACCACATAGGGTCGGTCGCGCGTGTCCAGCGCATCGCAGGCGCCCTGCGCATGCGCGTGACTGACGGCGTTGAGGAGGGCGAGGCAACGGGTGATGCGAGGCGCCGCGCGGGTCAGCAGATCCTTGTCCGCTGGATCGAACGGGCCCTGCGCGCGGCTGCGGGCGATGGCCATGCCCCAGCGCTCGTCGTCGAGATCGAACACCCATCCCGCGCCCCACAGAATGTCGAACGCAGCGAGGTAGTCCTGGAAGAAGGGGCTGGTCTCGATGAGATGCGCGGACAGGAAGTCCTGCGCGAAGAGCACGATGTCGGTCGGCAGCGCGCGCACGCGCGCGGTCAGGACGTCGGAGGACTTCCAGTTCTGCTGCTGGTAGATGCGCTGCACTTCCGGCGCGACCGTGCCGCCGAGGATGCCGGGCCGTCCCTCTACGAGGCTGAACATCAGCGCGGTCGAGCCGCCGGCGAGCGCCGCCAGCCCATCGAACGCCCCCGTCGGGGTCAAGCGCCCGATGGCGGCGTCCTCGAACTGCGCGATGAGCGCGTCTGGGGAGGCGAGCAGCGCCGACACACCTTCCTCAAAAGTTTTGTGATGCTACCAAATGGTAGTGGTTTCGGTCAAATCCTGAGCTAGTGTCCTGATCGTGGTTGGGATGCGCGCGGAGGCTGGTCGTTTGGACAGGGACAGTCCGGGCGGCCAGTTGGCGCACACCGTGCGTTTACAACCACTTACCGGTTACGGCGGAGCCGCTCGGTTGCACCCATGATCGGGCGCTGTTACGCGCGGATAATGGCCCAGGTGTTGATCGCCCCATCGATTCTCTCGGCGGATTTCGCGCGCCTCGGCGAAGAGGTGCGCGCCATAGACGCCGCCGGCGCCGATCTGGTGCATGTGGACGTTATGGACGGCCATTTCGTACCCAACATCACCATCGGACCCATGGTCGTGAAGGCCCTGAAGCCGCACACGACCAAGCCGCTCGACGTCCATCTGATGATCACGCCGGTCGATCCGTTCGTGGAAGCCTATGTGGACGCGGGCGCGGCGATCATCACGTTCCACCCGGAGGCCGGCCCGCATCCGCACCGCACGATCCAGGCGATCAGGAAAGCCGGCGCGAAGGCGGGTATGTCGCTCAATCCCGGCACGCCGATCGCCGCGATCGAGGCGCTGCTCGAGGATCTCGATCTCGTGCTTGTCATGTCGGTCAATCCTGGTTTCGGCGGGCAGAAGTTCATCGACAGCCAGCTCCGCAAGATCGAAGCGCTGCGCCGGCGCATCGATGCGACGGGCAAGGACATCATTCTCGAAGTCGACGGCGGCGTGACGGCCGCCAACGCCGCGCAGGTGATCGGCGCCGGTGCGACGGCGCTCGTCGCGGGGACGGCGGTGTTCGGCGACGGGCCTGAACGATATGCGGCCAACATCGCACGGCTGCGGGGCGCATAGCGTGAGCGCCCCGGACTAGATGGCCGGCTCCATCCTTCCGCCGCGCGCATGGCGCGGGCTTCTGTCCGCCGCCTCGGAAGAGTGGCGCGCGACGCCGTTCTACAAGCTCATGCTGCGCGGCGCGGACCCTGAAGGGATCACGCAATGGGGGCGCGATCCGCGCCTCGGCGATTTCGCGCGCGGCATGGACATTGTGCGCGGCCAGTGGCGCATCGCCAGCGAGAAACTGCTCGGCATGCACGCCATGCCATGGAGCGCGCCGCCGCCGTCGCTGCACTTCGCGGCGCGGCTGCACAGCTTTTCGTGGCTCGTGGATGTGGCGAGCGTCGGCGTCAGCGGGCAGGAAGCGGGCGCGGCGCTGATCGAGTCCTGGGTCGAGGGGTTCGGCAAGGATTTCCACGCGGCCGCGTGGGCGCCGGAACTTGTCGCGGAACGTCTGTTCGCATGGCTCTGCCATGGGCGTCACGTGTTCGAGCAGGGCGATCCCGCGCGGCGCGGCGATCTCCTGCAGTCTCTGGCGCGGCAGGCGCGGCACCTGCAGCTGGCAGTGAAGGATCTGCGCGAACCATTGTCGCGCGTGAAGGCGGGCGCTGCGCTCGTGCTGGCGGGCGTCAGCGGGATTCCCGAAGGCGAACGCCTGCGCGAGGAAGGCGAGGAGACGCTGGAAGAAGCGTGCGCGTCGCAGTTTCTCTCCGACGGCGGTCACGCCTCGCGTTCGCCGCTCGCGCTGTTCGAAGCGTTCTGCGATCTGATCGCCGCCGACGATGCGCTGGTGCGCGCGGGCGTGGAGACGCCGCAGCTCATCCGCGAAGCGCTGCCGCGCATGGCGACGATGCTGCGCTTCTTCCGCATGAGCGACGGCAAGCTTGCGTGCTTCAACGGCGGCGCGGAAGGCTCAAGCGACGCGATCACCGCAGCGCTCCGCGAAGCAGCGGGCGGGCGCGATTTCAACTATGCGACTCAATCGGGCTACCAGCGCCTCGTGGCGGGCGACGTCACGGTGCTGATGGATGTGGGCGGCGCGCCGCCGCCGGCCTACGGGGAACGCGCACATGCGGGCGCACTTGCGTTTGAGTTTTCGTGCGGACCGGACCGGCTGATCGTCAATGTCGGCGGCGGTCTTGAGCTGCTGCCGGACTGGCGTGCGGCGGGTCGCGCGACCAACGGCCATTCCACGCTCGTCATCGACGACGCGCTGTCAGCGACCTTCTCGCAGCGGCGTGCGGGTCGTGGAGCCGCGCACCCGATCGGTCCTGTCGTCGGCCAGCGGCGCTCGGAGGAAGACGACGGTGTGCTCGTGGATTCCCACCACGACGGCTATCGCGCCTCCTTCGGCTATCTGCATCGCCGCCGCATTTTCCTCGCGTCGGACGGCAAGCATATGTGGGGGCAGGATGCAGCCGCGCCTCCGCTCGGCGGCGCGCGTGCGGGGCTGAAGCCGGTGAAGTTCGCCGTGCGCTTTCACCTGCACCCCACCGTGCGCGCGGAACGGACCGACGTGCACCAGATGACGATCACCCCGCAGAACGGCCCTGCGTGGAATTTCGTCACCGACGCGCGCAAGATGGACATCGAGGGTTCGATCCATCTTTCCGGCGCCCACGGGCCGCAGCGATCCAAGCAGATCGTGCTGTACGGCGAGACCAATCCCGGCGCGCCCGAGGACAAGAGCCCCAACCTCGTGAAGTGGAAACTGTCGCGGGTGGCGTGAAGACCCGTTTCGGGCCGGGCTTCCGCTGCGTTGATTGAGGGCGCAAGGTCGTCGCGGACAGCGGAGGACGGACGATGGCGTTGGGTGAAGGTCTGTTCGGCAACGACTTGCAGGACACGCTGACGATCGGCATTTCCGGCGTCGCGCTCGTGGCGGCGGTGGCCGCGAACATCTCCAACTCGATGACGAAGAAGAGCGATGACCGGCGCGCGGCGCGCGCGCGGGTGAACGATCTGTGCGTGCGCATCGCCGAACTCAACACGACGATCCAGGTCTATCGCGTGGAGCAGGTGGGGGCCGAGGGGCTCAACATCTACAACACCAAGGTCAATTCTCTGGTCCGGCAGGTGGTGGCGCTTGCGACTCTGGCGCGCGACATCCTTGCGGAGTCGGCGATCAAGGCGGCGGCGATCGAATACGCGCTGCTGGCCGACGCCATCGCCATGAGCGGCGATCCCAGCGCCGCACAGTTGTGGGAGAAGGCCATATCTTCGGCGCGCACGGCGCACGACCGTGTCGATCTCCTGCAGCGCTTCGCCGACTATCTCTTCACGGCGGGCAATCCGGTCGCGGGCGAAGCAGCCTATGGCGACGCGCAAAAGGCCATGGGCGTGGACGCGAGTGCGTTCATGACCGGTCGCAACGCGCAGCTTCTGGCGACCTCACATGCCAACGCCGGCGATGCCGAGGCGGCGCGACGCCAGTTCGACGAAGCGCAGCGGCTCTACGAGGCCATGCCCGCCTCGCCGTCGCGCGCCTACGCGCTGAACACGCTCACGGAAGTCCGCAAGCGCGCGCTGAACGACGCGGCGAGCGCGAACCTGGCCTAGAGCCTGGAAGGGATGGTGCGGCGGCAGGCGGTTTTCACTCCGCCATCGCGCCGTGCTACCGGTTCGGCCATCGATTCCCGAGGCCTCCCATGACCACCGACATCGTGCCCGTGCGCCGGGCGCTCCTATCCGTTTCCGACAAGGCGGGCCTTGTCGAGCAGGCCCGCGCGCTGGCGCAGGCGGGCGTCGATCTCGTCTCCACCGGCGGCACGAAGGCCGCGATCGCGGCGGCGGGCCTTGCGGTGCGCGACGTCAGCGACATCACCGGTTTTCCCGAGATGATGGACGGGCGCGTGAAGACGCTGCATCCGGGCGTGCACGGCGGCCTGCTCGCGCGGCGCGATGCGCCCGATCACATGGCGTCCATGAAGGCGCACAGGATCGAGGAAATCGATCTGCTGTATGTGAATCTCTATCCGTTCGAGGCGACGGTGGCGGCGGGAAGCACATGGGACGATTGCATCGAGAACATCGACATCGGCGGCCCGGCCATGCTGCGCGCCGCGTCGAAGAACCATGAATTCGTCGCGGTGTGCACGGACCCGGATGATCTCTCTGCAGCGCTCGCGGAGATCGCGGAGAAGGGCGGCACGACGCTGGCGCTGAGGAAGCGCCTCGCGGCGAAGACCTATGCGCGCACGGCGGCGTATGACGCGGCGATCTCCAACTGGTTTTCCGCCCAGCTCGGCGAAGAGGCGCCGGCATGGCGCGCCGTCGGCGGCAAGCTGAAACAGTCGCTGCGCTACGGCGAAAACCCGCACCAGTCGGCGGCGTTCTACGTCAATGGTGAGAACCGCCCCGGCGTGGCGACGATCCGCCAGCTGCAGGGCAAGGAACTTTCCTACAACAATCTCAACGACACGGACGCTGCATATGAACTCGTCGCCGAATTCGATCCGGCCAAGAGCGCGGCGGTGGCGATCATCAAGCACGCCAATCCCTGCGGCGTGGCGGTGGGGAAGGATCTGCTTGAGGCGTATTCGCGCGCGCTTGCGTGCGATTCCGTTTCCGCATTCGGCGGCATCGTGGCGGTGAACAGGAAGCTCGACCGCGCGGCGGCGGAAGCGATTGCGCAGATCTTCACGGAAGTCGTCATCGCGCCGGATGCGGACGAAGATGCGATTGCGGTCTTTTCAAAGAAGAAGAACTTGCGCTTGCTGATCGCCGGCGGTCTGCCCGATCCCGGCGCGGCCGGATTCACGGCGAAGACGGTGGCGGGCGGCTTGCTCGTGCAGTCGCGCGATGCGGGCCGCGTGACGCGCGAGACGCTGAAGGTGGTGACCAAGCGCGCGCCGACCGACGCCGAGATCGCCGACATGCTGTTCGCCTTCACCATCGCCAAGCACGTCAAGTCGAACGCCATCGTCTATGCCAAGGACGGCCAGACCGTGGGCATCGGCGCCGGCCAGATGAACCGCCGCGACAGCGCGCGCATCGCTGCGCTCCGCGCGGTTGAAGCCGCAGAAGCCGCGACGGATAACAAGCCGGTGCTGAAGGGCTGCGCGTGCGCGTCGGACGCCTTCTTCCCGTTCGCGGACGGTCTGTTGCAGGCCGCCGAGGCGGGCGCGACGGCAGTGATCCAGCCGGGCGGCTCCATGCGCGATGAGGAAGTCATCAAGGCCGCCGACGACGCGGGGCTAGCGATGGTCTTCACCGGCATGCGCCATTTCCGGCACTGACATGCATATCGGCGCCGTCACGCTGCTCGTGCGCGACTACGACGAGGCGATCGCGTTCTACGTCGGCGTGCTCGGATTTGCATTGCTCGAGGATACGCCGCTGAGCGCTGACAAGCGCTGGGTGCGCGTCGCGCCGAAAGGCGCCGAGACCTGTCTCTTGCTCGCAAAGGCTTCAGGTGAAGCGCAGGAAGCGCGCATCGGCGACCAGGCGGGCGGTCGCGTCGGTTTCTTCCTGCACACCTACGATTTCGCGCGCGACCATGCCGCGATGTCGTCGCGCGGCGTGCGCTTTCTCGAAGCGCCGCGGCACGAGACGTATGGATCGGTCGCGGTGTTCGTCGATCCGTCCGGCAACAAGTGGGATCTGATCGAACACAAGACGTGAGGCCGGCGCGACGTGCTGCGCGCGCCGGCCTCTCCGTCATGCAGCAGCGTTCACCGGAGGCGGGGAGATGCGGACGCCGTGCTTGGCGCCGACGACGGGAACCACTGCTTCACGCGTGAACGAAGGTTTTTGCTCTTCCGTCGCCATTTCGAAGAAGAAGCGCTCGGCTTCCGTGCCTGGCGACTGGATCACCAGCGCCTTCGCGGGCTTGCCGCTGCGGTTGCAGAACGCATGCTCATCGCCCGCCGGCAGATAGATGAACTGCCCGGGGCCGGCGACGATTTCGCTGTCGGGCTTGATGAAGGTGAGCTCGCCTTCGAGCACGTAGAAGCACTCCGCGTCGCGGTCATGCTGGTGCATCGGCGCGCCGCATCCGTCCGGAATCTCGAGTTCGAAAGTCATGAAATGGCCGCCGGTCTCGCTGGCGAGCGCCTTGTACACATGGCGCATGCCGAGAACTTCGTGCGCGGGTCCCTCTTCCTGGCGGCGAAAGATGGGCTGCGGTTGGGACTGCATGTCGGATCTCCTCTGTTTCGACATCGCCGTTATGTCGCAAAGGGGCCGTTCGGATGCAGTGTCCCACGTCACACGTTCGGTTTTATTGCCGTCAGGAAGTAATTCATCGACACGTCATCGCTCAGCTTCCAGGCGCCGCTGAGCGGATTGAAGCTCAGGCCGACGGGAGCGCAAGCTTCCAGCGGCAACATCGCGGCGGCGAGTTCGTCCGGCTTCACCAGCTTGTCGAATTCATGCGTGCCGTCGGGCACCCACTTCAGTACGCGCTCAGCGGCGGTGATGGCCAGCGCGCGGGCCTTCACGGTGCGGTTGATGGTAGAGAGGATGGTTATGCCGCCGGGCTTCACCAGCTTGCCGACCGCTTCGCAGAAGGCGTGCATGTCGGCGACGTGCTCGACGATCTCGAGCGCGAGCACCACGTCGAAGGTCGCGCCCGTCGCTGCGAGGTCTTCGGCGGTCCCCTGACGGTAGTCGATACTGAGCCCGCCTTGCGCAGCGTGCGCAGCGGCGGCGTTGACGCTTTCCGCAGCGCCGTCGAGGCCGATCACGGTCGCGCCGAGCCGAGCCATGGGCTCGGTCGCCAGTCCGCCGCCGCAACCGACGTCGATCAACGTCAGGCCCTCAAAGGGCCGGCGACCGGGCGGGCGGTTGAAGTGCGCTGAAATGGTCTCGCGCAGATAGGCCAGTCGCACCGGGTTCATCCGGTGCAGCGGCGCGAAATCGCCCTTGGGGTCCCACCAGGCGTCGGCCATGGCGGCGAACTTGGCGATCTCGGCGGGGTCGAGGGTAGTGGTCATGAGAGTAGTAGGCCGTGGGCCGCAGGCCTTGGAAAGGGGGCCTTTCGACGCGACCGCCGATTGCCTACTGCCTAGCGCCCAATTCATCGGTTATGACCACCCCATGACTCGCGTGGTGATGAAATTCGGCGGCACGTCCGTGGGCGATGTGGAGCGCATCCGGCGCGTGGCGCGGATCGTGGCGGCGGAGCGCAAGCCTGGACCCGATGGTAAGCAAAGGGGCATCGCCGTGGTCGTCTCCGCCATGTCCGGCGAGACCGACAAGCTCGTGAAGCTCGCCCGTGACGCGGGCGGCGAGACCCCGAATGGCCCGGCGGCGGGCGGCGCGGGCTTCGACGACGAATACGACGTCATCGTCTCCACCGGCGAGCAGGTGACGACCGGGCTTCTGGCGCTCGCGCTGCGCCAGATCGGCATCCCCGCGCGCTCCTGGCAAAACTGGCAGATGCCGCTCAAGACCGACGCCGCCCATGCCAAGGCGCGGATCGACGCCATCGACGAGAAGGGCGAACTTGCCCGCTCCATCGACGCCGGCGAGGTCGCGGTGATCCCCGGATTCCAGGGCGTGACGGCGGACGGCCGCATCACCACGCTCGGGCGCGGCGGATCGGATACCTCGGCGGTGGCGGTGGCGGCGGCGCTGAAGGCCGATCGCTGCGACATCTACACCGACGTGGACGGCGTCTACACGACCGATCCGCGCATCGTTCCCAAGGCGCGTCGCCTCGATCGCATTTCCTACGAGGAAATACTGGAGATGGCGTCGCTCGGCGCCAAGGTGCTGCAGACGCGCTCGGTCGAGCTGGCCATGGCGCAGCGCGTGCCGGTGCGCGTGTTGTCGAGTTTTGTGGAGCCGGGCGAACCGAACGCCGGCACCATCGTGTGCGATGAGGAAGAGATTGTGGAAAAGCAGATCGTGTCGGGCGTGGCCTATTCGCGCGACGAAGCGAAGGTGTCGCTGATCGGCGTCGTGGATGCGCCGGGCGTCGCCGCCGACATCTTTGGCCGCCTTGCTGACGCCAACATCAACGTCGACATGATCGTGCAGAGCCAGTCACGCCAGGAAGGCAAGCAGAACATCGTGTTCACGTGTCCCGACCGCGACGCCCCGCGCGCCAGCGACATCCTGCACGGCGCGCACGAGAAGATCGCCTTCGACGAACTGCACATCAAGCGCGACGTGGCGAAGGTGTCGGTGATCGGCATCGGCATGAAGAGCCAGGTGGGCGTAGCGCGCACGATGTTCTCCGCGCTTGCGCAGAAGGGCATCAACATCGAGGTCATCGCCACCTCGGAGATCAAGATTTCGGTGATCATCGACGCGCAGTACGTGGAGCTTGCCGTACGCGCCCTGCACACGGCGTATGGCCTCGATGCTGCGTAAGGCGTCTTCCCCGACATGACCACCGCCCCCGGACCCGGCGCGGCGCGCGTGATCATGCGCAAGCTGCGCGACATCGTGCACACGTCGGAGCCGGCGCAGGAAAAGCTCAACCGGCTGGTATCGATGATCGCGTCCGCGATGGTCGCGGATGTGTGCTCCATCTACCTGAAGCGCGGCATCATCCATGAACTCTTCGCGACGGAGGGCCTGAAGCCTGAAGCCGTGCACCGCACGCGGCTGAAGGAAAACGAAGGTCTGGTCGGCCTCGTCGCGGAGACGGCGCGCCCGCTCAACATCGCCGATGCGCCGCAGCACTCGCGCTTCTCGTATCGTCCCGAAACGGGCGAAGATCCGTTCAACGCGTTTCTCGGCGTGCCGATCGTGCGCTCCGAGCGCGTGTTCGGCGTGCTTGTCGTGCAGAACCGGGCGGCGCGCGTCTACAGCGAAGAGGAAGTGGAGTCGCTGCAGACCGTGGCCATGGTCCTCATGGAGATGGTCGCCGCCGGCAACTTCGGCGATCTCTCCGGACTGCAGGAAGTCGAGGTCCGCCCGAGCCGTCCGGAACGGCTTGTGGGGCGCGGATTCGCGGATGGTCTGGCCATTGGCCGCGCCGTGCTGCACGAACCGCACGCGCCGCTCGGTCGTGCTTTCGCCGACGACCCCGCCCGCGAAGAGGCGCGCCTCGACGCAGCGCTCGCGCGCGTGCGCCGGACCATAGACGAACACATCAAAAATGATCCGGGGCGCCTCTCGGGCCAGTCACGCGAGGTGCTGGAAACCTTCCGCATGCTCGCCAACGACCGCAACTGGGAAAATCGTCTGAAGCGTGGCGTGCGAGACGGCCTTTCTGCGGAAGCCGCCGCCGAACGCGCGCGCGCCGAACACCGCGCCAAGATGCAGGCCGCATCAAGCGTCCACATGCGCGACGAGATGCACGACCTCGAGGATCTCGACAATCGCCTCATGCGCGCGCTCGTGTCCCCGGACGGCGACGACAAGGTCGTGCTCCCGGACGACGCCATCCTCATCGCGCGCGACATCGGCCCGGCGGAACTGCTCGACTACGGCGAGCGCCTGCGCGGCGTGGCGCTGGAAGAAGGCGGCGCCTCCTCGCACGCGACCATCATCGCCAAGGCGCTCGGCATTCCCATGGTGGGGCGGCTCACGCAGATCGGCGCACGGGTGGAAGCGGGCGACCGCATCATCCTCGACGGCGAGCGCGGCGAGGCGCGCCTGCGGCCGGAACCGGAAGTCGTCGTCGCCTACGAACAGCGCCTGGAACTGCGATCCGCACAGGCGGAGGAATTTTCCCGCCAGCGCGACGAACCGGCGGTGACGCGCGACGGCGCGGCGATCACGCTGCTGCTCAACGCGGGCCTCATGATCGACGTGCAACATCTCGGCGATGTGGGCGCGCAGGGTATCGGTCTCTTCCGCACCGAATTCCAGTTCATGGTTTCCGAGCGCATGCCGCGCACGGGGGAACAGATACAGCTCTACGCCGACGTCCTCGCCGCCGTTGGCGACAAGCCCGTGACCTTCCGCACACTCGATGTCGGCGGCGACAAGGTGCTCGCCTACGTACCGACGGATCGCGAGGAAAATCCGGCGCTCGGCTGGCGCGCGCTGCGCATCGGTCTTGATCGTCCCGCGCTGCTGCGCACACAGGTGCGCGCGCTGATCGAGGCGGCCGAGGGCAAGCACCTGCGCATCATGTTCCCGCTGGTGACGGTGGCGCAGGAATTCATCGACGCGCGCGACCTGGTGGAAAAGGAACTCGCGGTCGCGCAGGGACGGGGGCGCAAAGGTCCCGCCAAGCTCGAGATGGGCGTGATGATCGAAGCGCCGGCGATCGCGTTCGCGATCTCCATGCTCGCCGGCAAGGCCGATTTCCTTTCGATCGGCACCAACGACCTGATGCAGTATTTCTTCGCCGCCGATCGCGCCAATCCGCGCGTGTCGGATCGCTATGACATTCTCTCTGCGCCGGCGCTGAAGTTCCTGCGCTACATCCGGGAAGAGGCCGCGCGCGCGGGTCTGCCGTTGTCGGTATGCGGCGAAGCGGCGGGCAAGCCGCTGGAAGCCATGGCGCTGATCGCACTTGGATATGACCGTCTGTCCATGCCGGCGGCGGGCGTCGGGCCGGTCAAGCGCATGCTGCGCAGTCTCGACGCCCAGGCCGCCCACGCCGAGATCGAAGGGCTGCTGCAGTCCGAAAAGACCTCGATCCGCACCGAACTGACCGCCTGGGCCAAACGCGAAGACGTGGCGCTCTAGGCCAAAAGACCTTGTGCGCAGAGTTTGTTCAGGCTCGTGAACGCTTCGTTAGCAGCCTCGTCGTTGAATGAATCGCCTCAGATGCGTAGAAGGGTTCCGGCGTGGGACTTCACGTCTTTCACATCGGCGGCGTCCGGCGTGCAGCCGACGGAAACCCAACTGCGATGTTCACCTCACCCCCAGGCGCTCCCCATGACGGAAACGAAACGCCCGCTGCGCGTCCTGCGGTCAAACCGCCTGTCGTCGGCGCAGCGGCGATGGAGCCCGGCATGAGAGCGGGGACAAAATTGCGCGCCGCGCGCGAGGCCAAGGGGCTCTCCCTCGAACAGGTGGCCAAGGACACGCGCATTCGCGTGGAGTACGTCGCCGCCCTCGAGACGATGAACGTCAACCTCATCCCCGGTAAGGCCTACGCCAAGGCCTACCTGCGCAGCTACGTGAAGTATCTCGGGCTGACCGAGGAAGAACTGGTCATCCAGTACGAGAACGAGAGCGCGCGCCTGCGCGAGGACGACAGCGACCAGATCCGCAATCCCGATTCCAAGCCCGCGCCGGAGCGGCCATGGTTCTGGGCGGCGGTGCTGGGCGTGGTATGCGCGGCCTTCGTCGGCTGGCGGGCCATGCAGGACAGCGCGCCGGATGCGCCGGCCCCGCGCGCCACGACGCAGACCGAAGTCCGCAACACGACGCCCGAACCGGCGCCCGCGCCGTCGCCGCCGTTGGCTGAAGATCCCTGGCCTTCCGAACAGGTCGTGGCGATCCGCGCAAAAGTTCCGGCCTGGCTTGAGGTGCGCGGCCCCGACGGCACCATCTTTGTCTCCCGCACCCTGCAGGCCGGTGAAGCCTATCGCCCCGATGTGGGCGCCAACTGGACGCTTCACGCCAAGGACGGCGGCGCCTTCGAGGTGCTGCTGAACGGGACGCTTGTGGGCCTGCTGGGCGATCCCGGCGCCCCGGTGCTCGGTCGCCCCGTCGACAAGATCGCCAGTGCGCCGCCTCCGGTCGCGCCTGCCGGCGAGGGTTGATCCGGGAGGCTGAACGCCGCGCCCGGTTCCGGGCGTCACGGATTGCGCCTACATAGGGCGGACATGACCGACCTGCACCACATCCGCCCCTGGCGGCGCATCGAACGGCGCGTGTCGCGCCAGATCCACGTCGGCAAGGTGCCGGTGGGCGGCGGGGCGCCGATCACTGTGCAGTCGATGACCAACACGCTGACCTCGGACGCAGGCGCGACCATCGACCAGATACGGCGCATGGAAGAGGCGGGCGCCGACATCGTGCGCGTGTCCTGCCCGGACCAAGACTCCACGGCGGCGCTCTCGACGATCGTGAAGGCCGCAGCCGTGCCGATCGTCGCGGACATCCATTTTCACTACAAGCGGGGCATCGAGGCCGCCATCGCGGGCGCGGCGTGCCTGCGCATCAATCCCGGCAACATCGGTTCTTCGGCGCGGGTGAAGGAAGTGGTGCAGGCCGCGAAGGATCACGGCTGTTCCATGCGCATCGGCGTGAATGCAGGATCGCTGGAAAACGAACTGCTGGAGAAGTACGGCGAGCCTTGTCCCGAGGCGATGGTGGAGAGCGCGCTGCGCCACGCCACCATGCTTGAGGAGCACGACTTCCGCGAGTACAAGATCTCGGTGAAGGCGTCCGACGTCTTCCTCGCCGTCGCCGCCTACCAGCAACTCGCCGAAGCGACCGACGCGCCGCTGCATGTGGGCGTCACCGAGGCCGGCGCGCTTCGCATGGGCACGGTGAAGTCTTCCATCGGCATGGGCGCGCTCCTGTGGGCCGGCATCGGCGACACGATCCGCGTCTCGCTCGCGGCCGACCCCGTGGAAGAAGTGAAGGTCGGCAACGATCTGCTAAAGTCGCTCGGCCTGCGCCAGCGCGGCGTGAACATCATCGCGTGCCCGTCTTGCGCGCGGCAGGGCTTCAACGTCATCGACACGGTGGAAAAACTCGAAGCGCGCCTCGCGCACATCGCCGAACCGATCACGCTGTCGATCATCGGCTGCGTCGTGAACGGACCGGGCGAGGCGCTGATGACCGATCTCGGCTTCACCGGCGGCGGCGCGGGCTCGGGCATGATGTATGTGAGCGGGAAACCGGATCACAAGGTGACGAGCGAAGCGATGGTGGAGCATATCGTGGAATTGGTGGAAGCGCGGGCGCGCGCATTGCGAGTGGTGTAAATTAGCTGCAGTTAGGCTAACGCACTGTAGTGCTCGGGACGCATGCAAAACAACGCGATGGGGGAAACGACGATGAAATCATGGATTGTGGTGGGCGTATTGGCGCTCTGCGCTGGTTGTGTGTCCGTTCAGCTGACAAGTTCGGCTCCTACGACCCGTTCTGAGGTCGTTCAAGAAAAGAACTATCAGCTTGGCCAGCCTCGATCGATTGTCGTCGGCGAACAACTCATTCGAGTGAAGGATTACCAAGTCACTGTCAGGGAATCTGTGGCTTACAAAGCGGAGCGCCCGATAAGCATTGAAGGTGGTCCCGTTCGAATTGATCTCACGGAGGGTCAAATCCTCCGTGTGCTCGGACAAAGAGTGGTCGGGCAGCAAAATTTCACAGTGCTCGGCCTGAATAGATTTGGGATTCAGGTTTTCCCGGACGGCAGAATACACAACAAGGTTATCAATGGGTATGAGTTCGGCGCGCCGGCCGTGGTCGAGATGGTGTACACCTTCAACATATCCCCGGCCGGTGCGTCGCTTGTGCCGGTAAACGAGCAGTCGATCCGAAGGGAAGCGTTTCGTCAAAATTACGAGATCGTCTTCAACGGAATTGATGGCTCCGCGATGCGCTTTCAATATCGAGAGTATTCGCCGGATGACCTCGCCCGCCCTGCGTTCTCGCAAGAGCTATCTTACCCTGTTACTAGTTCGACAATCCGGTTCAGAAATCTGCAAATACGAGTTATCGGCGTTAATGCAGAGCGCATTGAATACGAGGTCGTCAACGACACCCCAAGTTCGGGCTGATTTCTTTCAGGTTTTGAAAGCTAAGTTGATGACCGAAACCCGCGACGCGAACGGAAACATCCTCGCCGACGGCGACACCGTCCACCTGGTGAAGGACCTGAAGGTGAAGGGCACGTCCGTCACGCTGAAGCGCGGCACGGTGGTGAAGAACATCCGCCTCACCGACGACCCTGCCGAGATCGAGTGCAACGCCGAGAAGGTGAAGGGCCTCGTGCTGCGGACGGAGTTTCTGAAGAAGGCCTAGGCCGCGCGCGAGGGCAGCTGCTGGAAGCGCACGCTGTTGCCGTCTGCATCCTCCACATAAAGTTCGCGCGTGCCCCATGACTGATCCGTCGGCGGCATGCAGATCGCAACGCCTTTGGCGGCAAACTCCGCGTGCAGCGCATCGACATCGTCGGCGAGGATCGACGCGACATGCCCGGAGACGCCGTCGCCTGAAAACGAGGAGAGGTGCAGCACCGCATCGTCGCGCTGCACGACCATGTAGGCGGGATCGGGGAGGGTTTCGTCGGCGCGATATTCCGAGCGCACGGCAAAGCCCAGCTGGTCGACATAGACGCGCCGCGCGCCCGCCATGCGCGCCACATGCAGCAACGGAATCGATCGTCCCAGCATTTCGCGTCTCCGGTCCGCGACCGAGGTCACATTACCACCTCGAAACGAGCCCCAGAAACGCGCCGGTGCTACGCCAGCGCCGCCAGCAGAAAGGGACAGTTTCACATGGCCATCGACATCTCGAAAATCCTCTCCTCCCTCGGTGACGATCTCGTCGCGCAGGCGGGCGCGCCGCTCGGCCTCGACAAGGACACCTCCGTGCGCGTGGCGGCCGCGCTGTCGCAGCACATCGGCGGCGGCAAGGACCTCGCGATCAAGGCGACGGCCGCCGACACCGGCCTCACCGAGGACGTGATATCCTCCATGCTCAACAAGCTCATCGATACGGGCAAGGAAAAGCTGATGAACGAAAGCGGCGTCACCGGCGCGATCGACGACGCGAAGGCGCAGGCAATGGGCGCCATCGGCAATATCGGCGGCGAAGCCACGAAGGGCCTGATGGGCAAGATCGGCGGACTCTTCGGCAAGAAGGCCGGCTGATCTCGATTCTCTAGCGCGCGTCCGGCTGTCTGGTCGGATGCGCGGCCTGGAAGGCGGGGTGCGCCGCGGCCGCCATGTCGATTTCCGCGAGACGGCGGTAGTAGCGGATGTCGAGCGCATAGCGCGACACCGCCGCGTAGATTTGCGGCACGAGGCACACGTCCGCGAGCGTCGGTTCCTTGCCCCAGCACCACGGCCCGCCCGGCCCATCCGCGAGCATCTGCTCGATGGCGCCGAAGCCGTCCTTGATCCAGCGCATCGCCCACGCCGCGACGCCCGCATCGTCCTGCGCGTATTCTTTCCGCAGATACTGCAGCACGCGCAGGTTGCCGAGCGGATGGATGTCGCACGCGACGGCGTTCGCCAGCGCGCGGACTTTCGCACGTTCTACGGCGTCCTTCGGCAGCAGCGGCGGTTCGGGGTGCGTTTCCTCGAGCCACTCGATGATCGCCATCGACTGCGTCAGCGTCTCGCCGTCATCGGTTGCGAGCGCCGGCACGAAGCCCTGCGGATTGCGCGCGAGATATTCTGCCTCGCGCTGTGCTGCGGCCGTGAGTTCGATCGGCACATAGGTGTAGTCGAGACTCTTCAGCGCCAGCGCGATGCGCACACGGTGCGACGTGCCCGAGCGCCAGTAGTTGTAGAGCGTCAGCATCACCCGATCTCGAGTTCGAGCCGCGCCACGCCGTCCACGCGCGCGGTGATGTAGTCGCCGCGGGCGATGCGGCCGACGCCTTCCGGCGTGCCGGTGTAGATGAGATCGCCCGGCGCGAGCGACCACACTTCCGACAGCCGCGCGATGATGGCCGGCACCGGCAGGATCATGTCCGCGAGATCACCATGCTGGCGCATCTCGCCGTTCACCGCGAGTTCGATGGCGCCGCGTTTCGGGTGGCCGATGCGTTCGACCGGTACGATGGGCGTGATCGGCGCGGACGCCTCGAAGGATTTCGCGCGCTCCCAGGGTTGGCCCTTGGCTTTCGCATCGGCCTGGCGATCGCGCTTGGTGAGATCGATGCCGACCGCATAGCCATAGACGAGATCGAGCGCCTGCTCGTACGCCACGTCCCAGCCGCCACGGCCGATGGCGACGACGAGCTCGACCTCGTGATGGAGATTGTCGGTATCGGGCGGATAGGGCGCCTTCGGGCCGACCACGAGCGCATCCGCCGGCTTCATGAAGAAGAACGGCGGCTCCGCCGCCGGATCGCTCCCCATCTCACGCACATGCGCCGCATAGTTCTTGCCGACGCAATAGATGCGCCGGACGGGGAAGGCGTGGGTGGAGCCCTCGATGGGAACCGTGGGCGGGGCGAGGGGGAAGAGGAGTGGGGTCATGGGCGGTTGGTGACATACACCGAAGGTGCGTGTCACCCGGCCACTTCGCGCGAAGTGCCGCCGATCGCTCGCCGCGAGGGACGAACGAGACCTTCATCCCTCGATTTTCGCGCTGAATCCCTTGGCCCCCAACAAACGCACATCAAACAATCCGACCGGGTCCCGCACGCGCGCAAACTGCGCTCGCGTGAACAAAGGAGACCCTCATGCTCAATGAATTGCCCGCTGACCTGACCTGCGAACCGTCCCGCCGACCGCCGCACAAATTGTCCCACGCGTCGTGGACCGAACTGCTCGTCGCCTATGCGCGCGGCGAGTCCGCGCCGGCGCTGTCGCGCACATGGGGCGTGTCGACGCGCGCGATCTACCGGCGCGCGCGTCTCGCCGGCCTCGGCAAGCAGGGCGCTGCGCGCGAAGCGAACGTTGGGGCGACCGGCGAGACGCCCGATCCTTTCTCGGAAGCCACGCCCAATCTCATCGTCGCGCTGAAGGACGTGGAGCATATCGAGCCCGGCATGCTCGCGGAAATCGCCACCAAGACCTCGGCGCTCTATCTGCAGGGCTACGAATTCGACCGCGCGAAATCCGCCGCCGCGCTGGCCGACCAGTATGCGCGCCTCGCGGAGCGTCGCGGGTCCGTGAACCTGCACACGGTGCTCAAGGCGCTGCACGACGCCGATTATGCGGACAAGCTCTTCACCCTCGCACCGGGCGAGCGGAACATCGCCAAGGAAGCGTTCTGGAAGGGGCGTGAACGGGTGAAGGAAGCCGAAGCGGAATATGATGCGATGATCGCGCGCGCCGAAGCGATCGATCGCGACGCCGGCCGGCCGGATCTGATCGATGAGGTTGGCGCGGATGACGAAGGTGACGCAGCTGCGCCGGAGTGCGCCAACTGAAATGGCAGGGTCTGGCGCGGTTTTGTCAGGGTGCGGCAGGGTGTGGCGCAGTCTGGCGCAGTCTGGCGCAGTATGTCGCTTGCCCGGTGACACACGCCGAAGCTGAGTGTCACCGTTCTGTTCACACGTGCGTGGGCGGGCGCGCGGCCGTGATCATCGTGCGCAGGCGACCCACCAGCGTCGTGCCACGCACGGCGTCGGGGTTGGGGTAGTCTTCCTTGAGCAGCTGTTCGCGGATGGCGGCGATGGACTCGCAACGGCCGGACTTCGCCAGCTGGAATGCGCGTTCGATGACTGAGGGGCGATTTTCCATCCGCCATCCTAGAGCGTTTTGACGGAAAAGGCGAGGCGGGCTCCGCCGGTGGGCGCCACCACTGGATTTTCGCAGGATTTCCAGAGGCTTCTGCGCGACGTCCTCGGGGGTTTCGCAGGGGCAGGGCGGGGGCTAGGCTCGCACCATGAAGCTCGCCTCTCTCAAGCATGGTCGCGATGGCCGCCTCGTCGTCGTCTCCGAAGATCTCGCCTGGTGCGTGGACGCCTCGCCGGTCGCGGAAACCCTGCAGGCGGCGCTGGACGACTGGTCGCATGCGGAACCCAAGTTGCGGGCGCTCGAGGAAAGCCTCATGCACGGCAGCGTGCCGAAGGAGCGCTTCCATGAGCGCGAATGCGCTTCACCGCTGCCGCGCGCATACCAGTGGGCCGATGGCTCGGCCTACGTGAACCACGTCGAACTCGTGCGCAAAGCCCGCGGCGCGGAAATGCCCGAGAGCTTCTGGACCGATCCGCTGATGTATCAGGGCGGCAGCGATGCGTTCCTTGGTCCCCGCGATCCGATCCCGCTCGCCGATGAGGCGTGGGGCTGCGATTTCGAAGCGGAGATCGCGGTCATCGTCGATGACGTGCGCCAGGGTGCGAGCGTGGAAGAAGCCGCCGCCGCGATCCGCCTGGTGATGCTCGTCAATGACGTGTCGTTGCGCAACCTCATCCCGAACGAACTCGCCAAGGGCTTCGGCTTCTTTCAGGCCAAGCCCTCCAGCGCGTTCTCGCCGGTCGCCGTCACGCCCGATGCGCTGGGCGAGGCGTGGAAGGACGGCAAGGTGCACCTGCCGCTCTTCTCCGCGATCAACGGCAAGGCCTTCGGCAAACCAAACGCCGGCGAGGAAATGACGTTCAACTTCCCGACGCTCATCGCGCATGCCGCAAGGACGCGACCGCTGTGCGCCGGCACGATCATCGGCTCCGGCACCGTGTCGAACCGCGATCCCGACGGCTCACCCGGAAAACCCGTCAGCGCCGGCGGCCTCGGCTATTCCTGCATCGCGGAAATGCGCACCGTGGAAACGATCAACGGCGGCAAACCGGAAACGCCCTTCCTCGCGCACGGCGATCTCGTCGAGATCGAAATGCACGACAGGCGCGGACGCTCCATCTTCGGCCGCATCGAGCAGGAAGTGATCGCGGCGTAGCGGGGCGTCGCAGACCGCTTGAAAACGCAGGCGTCCTCGGCCTCTATGCGCGGCAATAGGGGAAACACCATGAAACACACCGGACTTGCCGCGTTCCTCGCGGCCGCTCTCGTCATCGCCGCGCCCGCGCGCGCCGACGAGGGCATGTGGACCTTCGACAACATTCCCGCCGCCCAGATGCGACAATCGATCGGCTTCGCGCCGGATCAGGCCTGGCTCGACCGCGTGCGGCTCGGCTCGGCGAAATTCGGCGGAGGGTGCTCGGCGGCGATCGTGTCGGCGGAAGGCCTCGTGCAGACCAACCAGCACTGCGCGCGCAGCTGCCTGCAGAACCTTTCGCGGCCCGGTCAGGATGTCGGCGCCACGGGCCTGTCGGCGATGACGCGCGCGGAGGAACGCCAGTGCGCGGGGCTCTTTGTCGATTTGCTGACGGCGACGTCCGACGTGACCCAGCAAGTGATCACCGCCACGCAAGATCAGACGGGCGCCGCGTTCACAACCGCGCGCAACACCGCCATCGCCACACTCGAACGCGCGTGCAAGGGCGACGCGGCTGACCGGCGTTGTCAGGTCGTGTCGCTCTATCGCGGCGGCCAGTACGCGCTCTACACCTACAAGCGCTACGACGACGTGCGGATCGTGTTCGCACCGGAAATGACGGCGGCCTCCTTCGGCGGCGATCCCGACAACTTCAACTTTCCGCGCTATTCGCTCGATGTCACCTACGCGCGCATCTACGAGAACGGCCGTCCGGCCGTCACGCCGAACCGTCTGAAGTGGCGCTCCACGCCGCTTACGGAAAACGAGCCCGTATTCATCCCCGGCAGCCCCGGCGGCACGAGCCGACAGATGACACTTGCGCAACTCGAGTTCCAGCGCGATCGCATGCTGCCGTACCGGCTGGAGTCGCTCTCCGAGATGCGGGGACGGCTCGTCCAGTTCCGTTCGGAAAATCCCGAGAATGCGCGCATGGCCGCGTCGGCGCTGCTGAGCGTTGAAAATTCCTACAAGGGCATCGGCGGTCGACGGCTCGCGCTGTCCGATCCGGCGGTGTTTGCGGTGAAGCAGCGCGCGGAGGCGGAGTTGCGCACGCGCCTGCGTGGCGACCGCGACGCGCTGGCGGCCTATGACGAGGTCGGTCGCGCCATGACGGCGTACCGCACGTTCTGGCTGGCTCACGATCTCGTGGAGACAAACCCGGCGACGAACCGCCTTCTGGGCTGGGCGCGCACGCTCGTGCGCGGCGCGGCGGAGCGCGAGAAACCTGACGGTCAGCGCCTGGCTGAATTCTCCGATGCACGCTTGCCGGCCACGGCGCGCGGTGTTCTCGCGGATACGCCCGCAGAAGCGCGGCTCATGCAGCTCCAGATCGAGTTCTGGGTGTCGAAGCTGCGCGAACGGCTCACCGCCGATGATCCGGTCGTGAAGCTGGTGCTCGGTCGCGAAAGTCCTGAAGGTCTCGCGCAGCGCCTCGTCGCCGGCACGAAACTCACCGATCCGGCAGAGCGCAAGCGTCTGTGGGACGGTGGCTCCGCGGCGGTCGCGGCGTCGACCGACCCGTTGATCGTCTTCGTGCGCAACTGGGACGCCGAAGCGCGCGCACTGAAGGCGCGCTACGAGAACGAAGTCGACGGACCGATCCTGCGCGCGCAAGAACGCCTCGTGAAGGCGCGGTTCCGGATCTATGGAACATCCATCTATCCCGACGCCACGGGCACGCTGCGTCTGAGCTATGGACGCGTCACGGGCTGGACGTATGCCGGGCAGACGGTCACGCCGTTCACACGCACGCCGGGTCTCTTCGCCCGCGCCACGGGCGCAGATCCTTTCGCGCTGCATCCCCGCTGGCTCGCGGCGCAGGGCGCACTTTCGCCGGACACGATATTCAACGTCACCACCACGCACGACATCATCGGCGGCAACTCCGGCTCGCCGCTGGTCGACCGCAACGGCGATGTGGTCGGCGCGGTCTTCGACGGCAACATTCACAGCCTCGGCGGCGAATACATCTACGAAGGCGCCACGAACCGGGCAGTGAGCGTGACCTCCACGATCATCGAGGAGGCGCTGACGAAGGTGTACGGCCGCGCCGATCTGGTGGCGGAGCTGAAGCGGTAACTTCCGTCGAGCGACCAAGGACAAAGGGCCCGCGAGAGTAATCTCGCGGGCCCGACTTCATTCAGCGTTCAGTGCGCGATCACCAGATCGTCACGCGCTGGTCCGGCGGCAGGTAGAGCTTCTGCCCCGGCTGCACGTTGAACGCCTCGTACCAGGCGCCCATGTTGCGCACCGTGCCGTTGACGCGGAATTCCGGCGGCGAGTGCGGGCCGGTGACGACCTGATTGCGCAGGCGTTCCTCGCGGTAGTGTGTGCGCCACACCTGCGCCCACGACAGGAAGAAGCGCTGCTCGCCCGTGAGATTGGCCAGCACCGGCGCCGGCTGTCCGCCGAGGGAGAGCTTGTAGGCGTAGAGCGCAACCGAAAGCCCGCCATTGTCGCCGATGTTCTCGCCGAGCGTGAGACGCCCGTTGAGTTTCAGCCCCGGCAGCGCTTCGAACTCTGAGTATTGGCCAGCGAGGCGATCTGTAAGCGTCTTGAACGACGCCACATCCTCCGCGCTCCACCAGTCGCGCAGGACGCCGCGCGCGTCGGACTTCGCGCCCTGATCGTCGAAGCCGTGGCCCATTTCGTGGCCGATCACGCCGCCGATGCCGCCATAGTTGATGGCCGGATCCGCGCTCGGATCGAAGAAGGGCGGTTGCAGGATGGCGGCGGGGAACACGATCTCGTTGAAGACCGAATTGTAGTAGGCGTTCACCGTCTGCGGCGTCATCGCCCACTCTTCGCGGTCGGTCATGCCGTTGATCCGCGCCACGCGGCGGTTGTAGTCGAAAAGCGCGGCGCGTTTGCCGTTCTCGATCGGGTTGTCGGGCGTGACCTCAAGCGCCGAGTAGTCACGCCACTTGTCGGGGTAGCCGATCTTCACGCGGAACGCGGCGAGCTTCTCGCGCGCGACGACTTTCGAAGACGCCGTCATCCACGGGAGCGTGTCGATGCGCTGGCCATACGCTTTGCGCATGTTCTCCACGAGATCGAGCATCTTGGCCTTGGCGTCGGCGGGGAAATGTCGCTGCACGTAGATCTGGCCGATGGCCTCGCCCATGGCGCCGCTGACGGCGTCGACGCCGCGCTTCCAGCGATCCCGCTCCTGCGGCTGGCCGTTGAGCGTGCGTCCGAAGAAGTCGAAGCGCTCGTCCGCGAGCGCCTTCGGCAGCAGACCTGCGTTGCCGGAGATGCATGCGAAGGTCATGTACTCCTTCCACGTCGCCAGCGGCGTGCGGCGGTAGAGCGTCGCGAGTTTCGGCATGGCGTCGAGTTCGCGCACGACGAATTCGGTCTGGTCGGTGAGCTTGAGCGACTCCAGCGCCGCCTGCACCGGGAAGCCGTTCAGCAGCGTGACAAGCTCAGCCTTGGTCTTGCGGTTGTAGGTGCGGTCGCGGTCGCGGCGATCGGCGACGGGCCAGTGGAGCTTCGCGATTTCGGTTTCGATGGCGAGGATGCGCCGGGCTTTCGCCGCGCCGTCCGTCTGCCCTGCGAGCGTCAGAGTCTTCTCGATGTGCGCGAGGTACTTGGCGCGGATCTCGACGAACTTCGCGTCGGCGCTGAGATAGTATTCGCGCTCCGGCAGGCCGAGGCCCGCATGCGTGATCGAGACGATGTATTTGTCGGGGTTCTTCTGGTCGAGACCGATGAAGCCGACGATCGGCATGCGCGTGTTGAACGTCGGCTCCGACGCGATGCGCACCAGTTCCGTGTGATTGCGCGCGGCCGCGAGGCGGGCGAGATCACCCTGGATCGGCGCGAGACCCGCCGCTTCCACCGCGGCCTCGTTCATGTAGGCGCGGTAGTAGTCGCCGATCTTGCGCTCGATGGAGCCTGCGGGCGCGTCCTTGGCGGCGAGTTCATCGATGATCGCACGCACATTCGCTTCGGACTTCGCGCCCAGCATGTCGAACGTGCCCCAGCGGGTGCGATCGGCGGGGATGGGGTTGTTCTTCAGCCAGGCGCCGCTTGCGTGCTGGTAGAAGTTGTCGCCCGCCGTGACGGAGGGATCGCCTGCAGCGAGATCGAGGCCGAAGTCGCCGATCTCCGGCTTGGGGCCTGTCGGAACGACTGGCGCCGGTTCTGCAACGACGGTGTCGGCGCCCTTGGACGCGCAAGCCGCCAACGTGATCGTGACGACGCTTGCGCCGGCGGACAGGAAAAATCTGCGGTTCATTGTCTGCTCCCGAATTCCGTTACCAGATGCGCGCGCGCGCTTCTGGCGCGACGTACATCTTCTGACCTGCCGTCACGTTGTAGGCGGCGTACCATGCGTCGACGTTGCGCAGCGTGCCGTTGACGCGGAACTCCGACGGGGCGTGCACATCGGATGTGACTTGGTTCTGCATGGCCTCGTCGCGGATCTTGTCGCGCCACGCCTGCGCGTAGGCGAGGAAAAACCGCTGCTCGCCGGTCACATCATCGAGAACCGGCGCCGGCTGGCCGTTGAGCGAGATGCGATAGGCGTCGAGCGCCACGAGAAGACCGCCGAGATCAGCGATGTTTTCACCGAGCGTCTGCTGACCGTTCACCTTGAACCCGGGCACCGGCTCGAAGGTGTTGTAGAGATCGACGACGCCCTTGGCGCGCTGGTTGAACTTGCGGTCGTCGTCCGGCGTCCACCACGACTGCAGTAGGCCGCGTGCGTTGTACTGGCGGCCCTGGTCGTCGAAGCCGTGCGTGATCTCGTGGCCGATGACCGCGCCGATGGCGCCGTAGTTCACCGCCGGATCGGCATTCGGATCGAAGAAGGGCGGCTGCAGGATGGCGGCGGGGAAGACGATCTCGTTCTTCTCGGGCCAGTAGTAGGCGTTCACCGTCTGCGGCGTCATCAACCATTCTTCGCGATCGATCGGGCGTTTGATCTTGTCGATCTCGTGGGCCGTGTTGAACGCGCCCGCACGGTCGATGTTGCCGAGCAGGTCGCCGGCGCGCACTTCAAGCGCCGTGTAGTCGCGCCACTTGTTCGGGTAGCCGATCTTGGTGCCGAAGGTGGAGAGTTTTTCGAGCGCCTTGCCCTTGGTTTCCGCCGACATCCAGGCGAGGCCCTCGATGCGCGGCTTCATGGCCTTCAGCAGGTTGTCGACCAAAACCTGCATCTTCGTGCGGCTGTCTTCGGGGAAGTGTTTCTTCACATAGACCTGGCCGATGGCTTCGCCGAGCGCGTCGCCCACGCTTTGGACGCCGCGCTTCCAGCGCTCGCGGTTTTGTTGCTGACCGTTGATGACCTTGCCGTAGAAATCGAAGCGCGCATCGACGAAGGGCTGCGACAGGAAACGCGCGGCGCCGTTGATGCGTTGCGCGACCATCCAGTCCTTCCACTCCGCGAGCGGACGCGAGGCGACGAGGCCCGCAATCGCCTGAAGCGCCGTCTTTTCGTTCAGCGACACCTGGCCGATGTCGCCTGCACCCGACGCAGTGAGAAAGGCCACCCAGTCCATGCCGCGTGCGGTGGTATTGAGGGCAGGGACCTCAACGAGGTTGTAGGTCTTCAGCGCGTCGCGCTGGTCCTGCAGCGGCCAGTGAATGCGCGCGATGCGTTGCTCCAGGCCGTAGGCGCGTGTCGCACGTCCGCGCGGATCGTCGAGACCGGCGAGCGTGAAGAGCTGCTGGAGGTATGTGCGATAGGCCTGCGCCTGCGTCGCGAATTTCGTTTCAAGATAGTAGTCGCGGTTCGGCATGCCGAGGCCGCCCTGCGTGAGGTTCAGCAGGTAGCGGTCGGAGTTCTTGGAATCGACGTTGACGTAGAAATCGACCGGGGAGGGATAGCCCGCCGTGCCGAAGAGCTTCGCGAGCGTCGCCTTGTCGCGCACCGCGGCGATGACGCCGAGGCTCTCGGCCAGCGGCGTTGCTCCTTTGGCGTTCACGCCGGCCTCGTCCATGAACGACGCGTAGAAGTCGCCGATCTTCTTTTCCACACCGCCGGAGGCGCCCGCAGCGCTTTCCTCGATGATCGCGCGTACCTGCTTTTCGGCGCGGTCGAACACGATGTCGAAGGCGCCGTAGGAGGCCTTGTCCGCCGGGATGGGCGTGCGGTCGATCCAGCCGCCGTTGGTGTGGCGGAAGAAGTCGTCGCCGGGCTTGATCGCGAGATTGCGCGCATCGAGTTCCACGCCCCACGCGCCGAGTTCCGCGCTCGGCCTGGGTGGGAGAGCCGGCGTCGGTGTCGGCGCCACAGCGACGTCTTCCGCCGGTGCACCGGCGCAGGCGGTTGCAAGTCCGACGGCTGCGAGGCTGGCGCCGCCACGAAGGAATGATCTGCGATCCATGCCCGAAGTCTCCAGTCTATTGGTGTCCGTCACGCCGGACGCGCAAGCGCGCGGGTCTGACCTGTGGTCGGACCCGCGCGCGCACTTGTCGAGCGTTTATCGATAAACATCATTCCGCCGGCGTTGCAGCGGCGGACCGACCGTTCCAGCCGCGCAGCCACAGGCGTTGGCCGCGTCCAAACAGGCCCTTGATGTCCTTGCCGATGACGTACCAGGCCGGCGTCAGGATGAGCGTCACGGGCATGCAGAGCAGGACGCCGAACGCCAGCGACAGCGCCATCGGCTTCAGGAACTGCGCGATGGCTGCACTCTCCAGGATCATCGGCGCCATGCCGATGAACTCGGTCACCGAGGTGAGGAAGATCTGGCGGAACCGCGAGACCCCGGCGTCGATGGCGCCGCTCTGCACGCTGACGCGCGCGAGCGTGTAGCCCTCAACTTCCGTCTGCGACGCAAGTTCCCGCATGGCGCGGGTCTGACTCCCGTCGCGACGCGTCGCGAAGTAGCCGGTGTAATCCGGCTCCCGCGGCATGCCGGAGGTGGGCAGAAGTTCGATGGCGCCGTCCGCGAACTTCGCATTGATGCTCTTGCGGAGAAGTTCCTCGTCAAGTTCGAAGTTCTCTCCGATCGGCTTCACGACCCAGCGCGTGCCATTTTCGGCCTGCACTTCGTAGAGGCCCCGACCTTCCTCGATGCGCTCGCCGGGGGCGAGTTTGCGCAGGCCGAAGAACGCGCGGATCTGGTTGATCTTGTCGACGAGCACGACGTTGTCGTTCACCACCACGCCCGCCGCGGCGATGACGCCGAGATAGGAGAAGAGCGCGAAGGACGTGCCGAAGATGGCGTGTCCGAAAGTCGATCCCATGAAGGCGAACGGGATCGCCGACATGATGAGCGCCGGCTGCCAGTACGATCGGAAGACGATCGCCAGCAGCATGTACATGGCAAACAGCGACATCAGGATGAGCGGACCGAGTTCGCCGAAGAATTCCTGCTGCGCCTCCGCTTCGCCGAGGTTGCGGCGAGAGACGGTGGGATACTTCTGCAGCAGCTGCGGGAAGAACTGCTTGTCCAGCTCCTCCATGATCTTGGGGCGTTCTTCCTTCACGCTTTCCGCTTCGACCATGATCGAGCGCAGGCGCTGACGCCGGTCGAGACCGGTGACGCCAGGTGCGAACTCGACGTCCGCCACCGACGCCAATGGCACCTCGCGGCCGTCGGTCGTACGGATGCGGAACTGCTGCAGGCTTTCCAGCGTGCGGCGTTCCTCGCGCGGATAGCGAACATAGACCCGCACGTCGTCGCCATCGCGCGGCAGGCGCTGGGCTTCTTCGCCGAAGTAAGCCTGGCGCACCTGGCGCGACAGATCGGAGATGGTGATGCCGGTCTGCTCGGCGCCGGGTTTCAGCGTGAAGCGCAGCTCTTCGATGGCCGCATCCTGGCTGTCGCGCACCGACGAGATCGCCGAGTAGGTGAGCAGCTTGGCTTTCAGCTCGTTCACGGCGGAGCGGAGATCGTCCTGGTTCTCGCCGAGAATGGCGATCTGGATCTCCGGTCCGGAGTCGTTGCCCGACAGCGAGAAGCTGACGCGTTCTGCGTCCGGCACAGTCCCCATCATCGTTTCAAGCTGCTTGGTGACCGCCTTGGATCGCAGATCGGGGCGCGTCTCGGGCGGTGTCAGGCCGACCCACGCGCGGATCGTGGTTTCATCGATGGACTGACTCCACGAACGCACGACGCCGCGCGACATGGCTTCGGTGTTCGGGTCCTTGTAGGCGACCTCGGTCGTGGATTCCTCCAGCTTCGCGCGCGCGCGGTCGAGTTGGTCGGCGATCTCCTCCATCCGGGAAAAGGGCGTCGTCTGCGGCAGCTCGATGGAGACCTGCATGAAGTCGCCTTCGACGTCCGGCATGAAGGTCTGCTTGATGCGGCCCGTGCTGACGTAGCTGATGGCGATCAGGAAGGCGCCGACGAAAATGGCGAGCGTCAGGTAGCGCCACTTCACGGCCATTCGGAGCAGGGGGCCGTGAATGTTCCTTGCGACCCAGATGACCGAGTGCGCACACTTCTGTTGCAGGGACATGAGCTTGCCGAAGAAGCTCGTGTTCTCCTTGGGAAGTGTCACGTGCGCCAGGTGCGCCGGCAGGATGATGAGTGACTCGATCAGCGAGAAGACCAGCGTCGAGATGACGACGATGGAGATCGAGCGCGTGAACTGCTGCACCTCGCTCTGCAGCAGCATCCATGGCGAGAAGGCGATCATGGTCACGAAGACCGACGCCACCAGCGGCTTCAGCACCAGCTGCGTGGCGAGGATGGAGGCGTTGGCGCCGTGTTCGCCCCGTTCGATCCGCTCATAGACGGCCTCGCCGACGATGATGGCGTCGTCCACCATGATCCCGAGCACCAGCAGGAAGCCGAACACCGTCATGAAGTTCAGCGACACGTTCAGGTACGGCAGGATGAAGAAGGAGCCGAGGAAGGCGGTCATCACGCCGATCGTCGCCCAGGTCGCGACCTTGGGGTGCAGCGTCAGCAAGAGCAGGACGAAGATCAGGCCGAAGCCCTGCATGGCGTTCTGGAAGAGGATGCCGACGAGGGAGTTGTAATCCTCGCTCTCGTTGTAGACCGTGGTCAGTTCGACGCCTTCGGGCAGCTGCTCGCGCGCCTTCTTCAGCGTCTCGTCGACCTTCTTGCTGACGTCCCAGATGTTGAACACGTCGCCGACGTTGACCATCACCATGACCGACGCATCGCCGTTCATGCGCATGTAGGCGTTGACGTCCTGGAACCCGTCGATGACGCGCGCCACGTCGCCGATGCGCACCACGCCGCCGTCCGGCGTCTGGCGCAGGATGATGGCTTCGAAGTCGATGCGGGTGTCGGCGAGATTGCGGGCGCGCAGCTGATAGTCGCCCTCGTTCGTACGCACCGATCCGGAGGACAGGTTGATCGAGGTGCGACGGATGGCGCCCGCCACGTCGTCGAAGGTCAGGCCATAGCTGCGGAGCGAGTCCTCCGACACCTCGATGGAAACTTCCTGCTCGCGCCCGCCGACGACCTCGGTGTTCGATGCGCCGTCGATGATGGCGAGCTGGTCGCGCAGACGCTCGGCGGCCTGGCGCAGCGTGCGCTCGTCGGCCTTGCCGTGCAGGGAGAGGATGTAGGTCTGGTTGCGGAAGGTGCGCTGTTCAACGCGCACGGGCTCCATGCTCGACGGCAGGCCGGAGAGGGAATCGATCTTGGAACGCGCTTCCTGCGTGAGGTTCTGGATGTCGACGCCGGGATTGGCGTTGAGACTCACCCAGGCGTAGCCTTCGCCCGAACGTGATCGCACCCAGTTGATGCCCTGCAGGTCCGACACCGCCTCTTCGAGGCGCACCGTAACCTGGCTTTCCATGTCTTCCGGCGAAGCGCCCGGCCAGAAGGCCTGGATATAGACGGACTGGTCCTTGCCCGGCGGGAAGAACTCCTTCTCCATCTTCATGAAAGAGAGCAGGCCCGCGATCGCGCACGCCAGCATCAACAGGTTGCCGGCGACGGGGTTTCTGCCCCACCAGTCGACGATGCCCTTCATCATGGGAGGTCTCCCGACTTTCTTTTCTGGGCCTATTCCGAACGCTGCCGGAGGCCGTCCTTGGTTTCAGCTTCCACCGAAGCGACGCGCGCGATCGGTGTGACCTTCATGCCCTGACGCGGAGAAGGCAGGTGGGAGACGACCACGCGCTCGCCTGCCTTCACGCCCGTGCGGAAGTACACTTCGTCGCCCGTCGTCTGCGCGGCGCGCACTGTGCGGATGTCGATCGTGTTCTGCGCGGTCACCACGTAGATGAACTCGTTGCGCTTGAGCGCGGCGCGCGGCGCGGCGGCGAACTCTTCGGACTTCGCGCCGTCGATGTGCGCGGTGACGAAGAGACCCGGCGCGAGCGGCGCCCCGTTGCGCGCCGAGAAGGGATCACGCACCTCCACGGTGCCGTAGACGAGGCGCGTCTGCGCATCGACCGTGGCCTCTGTGCGCACGAGACGGCCTTCCCACTTGCGAGTCTGCCCGCCGACGGGCGCGCTCAGATGCGCTTCAGCGCCGCGATTGGCCCCGCTGGCGTTGAAACCCACGGGGGTCTGCAGCAAGGCTAGATCGCCGTCGGCGAGAGGGATGCGGACTTCCATCACGTCCGTGGCGAACACTTCCGCCACCACCACGCCGGGGCCGACGAAATCGCCGACGTTGGCGCGCTTGGCGCGGACGCGACCGTCGAACGGCGCACGCACGTTGGTGCGTTCCAGATCGAGTTCAGCCGAGCGGAGTTGCGCCTGCGCCGCATCGAACGCGGCATTGGCTTGCGCCAGCTGCGGCTGACGCAATGCGAGCGGGGAGGCTTTCTGACCCTGGCCCAGGGCTTCCCAATCGCGACGTGCGAGTTCGGATTCCGCTTCTTCGCGCGCGACGCCTTCGCGCGCCTGCGCCACCTGGCTGCGCGCGCGGATGACTGCGAGGCGATAGTCAGCGTCGTCGATGCGCACGAGCGTCTGGCCGCGCCGGAAGGCGCCGCCCGCAGCGAATGAAGGATCGACGGAAACGATACGACCGGACACTTGCGCGGCGAGCGCGGCTTGCGTGCGCGGCATGGCCTGGCCTTGTACGGTGATCGAAAGGCGCGTCGCACGCGCTTCCACCGGCGCCACCTGCACCGCGAGCGCGCCCGGCGCTTCATCCTTCTTTTCGGGCTTCGGCTTCGTCGCGTCGAGTACGCCCATGACCACGAATACGCCCACCACCACGCCGATGGGCGCCAGGATCATCGCCGAACGGCGGACCCAGCCCATCATGCCCGTGCGGGGCCGTTCGATCATGTCGTCGTCATCAGCACCGGTCATCGGTTATTCTCCCGGGAAGTCGTGGGTGCGGCGAGGCCGCCCGTTTCAGCGCCGCCGCCGAGCGCCACATGATAGGTCACGCGATTGGAAGCGCGCGCGGCGCGCGCCTGGATGAGTCCGCGCTCGGCGTCGATGCGGCGTGTGTACGCGTCGATCAGTTCGAAGATGGTCGCGACGCCGCTGGCGTATTCGCGTTCCGCAAGAAGTTGCGCCTCGCGCGCTTCGACTGCGGCGCTCGCGAGTTCGGTTTCGCGGATCGCAAACGCCGTGTCAGCCGAAAGCGCGCCTTCCACTTCGCCCCACGCGGTCAATGCCGTTGTGACGTAGTTGGAGGCCGAGGCGCGTGCGTCCGCCTGCGCGGCGCGTGCTTCGGCGCGCAGTGCGCCGCCGTTGAACAGCGGCGCGGTCAGGCCGCCAAGGACCTGCGTGATCAGGCCGTCGATGTCGGTGATGTCGCGCAGGCCGTCGCCGGAGCCGGACGCCGTGGCGCTGAGTGTGAGACGGGGCAGCAGCGCCTTGCGCGCCTGGCTGGCGCGCAGACCCGACGATTCAAGCCGTGCTTCCGCCGCCGCCACGTCGGGGCGACGTGCGAGCAGATCGGCAGGCGCGCCCGCTGCTGCAATCGGCTGCAACGCAGGCATTTCCGATTGCGTCTGCAATGCTGCGTCCGGATAGCGGCCAAGCAGGAACTGGAGGCGTCGCGAGGCCTGCAGCAATGCATCCTGTTGTGCGGCCCGTTGCGCGCGCGCTGAGGCGACCTGACTGCGCGCCGTGCGCAGCGAGAGTGCTGTGAGCAGGCCGCCTGCATAGCGGCGTTGCGTGATGTCGAGCGCGCGTTCGCGCTGGGACAGATCTTCTTCCGCGAGCGCCAGCAACTGGCGCGACTCCACGAGATCGATCCACGCGCTTGCGGTTTGTCCGGCGACGGAAAGGCGCGCGCCGTCGTAGTCGGCGTTGGCGGCGCGGCTGTCGGCGAAGCTCGCGCGCGTGCCGTCGAGCACGCGGCCCCACAGATCGGCTTCCCAAGTCGTGGAAAGACGCGAGGTGGATTCATCGAAGCGCAGGCGGTTGTCGCTGCCCGCTACCGGCGTTTCCGTGCGCGACGTGCCGAGCGAGATGTTGAGATCGGGCAGCCAGCTGCCCGCCGAAGCGCGCGCGCGTTCCTTGGCGGCCTGCGCACGCTCTCCCGCCGCCTGCAGCCCCGGATTGCCCTTCAGGGCTTCCGTTACGTAGCCTGTGAGTTCCGGCATTGCGAAGGTGTCGATCCAGGCTTCTTCCGGTGCGCGCGCGGCTTCCGCAGGCGAGGCCACGGCCTGCGCGGCCGCCGCGAATGCGGCCGGCGGCTCAGGCGTGTCCGCCTTCGTCGCGCACGAGCCCGCAAGCGTTGCGAGCCCGATCCCGATCCACAGATATCGCACCATGCTTAACTCGCTTCCCCGTGAACCCAGCGATTACCGAAATCGATCCCGAGAGTCAATAAACTCATATCGATTTTCAATAACATTGGAAACATCTTGGTCTTTTCGGCGCCCGGCTCCGAACCCTTCGATGCACCCGACCGCACGATTGGATGCACGGATGGGCCAGCGCCGTTAAGGTTTGTCCCGGAGCGAGTCGGCACCTACCTCTCAGGGCTCCTCCCGTGGATTTCCAGCTGGGGACGGAGTGTATGCGCGTTCCCGATGTGTTCCTGTCCCGTTTGACGCGCCCTGTCATGGTGGGGGCGGGCGCGGCGTGCGCAGCGGCGCTGGCGTTGGAGTTGGCCGGGGGCGGGCGGGCGTCGACCCTGCTCGCGTTGCTGGCGGCAGGTCTCGCGGTGGGGTTCCTCCTCTACCGCGACATGACTGAAACCGGGGCATTGTCTGCCACGCCTGAGGTAGCTCCCGCCGCGCCGGCTCCGGAGCCGGAAAAGCTGCTGACCGAACTCGCGCCGTTCATCGAGGCGCTGCCGGAGGCGACGCTGCTCGTGGACCATGAGGGACGCGTGGTCGGCTCCAACCGCGAGGCCCGCCGGCAGCTGCAGTTCGAGGCGCAGGGGCTGCGCCTCTCGGCCATCCTGCGCCACCCCGAGATCCTCGATGCCGCGCACGGCGCGTCGATCGACGGGATCACCCGCGTCGTCGAGTACGAGCACGCCGCGCCCGTTGAGGAGCATTTCCGGGTCTATGTGGCGCCCATCGCGTGGGGCGACGACACCGCCGCCCTGATGATCTTCCACGACCAGACGACCCACATCGTCACCGAGCGCATGCGCGCCGATTTCCTCGCCAACGCCAGCCACGAACTGAAGACGCCCGTCACCTCCATATCGCTGCTGATCGAGACTCTCGGCGGGGCCGCGCGCGACGACGTCACGGCGCGGGAACGCTTTCTGGGCTTGATGGAGCAGCAAGTCGACCGCATGCGGCGTCTGATCGACGATCTGCTCTCGCTTTCCAAGATCGAGATCAACGAACACGTGCCGCCCAACGAGCGCGCCGACATGGTCATGGTCGCGCGGGAGGCGGCTGACGCCATGACGACGGTGGCGAAGGGGCGGAACGTCACCATCAATGTCGCACCGGAAGCGGCTGTGCTGCACGTCACCGGCGATCGCTTCCAGCTCACGCAGGTGGCGCAGAACCTGATCGACAACGCCGTGAAATATTCGCCGGAGGGCGGGACGGTGCAGGTCGAGATCGGCGTCGCCGAGGGGCGCGACACGGCGGCGGACCGCGCGTCGCGCCAGTGGCCTGAGGCCTCGCGCATCTCGCTGCTGACGCCCGGCGCGCCCGCGACCCGGCGCTTCGTCTATCTGCGCGTGACCGATCAGGGGCCGGGCATACCGCGCCGCCATCTCCCTCGTCTCAGCGAGCGCTTTTTTCGCGTGGAACGCGACCAGCAGGCCGTTGAACGCCCGGGTACAGGCCTCGGCCTCGCCATCGTCAAACACATCGTCAATCGCCACCGCGGCGGCATGGCGGTGGAAAGCGAGCCGGGGCGGGGCTCGGCGTTCGCGATTTACCTTGAGCAGGCGCGCCCCGATGCCAGTGGCGCGTGACATGCAATTCACGATAGTGTCACGAAACCTCGGTACTGACCGCTTATTCGCGAGCAGGACGGGCGATTCCATGCCCGGACCACGGGGACGCGCGCGGATGCGCCGGGATTTCGAGGAGCATTCGTCGTGAATTTCCAGGCGCCGCAGTCGGCCGACACCACCGGAGCGGTGCAGGCGCCGACGCCGACCGTCCAGAGCGCGCCGCACCAGGCCGGCGCGCCGGTGAAGGTCGAGGCGCGGGACGTGAATGTCCACTATGGCGACAAGCAGGCGCTCTTCAACGTCTCCATCACGATCCCCGACCACGCGGTGACGGCGTTCATCGGCCCGTCGGGCTGCGGCAAGACGACGTTCCTGCGCTGCATCAACCGCATGAACGATCTCATCCCGGGCTGCCGTGTGAACGGCATCGTCGAGATCGACGGCAAGAATGCCTATGCAAAGAACGTCGATCCGGTCGTGCTGCGCGCGCGCATCGGCATGGTGTTCCAGAAGCCCAATCCGTTCCCGAAATCGATTTACGAGAACGTCGCCTACGGCCCGCGCATCCATGGCATGGCGGCCAGCAAGTCCGATCTCGACGTGATCGTGGAAAGGTCCCTGCGTCGTGCGGGACTGTGGGAAGAGGTCAAGGATCGCCTTGCGCAGTCCGGGGCCGGGCTTTCGGGTGGACAGCAGCAGCGTCTCGTCATCGCACGTACCGTCGCCGTCGATCCCGACGTGATCCTCATGGACGAGCCGTGCTCGGCGCTCGATCCGATCGCCACCGCGCGCATCGAGGAACTGATCGACGAACTGCGCGCAAACTATTGCATCATCATCGTCACACACTCGATGGCGCAGGCCGCACGCGTCTCGCAGAAGACCGCCTTCTTCCATCTCGGCACGCTCGTCGAGACCGGCAGCACCGAGGAAATCTTCCAGAATCCCCGCGACAAGCGCACACAGGACTACATCACCGGCCGTTTCGGCTGAGCTGACAGAAGGACGGAACGCCGCTTATGGGCGACCACATCGTCAGGGCCTACGATCAGGCGCTGGAACATCTCTCCAGCGACCTTGCAAAGATGGGCGGGCTAGCAGAGTCGCAGGTCAACGACGCCATCACCGCGATCACGCGCCGCGATACGGCGCTCGCGCAGACAGTCATCCAGCGCGACGCCAAGATCGACGCCGCGCAGAAGGAAGTGGAAAAGCGCTGCACATCGCTGCTCGCGCTGCGTCAGCCTATGGCCAACGACCTTCGCGAGGTCATGGCCGCGTGGAAAATCTCAAGCGACCTCGAACGTGTCGGGGATCTCGCCAAGAATATCGCCAAGCGCACACTGGTCATCAACCAGTCCGACCCGATCCAGCTCACGAAGTCCATCGAACGGATGGGCCGGCTGGCGGCCGCGCACCTGAAGCAGGTGCTGGACGCGTATTCCTCGCGCGAAGTCGCGCCGGCGCTGGCGATCTGGTTCCAGGACGAAGACATCGACGCGCACTACAATTCGCTCTTCCGCGAACTGCTCACCTACATGATGGAAGACCCGCGCACGATCGGTCCCTGCGCGCATCTCCTGTTCGTGGCCAAGAACATCGAACGCATCGGCGACCACAGCACCAACATCGCCGAGACGCTGCACTACCTCGTCACTGGCGAGGAAATCGCCAGCGAACGCCCCAAGGCGGATGACGACCGCGCAATGGACACCTGACCCCATGCAGATGAACCCGCACGTCCTCATCGTCGAAGACGAAGAGCCGATCGCGCAGCTTCTCAAGTACAACCTTGAGAAGGAAGGCTACCGGGTGTCCGTCGCCGGGGACGGCGAGGAGGCGCTGCTGCTGGCCGACGAAGGCAAGCCCGATCTCGTCGTGCTCGACTGGATGCTGCCGAAGCTCGCGGGCATCGAGGTGTGCCGGCGCCTGCGCAGCGCGCGCGACAGCCGCAACACGCCGATCGTCATGCTCACCGCGCGTGGAGAAGAGGGTGATCGCATCCGCGGTCTCGACACCGGCGCCGACGACTACATCGTCAAGCCGTTCCAGATGAGCGAGCTGCTCGCGCGCTTGCGCGCCGTGATGCGCCGCATCCGTCCCGCGCTTGCCGACGACAAGATCGCCGCCGGCGACGTCACGCTCGATCGCGGCTCGCACCGCGTGAAGCGCGACGGCAAGGATGTCCATCTCGGCCCGACGGAATTCCGCCTGCTTGAATACCTGATGCAGCACCCCGGCCGCGTGTTCTCCCGCGAGCAGCTGCTCGACGCCGTCTGGGGTTCGGAAGTGTATGTCGAGGCGCGGACCGTGGACGTCCACATCGGACGCCTCCGCCGGGCATTGAACGCCGGGTTCGAGTTCGACCCGATCCGCACCGTGCGCAGCGCCGGCTACTCCTTCGACACCGAGGGCTGAGGCTGTAGCGACGGCTTGCGCGCTGGGCGGCGTTCAAGCAGGCATGCCGCTGATGATCACCCGCCGCGCGCTCGCGCTGTCCGCCGCTTCCGCGTTTCTCGTAGGGCCTGCCTTCGCGCAACTCGGGGTGCGCCGCACCTTGCGCTATGCCCAGACGCCCGGCGCGCCGGCGGCGCTACAATCGCTCGATCTCTATCCGTCAGTGAACCGCAATGCGCCGCTCGTCGTCTTCATCCACGGCGGCGGCTGGCGCATCGGCGACAAGCAGAACGGCGCGGCAGGAGCGGAGAAGGCGGCGTTTTTCAATCCACTGGGCTACGCCTACGCCAGCCTCAACTACCGTCTCTCACCCGAGGTGCGGCACTCCGCGCATGTCGAAGATGTCGCCGCCGCCCTCGCATGGCTGCACGACAACGCCGCCGCGCAAGGCTTCGATCCCGACCACATCTACATCATGGGCCACTCCGCAGGTGCGCATCTTGCTGCGCTCGTCGCGATCGATCCGCGCTATCTTGCGCGCCACAACAAGCCGCTCTCCATCGTGAAGGGCGTCATTCTGCTCGACGGCGCCGGCTACGACGTGACGCGACAGGCGCCCGCCGTGATCGCGCGCGGCGGCTTCATGGGGGAGATGTATTCCGGCGCGTTCGGCGCCGATCCCGCCGGTTGGCGCGACGCATCACCTACGCTTCTCGTCGAACGCGGCCGCGCGATACCGCCGTTCCTCATCGTCCACGCCAGCCGCCCCGACTCGACAAGCCAGTCCCGCGCGCTCGCCGCACGCCTGCGCGACGTCGGCGTCGACGCCCGCCTCTACGAGGCCCGCGGCTACACCCACGCCCAGGTCAACCGCCGCATCGGCGAGCCGGGCGAGGCGGTGAGCCGGGAGATCACGGGTGCGCTTTCTCTTTGGTCGCGCTAGGTGCGCTCCGTGCGCCACTCACGACGTTTTGCACGAGCGTCCGATAGAGCGCGACGCCCGCTGTGGTGTCACGGGTGTTTCCGAAGTCTGCGGTGATCATGATCTGCTTGCCGGCGGGCGTGACCACGTAAGTTACAACCGTGTTGGACTTTACTTCCGTCATCGATCCGAATGAGCGGCAGATCCCCGTGATGCGGATTGTCAGGTGATCGGCGACGCGCCCGCTCTCCAGTGTCGCTTCACGATCGGAAATGTTGCAGGCGCCATAGCTGCGAGCGAATCCTCGCCACATGTCGTCCATGCCGCCAGTGCGCGCCTTCGTCGCCAGTTCGTTCAGACGCTCGCGGCGGCCAGCGCGAGACTGCGGTGCGTCGCGGTCCCGGAAGAGGTAGAATTCCGGGTGCATCCCTCCGCCACAGCGCCTGAGGAGATAGGCGCCGTCATTCTCCAGACGTCAACACAGCCCCTCCGGAGCCGTAAACCTGCTGTCGTTCCAAGCGGTGACGTCCTGCGCTGCAGCGATGGTCGCCGACAGCAGGAAGACGAACGCAAATGCGAGGCTGCGAACCATGCTGATCCCCTGTGCCCGGGTTAACATGACTCAGGGCTGCTGGAAGGGGAAGGCGCGGCGAAGAGCGGGAGGTGGCGAGGACCCCTCCGCAGCCGCCTCTTGACCCCGCCCGGCTCCCGCGCGACACGCCGCGCGATGGAAACGCCGCCGCCGCAAGCCCCGCCAGAGGGCGTCCCGCCTTCTGCGCCGCCGGCGAAGCCCGGCCTCGTGGACTTCATCAACAACATGGACGCGCGCGCGTGGCGGGCCGTGTGGGTCACGCTCATCATGTTCGTGGTGGTCGGCGTCATGCTCGTCCTTGGACGGCTGGTGTTCGGCGACCAGATCGAGACGACCGTGCGCGCGTGGCTCGGCGGAGCGGAGCGGGGACACTGGGGGCTGCCGGCGGCGATCCTGGCGTTCACGATCGCGGCCTTCATCGGTGCGCCGCAGTTCGTGCTCTACGCCGCGTGCGTGCTCGCCTTCGGGCCCGAGAAAGGCTTCTGGTACGCGCTGATCGCTGTGATCGGGTCGGGCGCCGTCACCTACTTCACGGCGCGTTTCTCCGGCGCGCAGAAGCTCGTCGCGCGCTATTCGGGCGCGACCGGGGGGCGGTTCACGCGGTTCATCCAGTCCTCGCGCAACGCCTTCTTCGCCTCGATGATCGTGCGCATGCTGCCGACGGCGCCGTTCATCGTCGTCAATATGAGCATGGCGGTGGCGGGGATGCCGTTCCTGCCGTTCATCGCGGGGCTCGCCGTCGGCTCGGCGCCGAAGATCGCGATCGTGGCTTTCGCCGGCGACGGGATCATGGATGCGCTGGAGGGCAATGTGGGCGCTGCGGCTCTGGCCGGCGTCATCGCCATCGCGATCTGGTTCGTGGCGGTGGTGCTGGTGCGGAAATATGTGCGCAATCCGGTGACCGAGGGCGAAGAGCCACCGAAGCAGGGCTGAATCCGCCCGGCACAGCGTTCAAACCGGCCTGCAACGCAATAAAGTTGCGCGAGGGGGCTCTGTGAGCTATCACGCACGCATGATCCGTCCCCGGACCCTCCTTGCGCTTCCCCTGCTGGGCCTTATTGGCCCCCGGGCGCGCTCGTCCCTGGCCTGAAGGCCACGCGCTTCGGGGGTTTCGGTCTTCTACCCCATCCTGAAAGCGCACCTCATGTCCGACCACGTAAGAATTTTCGACACCACCATGCGCGACGGCGAGCAGTCGCCCGGCGCCTCCATGACCCTCGACGAGAAGCTGGAACTCGCCCAGTGGATGGACGCCATGGGCGTGGACGTCATCGAGGCGGGCTTTCCCATCTCCTCCAACGGCGACTTCGAGGCCGTGCGCGCGGTGGCGGGCGTGGTGAAGGAGAGCGTCGTGTGCGGCCTCGCCCGCGCCGGCGCCAAGGATATCGACCGCTGCTGGGAAGCCATCAAGGGCGCCGCGCGGCCGCGCATCCACTCGTTCCTCTCCACCTCGCCGATCCACATGAAGCACAAGCTGCAGATGGACGAGGCGCAGGTGCTCGACGCGGTCACCTTCTCCGTCACGCACGCGCGCAATCTCTGCAACGACGTGGAGTGGAGCGCCGAAGACGCCACGCGCACCGAGCGTGATTTCCTCCGCCGCTGCGTCGAAGCCGCGATCAAGGCCGGCGCCACGACGATCAACGTGCCCGACACCGTGGGCTATTCGTTCCCTCAGGAATACGGCGAGATTTTCGTGGACCTGATCGCCAACGTGCCGGGCGCCGACAAGGTCGTGTTCTCCGCGCACTGCCACAACGATCTCGGACTCGCGGTGGCGAACTCCATCGCGGCGGTGGCGGGCGGCGCGCGCCAGATCGAATGCGCGATCAACGGCATGGGCGAGCGCGCGGGCAATGCGGCGCTGGAAGAAGTGGTGATGGCGCTGCGCGTGCGCGGCGATGCGCTGCCCTACACGACGCAGATCGACGCCACGCGCCTGATGCGCGCGAGCCAGATGGTTTCGCGCATCACGGGTTTCCCCGTGCAGTACAACAAGGCCATCGTCGGCAAGAACGCGTTCTCCCACGAAAGCGGCATCCACCAGGACGGCATGCTGAAGAACGCGCAGACCTACGAGATCATGACGCCGGAAGATGTCGGGCAGGGCGGCACGTCGCTGGTGCTGGGCAAACTCTCGGGCCGCGCGGCGTTCAAGGACAAATTGCGCGATCTCGGCTACGAACTCGCCGACAACGAATTCCAGGACGCGTTCGGCCGCTTCAAGGAATTGGCCGACCGCAAGCGCCACGTTTATGACGACGACATCGTAGCACTTGTCGACGACCAGATCGCCCACAGCCACGACGCCTATCAGGTGAAGCGCCTGCGTGTCGTCGCCGGCACCGACGGCCCGCAGACCGCCGAACTCGATCTCGTCATAGATGGCGAACATCGCTGGACGACCGCGCGCGGCAACGGTCCGGTGGATGCGATCTTCGCGGCGATCCGCGCGCTCATTCCGCACGAGGCCAAGCTCGATCTCTATCAGGTCCACGCTGTCACCGAGGGCGCGGACGCGCAGGCGGAAGTCAGCGTGCGTCTGGTGGAGAACGGCCGCGTCGGCGTCGCGCGCGCGGCGGATGCGGACACGCTCGTGGCCAGCGCGAAAGCGTACGTGGCGGCGCTGAATCGCCTCGCGGCGAAGCGGCAACGTGGGCCCGATGCGCAGGAAAGCGCGGCTTAGCGCGGTTTTTCCCTTCTCCCCCGCGAGGGGGAGAAGGTGTCGACGAAGTCGACGGATGAGGGGGCGTTCCGGCGATTGTCCTCGGCGCCCGACCTCATCTTGCATCTCACCCCCTCATCCGTCCCTGCGGGACACCTTCTCCCCCTCGCGGGGGAGAAGGGCTGCCCTTCGACCAATTGCGCGTTTCTCGCCGCTGAATTGCAGAAGCCAACGCCCCCAAATCACGCCAGAACGCTTCGCAACGAAAGTATGAGCCGTGCAGGTCAGTCTCGTCTGGATTCCCATCGTCGTGGTCGGCGCCGCGCTGCAGACCGCGCGCAACGCGCTGCAGCGGACGCTCGTGGAGACGGCGGGGCCGTGGGGCGCGACGCTGGTGCGGTTTCTCTTCGGCCTGCCGTTCGCGTTCGCGTGGTGGGGGGCGGCGGCGTTGATCTGGGGCGTGCCGTCTTCAGGGGAGTTTCGATTTTTGCCGTTCGTCGTAGCGTGCCTCGTCGGCGCGCTCGCGCAGGTCATCGCCACGGCCGCGCTGTTGCAGTCCATGCGCAAATCCAACTTCGCGCTCGGCTCGTTCTTCTCGCAGTCGACGCTGCCGCTCACTGCGCTCGGCGGGTTCTTCGTCGGCGACTTCCTCAGCTGGCCGGCGGTTCTCGGCGTCGCGATCACGACGCTTGGTCTCGCCGTCGTCTCGTGGCCCAAGCGCGTCGACGGCGCCGCGCGCAACTGGAGCGCCGCGCGCTACGGCGTGCTTTCGGGGGCGATGTTCGCGGTGTCCGGCAACGCCTTCCGCGAAGCGGGACATGCGGTGTCGCTCGACAGTCCGTTCTATGCGGCGGCCGTCGCGGTGGCGGTGGTGCAGCTGCTGCAGTCGGCGGGCCTCGTCGCATGGCTCGTCGCCACCGATCGTCCGGCCTTGCGCAGCGCGTTGTCGACCTGGCGCGTTTCCCTCGGCGCGGGCTTTTGCGGCTGGGCCGCTTCGGCGTGCGCCTTCACCGCGCTCGCCATGGTTCCGGCAGCGATGGTGCGGGTGGTGGCGGTGGTCGACATGCCGATGGCCGCACTCGCGGGGCGGGGGCTTTTCCTCGAACGCCTCACCGCGCGCCAGATCGGCGGGGCGCTGCTGATCGCGGGCGGCGTGGTCGCCACCGCGCTCGGTTCACTTTAGCCCGCGCACCCGCTAGAACCCGCGCCCTCATGGCCAACCTTTCCCTCTCCCGCGTGTCGCAGGTTCTCGATCGTTTCGAGGCGGTCGAAGCGCGCCTCGGCGCCACCATGGATTCGACCGAGATCGTGAAGCTCTCCAAGGAGCGCGCTGAACTCGAGCCGGTGGCGGCGGTGATGCGCAGGCTCATCGATGCGCGCAAGGAAGAGGAAGACCTCGAAGCGCTCGCCGCCGATCCCGAAATGGGCGCCATGGCGAAGGAAGAACTCGTCGCCCTGCGTGCACGCCTGCCGGAGATCGAACGCGCCGCGCAACTGATGCTGCTGCCGAAGGACGAAGCGGAAAAGGCGTCGGCGATTCTCGAAATCCGCGCCGGCACGGGCGGGGAAGAAGCCGCACTTTTCGCCGGCGATCTCTTCAAGATGTATTCGCGCTACGCGGCGACGCGCGGCTGGAAGGTCGAAGTCGAGGACATGAGCGAGAGCGATCTCGGCGGCTATCGCGAGATCGTGGCGAGCGTGACGGGCGAGGGCGTCTTCGGGCGCCTGCGCTTCGAAAGCGGCGTGCACCGCGTGCAGCGCGTGCCGGAAACGGAAACACAAGGCCGCGTGCATACGAGCGCCGCGACCGTGGCGGTGCTGCCGGAAGTCGAGCACGTCGATATCGAGATCAAGGACGCCGACATCCGCATCGACACGTTCCGTTCGTCGGGCGCGGGCGGCCAGCACGTCAACAAGACGGACTCCGCGGTGCGTATCACCCATCTGCCAAGCGGCATCGTCGTCACATCGAGTGAAAAGTCCCAGCACCAGAACCGGGCGCGCGCCATGAAAGTGCTGCAGGCGCGCCTCTACGACCAGCAGCGCGAGAAGCTCGACCGCGAGCGCGCGTCCGATCGCGCCGCCCAGGTCGGCTCCGGCGATCGCAGCGAGCGCATCCGCACGTATAACTACCCGCAGGGCCGCGTGACCGATCACCGGATCAATCTCACGCTCTACAACCTGCCGGACATCGTAAACGGGACCGCGCTAGACGAAGTCATCGAGGCGCTGCTGGCGGAAGATCAGGCCAAGAAGCTTGCCGCGCTCGACGCCGACGGCTGAAAAGCCCTTTCGCAACCGCGAAAAATTCAAAGTCCTGTTATGGCAAAACAGTCGATAGACCGTCCGTCATAGTGCATTTAAGCAATAGTTCTCCTGAAAATTTCAAAACCCGCTATGCACGCGCGTCAATTTTGTTAATGCTTCCCGCTGCGGAAGACGAACGATCCACCGGGTCGGCGCGCTGCGGGAGGAACGACATGTTCAAATCAAAGACGGGGAAGGGTGCGTCCTGGCTGGCCCTCGCGGCGGCCTTCGGCGCGGGCGGCGTGGCCACACAGGCGCAGGCTCAAGAGACGCCTCAGGCGCCGGATGAGAATGAAGTCGTCGTCACGGGCTCGCTGATCCGCGGCACGCCCGAGGACGCCGCCCTGCCGGTGGACGTGTTCACCGCTGTCGACCTGGAGCGGATCGGTTCGCCGACGGTGAACGAGCTCATCAAGTCGCTTGGCGTCTCGAGCGGCATCGACGGCGAAACCAACCAGTTCACGTCCAATGGCCTCGAAGGCCTGAGCAACGTGAACCTCCGCGGTCTCGGACCCTCGCGCACGCTGGTCCTGTTCAACGGCCGCCGCATGGTTCAGGCGCCTTACGGGATCGGCGAAACGGCGCAGTCGTTCGTGGACACCAATCTCATTCCGCCCTCGGCCATCGGGCGCATCGAAGTGCTGAAGGACGGCGCGGCCGCGACCTATGGCTCTGACGCCATCGCCGGCGTGGTGAACTTCATCACCAAGCGCGGCTTCGAGGGCTTCGAAGTCGGCGGCGACTTCTCCTTCATTGATGGATCCGACGGCGACTACACGGCCAATGTCGCGTGGGGCTGGACGACCGACACCGTCGAACTCTTCCTCGCCGGCGGCTTGCAGCACCGTTCGGAACTGTCGACGCGTGAGCGGGACTGGGCGATCCGCCCGTTCGCTGAAAACCCGCAGGGCGGCTACTCCAGCATCAGTAATCCCGGGCGGTTCCTCGCCCTGCCCAGTTTCACGTCGTTCAACGATCCCGGATGCGTTCCCCTGGGCGGTACGTTGCCGACCGGCGGCACCTGCCAGTTCCAGTACGGCAAGTTCGACAATCTCGTTGAAGAAGAGAACCGCTTCCAGCTCTTCGGCTCGCTGAACGTCGAACTGACGCCGACCCTCAACTTCTTCGCCGAGACACTCTACGGCTACACCGACATTCCGGAGTGGAAGACGTCTCCGTCCTATCCGCCGCAAAGTCTCACATCCCAGTTCGTGCCGGCGACCCACCCGGGTCTCATCAACATGATCGCGCAGAACCCGTCGCTGGCGCCGCTCGGCGTCAACGGCGCGCTGTTCATCGGCCGCACCTTCGGCGAAGGGGGTCTGGCCCCCAACGGCACGGCGCAGCAGGGCTCGCGCAACTACAACGCGTTCCGCTTCGCCACCGGCTTCAACGGCGAGATCGGCGAAAACATCTCGTGGGACTTCGGCGTCACCTACATGGAGGACGTCGGCGAGCGGAAAACGAACGACACCTACATCGTGCGCCTCAATCAGGCGCTGCTCGGCTTCGGCGGGCCGAACTGCACGGGCGTCGTCGCCGGCGCGGGCGGTTGCCAATACTACAACCCGTTCTCCAATGCGATTCCGCGCGGGGCTTTCGGCGGGGCGGCGAACCCGCAGTACGTGCCCGCGCTCGCCAACTCGGCGTCGCTCGTCGACTGGCTGACAGACCCCAGCTACACGGAGGCGACGACACGGCTGACCACGGTCGATCTCGTGTTCAGCGGCCAATCCGGCTTTGAGCTGCCGGGCGGCACGATCGGCTGGGCTGTCGGCGCGCAGGCGCGCTTCGACGCCTACGAACTCGACCCCAATGACGTCGCTGACCTGACGATCTTCCCCTGTCAGCAGCCGGGCCAGACGGTGTGCGCCAATCGCACCGGGCCGTTAGCGTTCCTGGCCGGCACGTTGCCGGCCGATCTGAGCCGGGATGTGAATGCGTTCTTCGGCGAACTCAGCGTTCCGATCTTTGAAACGCTCGATGTGCAACTCGCCGTGCGCTACGAGGACTACGGCGGGAAGGTGGGATCGACCGTCGATCCCAAGATCGCGGTGAAGTGGCAGGCGCTTCCGGTACTCGCCCTGCGCGGGTCCGCGCAGACCACGTTCCGCGGTCCGACCCTGAACCAGCTCACCGGACGGTTCACGTCGCTGCAGTTCGTGGCGCCGACGAGCGCGTTCAAGGCGATCGACACCTTCGGCAATCCGGATCTCGCGCCGGAAAGCGCGTTCACCTACAACTTCGGCGTCTTGCTCGATGCAGGTGGGTTCCAGGCGTCGGTCGACTACTGGAGCTATGATTTCGAAGATCCGGTGACGGTCGAGCCGTTCGACGCAATTCTCGCCAACGTTCTGGGGACGGCCTGCTCAAACGCTCTCGCATCGCGCGTGGTGTTCTCTTCCGGGTGCTCAGGCGCCAACGTGCAGCGGGTCAACGTCAACATCATCAACGGTCCGAAGATCAAGACGACCGGTGTGGATGCAAGCGCGGACTACACCCTCGAAGACGTGTTCGGCGGCGAGCTGACCTTCGGCGGCGGCGCCACCTATCTGGAGAAGTACGAAGTCGGCGCGCTGCGTATCTCCGGCATCCAGATCGCTGCGGCGCAGGACCTTGTCGGATTCCTCAATCGCGGCACCGGCTATCGCTCCATGCCGCAGCTGAAGGGAGAGATCTTCTCCAACTTCAACATCGGCGACCACAACCTGCGCTTCGTGTCGCGTTACACCGACAGCTATGTCGATCAGCGCGCAACGATCGTGGGCGTCGGCAAGACGATCGACAGTGTCTGGACGCACGATCTCCACTATGTGTGGGACATGCCCTGGGGCTCGCAGTTCAGCGCGTCCGTCACCAACCTGCTCGACGAGGATCCCGCGTTCGCGCGGCTCGATCTCAACTACGATCCCTATACCGGCAATCCGATAGGCCGGGTGTTCAAGGTCGGATTTTCGCACAAGTTCGGCGGGTAAAACCGATCTGACGAAACGGGGCGGTCCTCTGACCGGGGCCGTCCCCTGATCCTTCCCCTAAAGGAAACTCTGCGCGTCGCCCTGACCCGGCGGCGCGCATTTTCCGTTGCTCGATCAGCGCAAAGAAAGGGGCCGACCGGGAAGGGCGGGTTTCATGTTTCAGCTGGATTAGCCCTAGCGCGACGGGGGCAGCGCGCGACGCGTTTCTGTTTCGATCTTGGCGCGCGCCTCGATGATCGCGACCTCGGTGGAGATTTCGCCGTCATTGCTGCGATCGGCGAGACCCGGCGACCGCGCACGATGGCGGCGTCCCAGGCGGCGCGCACGGTGGCCCAGTAGGTGTCGGCGGCGGCGAATGAGCTGCAATATCAAACAAGGAGCGCGAAGGCGGCCTGACGTCCGCCCCGCTGCTCGAACAGCGGCTAGTTGAATACCGGGAAGAAGTGCCCGCCGGCGTGCAGGATCAGGCCGACCAGCCCGCCGATGATCGTGCCGTTGAGACGGATGAACTGCAGGTCGCGCCCCACGTTCTGCTCCAGCTTCTGGACCACTGTGTCGGCGTCCCACGCGCGGATCGTATCCGACACCAGACGTGACACGTCCTTGCCGTGACGATCGGCAAGCTCGACGATGAGCGCACGCAGACGTTCGTTGAGCGCCTCGCGCACGGTCGCATCCTCCGTCAAGCCTTCACCGACGCGCCGCAGACCTTCCACGGCCCACGTCCGCAGTTGCGAGTCTTCCTTCGCGAGATCGGCGCGCAGCGCAGCCTTCACGTGCGCCCAGGCCGCGTCGAGCGCTTCCGACACCGCGGGGTGCGCGAGCACTTCCTCGGTCATCGCGCTGATGCGCGCGTGCATGACCGGATCGTTCTTCAGCTCTTCGGCGAATTTCGCGAGAATTTCCGTCACGCGCTTGCGCAGCGGGTGATCGGCGTCGTTGGCAGTTTCGGCGATCAGGTCTTCCATCGCGCCGATCATGGCGTCGGCGGCCTGCGCATCCACCGTCAGCATGCGCCACAACCATCCCGTGCGATTGCGCACGCGCGCGCGGATCGTTTCCTGGTTTTCCTCCAGCCACTTCCAGCCTTCGTTGAGCGCGGCGTCCAGCAAGGCCTGGTGTTTTCCCTGCGCCGCCAGCGCTTCCAGCATGTTGCCGATGGCCGGCGCGATTTGCTGCGTGGCGAGCGGGCTCGACGCCTGCTGGCGCAGGAAGGCTGCCACCGTCTCGTCGTCGAGTGTATCGAGGATGGACGGCACGGTGCCGACGAGACCGTCGGCGATCTTCGTCACCTGTGCGGGATCGGAGAGCCAACGGCCGAGCGCCATCGCCATGTCCTGCTTCGCCACCCGTTCCTGCACCAGCGCGGGCGCGAGAAAATTTTCGGCGATGAAGTCCCCCAACGCGTCGGCGATGCGGCCCTGACTTTTCGGAATGACGGCCGTATGCGGAATCGGCAGGCCCAGCGGATGGCGGAAGATCGCCGTCACCGCGAACCAGTCCGCGAGCCCGCCGACCATGGCCGCTTCGGCGAACGCGCGCACATAGCCCCAGCTGATCTGGTCGCCGCCGAACACGTGCGCGACGAGGTAGAGCAGCGTCATCGCCACCAGCAGACCGGTCGCCGCCCGGCGCATGCGGACCAGCGACGGCGGATCCGGCACGCGCGGAACGAGGGCAAGTTCCGGGACCTGGTCGGGCGTGATCGAACTCATGGGGTCTCCGGCGGCGAGAGGCCGCATTCGGTCTTCAACGCTTGGGCCTGCAGGATGGCGCCACAGCCCTTATATGGGCGCGATGACGCTCACGCTTGTCTCCGCCTGGACAAAAGCCCGCCGCACACTTGAAGCGGCGGGGGTCGATCTGCCTGTCTTCGACGCGCGCCTGCTGCTGGAAGCAGCGACGGGCGTCTCGCGCCTTGATATACTCACCGACCCGCATCGCGCCATCACCGACGACGACGGTGCGCGCCTCGATGCGCTTGTCGCCCGCCGCGCAGCGCGGGAGCCCGTGGCCTACATTCTCGGCAAGAAGGCCTTCTATGCACTCGACTTCGCCGTCGGCCCCGCCGTGCTGACCCCGCGCCCCGACACCGAAATGGTCGTCGAGGCCGCGCTCGCTGCGCTGCCGGGGGATTTCCCCGCTGACGTCCTCGATCTCGGCGTCGGCTCGGGCGCGATCCTGCTGTCCATTCTTTCCGCGCGCCCCGAAGCGGCCGGCATCGGCGTCGACGCCAGTCGCGACGCGCTCGTGTATGCTGAGAGCAACGCCGCAGCGCTCGGCCTTTCGAACCGCGCCACCTTCGTCCACGGCGACTGGGGGGCGGGCGTTACAGGCCCTTTCGATCTCATCGTGTCCAATCCGCCGTACATCCCCAGCGGCGACATCGCGGGTCTGGAGCCTGAAGTTTCGGTCCACGAGCCCCGCCTCGCCCTGGACGGCGGGGATGACGGGCTGGAGGCCTATCGCCAGCTCTGGCCTGATGTGGCGCGGCTCCTGAAGCCCGGCGGGCGTTTCTGCGTGGAGATCGGCGCGGGGCAGGGCCCGGATGTGTCGGCGCTCGCCCGCGCGGCAGGGCTTGAGGTCGAGGCGATCAAGCCCGATCTGGCCGGGATCGGACGCGTCGTTCTGGGACGTCGGCCACCCGTCTGAAAAAGAGGTTGGCGGCGGGGCTGGGGAGAGGTATCTTTGCCCCGTAGGCGGAATCGCCCGGTAGCCTTTTCGGCCCATGGAGGGCTGGCCCTGACAGGGAAGGCAGTCGGCGGTTGCCCCAGCTGCTCCAAAGGCAAAGGCATCTTCCCGCGCGGTGTGCGTCAGTCGCGGGATAACGTCCCGGCGCAAGATCGCCCTGGACGCCAGCCGACCAAACCCCGGCCCAGCCGGCCGGAACAACAGTCTTCGTGGACGATTGATCGAAGAGCGTAAGCGCAAGCGACCAGACGCAAGTCCCCTCAAACCGAACGACCCCCGCCGGTCGCCCATGGATGGGCGCGCGGCGCAACATGAGCAGGAACCCTATGGGCCCCCACAACCACATGAAGCACCAGCAGCGCCAACGCGGTCGCGGTCGCAAGCCAGGCGGCGGCAACCACAACAGCGGTGGCGGTGGCGGCGGGCATTCGTCCGGTCGCAATTTCGAGTCAAACGGGCCGGACATGAAGGTCCGGGGCTCAGCCTCCACGATCTACGAGAAGTATCTGCAGCTTGCGCGCGATGCGAACTCGTCCGGCGACCGCGTCATGGCGGAAAGCTATCTGCAGCACGCCGAGCACTATTACCGCGTCCTGCGCGCCAGCCAGCCGGCGCACCAGCCCGCCCCCGTCGAACACCGCTACGAGCGGTTCGGCCACGATCCCGACCTTGACGACGACGAGAACAATGAAGAGTTCGAGGCCGGCGCCGAGCAGCCCGCGCGCGAAGGCGGCGACCAGCAGGACGTAGAGGCCCGCGACAACGACCGCCCGCCGCAGCCGCAGTATCGTGACGACCGCGGCCCCCGGAACGATGGACCTCGTCAGGAGGCCCCCCGCGCCGAAGGCGACGACGAATTCCGTCGCGGCCGCCGCAACCGTCGCAACCGCTTCCGTCCCGACGGCGAGCGCGGTCCGCGTCTCGAAGGTGAAAGCAACGAGGCCTACGACGCCCGCGAACCACGCGAAGTCAGAGAACCGCGTGAAGAGCGCGCACCGCGCGAGGATGTCGCCCGCGAGCCCCGCGAAGAACGTGCGCCCCGTGAAGCGCGTGAACCCCGCGAGCCCCGCGCTGAAGGCGAAGAGCGCCCGCCGCGTCGCGAACGCGCGCCCCGCCGCGAACAGCCCGAAGCGCCCGAAGGTTTCGCCGACAGCCCCAAGCCGGCATTCCTCGCCGGGGATTGAGCGTCCGGTACGCAAATAGCCACACACCCCTTGTGTGATATTCGCGCCACACCTACCTCCGTCGAGCTTCGGGCGTTTAGCCTGAAACCAGCATCGGAGGTGTCGCATGGATCTCGAGAAGTTCACGGATCGCGCGAAGGGTTTCGTGCAGGCCGCGCAGACGATTGCGATGCGCGAAGGCCATCAGCAGCTTGAGCCGCAGCATCTGCTGAAGGCGTTGCTGGATGATCGCGAAGGTCTCGCCGCAGGCCTGATCCGCACCGCCGGGGGCGATCCCGTCCGCGCGATCAACGATGTCACCAACGCCGTCAATGCGCTGCCGAAAGTGCAGGGCGGCGGCGACAAGTTCTACATGGGCACCCCGCTCGCGCGCGCGCTCGACGCCGCCGAGCAGGCCGCGACCAAGGCCGGCGACAGCTACGTCACGGCGGAGCGGCTGCTGTTTGCGCTCTCCCTCGGCGCCGACAAGGCGGGCGAAGCGCTGAAGAAGGCCGGCGTCACGCCGCAATCCATCGAGAAGGCGATCCAGGAACTGCGTCAGGGACGCACCGCGAACTCGCCGAGCGCGGAAGACCAGTACGAAGCGCTGAAGAAATACGCGCGCGATCTCACGGAAGCCGCGCGCGCGGGCAAGCTCGATCCGGTGATCGGTCGCGACGAGGAAATCCGCCGCACGATCCAGGTGCTGTCGCGCCGAACGAAGAACAATCCCGTGCTGATCGGCGAACCCGGCGTCGGCAAGACCGCCATTGCGGAAGGCCTCGCGCTGCGCATCGTCAACGGCGACGTGCCGGAAAGCCTGAAGAACAAGAAGCTCCTGTCGCTCGACATGGGCTCGCTCATCGCCGGCGCGAAGTATCGCGGCGAGTTCGAGGAGCGGCTGAAGGCCGTGCTGACGGAAGTCACGTCTGCGGACGGCCAGATCATCCTCTTCATCGACGAGATGCACACGCTCGTCGGCGCCGGGAAATCCGAAGGCGCGATGGACGCGTCGAACCTGCTGAAGCCGGCGCTCGCGCGCGGCGAGCTGCACTGCGTCGGCGCCACCACGCTCGATGAATATCGCAAGCACGTGGAAAAGGACGCAGCGCTCGCGCGGCGCTTCCAGCCCGTGTTCATCGACGAGCCGACGGTGGAAGACACCATTTCCATCCTGCGCGGCCTGAAGGAGAAGTACGAGGTCCACCACGGCGTGCGCATTTCCGATGCGGCGATCGTGGCGGCGGCACAGCTCTCCAACCGCTACATCACCGACCGCTTCCTGCCGGACAAGGCAATCGACCTCATGGATGAGGCGTCGTCGCGCCTGCGCATGCAGATCGATTCCAAGCCCGAAGAACTCGACGAGATCGATCGCCGGCTGATGCAGCTGAAGATCGAATCCGAAGCGCTCAAGAAGGAAACCGACCCCGCGTCGAAGGATCGTCTCGGCAAACTGGCGGAAGAAATCGGCAAGCTCGAAACGAAGTCGGCGGAAATCACCTCAGCGTGGAGCGCGGAGAAGTCCAAGCTCGCCGGCGCGACCAGGGCCAAGGAAGAACTCGACCGCCTCCACGGCGAACTCGCCGACGCGCAGCGTCGCGGCGATTTCGCGCGCGCCGGCGAGATCAAGTACGGGCGCATTCCCGAACTCGAAAAGCAGATCACGACGTCCGAGAGCCAGGGCGGCGGCCTGATGAAAGAGGTCGTCGACGCGGAAGCCGTTGCGGGCGTCGTCTCACGCTGGACGGGCGTGCCCGTCGAGAAAATGCTTGAGGGCGAGAAGGCAAAACTTCTGGCGATGGAAGACGCGCTTCGTGGCCGCGTGATCGGGCAGGAAGAAGCGCTGCGTGCGGTGGCCGATGCGGTGCGTCGCGCGCGTGCGGGCCTGCAGGATCCCAACCGGCCGATCGGCTCCTTCATGTTCCTCGGGCCGACGGGCGTCGGCAAGACCGAGCTGACGAAGGCGCTCGCGTCGTTCCTGTTCGATGACGACAGCGCGATGACGCGCATCGACATGTCGGAATACATGGAAAAGCACTCGGTCTCGCGTCTCATCGGCGCGCCGCCCGGTTATGTCGGTTACGAGGAAGGCGGCGCACTCACCGAGTCCGTGCGTCGTCGTCCGTATCAGGTCGTGCTCTTCGACGAGATCGAGAAGGCGCACCCGGACGTGTTCAACGTGCTGTTGCAGGTGCTCGACGACGGGCGCCTCACGGATGGTCAGGGCCGCACGGTCGACTTCAAGAACGTGATCCTCATCATGACGTCGAACGCCGGCGCGCAATTCCTCGCAGAGCAGGCCGAGGGCGGCGACATCGAGGACGTGCGCGATCTGGTGATGGGTGAAATCCGTGCGCGCTTCCGCCCGGAATTCCTCAACCGTATCGACGAGATCATTCTCTTCCGTCGCCTGCAGAAGGCGCAGATGGGACAGATCGTGACGATCCAGCTCAAGCGGCTCGACAAGCTCCTGGCCGATCGCGACATCACGCTCGATCTCGACGAACGCGCGAAGGCCCGTCTTGCCGTGCTCGGCTATGATCCGGCCTACGGCGCACGGCCGCTGAAGCGCGTGATCCAGCGCGAAATCCAGGACCCGCTCGCGCGGCTCATCCTGGAAGGCCGCATCCACGACGGGGAAACCGTGCGCGTCAGCCATGATGGCAACGACTTCCTCTTCAACGGCGCGACGCAGAAAAAGGCGGCGTAATATACCCCTCTCCCGCGTGCGGGAGAGGGACAGCTTGAGCAAAGCGAAAGCAGGGTGAGGGTCCGGCCTCTCAGGACGAGACTCTTCCTGCGCCACTGTGCCCTCACCCTGATCGCTGCGCGATCTTTCCCTTTCCCGCGTGCGGGAGAGGGGTGCGCGTTACCTTTGAAGTAATTGTCCCGCAGCGCATCGCGCCGCACGATCCGTCTCGCAAATGGAAACGGAGAGATGGCGTGTCGGCGTTCTGGCGTTCTTGGATGACGGTCTGGTGCTGGGTGGTGGTGGTGTTCGGCGTCGTGCTTCTCGGCGCGGCGTTCGAAGCGACGAGCGGGCCCCTGCGCATGCTCTTCGCCATCCTCGACGGACCGGGGGAGCCTTCGTTCGACGCGCACCTGCGGTTCACCATCGGACTCATGGGCGCGGTGACGCTCGGCTGGGGGCTCACGCTCTTCGCCACGGTCAACGCCGCGCACGAGCTGGGCGAGCGCGCAGCGCCCGTCTGGCGCATGCTCACCGCGAGCGTCATCGCGTGGTACGTCATCGACAGCACGATCTCGATCGCGACGGGCTTTGCGCTCAACGCGGCGTCGAACACGGTGCTGACGCTCGGCTATCTCGCGCCGGTTATGATGACGGGCGTGATGACCGAAAAGCGCACCCTCGCGCGCGTCTGAGCACGATCAATCCCCGATAGGCGTCTGCGGCGCCGGCGCCACGCGGGTGCGCTGTTCTTCCCACGCCGCAAAGAGACATGCCGCGATGATGAGCGCCGCACCCGCATACACCTGCACGCGCGGGAATTCGTCGAAGAACAGGAAGCCGAACGCGGACGCCCATATCAGCGCCGTGAATTCGATCGGCGCCAGACGTTGCGCCTCCGCGCGCGCATAGGCCTTGATCAGCACATACCAGCCGAGCGCGCCGAGCGTGCCCATCACCAGGAACCAGCCGAGATCTTCGACAGGCGGAAACGGCGAGAGGGCAATCGCGGGGCCCGCGACGATCGCCATGGGCAGCAGCGTCTGCATAAGACCGACGACGGGCGCGCCGTCCCTGTCTGCGCGCTGGCGCAGCAGTGCGATGGAGAAGGCGTAGGTTACGGCCGCCGTCAGCGCCGCTGCAATGCCGGTGAGGCGTTCAGGCGACTGCTGTTCGATGGGTGCGCCGTTGGCCGCGATGAGCGCGCCGATGAAGCCGACGACGCCCGCTGCGAGACTCGTGGGTCGTGGTTTTTCGCCGAGCACCAGCCAGGCCGCGAAGGGAATGAGCAGCGGCGCGAGAAATCCGATCGTGATCGCTTCGACGAGTTCGAGGACGCCGAGCGCGTAGAAGAAGCAGAAAGCCGACGTCGCGATCAGCACGCCGCGCACCGCATGCGCGCGCACCATCTCCATCGTGATCGCGGGTCGTCCCGCCGCATTCCAGATGGCGCCCGCTGCCGCAGCGCCGAACACATAGCGTCCGAATGCGATGGCGATGGCGCCGTTGGTGTACGACAGCTGCTTGATCACCGCGTCCATGACGCACAGCAGCGCCGTGCCGAGGATCGCGAGCGCGACGGGGGAGAGACGGGAAAGCATCGGCGCTTCTAGCGCGTCGGCTGAGTCGAGCGAGAGGGGAAAATAAACCTAGATATGCGTTGCATTTTCTGGCAAGCTTCGTCTTCACCCCATTCGCGCCTGCCGGTCGATCTCCAGCGCGAAGGCGCGGTTCTCCGCCATCGATGTCCCGGTCCGGCAGAGTTCGGCTCCGTCTTTCCGTCTCACTCCGGCAGAGTCTGGCAGAGTCTGGCGCAGTCTGGCGCAGTTTTCAGGGGATGAGTTCCACGCGCAAGGCGAGCTTGTCTTTTAGTATGGGGTGCTTGACATCCGCGGTTGAAGCTGTAAAAGACGCTTGTCATTCAGTCACGGAGACTTGTCCATGGGCCCGCTGCCCGCCACGCCCTCAGCGCCCGCCGCGCGCTCGTCGCTGCTGCGGCCCGTGCTCTCCGCCGGGGCCGCCTTCACACTACTCTCCGCCACCGGCGCGCCGACGGCGAAGACAGTGACCCGGCTCACCGATGCGGGCCTTTCCGCGGACCAGGCCGCGATCGCCTTGCACGCGGCCCCCGTGATCATCGCCATGGTCGGACTCGCGCTCGGATTGATCGCCGTGCGCGGTCGCGGTGCGGTGGTGAAGAGCGCCATTCTTGCCGGCGTCGGCGGGGTCATCGGCTTCCTCACCGCGTTCTGCCTCGATCTCCTTGTCGGCGTGCTGCCTGCGCTGGAACGCATCACCGGCCCTCTGCGGGAAGCCAACGGGCTCGATGTCGCCGCCTGGGCGCTCGCGGTGCTCTCTCTGGTCTACGGCGTCATGACGCTGGTCATCGCGCGCTTCGGCACGCCGGCGATGCAGGCGATCAATTTCGAAAACGTCGATCCGGAGTACCTGGAAGTGCGCAAGTCGGATCGCAGCATGTTTGCGCAGGCGGGGCTCGGCATGCTCGGGCAGGGCGTCTTCGTCGGCGCGCTCGCGGTGCTGAACCAGCTGCCGCCCGAAGCGACGGGCGCGATGCGCGGCGGCGCCAGCGTTGCGCTCATGCTCGGCGTGATCGCGTTCACCGCAAGTTCGTGGATGATCTGGCGGCGCATGGACGAACTCATGCGTCGCATGGTGGTGGAATCCTACGCCTGGTCGGGGCTGCTCGCGACCGCGGGCCTGCTCCTGTGGGCCATGCTTGAGGCCCTGCGCATAGGACCGGCCGTCAATGCCTACGCGGCGATCGTCGTTCTCCTCTTCGCGCAAACCTTCACAACGATGTTCATCGCCGCAGGCTTCGGCACGCCAGCCGCTGTGAAGGGAGCGATGAAATGACGATCACGATGACGCCCCAGCGCGCGAAGCGACGCTATTTCGCGGGCTTTTCACTCTCGATGGCGATCTATGTCGTGCTTGTCTTCGGTGTCTCCCTGTCCATCAAGCGACTTGGTGTCGAGGGACCGCTTCTCTACGTGCTCGCCGTGCTGCCGTCGCTGCCGCTGATGTACTCGATCTACGTGATGGGCCGCTACCTCATGGAGATGGATGAATATCAACGCGCCATGCAGACCCGACGCATGCTCGCCGGTATCGGCGCCACGCTCGCAGTCTGCAGCGCCTGGGGTTTTCTCGAGGTGTTCGCCGACGCGCCGCGTCTCGACCTGTATCTCGTCTATCCCATGTTCAGCATGTTCTGGGGATTGTCGTGCCTGTTTGTCCGGTCCGCGAAATGAAAAACCGACTCCGCGTCCTGCGCGCCGAGCGCGCTTGGAGTCAGGCAGATCTCGCCGATCATCTCGGCGTCTCGCGCCAGACCGTGAATGCTATCGAGGTGGAAAAATACGATCCGTCGCTGCCGCTGGCGTTCAAGATCGCGCGTCTCTTCGCGCTGCCGATCGAACAGGTTTTCAGCGACGACGCCGACCCCGCCGCCAAAGCCGCCGAATAGGATGACATCCATGTCCGACCAACCCATCACCCGGCGCAAGAGCAGCATGGTTTCGAACGCGCTCATCGGCATCGCGCTGTTGTTCGCCTTCGGCTTCGGCGTCGGATTCACCGACGACGGCTGGGTGGCGAAGTTCATCGCAGGCCAACCCTGGCTCTGGCTCGCATTCGTCGCTGCGTTCTGCACGCTGTCGTTCGCAGCGGGCGCGATCTGGATGCGCAGCATCGACGAGCTTGCGCAGCGCGCGCACTACGAGGCGTGGTACTGGGGCGGCTCGGTGGGGCTGGCGGCGATGATGTTCCTCGCGCTCGCCTCGCCGACGCTTGGGCGCTTCATCGACTTCGAAGCCGTACTGGCGCCTGTGGCCTTTCTCACCGGTGACGCCACGGGATTTGCGTCCGGCGTCATCGCCTCGATCCTGGTCATGTCGATCGGCTACGGCGCCTGGTGGCTCGCCTTCTGGCTGAGGAAGCGCTGATGCCGGTCTGTGCAACACGACTGAAACACGGCGTCACGCCGGAGACATGGAACCTGTTCATCTTCGTTCATGTCGGTGCGCTGCGAACGGGATCGCAGTCGACTGACGCCCGACAGCGGAGGCGGTAATGAGAGTGATTGCATTCGATGAAGCCGTCGCCGCGCGGGCGCCTGTCATGCCGCTGAGCGAAAGCGAGAAGGCGATGCTGTTCGATCTCGCCATCGCCGCCGCCGGCCGCGAACCGTCACGGGCGGAGGCCTTTCAGGCCGCGCCGCTGATCGACGCCTTCGCGCGCGCCTATGTGGCCATCAGGGATCGCGAGGAAGGCCTCGTGTGAGAAAGTCGGCGACACACGCCGCAAGCAGGGGAAGACCAAGGATGAAGAAACTTCTGATCGCCGCAGCAGCGGGCGCGCTTGCGCTTGTGTCTGGATGCGCCACCGCAAGGGAAGAAGCAGCGGCGCCTGCGCCGGTCAGCGCAGTGGTTGCCCCGCAGCCGGCGCTGTGGGTCGTACGCGATGCGGATTCCACGATCTATCTTTACGGCACCATCCACCTCCGCAAAGCGGGTAGCGCGTGGGGCGGACCCGCCGCCGAGCGCGCGCTCGGTGAAGCGCAGGAAGTGTGGACCGAGATCGACATGGATCCCGCCAAGGAAGCCGCCATGCAGGGTCTGGTGATGCGCTACGGCATCGATACGACACGCCCGTTGTCGTCGAAGGTGACGCCCGCGCGCTGGACGCAGATTCAGGCCGCCGCCGCGAGTTACGGGATGGCTGCGGCCAATCTCGAACCGATGAAACCGTGGCTCGCGAGCCTGACCTTCTCCATCATGCCGATGATGAAGGCCGGCTACGATCCGAACGCTGGCGTCGATCGCGCCATCGACCGTATCGCGCGCGCTGGCGGCAAGACGATGCGCGCGTTCGAGACCTCCGAGCAGCAGCTCCAGTTCTTCTCCACGTTCAGCGAGGAGATGCAGGTCCAGATGCTCTACGAATCCCTGGATGAAATGGAGAAGGGCGTCGAAGCGCTCACCGCCATGGAAACCGCGTGGGAAAAGGGCGATGACCGGGCGCTCGCAACCGAGATGGTTGCGGAAATGGCGCGCGATTATCCGCAGCTCTACGACGTGCTTCTGAAGCGTCGCAACAGCGCCTGGGTCGAAACGCTTTCCAACGAACTGAAGGGCTCGGGCGTCGATTTCGTCGCCGTCGGCGCGGCGCACCTTGCCGGTCCCGACAGCGTCCAGGCCCTGCTCGGCGCGCGCAACATTCCGGGCGTCACCGTCACTCGCGTTACACCGGCGCCGTACTGAACCGGAAAGTCCTGCAACTTTCCGCGACCCCGAACTGGAGCTCCGTTCTCACGAACGGGGCTCCTTTTTCGTTGCGATCACGCCCCTACCTGCAAGGCGCCCTTCGGGGCGCGCGTACGATCGAGCAGGAAGCCGAGCGCGGCGATGACGAGGTACGCTGCGAGCGCTATGGGAGCGGCGCCCTTCAGCGTGTCCGCCGCTTCCTGCGGGCCGAGCTTGTCGTAGGCGTAGAGCGCGATGAACAGCGCGAGCAACGCCCACGGCGCGAAGCGACCGGCTGCCCCGAGCGGCTTTGTGGCGCCGAGGTAGAGAAGAAAGCCGCCAAAGAGCACGATGGCTTCCGCGCCGATGCCAAGCGGCAGCGAATCCCACCAGCCGAGGCCGACCTTTTCGCCGTCGAACGTCAGCGGCAGGTCCGGCGCGTGCACCAGCCAGTCGAGCAGCCAGTGCGAGAAGACGCAGGCGCCGATGAGCATCGCCGCCTTCCACCCGCCGCGCGGGTCGAACAGGCGATAGACGATCATTCCCGCGAGGGACCACACGAGTGCGCCCGGCAGACTGTGGGTCCACGGCATGTGATCGAGACGCAGCGCCGAAAGCGCCATGAAGCCGGGCTGGATGCGCCCGTATTCGACGCCCATCATCACCAGCACCGCCCACGCGACGTCCACCAGCTGCACCGCCAGGAACGCAGCCCCCAGCGACGGCGGCCGCTTGCCGGACTTCACCGCGAATGCCGGCCCGTAGTGACCCACGAACATCGCTGCCTCCCGTTTTCAGTCGATGCTGGCCTGCCCGGCGCCGGGCGTCCAGCGTGGCGCGCCTGACAGGGCGGACAGATCGCGCAAACTGCTTATGCGAATGACTCGCAAATAGAGCGCTCCATGCATCTGCGAAGCCTCGGCGCGGAAACCACCGCCTGGCTCCTGAGCGTCGACAGTCAGGCCGGCGGCTGGGTCGCCGGGGCGCTGGACGCCGAGACTTGTTGGCTGGACGCCGGCGGACCCAGGAACGCGTCGAGCGCGACGGTCGCGCAGGGGATGTCCTTGAGCGCACACTCCCAGACCACGAGGCACGACCAGCCCGCCGACGAGAGCGCCGTCAGCGAGGCCTCGTCGCGCGCGCGGTTGCGGGCGATCTTGCCGCGCCAGTAGTCGGCGTTGGCTTTCGGTGCGCGGGCGCCGCGCGCGCAGTCATGGCCGTGCCAAAAACAGCCGTGGACGAAGATTGCTTTTCGCCGCCCGCGCTGCACGATATCGGGACGCCCCGGCAGATCGCGCACGTCGAGGCGATAACGATGGCCGAGCGCACGCACCATCGCCCGCACCTTGAGTTCCGGCCCCGTGTCGCGCGCCTTGACCGCACGCATGACGGCGGCGCGTTTCTCGGGTGCGAAGACGTCGGTCATCCCGCCTTGCGTGGCGCAACCACATCGGTGCGCGCAAGCGGCTCGAGCAGATGCGCAGACAGCCAGCGCACCACGGGTGCGGCGACGCCGTCACCGACAAGGTGCAGGCCCTGCGACTGGCTCGAGGGGAGTGGGTAGTCGTCGGGCAGGCCCATCAACCGCGCGCCCTCACGCGCCGTCATCAACCGCGACCGCACCTGCGCGCCATCGACGAACAGCAATGTTTGCCGGCTCGATCCGCCGGTCGGCGTGCGCAGGCATCCTGCGACACCGTCGAAGCGCACTTCCGCGCGCTGGCGCTTTTCGCCCTTCTCCATGCGCACCCGCTTGAAGAGGGCGCCCACCGCAGGCGCACCGCGCGCCTGTTCCGCGATGAGTTTTGCGCGCTGAACCGAGCTCATCATGGCCACCAGTTCGCCCGTGTGGGCGTCGCTGTTCCAGGACACATGCGCATCGTTTTCAAGGAGATCCGCGAGACGCGTGTTGCGCAACGGCGGCGCGGGCAGGCGCCACCAGATCCAGTGCTGCGCCGTTTTCGGTGGCAGGCGCTTCAGCGCCGCGCGAATGGCCTCGCTGTGGAAGGGCGCGGCCGGCGCCGTCGCCGTGTGTGTCGCGGTCGGCGCGGTGCGCGATGCGACGACGAAGATGCGCGGTCGCGATTGCGGCGTGAAATGCGAGGCGTCGATCTCAAGCGCGCCGAAGTAGTAGCCGCCCGCCGCCAGTGCGCCGGCGAGCGCGTCAAAGTCGCGTCCGCCATGCGAAGTGAGAAGGCCCGTCACGTTCTCCAGCACCAGCACGCGCGGCGCGCGGCCTTCGCCGGCGAGATCGCTCATCAGCTTCCAGAACCCCCAGAAGGCGCCCGAGCGCGGAGCGTCGAGGCCGCCCCGTGCGCCGGCCAGGGAGAGGTCCTGACAGGGGAAGGAGGCCCACGCGAGCGCGGGCTTTCCCGGCAGGTCGGCGGTGGTCAGCGCGCCGACGTCCCCCTCACGCATGACGTCGTCGCCCCATGCGTTGCGGTAGGCCTTCGCCTTGGCGTGGTCGAAATCGTTGGCGAAGGTCACGCGCCAGGCGTCGCCGAGGCCGAGGCGAGCCATGCCGCCGCCTGCGAAAAATTCGTAGGCTGATGCGTCGGAATCACAGTGCATGGGGGTATAATACCCCCGATGGACCCGTCGCGTCCGCGAGTTGCGCGGAAAGCGGGGCATGACGGAGGCAGGGGACATGCGTATCGGCCCGATCAGGTGCCTGGCGGCCGCCGCGGCGATCGCTCTCCTGTCCGCCTGTGGACAGGGTGGTCCAGGCGCGCCCTCCGGCCCGGGAAGCGACGGCTCCGCCGGTCCGGCTATCACCGAGGAAGAGATCAAGGCCAAGGCCAAGGGCATGCTTGCCGCGCTCGGCGCGCCAGCGACGCCCGACGTGAAGGCCGCGTACGCCGTGGAGTTCGAAGCCGCCGGCGCAGAGCCCGACTGGAGCGCCACGATCCTCGACAACTACGTGCTGTTCACTCGTCCCGGCCTCGATGAGGTCCAGTCAAGCGCGACGCCGCGCGATGTGCGCGCGCAGGGCGCCTACATTGAAGCCGGACCGCTGACCATCACCCTTCGCGCCGGCCAGTGCTCCTACGGCGAAGGCGGCGAGGCGTATCCTTTCAGCGCCACCGTGCTGTTCGAAGGCGTCGCCTACGAAGGCTGTGCGCGTCCCGCCGCAAACGCCTCTCGCTCGACGAAAAGCTGGGCCGAAGCTCTTTCGCAGTATCTTCCAGCCATCGACGCGTGTCTGCCGCGCGTGCAGGCCAAGCCTGGCCGCGTGACCATCGCTTATCCCGGCGAGGAAGGTCAGACGTCGGTGCGTCTGCTTGAGGCGGATGGCGGGCGCCTTGAATGCGTCGTCGGCGCGGATGGAACGACCGTCGCTTCGGTCGAACCGCTCGCGGATCGCAATGTCGTTGCAGGGGAACGCGATCCCATCTTCACGCGCGCGCCGACCGCGCCGCCTTCGGGTTCCTGCTTCACCAGCGAACCCGTCGCCGGCTCCGGCGACGCGGTGATCGGACACCTCTCGCGCCGGATATGTTGAGCGGCGGTCAGAAGAAGTAGTTGAAGGCGCCCCGAAGCATCTCGCCGATCTCGCGCAGCGCGACGAGTCCGATGCGGATGCCTGCCCACGCGAACACCGTCGAGATGATCGTCAAAGGCACGCTGAGCAGCACGAGCCGTCCGTCCCGCTGCAGGAGTGCGAGGGCTGTCGCGGCTACGGTGATTCCGGGCAACCAGTTGCCGAGCGGTATCGGCAGGATCAGCACGATCGCGAGATAGAGCGTCTGCAGCCCCAGCAGTTGCGTGAACGGCGGCCGCGTCAGGAACGTCAGGTGTGGCGCCACGTAGCGCTCGATGCGCTTCAGGATCGGCAGCGAGCCCTTGATCGCCGAGTGCAGGGCGTCCCGCGAAAAGCTCCATTTTCGCACGCGTTCCGGCAGCCAGAGATCGCCGCGACCGAGGATGAGCTGGATCGCCGGCGCCAGCATCATCACCCCGAAGATCGTCGAGAGACCCGGAATGTTCGGGATGCAGTTGGGCAGCGCCAGCACGAGGAGGAGCAGGCCGAACGCCTGTCCTTCCAGCCGCTTCAGGATGTCGCCGACGGTGACGCGCTCGTCCGGGAACGCATCCATCAGGTCGACAAGCAGCACCGACGCCGGCGGCGGCTGGTCGGGCTTGCTCGGAGGCAGAAGGGATTTGTCCATCAGGCTGCGTGACAGATGGGGCGCCGCGCAATGTTAAGCCAGTGGCCGAAATTACACGGTCGCGCGCGAATCCGTGGATATCCCGCCGCATGAAGCGTGTTTTCGCTGCGGCAGCGATGCTTTGGGTCGGCGCGTGTGCGCCGGAAACGGCACCGCGTGAACTGGAGGGGCTGTGGAGTCGCAGCGCCGGCGGTTGCGCCGCGCAGGCGGGCGTGCGGTTCGGCGACGACGCCGTGCGGGTTCACTATGGACGCTCGCAAGAGGTGCTTTTCGCTGACCCGCGATATCGGGTGGAACGTCGCGGCGCGATCGTGCGGATCACCGTGACCTATCGGCGCCCTGCGGAGGCGGCATCCGCCCCGCGCCGCACGCTCGTTCTCGAACGCGACGCCGCCGACGGCCTGCGGCCTGTCGCGCACGATTTCGCCGATGGCTCGACAGGCGCGGTGCGCGTGGATCTCGGCGGTGAGGACTTTACTCTGGCGCTGACCCTGCGCCGTTGTCCGACACCCGAAGGCAAAGGCTGACGCACAGAAAAAGCGCGGGATCATGAGATCCCGCGCCGAGGTGTCTGGGCCGTAGGAGCGGCCGGGCAGAACTTTGAAGATCAGTTGCGCGCGAAGACCGTGGCTTCCGGCGCCGCTGCACGGAGGTTGCAGCGGGCGAGGTCTTCGGCCGACAGGTCGCCAATCGAGGTCACCCGGCCGACTTCCTTTGCGAGTTCGCCGCAGACGCGGGTCGTGACGGCGCGGGAGAACTGTGCGGTGCAGGTGTCGCCTTCGCACGTCCAGACGACGCTGTTGGCAATGACCTGGGACTTTTCGGAAACCGGCGACGCGAGCTTCGCGGTGACGTAGGTCTTGCCGGCGGCGAAGGCACCCGTGGAGATGCACAGGGCGGCGATCGCGGCGATGGCGAATTTCGTTTTCATGGGAATTTCTCCGGTTTCCCGCCAAAGTTGACGGGGACGTCACTCAACACACAACCGGACAATACGCTGCCTGCTGGCCCATGCAAGCAAAAAATTGAATAATGTGGGAAATATTCAGCCAAATATTGTCACAGAATTCTGAGGGTATTTGCCCTTGCGTAATCCTTCACCGTTCCCATGGCGTTGGGTGCTCAGGACGCGGGCCGGCGCCGGTACTGGAAGTCGTAGGATGGCGTCCACGTGCCGCCGCCGTCGGTCGAGGTTTCGCCGAACTGGCGGACGCTGCCGTCCGGATTGCGGGTGAAGGTCATCCGCAGGGTCTGCTTCTGGGTGCGACCGGGCGCTACCTCGTCCACCGCGAGGAACTGCATGCCCGTGGCGGTCGGACCGCCCACAAAGCGCGTGATCTCGCCCTGACTGTCCGTCCAGAACTGTAGCCATTGGCCGGTGGTGGCGTCGTGGAGATTGAGGCTGCGCCCGGAGTAGGGCGAGCGCACGGAGGTCCACTGCTCCGTGATCACACAGCCGGCGTCGGCGGAAGCGATGGTGCTGCGGCCGGCGAGGTTTTCCGTGCCGGAGACGTAGGCGTCCCATTCACCGATCCAGAAATCGAACGCGCGGTGTGCAGGCGTGGCGCAGACAGGCGCAGGAGGCGCAGCGGGCGGGGAGGTTTGCGCCCTTGCGTCAGGCGCCGCGAGACACGCAGCGATGGCGAACACTGCCGCGACGATAGGCTTGACCATGTCGTTTCTCCCTCGGACGGTGATCCCAACGACTGACCGCTCGCGCGCCGCAGCGCTACCCGCATGCGACTAACGGCGCCGACAGCCGAGACAAAGGGAGGCTCCGCGCCATGGACTTCAACATTCCCAAGGACATCGCCGACTATCTCGTCGTGCTCGACAAGTTCATCGAGGACGAGATCAAGCCGCTGCAGGCGCAGGACGACAACGAGCGCTTCTTCGATCACCGCCGCGAGTGGGCCCGCACGAATTTCGAGGACCAGGGCCTGCCGCGCCACGACTGGGAGCTGCTGCTGCGCGAAGCGCGCCGTCGCGCCGACAAGGCAGGCCACCTGCGCTACGCTCTGCCGAAGGAATTCGGCGGCCAGGACGGCACCAATCTCGGCATGGCCATCATCCGCGAGCATTTCGCGCGCAAGGGTCTCGGCCTCCACAACGACCTGCAGAACGAGCACTCGATCGTCGGCAACATGCCCGGCGTGCTGATGCTGCGCGATTTCGGCACCGAGGAGCAGAAGAAGAAGTTCATCCCCGGCAGCTTCGACGGCACCTACATCGCCTGCTTCGGCCTCACCGAAGCCGAGCACGGCTCCGACGCCACGCATATGGAGACGCGCGGCGTGCCGGAAACGCGCAACGGCGTGAAGGGCTACCGCATCGACGGCGAGAAGATGTGGATCACGGGCATGCATGTGGCCACGCACATCATGCTGTTCGTGCGCACGAGCGGGGAAGACGGCGATGCGAGCGGGATCACCTGCTTCATCGTCGATGCCAAGGACCCCGGCGTGAAGATCGAAGAATATATGTGGACGTTCAACATGCCGACGGATCACCCGCGGCTGTCGATCACCAATGTCTGGGCGCCGGAAACCGCGATCTTCGGCAGGCTCGGCGGTGGTCTCGCGCTGGCGCAGCATTTCGTCCACGAAAACCGCATCCGCCAGGCGGCGTCATCGTGCGGCGCGGCGCTCTTCTGCATCGAGGAGAGCGTGAAATACGCCCGCAAGCGCAAGCCCTTCGGCGAAGCGCTCGCGAAGAACCAGGCCATCCAGTTTCCGCTCGTCGAACTCGCGACGCAGGCCGAAATGCTGCGCCTGCTGATCTTCAAGACCGCGTGGGAAATGGACCAGATGCCGAAGCCGGAGGTCGAAAAGCGGCTCTCGGACAAGGTGTCGATGTGCAACTACTACGCAAACCGCCTCTGCTGCGAGGCAGCCGATCGCGCGATCCAGGTGCATGGCGGCATCGGCTATTCGCGCCACAAGCCGTTTGAGCACATCTATCGCCACCACCGTCGCTACCGCATCACCGAAGGCTCCGAGGAAATCCAGATCCGCAAGGTCGCCGGGCACCTCTTCGGCTATATGGGTCCGCGCAAGCGTGAGTTCGCGGAGATGGACGCGCAGTGGGAAGCGGAAAAGGCGGCGAAGAAGAAATGACCAACCCCATCGTCCTCTCCACCACTGATGGCGTGTTCACCCTCACGCTCCCGATGCGCTGAACGCGCTGAACCGTTCGCTGATGGAAGCAGTGCGCGCAGCGCTTGCTGAAGCGGCGAAGGACGGCGATGTGCGCGCGCTGCTGCTCACCGGCGCAGGGCGCGGCTTCTGCGCGGGCGCCGATCTCACGGAACCCGCTCGCATGATCGACGGCGGGCCGAAGCTCTCGCCGGGGCAGCGCACGTCGGAGGCGATGACCTCGCACTTCAATCCGCTCGTGCGCGATCTCTACCAGTTCCCGAAACCCACCATCGCCGCCGTCAACGGCGTGGCGGCGGGCGGGGGTGTGGGGCTGGCGCTCGCGTGCGACATGGTGATCGCGGCGAAGTCAGCGACGTTCATCCAGGTGTTTGCGCCGAAGCTCGGCCTCGTGCCGGATCTCGGATGTTCGTGGCAGTTGCCGCGTCTGGTGGGCGTCGCGCGCGCACGCGGCCTCGCGCTGCTGGGCGATCGCCTCTCGGCGGAAGATGCGGCGAACTGGGGTCTCATCTGGAAGAGCGTCGATGACGCTGCGCTGATGGAAACGGCGGGCGGGATTGCGGTGACGCTCGCGAAGGGGCCGACAAAGGCCTTCGTGCGGTCGCGGGAATTGTTCGATCAGTCCTTCGAGAACGACTTCGTCGAACAGATCGATCTCGAACGTCGCTACCAGCAGGAACTCGGCGACACCGAGGATGCGCGCGAAGGCGTGATGGCCTTCATCCAGAAGCGCGCGCCGCAGTTCCAGGGCAAGTGAGATGGCCGATCACGTCAATCCGGAGCGCGAGATCTTTGCGCGCTTCAAGGACCTGCCGCGCGATCAGCCGATCCACATGCTCAATCTCGTGCGGCTGAAACCGTTCGCGGACTACGAGGACGGTCGTTCAGCGACGGGCGCCGACGCCTATCGCGCCTATGCGCGCGAGAGCGGCCCGGTCTTCGAGCGTCTCGGCGGCAAACAGATCTGGATCGCCGAGCCGCAGCTCATGCTCACCGGTCCGCAGAGCGAAGCGTGGGACATCGCCTTCATCGCCGAATATCCGAGCGGTCAGGCGTTCATCGACATGCTGCGCGACCCCGACTACCGCGAGGCCGTGAAGCATCGAACGGCCGCCGTCGCGGACTCACGATTGCTGCGTCTGAAGCCCGGACAGCCTGGCGCGCACTTCGGCGAAATAGCCTAGCCGACAACACCGCCGCGCGGCGGGTTGTCGCCCGGATCGCCGACCTGTGCGCCGGCGCGCGCATCGCGGGCCGCCGCGCCGAAGTCCATCAGGCCGACAGGTCCGCCGTGCGGGTTGGGCATCGAGTCCGTCGAGGCGGGCGTCACCGACGCCGTCGGGGGCGCCGCCTGCGACACCCGTGCGCCGCCGAACACTTCGCGCCCGCGCTCGCGGATCCACGCAGCGATATCATCGGCCATGATTCCGGCGGTGATGCCGATCAGCGAAACGGCGAAGGGATTGAGCGATGCGCCAACATTCGAGGACGCTTCCTGCCCCGGCATGAATGTCAGCCCCGCGATCGACGCATTGGCGACGATGTAGAAGGCGAGCGCCGTCACCATGCCGAACACGAGCCGCACGACGATATCGGAGAAGTAGATTTTGTTGTCGCGGTTGAGGTACGCGGGGAACAGGTAGAGCAGCGCGCCGAGCGCGCCCATCAGGCACACGAGCACCGTGGTCAGGAAGGTCGGGTGCATCGACACGAGCGTCGAGCCGAGGCTGAACGGGCTGGACGCTTCGAGGGCGCGGGCTTCGTTGCGCACGCGCTGGAAGCTCTCGCCGTACTGGCCTTTCAGGCCAAGCACCGCGCGGTTCGACGTCTCGATGAATTCGCCGATGCGGCGCTTCTCGGCTTCGAGGCGGGCGTATTCCTCTTCCTTTGGCGCGAGCGCATCTTCGGCGTCGGCGAGCTTGATGAGTTCGGCGCGCGCGGCGATGACGCCTTCACGGGTCTGGGCTGCGGTGGCGCGTTGGGCCTGCACCCGTTCCAGGCGCTGGGCGACGTCTGCGGTGTCGAACGCGCCGGTCGCGGCCGCAGGCGGCAGCGCCGCCTGCTCCTCAAGGGCGGCGACGGCGGCGAGCACCTTCACCTGCTGGGCGGCGATGGCGTCGCCTGCGTTGTCGAGCGCGAGCTTGGCGGCGGCGGCCTTCTGCTCGGCGATGGCGGCCTCGCCGCGCTGCGGCGCCGTCTGGCGCTCAAGTTCGGTGACCTGGGCCTCGACCGTCGCAAGCTCCGCCAGCGAGATGATGCCCCCGGAGGCCGGGTTCACCTGGAAATAGTTGTGCTGGAAGGACCGCGCACTGAACAGGATCGAGTTCACGAACAGCGCCGTGACCATGAGGAGAAGCAGGAAGAAGCCCGCGAACCAGCGTTTCAGTGTCATGGCGCAATTCCCCTGAAGTCATACGTGAAGTCATACCCGAGAGCGCACGCCCGATCCCACGGGAGTACGGCGGCGGCGCTTGTTGTCGGCCGTCCTTAACGATCTTTCTAGCGCAGAAACGCGTCAGGCGAGCGGGATTCTTCAGAGCCTGGGCAGAGGCAAGGGGGCGGCGTACGGCCCCGGCCCCGCTAGCCCCGAACCCCGCCGCAGGCGCCGTCAAAGACGAGGTCCACCTGGCGCGCGGCCAGGGCGGCGATTTCTGCCGGGGCGAGGCGTCGGTACCAGGCGCGTCGGATGTTGCGGACATAGATGTCCACCAGCACGTCTGCGAGCAGGGCCAGGTCGGTATCGGGCGATATCTCGCCCAGCCGCACGCCGTCCTTCAGGATGCCCGTGGCCACGACGAAGATCTTGCCGATGTGGTTCTGTCTTGTCGCCTCGAAGTCGTGATCCCACTGCCAGGAGAGGCCGAAATGCACCATCATCAGCGGCATGCGCGTGTGCATGGCGTTGAAAGCTTCGACATAGAAAAGTTTCATGCGCGCGCGCGCCGTGCCGTCGGCGGTGCGGAACTGGTCCGCGAGACGGGTGCCGATCTCGTCAAAGAGTTCGCCGGTGATGGCGAAGAGAACGTCTTCCTTGCTGGCGAAAGTGGTGAACACGCTGCCGGTGGCGACACCCGCTTCTAGGGCGATCATGCGGATGGTGGTGGCCTCGTAACCCGGATCGGCGAACAGTTTGCGCGCGGCGGCCAGAATGCGCGCCCGCGTCCGCTGCTTCTGCTCCTCGCGCTGCCCCAGCATGGCGTCGACCGTGTCCCCCCGTGTCCTTACAAGTGAACGTGTCCGTTCAGTGAACGCGTTCACTGAGTGAACCGGACGCGAGCGGTTGTCCAGCCGCGCCGCGCCCGCGTAAATATTGGGTCACTGATCCAGGCGCTTGATTGATGCGTTATCCGAGCGCGCCTACAGAGCGAAGACGCCCGAACCGGCGTCGACGTCCGGGAGACACCCATGCCCCTCCGCACGCCTTGGCGCCTCGGCGCGGAGACCGCCTTCGCCGCGACGGTCGAAGATTTTCCTGCCGACGCCATGGATGCGCCTCGCTGCGGATGCCCGGCCTGCCTGGGCGCCGCCGATGACGGCCGCGAACAGACGATATTCGCCGGCGGCGACACCGCGTTCAACGGCAAGCCGATCCTGAGCTGGGACGACGCCGCATCTGCGTTGACACGGGGTGGCTTCACCTGGTCCCCCAGCCTCGGCGGAGCGGTGACCGTCACATATGCCTTCCGGGCGGACGAGCCCGGGACAATGCCCGACGGCGTCGGCGGCTTCTCTCGCTTCACGGCAGCGCAGATCACCGCCGCCGAGACCGCGCTCGCACTCTGGGCGGACGTGGCCAACATCACCTTCGTGCGGGTGGGTTCCGGCACGAGCGGGGACGGCGCCTATTCCAACGAGGCGTCGATCCTCTTTTCGAATTACGCCACTGAAACAGACAACTCGGCAGGCTTCGCGTACCTGCCATCGCCGGGCGCCACGGGGTCGGGCAGTGTCGCGGGCGACGTCTGGATCGACAGCACCGAAGCGGGCGCCCTCAATCCGGTGTTTGGCGACTACGCGCCGCATGTGCTCCTCCACGAAATCGGCCACGCCATCGGCCTGCGCCATCCCAGCGCCTACAACGGCGGCTCGCCGACCTACGCGGCGGACGCCGAGTATTTCCAGGACGCGCGTCCCTTCACGGTGATGACGTATTTCGGCTCGTCCAACGTCGGCGGCGTGCTCGGTCTCTTCTCGGTCGGACCGCAACTGCACGACATCGCCGCCGCGCAGCGTCTCTATGGCGCGAACACGAGCACGCGCAGCGGCGACACCACCTACGGGTTCAATTCCACTACCGGGCGCACGCATTCGACGATCACCTCGTCCGCGCAGACGGCGGTGTTCGCGATCTGGGACGGCGGCGGCAACGACACGCTCGACCTGTCGGGCTATAGTCAGAATGCGGAAATCGATTTGCGCCCGGAAGGCATGTCGAGCGCGGCCCCCACCGATACTGGCCCTGCGCGCTACAACATCGCCATCGCGCGCGGCGTGATCATCGAGCGCGGGATTGGCGGATCGGGCAATGATCTGATCATCGGCAATACCGCCGACAACGAACTCATCGGCGGGCTGGGTACTGACACGCTCGACGGCGGCGCGGGCGCCGATACGCTGAACGGCGGCGCGGGCAACGACACATACCGCGTCGACAATCTCGGCGATGTGATCGTCGATAGCAGCGGGTACGACTACGTGCACTCGTATGCAACGTACTCGCTTCCTACCGGCGTGGAGTGGTTGCAGCTCATGGGCGATGCCGCGCTCTCGGCGTCGGGAAATGAGAGCGCAAACACGCTGCTTGGAAATGCCGCCGCCAATGTGCTTTCGGGCAACGGCGGTGCGGACTCGATAGAAAGTGGAGGCGGCTCCGACACAATCTCTGGCGGCGCGGGAAATGACTCCATCTACGCTGGTCTGAGCACGGACAACGTTCTTTTCTTCGGTGACGACGGCGATGACTTGCTGCTGGGCGGCGGCAACGGAACTGCTTTGATGTATGGCGGGGCGGGCGCCGATACTATCGGCGGCAGTGGCGGCAACGACACTTTGTACGCGGGATCCGGAAATGATTACGCCATCGGGTACGTCGGAAATGACGTGTTGATCGGCGAAGGCGGCAACGACCAGCTCTACGGCAGTGACGGCGACGACGCGATTGATGGGGGTGCGGACGACGACATCATCTATGCTGGCGGCGGCGCGGACTTCGTGCGCGGTTCCGATGGTTCCGACATCCTGATCGGTGAGAACGACAACGACCAGCTGTACGGTGACGGCGGCAACGACGGCGCGGACGGCGGTATGGGCAACGACACCTTCTACGGCGGCGACGGCAATGACTATGCTTTCGGCTTTGCAGACTCTGATGTGTTGATCGGTCAGGACGGCAGTGATTCTCTCTATGGCGGCGCGGCCGCGGACGGTCTCGATGGGGGTCTCGGCGTCGACCTGCTTGCCGGTGAAGCCGGGGACGATCTCATCTATGGCGGTGATGGCGACGATGCCATCGACGGCGGCAACGACAACGACATCATCTATTCCGACGGCGACAACGATTACGCGCGCGGCGGGCTTGGCAATGACGTGATCATCTCCAGCGTCGGCAATGACCGTATCGACGGCGATGCGGGCGACGATTCGATGGATGCGGGCATCGGTCTAGACACCATCTACGGCGGCGACGGCGATGATTTCGGGCGCGGCGGCGAGGGAAACGATCTGCTGATCGGGCAGGCCGGTAACGATCGCCTCGACGGCGAGGACGGCAACGACGCCATCGACGCAGGCATCGACAACGACACCGTGTATGCGGGCGCGGGCGCCGATTACGTCAGCGGCGACGATGGCGCGGACGTGCTCATCGGCGGCGCAGGCCTCGACTCGATCTATGGCGGCACGGGCGCAGACGCCATCGACGCGGGCGATGACGACGACTTCGTCTATGCGGGCTCGGAGAACGACTACGTCGCGGGCGGGGCGGGCGTGGACTCGCTCTATGGCGACGGCGGCGCAGACACGATCTACGGCGGCGTGGGCGCGGACTACATCGTCGGCGGAACGGGCGGCGACACGCTCTACGGCGAAGCGGGCGCGGACCGCTTCGTCTTCGTGGCGGGCTCCGGCACGGACGCCATCGCGGACTGGGAAGACGGCGCCGACCGCCTCGACCTCACGCTCTACGCCGGCGCGAGCTTCGCCAACACCACCATCGTCCAGCAGGTAGGCAACACTCTCGTGACGCTCACCGGTGGCGAGACGATCCTGCTCATCGGTGTCACCGCGACCAACATCACGGCCGGGGACTTCCTGTTCGCGTAGCGGTCAATTTTGGATAGGGCGGCGCGGCTTGGCTATCCCGGGATGGGCGGCCAGCCAAGCCCAGATGCCGGCGCTCTCCAGGCACGCCCAAGCGACGGCGATGGCGATCACCATCGACCAGAGGCTGGAGAAGATCGGCAGCCCCCAGCCGTCGCTCCACGCCGTAGGCGCGCGACGGCTAACCAGTCGGGTGTCGCGCGAAGTCATTGATGTAGGCATCGTTGGCGCCGAAGCGTGTGTGTTCCTGGTGTTGTTCGCTTGCCGCGTCGGGTTGAAAGGGGGAACAAATCCGCCCGGATTCCTCCCGTCTTGACCGGCATGTTCCTGAGTCTTTCCGGCAAGAACTGCAAAGCCCCTTGGGGGCCATGGGTGCGCGCGGCGGCCTTGCATCCCATGGCGCACATGGCTAAGAGCGCGGCTCCGCCGTTGTAGCTCAGTGGTAGAGCGCATCCTTGGTAAGGCTGAGGTCGGGAGTTCAATCCTCCCCAACGGCACCACATCTCTCCCCGAAGGCTATGGCCGACAAGCCCGATGACACGAAATCTGCCCCGAAGAGCGCGCGCGAACAGCGCGAGGCGCGCGCCGCCAAGGCGCTGAAGGCCAACCTCCGTCGCCGCAAAGCCGCCGCGCCCACACTGGATAAAGACGACTAACGGTCGCCTTGCTTCGGCAGGGGCGCCGCCGCATAAGCCCGCGAGACCGCGAAAGGCAGCCATGGATCGCATCATCATATCGGGCGGTCGCCCGCTCCGCGGCGTCATCCCGATTTCGGGCGCCAAGAACTCGGCGCTCAAGCTCATGGTGGCCTCACTCCTGAGCGACAAACCGTTGACGCTCGACCGCATGCCGCGCCTGGCAGACACGCAGTCCGCCGCATCGTTACTTGAGAGCCTGGGCGTTCAGGTCGAGTGGCCGAAGGGCAGCGCTACCGCGCGGTTCCACGCCGCCGAAATCACATCGACCATCGCGCCCTACGATCTCGTGCGGAAGATGCGCGCCTCGTTCAACGTGCTCGGCCCCATGCTGGCGCGCATCGGACACGCTACCGTGTCGCTGCCGGGCGGCTGCGCCATCGGCGCGAGACCGGTTGATCTGCACCTCAAGGCTTTCGAGGCCATGGGCGCCGACATCGTTATCGAGCAGGGATATGTGAAGGCGGCCGCGCTGCGCGGCCTGAAGGGCGCGTCGATCGTGTTCCCCTTCGTGTCCGTGGGCGCCACGGAACATACGATGCTGGCCGCGGTGCTCGCGAACGGCGAAACGATTCTTGAGAACTCCGCGCGCGAGCCTGAGATCGTGGATCTCGCAAATTGCCTGAACGCGATGGGCGCAAAGGTTGAGGGCGCCGGATCCAGCACGATCATAATTCAGGGCGTCACTTCGATGAACGAGGCGCGCCACACGGTTGTCGCCGATCGCATCGAGGCGGGGACCTACGCCATCGCTGCCGCAACCGCCGGCGGCGAGGTCCGACTCGACGGCGCTGTCGCACAGCATCTGGGCGCACTCATTCAGGCGCTGCGCGCCGCTGGCGTCGAAATCATCGCCGATCCGGAAGGCATCGTCGTGCGGCGCGAAAAGGGACGACTGCAACCGGTCGACATCGACACGCAGCCGTTCCCTGGTTTTCCGACCGACCTGCAGGCGCAGTTCATGGCGCTGATGGCGCTGGCCGATGGCGTGTCCATCGCGCGCGAGAACATCTTCGAGAACCGCTTCATGCACGCTCCTGAACTCGCGCGGCTCGGCGCCGACATCCAGGTGCGCGGCAAGGAAGCTGTTGTGCGCGGCGTCGAGAAACTGCACGGCGCGCCGGTCATGGCGACCGATCTTCGCGCGTCGGTCAGTCTCGTGATCGCGGGCCTTGCGGCTGAAGGCGAGACGATCATCAATCGCGTCTATCACCTCGATCGCGGCTTCGAGCGGCTTGAGGAAAAGCTCGCAGGATGCGGCGCCGACATTCGTCGCGACGGCGGGAGCGCCTGAGCCATGCCGCCGTCGCCCCTGCGCCTGGGCGCGGAAGACAAGGAAGATCTCGCCGTTCTCGCCGCTGCCATCCACGACGCTGCGTTCGTCATGGGTGACATCGCTTTTGATCCGAAGGCGCGGCGTCTCACAGCGCAAATCAATCGCTTCCGTTGGGAAACGGCCCGCAAACGCGGCCCGTTCGAGCGCGTGCGGTCGGTGCTCGCCATCGAGACGGTGCTGGGTGTTCAAAGTCGCAACGTGCGCCTCGGGGTCGCCGACGCAGCCGGCGTCATTCTGGATGTGCGTTTTGATCCCGGCGCGGAAGAACCTGCGGGAGCCATAGTCGTTTCGCTCGGCGGCGGCGGAGACCTTCGCCTTGAGGTGGAGTGTATCGACGCAACGCTGACGGACATTGGCGCGCCGTGGCTGACGTCGCGCCGTCCAGATCACGAGCTGTTCTAGCGCATGGTGCTGCGTCTCTCATCCGATGCGCCGGACTTTGCGGAAGCCTATGCCAGCCTCATCCGAGTGCGCGGCGCACGGCTGGACGGCGCAGAAGAAGCGGTGCGTCCAATTCTGGCCGACGTGCGCGCGCGAGGCGTTGCGGCAATCCTGGACTATGCGAAGCGTTTCGACGGCGTCGATCTGAAGGAAGACGACCTTCGCGTGAGCGCGGCTGAGATCGACGAAGCCGTCGCCGCATGTGCGCCGGATGTTCTGCGCGCGCTGGAAAGTGCGGCCGAGCGCATCGCACTTTTTCATGAGCGCCTGCGACCGCGTGACGAGACCTTCATCGACGCCCAGGGCGTGACGCTTGGTTGGCGCTGGACGCCGGTGGATGCGGCAGGCCTTTACGCGCCGGGCGGACGCGCGGCCTATCCGAGCGCAGTGCTGATGAACGCCGTGCCGGCGCGCGTGGCAGGCGTGTCGCGTCTGGCGATGATGACGCCGCCGGGGCGATTGCTCGACAATCCCGCCATTCTCGCTGCGGCAAGGATTGCGGGCGTCACGGAAGTCTGGCGCGTCGGCGGCGCGCAGGCCATTGCAGCGCTTGCATTCGGTGCAGGACCGATCGCGGCGTGCGATGTCGTCGTCGGTCCGGGAAACGCCTACGTAGCGGCGGCGAAGAAGCTCGTGTTCGGCGATGTGGGCGTCGATTCCATCGCCGGTCCTTCAGAGGTGTTCATCGTTGCGGACGGCAGTGTGGATCCCCGCTGGATCGCCGCCGATCTGCTCGCACAGGCTGAACACGACCCCGACGCGCAATCCGTGTTGTTCACGGCGGACGCTGCATTCGCTGACGCCGTTGCCGCGGCCGTGGAAGATGATCTCTCGGCGGGCCGCGCGGGGGCATCTGCGCGTGCCTCCTGGGATGGATTCGGCGCCATCGTCCTGCTCTCGCACACGAATGAGGCCGCTGTACTCATCGATATGGCCGCGCCTGAGCACGTGCAGCTCGCACTCGCCGATCCCGCGCCGCTCGCGGCCAAGATCCGCCATGCCGGCGCGCTCTTTCTCGGCGCTCATGCGCCCGAGGCGCTCGGCGACTATGTGGCCGGGCCGAACCACGTCCTGCCGACGGGTCGTCGCGCACGTTTCGCGTCGGGACTTTCCACGCTCACCTTCATGAAGCGCACCACCATCATCGGCGCATCACTCGGCGGCGTACGAGCGATCGGCGACGCCGCGGCGCGCCTCGCCGATGCGGAGGGCCTGCCGGCACACGCACGCTCAGTTCGGCTCAGGCTGGGCGATGACTGATCGCAACCGCCTCGCGGACGTGCGGCTCGATGAGGCCTCCCTCGCCGCCGCCAGCGCAGATGCGGAGCACGAACGACGCGTGGCGATATTTGATCTGCTGGAGTCGAACAGCTTCATCGTCGAGGGCATGGAAGAGGGCCCGTATATCCTCTTCCTCTCGATCGTCGACCAGCGCCTGATCTTCCGCGTCGATCGCGAGACGGGCGAAGAACTGCACACCTTCATCCTGTCGCTCGCGCCGTTCCGGAAGGTGATCCGCGACTACTTCCTCGTCTGCGACAGCTATTTCGGCGCGATCAGGAGTTCGACGCCCGCGCAGATCGAAGCAATCGACATGGGCCGTCGCGGCCTGCACAACGAAGGCTCGACGCTCCTCTCCGAACGCCTTGCTGGCAAGGTGACGGTCGACTTCGACACCGCGCGCCGCCTGTTCACGCTCATCTGCGCACTCCACGTGCGGGGATGAGGCGCCATGGAAGGCCCGCGTCCCTTGCCGCAGGCGGTATTGTTTGCCTGTAGCCACAACGTCATCCGATCGGTGATGGCGGAAGCCATCATGCGGCTGCGCTTCGGCAAACTCGTGTGGGTCGACAGTTGCGGCGCGCGCAAGGGCGAGGCTATGGACCCGTTTACGATCGTCGTGCTCGACGAGATCGGCGCCGACGTGAAGAAGCATCGTCCCAAGGCGTTTGCGGATCTCGACGATGCAAGCTTCGATCTCATCATCTCGCTGACGCCCGAGGCGCACCACCGTGCGCTCGAGTTCACACGCACCATGGCCGTCGAGGTCGAGTACTGGCCGACGATGGATCCATCGCTTGCGCAGGGTTCGCGTGAGCAGCAGCTGGAAGAGTATCGGGCTGTGCGTGACGCCCTTGAAAGGCGAATCGCGACGCGCTTCGAACGGTCGGCGCACGGATAGCCTTGCGGGCGACGGGGACGCGCCGCAATAGAGAAGCGCGCAACGCGCGAAGGAGAACGTGAATGGCGGACAAACCGGGCCTCCTCATCACCGGCGCTTCCAGCGGGATCGGCGAGGCCTCCGCGCGCGTCGCCGTCGCACGTGGCGCGCGGGTCTATGCGAGTGTGCGCAAGCCGGAAGACGGTGCACGACTCGTGGCGGCTCTGGGGGACGATCTTGTTCCAGTCGTCTTCGATGTCACGGACGAGGCGGCGGTGGCGGTTGCAGCGCGCAAGGTAGCCGATCTGCAGAACGGCAAGCGTCTGCTCGGCGTACTCAACAACGCGGGCGGCTCGGTGCCGGGACCGCTGCTGCACATGAGTGCGGCCGAGTTGCGTGCGCAGATGGAGGTCAACCTTATCGGCGTTCACAACGTGACGACAGCGTTCGCGCCGCTGCTGGGGTGCGAGGGCGTCAATCAGCTTGGCGAGGGAAAGCCTGGCCGTTTCGTGATGATCTCCTCGGTCGGCGGCAAGCGCGCGGTGCCGTTCATCGCAGCGTATGCGGCGTCCAAGTTCGCACTTGAGGGTTACTCGGAAGGATTGCGACGCGAGCTTATGCCATTCGGCGTCGATGTGATCGTGATCGGGCCTGGCGCGGTGAAGACCGCCATCTGGGACAAGGGGCTGTCGTTCGACCAGAAGCGCTACGCCAATTCCATCTATGCACCCATCCTTGCAAAGTTCACGGACGCCGTCGCCGCACAGGCGGCAGGCGGCCTCGACGCAGAGAAGGTCGGCGCACTCGTCTGGCGTGTGTTGACCGAAGAGGCGCCGAAGACCCGCTACGCCATCGTGCCAAACTGGCTGACCGATATTTTCCTCCCCGGTTTCTTTTCGCCGCGCGCGCTGGATCGCATTATTGCCAAGCGTTTCGGACTCTCAGGATCCGCGTGACGTCCTTCATTCTCGCCAGCTCAAGTCCCAGGCGCCTCGCACTGCTCAAGCAGATCGGCCTCACGCCCTCGCGCGTGATCGCCACGGACATCGATGAGACACCGCGTGAAGGGGAACTTCCTCGCACCTTAGCGATGCGCCTGGCAGGTGAGAAGGCGATTGCCGCCGCCGCGCCCGATGAGGTCGTGCTCGCCGCAGATACGGTCGTCGGCTGCGGGCGGCGCATCCTGCCGAAAGCCGAGAAGGAGGCGGACGTTCAGCACTGCCTAGACCTTCTCTCCGGTCGCGCGCACGTCGTGGTCACAGGTGTCTCCGTCGCGCACCGAGGCGCAGTGCGCGTATGCGCCGTGATGACACGTGTGCGGTTCAAGCGGCTGACCGATGCAGAGCGGCAAAGTTACATCGACAGCGGCGAGTGGCGCGGCAAGGCGGGGGGCTACGGCATACAAGGTCGGGCAGAGCGCTTCGTGCTGTCGATGAGCGGTTCCTATTCTGCGATCGTCGGCCTGCCGCTCTATGAAACCGCAGGCCTGCTGCAGCACGCCGGTGTTGCGCTGCCGTGACAGCGCTGCAAACCTCGACCGACGCCGCCATCGGCGAAACACGTCAGGTGCTCGTGCGTGACGGTGCGCCGATTGCGCTGCATGTGACGCGTTGGTCCGATGCGGGGCGTCGTGCGCTCTGGGGTGAAACCTACCTTGCGCGCGTTCGCTCGATCGATCGTCGTCGTCGCGGCGCCTTCGTCGATCTCGGGGTCGGCGAAGGCTTTGTGCGTCTCGACACGCAGGGGCGCGTGAACGGGGAAGCGCTCGCCGAAGGACTGACTGTGTCTGCCCACGTGGTGCGCGAGGCGGCGCGTGGCAAGGCGCCAGTCCTTCAGATCGCATCGCGCGGCGGCGAAGGCGCGCCACGTTGTACGGGTCGGCATGAAAGCGACAACGACCTTGATGCTGCGGGCGCCGCGCCCCCTGAAGTCCGCGAGCGCATCGACGAGATCGTCGAGGCGGCGCTTTCGCCGACAGCCTCGATTCCCGGCGGCGGGATGCTCACCATCCAGCCCACGGCGGCGCTCGTCGCCATTGATGTGGACGCCGGTGCGCGAGCGGGTTCGTCGAACGCTGAGCATTTCGCCCGTGAACTCAATCTCGCGGCGGCGGCGGCGGCGATGCGGGAACTGCGTCTCCGCAATCTCGGCGGCATCATCGCGATCGACTTTGTCTCCCAGCGGGACCGCTCGGTGCGCGAGGCGATCGCTGCGGCGCTGAAGGCGGCGGCAGCCGACGACCCCTGGGGCGTCGCCATCGCGCCCATGTCCCGGTTCGGGGTGGTCGAGCTGTCCCGGGGCCAGCTCCGTGCACCGCTTCACGAACGCTTGCTCGACGCCGACGGACGCCCCACGCCGGAGACGGTCGCGTTGCGGGCGCTTCGGGCCATGGAGCGCGAGGCGCGTCCGGCGCGGGGGCGGGAGGTGGTCGCCCGGCTCGCGCCCGAGGTCGCCGCCTGGCTGGAGAGCGACATCATCGACTGGCGTCCTGCGCTTCAGGCGCGTATCGGACCCCGCTGGCGGATCATCGCCGAAGTGGGCGCGCCGCGAGAGCGCGTCGATGTCGAGGCTGTCTGAACGATGACCACCACCGGTCCGGTCTGCTCGCTCTGCGGAAAGCTGCTCGATCCGAAATATCGGCCATTTTGCTCCAAACGCTGTGCCGATATCGACCTGCACCGCTGGCTCTCCGGCAACTACTCCATTCCGGGCGATATCGAGGAAGACGATGTCTCCTCGCAGGACGACAGCGAGAACCGGTAAGGTTATCGTCGCTTTCCCGAAGCGGCTCGAATCCTTAGGTGTCTTCCCATGATGAATGCCGTGGAACTCGTCGAGGTCAGCGCCCGGGACGGACTCCAGAACGAGCCCGAACACCTCTCGACCGAACAGAAGCTCGAACTCATATCGCGGTCGGTCGCTGCCGGCTTGAGGCGAATGGAAGTCGCGAGCTTCGTTAATCCCAAGAAGGTGCCGCAGATGGCGGACGCCGCCGAGGTCATGGCCGGGCTGCCGAAGAATGACGGCGTCACCTACATCGCGCTCGCGCTCAACCGTCGCGGCTTCGAGCGGGCGGCGGAGGCGGGCGCCAGGGAAGTTAACTTCGTGCTCGCTGCGTCCGATGCGTTCGCCATGCGCAACAGTGGCGCGCCCATGCTCGGCCTGGTTGACGCGTTGACAGAAGTTACTGCGCTCGCAACGGGCGCAAACATCAGAGTATCGGCGACGATCAGCGTCGCGTTCGGCTGTCCGTTCGAAGGCGAGGCACCTGCCGAGACGGTTAACGACCTCGTGCGTCGCGCGGCTGACGCGGGCGTATTCGAGGTGGCGCTCGCCGACACCATCGGCGTGGGCGTGCCGTCCCAGGTGCGCGAGCTCTTCGGCAAGGCGAAGGCGTCTGCGCCGCAGGTTCAACTGCGCGCGCACTTTCACAACACGCGCAACACCGCTCTTGCGAACGCGCTCGCCGCTTATGAATGCGGCGTAAAGGTTATTGACGGATCGCTCGCCGGGGTCGGCGGCTGTCCGTTCGCGCCGGGCGCTGCAGGCAACGTGCCGACCGAAGATCTCGTTTACCTTTTTGAACGAATGGGGATTTCCACCGGAGTCGACCTCGCGGGCGCGATCGATACGGCGAAGTTCATCGGCGCTGCGCTCGGAAAGGTCACCCCGGGCATGGTCAGCAAGGCCGGCGGTTTTCCCGTAAGAGGCTAGCGCGGCGCGCTTCCTGCACAGCGGCCTCCGATCAGGCTTCTTGCAGGGTGAGCGCAGATGCAAAATGACACCAAGAGGACGAAAACCGCTAGCTGGCGACGCACGATCGCCGGCGCGACGGCGGCCCTCGCTATCTTCACCGCGATCGGCGGAACGCCGGCGTATGCCGCCGGGCAAACCGACGTCGCCATTGAACTTCAACGCCTTTCCGACCGCCTGTCGCAGCAGGAAAACCGGCTGTCGCAACAGGAACGGGCTCTCGATGAGCAGCGCTCGCGCCTTCAGCAGCAGTCGTTCCTGATCCAGGAACAGCTGAAGGAGATCGAGGCGCTCCGCACCGCGCCGCTCGAGACCCTCGAAGCGATGCGCGCGTCAGGCGCCCCCGCCAATCCGCTCGGTCCCGTCGTCATGGCGGGCATGGGCGCCAGCGATGGGTTGATCCTGCTTAACCAGCCGGCCTCCGCCGACGCCGCTGTGACCAGCGCGCCGCCCCTGCGACCCGTGGGCGAGGCGCCTCCGGTCGCCGAAGCGCCGCCGATCGTGGCCGCGCTGCCGGAAGGACAGGGGGTTTTGACTCCTCCCGGCCGCCTCACCGTCGATGCTTCCTTCGACTACACGCGCTCTTCGTCGAACCGCCTCGTCTATCGTGGTGTGGAAATCGTTACCGGCATTCAGGTCGGGCTCATCGAGGCCAACGACGCCGATCGCGACACGATCGTCACATCCGTTGCGGCCCGATACGGCATCACGAAACGTCTCGAAGCGGAACTCCGCCTGCCGTACGTCAAGCGCAACGACCGGATCACGACCCTCGCGCAGCGCAACACCACCGTCACCAGCGTCCAGGAACTGGACGGTTCGGGCATCGGCGACGTGGAAGCCTCGCTCCGGTACCAGATCAACCGCTCCTATCCCGGCAAACCCGTTTACGTCGCGGGCCTGCGGGTGAAGTCCGACACCGGCCTTTCGCCCTTCGAAGTGCACCGTGACGCCTTTGGCGTGGCGGAAGAACTGCCGGTGGGCTCTGGCTTCTGGGGCATATCGCCGACCCTGTCGGTGATGATCCCGTCCGATCCGGTCGTTCTCTTCGGCAACCTTTCGTACATGTACACGCCGCCTGAATCCTTCGACCGCTCGATCGGCGGCGCCTTCATCGGTTCGGTGAACCCGGGCGACTCCATCGGTGCGGGCTTCGGCTTCGGCTTCGCCCTGAACCAGCGCTTCTCGTACTCGCTCGGCTACCAGCACCAGTACCTCACCGAGACGAAGACCGAGATCGGCGGCACCCAGCAACGCTCGCCTGCGCTCCACATCGGCGGCTTCCAGTTCGGCATGTCGTACCGGATGACGCCCTCCACGACGATCGCCACCAGCGTCGAGATCGGCGCGACCAAGGACAGCCCCGACGTCCGCGTCTCGGCCCGCGTGCCTTTCGGCGTGCAGCTCTTCAACCGTCCGGACCGCGCCGAAGGGCGTCGTTCCGAATCGCGCCGCGAGGCCCGCAACACCCGCTCGCTGTGGGAGCGCATCACCCCCTGGTGAGCTTTCCCCGCAACACCGAACGACTGAGGGCCCGGGCGACCGGGCCCTTTTTCTTTGCGCTGCTTCAGTCGCATTACGGGTCAGGGATCAGGCGCGGTTATCGGGCCGGACCGCGCAGCTCCTGCTGCGCATACGGAGGCGCCGCCAGATTCCGAGGAATCTCGCGTGGCTTTGGCATGGCCATGCGCACCGGGAGGTGCGCGGTCCGGTTTCGATAGTCATGACGTGTCTGCAGCCACAGAGGCAGGTGCGGGCGCGTTTGTGCTCGAAGCGATCGTCACAGCCAGAACCGTGACGATGGCGCCGGGCACGCCGCCTTTCTTGGGCAGGCGCGCGATCGCGCGGCCGACGGTCTTGTCGAAGTCACGCAGGGCGTCGCGCATGTCGCGGACGGTGCGCAGTGCGATGCCGCGCGTATAGGCGCGCAGCAGCCGTAGTCGGCGGCGTCGGTAACCACGCATGCCGTGCGGCCTGACCGTAAACACCGGCCTGTCGACGCGGAACGTCATGCGCGAACACATGCTCAGGAAGACGAGCATGCGGATCTCGCGGCGCGCCTTGCGGATGTCACGCTGAAAATCGAGCCGCAGGAAACGTGGCGGGCGCACGCGCGCCATCAGCCACGCCATCACCTGGAGCAGCCACAGATGCAGGTCGCGCGCGGCGGCGGCGTAGGCGCTGCGACGATGGCGTAGCGGGCGGGCGATCTGCATCTCGGTTCTCCTCTTCGTGACGACGGGACCATCCCGGCGAAACGTGAGGCGGAGTGTCAGGGAGGTCGCGACCCGGTCGGATTGTTTGGGTGAAAAAAGTTCACCGCGAGCGTCGGCATCCTGCCGACCCCTTGTGCGCCATGAAAAGAAAAACGCCGGCGGTCAGCCGGCGCGCCCGAAAGCGAGGGATGAAGGAGTCCGCGATCACCCTAACGCGCTGTAATTTTACGCCGTGAGGGGGAGAAGGACCGCTGTGCAATTTGGCGACAGACTTCCGATACTGGCCCTTATGAGCCGCTCGCTCTCGCGGATTTCTCAATCGTTGCGGCGTTCATTTCAACGATACGGAAGACGGCGACGACCTGATGAATAGCGCCGTCGGAAGGGCGGCGCACAGGATACGAATTGATGCTGAGCCAGCGGCGCTCGCCCTTCTGCGTCTCGACTCCCATGATCACGCCATGCTGCGGGATCCCCGTTCGCAGTGTCACCATCGCGGGATGCTCGTCGCCGGGGAAATCGTCACCGCTTGTCTTGATGGCGCGCCAGGCGGGATCTTTAGAGACCCGCCCAAAGAGCTGGTCCTCGGAAACGCCAAGGATGTGGGCGGCGGCCGGGTTGGAATCGATGATCGCGCCGCTTACGCCGTGTACGACCATGCCTTCCGACATCGATTCCAAGACTGACTGGTAGCGAAGTTCCGCTCGAGCCAAGGCCATTTCCAGAAAGCGCTGCCGATCCTGCTCAAGATGGGCGCGGCGCGCATCGATATGTCGGGCAACCAGACGAGCGTTGCGTTCCAAGTGGGCGATTTCTGCCGCCGACCATTGGCGCGGCGTCTGATCGATCGCACACACGGTGCCAAGGCGCGCTCCGTTCTCCAGCACGATGGGCGCGCCGGCGTATGCGATCACGCGGGGTTCGCCGGTTACGAGGGGATTGTCTTGGAAACGGCCATCCTGACGCGAGTCCTGCACGATCAGCGTCACATCGCTCAGGATGGCATGCGCGCAAAACGCCTGGTCGCGCGGCGTCTCTTGCACATCCAGACCGCGTCGCGCCTTGAACCATTGCCGCCACTCATCGACCATCGAAATGAGCACGATCGGCGCCGAAACGACTTGCTGAACCGAATCGACAATGTCCTCGAAGTATTGCTCCGCCTCGGTGTCGAGAATCGCTGCCCTCATCAGGGCGTCAAGACGTGTGGCCTCATCGAGTGGGTATGGAGCGCGTGCCATTTTCTAAATCTCCATTACGTCGCTTAGACCATCAGACTCACGCCGGAAGGGACCGCGATACGGCTGACTGTTCGTGCGGCGTCGCTCTGGTCCGACGTAGGACGTGCAGTCGACAAAAGGCCGAGTATGCAAAAGACTGTTTTGGATGCGCCCCAGCAGCTTGGCGGTCGTCAGCGGCTTAACGATGATTTCGTTGGCGCCAGCGTCGCGCATCGACTCGACGATTGATCGTGTCGCTGCCGCTGTCAGCATGGTGACCGGGACACGGCGCAGACCATGACATTCGCTTCTCCGAATCTGACGCAAAGATCTGATGCCATCGTTGGACATCTCAAGGTCAATCAGAACGAACGAGGGACGCCGCGCCATGCACAGGTGAAGGGCCTCTGCGCCGTCGCCCGCATGTCGGATGTCGCGCATCCCAACTGAGCGCAGGATCTCCGTCACGACACCGCGCGACGTTCTTTGGTCGTCGGCGACGACGGCGCTGAGTTGGTCGAACTTCACGGGAGACCGTAGGCGGCCCTATGGTTAACAATTCCTTGGAATGACTGCTTTCGGCGAAAACCCGACTTCGTCATTCCGGACAATGCGAAGCGTTGATCCGGAATCTAGGGGGCTGGGTGAGATGGTTCGCTTGAACCCCTAGGTCCCGGGCCTTCGCCCCGCCGAAGCGGCTACGGCCGCGCAGGCGGTTTCGGACTTTGGCCGCCCCGGCATGACGAAACTCATTGAACCAAGTCTGGTGTCTGCAGCCGGCGAAATACGGTCGCGGCGTGTCTGCTCCCTCTTTATCGAGAGGGAGGGAGTTTCACTCTTGCGTTCGTCAGTTCCCGACCGTCGACAGCAGGTCGTTCAGTTCCGCGTTCAGGCGGATGCCCATCTTGTCGCTCAGGAAGCCTGTCTGCACGGCGTCGAAACCGGGCAGTGTGATGGTCACGGCGATGTCCTGGGCGATCACCTGGTTCGACTGCGCAGTGATGACGGTATTGATGAACTGGCCGTCGCCGGTCATGTGCAGCACCGTGGTGGCGCCGTCGGGATCGGTGATGGCGACGCCGCCGCTGGCGGTGAGCACCGGCAGGCCTGCCGAGATCACGTCGCCGGGCGCGGGCGCGCCGGTGGAATGCGCGGTGGTCACGCCGGTCGGCGACCAGTTCAGCACCGTCTGCAGCGCGAGTGCGCCGTTGCGCCAGGTGGAAATCACTGCGCCGAGATCGAAGGTGACGCCGCCAGCCGTGATGAATCCGCCGCGCGCATCGGCGAGTTCGGCGTCTTCGGCGATCTCGCAGTCTTCAAACGGATCGGCGTGCGCGACCGAGAGCGGCGCGACGGTCACGACCGCCAAAACGGCCGCGGCGCGCAGAAGGCTCGTGCGGCGGTTCATGGCAACGCTCCGTTGATGATCGAGGGCGGCGTGATCTGGTAGAGCGTCGGCAGTTCGCGGGTGAGCTGGGCGGCGTCGAGCGCCGGGGGCAGCGTGTCGTAGTCCGGTGCGCCCGCCCACGGGCGCCAGTCGCTTTCGCGATCGAACTGCAGGTCGGCTTCGGCGCCGGGGCCCGAGCGGATCGCCAGCGCGATGCCGTTCCACCAGCCCTCGAATTCCTTACGGTCGTGGATTTCGAGGCCGCGCGAGGGATCGCCGACGAGCACGCGGCCGTCGCGCATGCCCTTGATGACCACGAAGTGGCGGTAACCATCACGCGTGATCAGCGCCACGGCCGGAACGCGCATCTGTGCAAGGCGATCCAGCGAAATGCGGAAGCCATCGGCGCGGTAGCCGACCGACTCCAGATAGCGCTTCATGTCGAGCATGGAGAAGCCGATCTCGCGGATCTTGGCCTGGTCGCCGGCCTCGTACATGGCACGGAAGGCCATGGTTTCGCTGACTTCGCGCCCGTAGTGGAAACGCAAGAGCGTGGCGATCGCCGCCGATCCGCAGCTGAAGTCGAACTGCTGGCGCACGACGGTGCGGAACGGGATGTCGCGCCAGCTCATGACGCCGAAGGTGTAGTTGCCGCCCGCCTCGTTGTGGAAGCGGACCTCCGCGTGCGCGTTCGTCGTCGAGGCGACCATCAGGCTCGCCGCGAGAAGGAAAGCGCGTCCGCCCCCGCCGGCCTTGCGGGCAGGGGGAGCGGCGCGTTCGAAGTCGAAGGTGGAAACGCTTGTCATCGAAGCCTCTGGTTCAGGGTGCGAGCACGATGCTCACGCTGAGGCTCGACTGGAGCGTGTTGTTGTGGCCGCTGTTGATCACGAAGTTGCCGATGCCGTCGAAGCCGGAAAAGGCGTTCTGATCGAGCGTGATGGCCCCTGATCCCACGGTTCCCGCGATGATCGTGTTGCCAGCCGTGATGGCCGTGAGGGTCTGGCCGGTGATGACGTTGATGTCGCCGATGCCTTCGCCCGCGAGGGCGTCGAGATCTTCCACACCGAGAACCGGTCCGGAGAGATCGCTGTCGGCCGGCTGCATGTCGGTCGTCACGAACGCAGGTTCGGCGAAGTCGAGGGAGGGCTCGAAGCACTCCGTCGTTTCACCGCCCCAGGCGTGAGTCATGGCCTTGATCTGGGCGGCCTCCGCAGGCTGCGCAACCGCCAGGACGGCGGAGAGCGCGAGGCTCGCGAGGAGAAGATGTTTGTTCATCGTCCTGCCCTTCAAAAACATCGAGTGCTGCAAGAGAGAGGCCGGACGCCGACGGATCATCGCTGATCCGCCGACGCCGTACTGTCTCAGTTGCCGAACGTGACGTTCGCGTTGGCGCCCACCGCGGTAGCGGCTTGGCCGAGCGACGCGATGCCGGTGTTCTGGTTCATCGTGTTGATGCCCGCGAACCCTTGCATGGCGTTGCCCTTGAACTCGATATCGCCCGAGTCGACCGTGCCGGCGTCGTGGTGCGAACCGCCAGCCGCCACGAGGACGTTGGCGACAGCGCCGTTCAGCTCTTGCGTGGTCACGACGTGCGTCGAGTTGTCGTTGAACGAGTCTTCGATCGCCACCCACAGGTTCGTCGAGTTGTCGGTCGACGTCGTGTTGTGCGAGTTGGTGGTCGAGTTGTCGTTGAACGAGTCCGTCACGGCCACGTCGACGTTCGTCGAGTTGTCCGAGTTGTCGACCGAGTTGTCATTGCCGGAGTCGGCGATGTTGGTCGAGTTGTCGTTGTGGCTGTCGTTCACCGAGTTGTCGTTGCCCGAGTCAGCGACGTTCAGCGAGTTGTCGTTGTACGAGTCGTTCGTCGAGTTGTCGTTGCCCGAGTCCGCGACGTCGATGTTCGTCGAGTTGTCGTTGTACGAGTCATTCGTCGAATTGTCGTTGCCCGAGTCGGCGACGTTGACCGAGTTGTTCGAGTTGTCGACCGAGTTGTCGTTCAGGCTGTCCGTCACGGCGACGTCGACCTGCGTGTCGTTGTCTTCGGCGCCGTTGCCGGAGAAGTTGCCGTTGCCCGAGTCGGCGACGGTGGTGTTGGTCTGGTCGCCGCCAACCTGGTTGGAGCCGTCCAGATCGTTCGACTGGCTGAACACGTCGCCGCCGGCAAGGGTCGAGCCGTTGACGGAGTTGTCGTCGTGCGAGTCGTTCGTCGAGTTGTCGTTGAGGGAGTCAGCGACCGCGACGTCAACCGTCGTGTCGTTGTCTTCCGTGCCGTTGCCCGAGAAGTTGCCGTTGCCGGAGTCGGCGACGGTGGTGTCGTTGTCTTCGCCGACGTTGCCGGAGAAGTTGCCGTTGCCGCTGTCGGCCACGGTGGTGTCGTTGTCCTCAGCGCCGTTGCCGGAGAAGTTGCCGTTGCCCGAGTCGGCTACGTCGACGTCCGTCGAGTTGTCGTTGTGCGAACCGTTCGTGGAGTTGTCGGTCGCGTTCAACGTCGCGTTCAGGGTCGTGTCGTTGTCTTCGCCGACGTTGCCGGAGAAGTTGCCGTTGCCGCTGTCGGACACGGTGGTGTCGTTGTCTTCGGCGCCGTTGCCGGAGAAGTTGCCGTTGCCCGAGTCGGCGACGTCAACAGTCGTGTCGTTGTCTTCGCCGACGTTGCCGGAGAAGTTGCCGTTGCCGCTGTCGGCCACGGTGGTGTCGTTGTCTTCAGCGCCGTTGCCGGAGAAGTTGCCGTTGCCCGAGTCGGCCACATCGACGTTCGTCGAGTTGTCCGAGTGGTCATTGGTCGAGTTGTCGTCGTTGGAGTCGTTCGTGGAGTTGTCGTTGAGGCTGTCGGTGACAGCGACGTCAACCGCCACATCATCGTCCGACGCGCCGTTGCCGGAGAAGTTGCCGTTGCCGGAATCTTCAACGTTGGTCGTCGTCGCGTCGCCGTCGCCGGACTCGTTGGTCGAGGCGCCGCCGTTTCCTTCCGATTCCTGACCGGCCGGGGGCGGTCCGGGCGGGTCGGCGAACGCCGGGGCCGAGAACGCCATCGCGAGCGCAAGCACGCCCGCCGTGGTGAGAAGTTTGGTCTGCATAGTCACCCTCCTGGTTTCCTAAGGGCTGGCGTCCCCCAATTCTTCTGGGTTCAGCTTTGCCAGCGGAGGGAGAAGTGACTGAAAATTCAGCAACGTTCGCGCATGAACAATCATCACACGAAAGTCCAAAAGTATTAATATTAATATCTATCAGTACACGCGAAATAGATGGTGAATGTTTACTGGTGGCGGGAAGGCCGCATAGTTAACGCCACCTGTACGCGTCTTATTCGGCTGGCGCGTGCGAAGGACAGGTCTCGGTTCGCCCCGTGAAAGGGATCGCGGATGGCCCGCGCCATGTCCTCGCCATTTTGATCTGGAGCGCAGAGCACCTCGCCCCGGGGGCGCTGCGGGGAATAGGTTGCTCAAGCGGGTCCGTGGTCGCGGGGCGCCTGATTGCGGAGCGGCTTTGCCAGCTCGTGCGCTGTGGCGGAATAAAACTGCGCCGATTGGGACTGGATCGGCAAAGTTCGACTGGAAATTCCGCCCGAAACAGGACATTGATCCGCAAAACGGGCTGGCTTCCGCACTGACGCCGCCAAAGGAGGCTCGCCGCTGTGAACGCGCCCATCAAGAATACCGTGGCTCTGAGCCTGCGCATCCCGGAGCCGAAAGCGCGTCCGGGCGATCCGATCGATTTCAGCGGCCTGAAGGTGCCCCCGGCGGGCGCTTGCCCCAGGCCGGACATGCGCGTCACCGGCTACGATATCCGCGATCACGCCTTTATGCTCATCCGCGTACTCGACGAGAAGGGGGCGGCGGTCGGTCCGTGGGACCCGAAACTCACCCCGGCCATGCTCAAAAGCGGCCTGCGCACCATGGTCGTCACGCGCGCGTATGACGACCGCATGTACCGCATGCAGCGGCAGGGGAAGACCTCCTTCTACATGAAGTGCACGGGCGAGGAGGCGGTGGCCGCCGCGCAGGCGCTCGCGCTCGAAGACGACGATATGTGCTTTCCCACTTATCGCCAGCAGGCGCTGCTCATCGCGCGCGGCTATTCGCTCGTCGACATGATGAACCAGATCTACTCGAATGAGAAAGATCCCTGCAAAGGCCGTCAGCTGCCAGTCATGTACACCTCGAAGAAGCACGGCTTCTTCACGATCTCCGGCAATCTCGGCACACAATTCAGTCAGGCCGTCGGCTGGGCGATGGCGTCGGCCTACAAGGGCGACAGCCGCATCGCGTGCGCCTACATCGGCGAAGGCTCGACGGCGGAAGGCGACTTCCACCAGGCGTTGACGTTCGCGTCCGTTTACCACGCGCCCGTTATCCTCAACGTGGTGAACAACCAGTGGGCCATTTCGGCCTTTCAGGGCATTGCGGGCGGGGAAGAGTCGACCTTCGCGTCGCGCGGCGTCGGCTACGGTATTCCGGCGCTGCGCGTGGACGGCAATGACTTTCTCGCGGTGTATGCGGCGACGAAGTGGGCGTCCGAGCGCGCGCGCGCCAATCTCGGGCCTACGCTGATCGAGCACTTCACCTATCGCGCAGCCCCGCACTCCACGAGCGACGAGCCGAGCCGGTATCGCCCCGCCGAAGAAGCGAAGGGCTGGCCGCTCGGCGATCCCGTCGAACGCCTGAAGACGCACCTCATCGCCATCGGCGAGTGGTCGGAAGACGATCACAAGGCGCTGGAGAAAGAAGCTACCGACATGGTCCGCGCGGCGGGCAAGGAGTCCGAAGCCGTCGGCACGCTTGGCCAGTCGCGCCATTCGGTGAAAGAGATGTTCGAGGACGTGTACAAGGAAACACCCTGGCACATCCGCCGTCAGCGTCAGGAAATGGGGTACTGATCATGGCGACGATGAACATGATCCAGGCCATCAACTCCGCCATGGACGTGATGATGGGCCGCGACCCCAATGTGCTCGTGTTCGGCGAGGACGTCGGCTATTTCGGCGGCGTGTTCCGCGCCACTGAGGGCCTGCAGAAAAAGCACGGCCTCACGCGCTGCTTCGATGCGCCGATCGCCGAGAGCGGCATCGTCGGCACCGCCATCGGCATGGGCGCCTATGGCCTGCGTCCGGTGATCGAGATCCAGTTCGCCGACTACATCTATCCCGGCTACGACCAGATCGTCTCCGAAGCGGCGCGGCTGCGCTATCGTTCGGCGGGCGACTTCACCGCGCCGATCACGCTGCGCACGCCCTATGGCGGCGGCATTTTCGGCGGCCAGACGCACAGCCAGTCGCCGGAAGCGCTCTTCACGCACGTCGCCGGCATCAAGACGGTGATCCCGTCCAATCCGTATGACGCGAAGGGGCTGCTGATTGCGGCCATCGAGGACGACGATCCGGTGGTGATCTTCGAACCCAAGCGTCTCTACAACGGCCCGTTCGACGGCTGGCACGAAAAGCCGGTGGAGCCGTGGTCGAAGCATGCTGACAGCGAAGTGCCGGAGGGCCACTACACGGTGTCGCTCGGCAAGGCCAAGATCGTGCGCGCCGGCGCGGACGTGACGGTGCTTTCGTATGGCACGATGGTGCACGTGGCGCTTGCAGCGGCCGCGCACGCAGGCGTGGACGCCGAAGTCATAGACTTGCGCACGCTCGTGCCGATCGACATCGACACCGTCGTGGAGTCGGTGATGAAGACGGGGCGTTGCGTGATCGTGCACGAAGCGACGCGCACGAGCGGCTTTGGCGCTGAACTCTCCGCGCTCGTGCAGGAAGAGTGCTTCTATCACCTCGAATCGCCGATCCTGCGTGTGACGGGTTGGGACACGCCCTATCCGCATGCCTTCGAATGGGAGTATTTCCCCGGACCGGAGCGCGTGGCCAAGGCGCTGAAACGCGTGATGGAGGGCTGACGTGGGGCGTTATGTGTTCAAGCTGCCGGATGTCGGCGAAGGCACCGCGGAAGCGGAGATCGTCGCCTGGCACGTGAAGCTCGGTGAGATGGTCGAGGAAGACGCGCCGCTCGCGGACGTGATGACCGACAAGGCCACGATCGAGATCACGGCGCCCGTCAGCGGCAAGATCGTCGAACGCAACGGCGAACCTGGCGAAATGGCGCCGATCGGTTCGGTGCTGGTGATTTTCGAGACGGAAGGCGCCGACGTCGGCGCGAGCCCGCCGCCGCCGGCAGCGAAACCTGCGGCGAAGGAAGCGCCCGCGCCGAAGAAGGTTGAGCCCGCGCCGGTGGCGAAAGCGCCGGTGGAAGCGCCGGCCCGCGCGCCTGTCGCCAATGACGCCTTCACGACGCGCGCGAACGTCGACGACAAGCCGCTCGCATCGCCCGCAGTGCGCAAGCGCGCGCATGAGATGGGCGTGCATCTGCAATATGTGCCGGGTTCGGGACCCGGCGGTCGCATCGAGCACGAAGATCTCGATGCCTATGTCGCAAAGGGTGGCGGCGGTGGTCGTTCGTCGGGCGGTGGCGCGCTCTACGCGCAGCGCGACGGCACGGAAGACATCAAGGTCATCGGCCTGCGCCGCAAGATCGCGGAGAAGATGCAGGACGCCAAGCGCCGCATTCCGCACTTCGCCTATGTCGAGGAAGTCGACATGACGGAGCTGGAGAGCCTGCGCGCGCATCTCAATGCGACCAAGCGCAAGGACCAACCGAAACTGACACTGCTGCCGTTCATGTTGCGCGCGTTGGTGCGCGTGCTGCCGGACTATCCGCAGATCAACGCGAACTTCGACGACGAGGCGGGCGTGGTGCATCGCCATAACGCGGTGCATTGCGGCATTGCCGCGCAAACGGCGAACGGCCTCGTCGTGCCGGTGGTGAAGCACGCCGAAGCTTTGGATGTGTGGGCGCTGGCGACCGAAATCGCGCGCCTCGCGGAAGCGACGAAGACCGGCAAGGCCACGCGTGATGAGCTGTCAGGATCGACGATCACGGTGACGTCGCTCGGGCCGTTGGGCGGCGTGGTGACGACGCCGGTGATCAATCGCCCGGAAGTCGCGATCATCGGGCCGAACAAGATCATCGAACGGCCGGTCGTGCAGAACGGCGTCGTGGTCGTGCGCAAGATGATGAACATCTCCTCGTCGTTCGATCACCGCGTGGTCGACGGTTATGACGCGGCCGAGTTCATCCAGCGCGTGAAAGCGCTGCTCGAACATCCCGCCACGATTTTCATGGACTGATCCAAGTGGCTGAAACTATCCAGACCAAAGTGCTCGTCGTCGGCGGCGGGCCGGGCGGCTATGTCGCCGCGATCCGCGCGGGCCAGCTCGGCCTCGACGTGACGCTCGTGGAAGCGGACCGCCTCGGCGGGACGTGCCTCATCCGCGGCTGCATTCCCTCCAAGGCGCTCATCCATGTGGCGAGCGACTATGCGGCGATGACCGCGAAGGTCGGCGCGGGGCATGCGGGCGTTTCGCTGAAGGAAGCGCCGTCGCTTGATTTCAAGAAGACGATCGCGTGGAAGGAAGCCATTGTCGACAAGCTCAACAACGGCGTAGCGGGTCTGTTGAAGCGCGCAAAGGTGCGTGTCGTTTCGGGCTGGGGAAAGTTCACCGACGCGAAGACGTGCGTGGTCGGCGATGTCACCATCCGCGCCGAGAACGTCATCCTCGCCAACGGCTCCGCGCCGGTAGAGCTGCCGTTCCTCAAATTCGGCGGCAACGTGATTTCGTCGACGGAGGCGCTCGCGCTCGACGCCGTGCCGAAGAAGCTCGTCGTGATCGGCGCGGGCTATATCGGTCTCGAACTCGGCATCGCGTTCAGGAAGCTCGGCGCGGACGTGACCATCGTCGAAGCGCAGGACCGCATCCTGCCGCTCTACGACAAGGATCTCGTCGCGCCCGTCGCGAAGTGGCTGCAGAAGAGCGGCGTCGAGGTGCATCTCGGCGCGAAAGCCAAAGGTCTCGACGGCAAGGCGCTGGCGGTGGAAACGGCCGACGGCAAGAGCGTGAAGTTCGCCGCCGACAGGATCCTCGTCACCGTCGGCCGCAAGCCCGCCACCGAAGGCTGGGGCCTCGAGAACATGGGCGTCGACATGGACGGCCGCTTCGTGAAGGTCGACGACCAGTGCCGGACGTCGATGAAGGGCGTCTGGGCGATCGGCGATCTCGTCGGCGAGCCCATGCTCGAGCACAAGGCGGCGACGCAAGGCGAGATGGTCGCGGAAATCCTCTCCGGCGCCGTGCGTAAATTCGATCCTGCATCGATCCCGGCGGTGTGTTTCACCGAACCGGAAATCGCGACGGCGGGCCTGCTGCCGGAAGAAGCGAAAGCCGCAGGCCACGACATCATCATCGGCCAGTTTCCGTTCATGGCGAACGGGCGCTCGCTCTCGATGGACGGCGGGGAAGGGTTCGTGCGCGTCGTCGCGCGCAAGTCCGATCACCGCGTGCTCGGCGTGCAGGCCGTGGGCGCGCATGTGGCGGAGCTCGCCAACGAATTCTCGCACGCGCTGGAAATGGGCGCGCTGCTGGAGGACCTCGCCGGCACGATCCACGTCCACCCGACGCTCGGAGAAGCCTTCCACGAGAGCGCGCTGAAGGCGCTGGGGCACGCGATCCACATCTGACGTGACGAACGAAACGGGCGGCGCTATCCACGCCCCATGACCGAATCCGAAGTCCTCGACGAATTCCGCGCCGCCAACGCCCTGCTTGAAGGGCACTTCGTGCTGTCCTCGGGGCTGCACAGTCCGGTCTTCTTCCAGAAGGCCTTCATCTTCATGGACCCGGCGCGCACCGAGCGGCTCTGCCGCGCGCTCGCGGCGAAGATCACCGCGCGGTTCGGCAAGATCGACGTCGTCGTCTCGCCGGCGGTGGGCGCGATCATTCCGGGCTACGAGACGGCGCGTCACCTCGGCGCGCGCGCGTTGTTCGTCGAGCGGGAAGAGGGGCAATTCCAGCTCCGTCGCGGCTTTCGCATCGATCCGGGCGAGAAGGTGGTGATGGTGGAGGACGTGGTGACGACGGGGCTGTCGTCGCGCGAATGTCTCGCGGCGATCCGCCATCATCCGGGCGATCTCGTGGGCGCGGCCTGCCTGATCGACCGTTCCGGGGGCAAGGCCGATGTCGGGGCGCCGCTGGTGGCGCTCGCGAGCGTGACGGCGCCGAGCTACCCGGCCGACGCGCTGCCGCCCGAACTTGCCGCGCTGCCGATCCAGAAACCCGGCAGCCGGCACCTCTCCAGCTAGCGCGGGCGCGCAATCGGCCCCACATAGGGCGCGCTGAAAGGAACCGTCTCCATGAGCGCCCCCGCACCCCGATTGGGGGTCAACATCGATCACGTCGCGACGATCCGGAACGCCCGCGGCGGTCCGCATCCTGATCCCGCGCGCGCCGCACAAATGGCTGCAGAGGCGGGCGCCGATGGCATTACGCTTCACGTCCGGGAAGATCGCCGACACGTCCGCGAGGACGATCTCGCGCGGATATCCACCTCCGTCACGCTGCCGATCAATCTCGAAATGGCCTGCACCGACGAGATGCTCGCACTCGCGCTGGCGGCGCACCCGCACGCGGTGTGCCTGGTGCCGGAGCGCCGCGAGGAGCGCACGACGGAAGGCGGCCTCGATGTGGCCGGCCAGCACAACACGGTCGCGCCGTTCGTGACCCGCCTGCGTGATGCGGGCATCCGGGTCTCTCTCTTCATCGACCCCCATCCTGTGCAGATCGCGGTAGCACAGGCGCTCGGCGCGCCCGTGGTCGAACTGCATACGGGCGCCTATTGCGAGGCGGTGTCGAAGGGCGACGTTCTCAGGGCGGAAACCGAACTGGTGCTTATTCGCGACGCCGCCCGTGAAGGCGTGGCGCGGGGGATCGAGGTCCACGCCGGCCACGGCATCACCTTCGACTCCGTCGGGCCGGTGGCTGCCATCGCTGAGATCCGGGAGCTGAACATCGGCCACTTCCTCGTGGGGGAGGCTATCTTCATCGGGTTCGACGCCGCCATCCGCCGGATGAAGACGCTGATGCTGGAAGGCCGGTTCGGACCGTCGGGCGGGCCGCAGAGAGCATGATCCTCGGCATCGGATCGGACCTGATCGACATCCGGCGGATCGAGCGGGCGCTAGACCGGCACGGGGAACGGATGCTGGCCCGGCTCTACACGGCGGAGGAGCAGCGGCGGTCGGAACGCCGCCCGGCCCAGCGCGCGGCCAGCTACGCCAAGCGGTTTGCGGCCAAGGAGGCCTGTTCCAAGGCGCTGGGGACGGGGATCCGGCGGGGCGTCTATTGGCGCGCCATGGGCGTGGCGAACCTCCGGTCGGGCCAGCCGACCATGATCCTCACCGGCGGCGCAGCCCAGCGCTTGGCCGAAATGTCGCCGCAAGGCTATAAGTCTATCATTCACGTAAGCCTGACGGACGACTTCCCGCTCGCCCAGGCCTTCGTCGTCATCTCGGCTGAACCGGAGGGGATTCCGGAGGCCGGGCTTCCGTAGAGGACCCTGCATGAGAGCCCCCGTCGACAGCGCGCCCACCGGCCTGAGCGCGCTCTGGGACAACGTCAAGACGATCCTGTACGCGCTCCTGCTCGCGATGGTGATTCGTTTTGCGATCGCCCAGCCGTTCCGCATTCCGTCCGGCTCCATGGAGCCGACGCTGCTGGTGGGCGACTACATCGTCGTGACCAAGTGGTCGTACGGCTATTCGAAATTCTCGCTCTCGCCGCTGAACTTCGGGCCGCCCGGACGCATCTTCGGCAGCCAGCCGACCCGCGGCGACATCGTCGTCTTCCGGCCGGCGGGCATCGAGGACAAGGATTTCGTCAAACGCCTGATCGGTCTTCCCGGCGACCGCATCCAGGTGAAGGACAGCGTCCTCTATATCAACGGCGAAGCCGTGAAGCGCGAAAAGCTGGCGACCGTCGACTTTACCGACCAGTACGGCGAGACGCGCCCGATCACGCGCTACCTCGAAACGCTGCCGAACGGCGTGTCCTACACGACCTTCGACAAGGGCCTCACGGAAGGCGACAACACCCAGCTCTATGAAGTGCCCGAGGGGCACTACATGATGATGGGCGACAACCGGGACAACTCTGCCGACAGCCGCTACGAAATGGGCGGCTTCGGCTACGTCCCGTACGATCATCTCGTCGGCAAGGCGCAGTTCGTGTTCGTGTCGTTCGATCACACCACCTCCCTCATCAAGCCGTGGACCCTCATCACCGGCTTCCGCGGCGACCGCTTCGTGCATGGCGTCGAGTAAGGACGACTTCGAGGCGCGCATCGGGCGCACGTTCCGCAAGAAAACGCTGCTGCGGGAAGCGCTGACGCATTCGAGCGCGGCGGAAGGCAAGGCGGCGGCGCCGGACTACGAGCGGCTGGAGTTCCTCGGCGACCGCGTGCTCGGTCTTGTGGTGTGCGAGCACCTCTACGGGCTCTTTCCGAAGGAGGGCGAGGACAAGCTCGCCCCGCGCTTCAACGCGCTCGTCAATCGCGACGCCTGCGCACGGGCGGCGCGGCGGGCGGGGATCGGGCCGCAGCTCGTGCTTTCGGCGGCGGAAGCGCGCACCGGGGGGCGGGAAAAGGACACCATTCTCGCCGACGCATGCGAGGCGCTGATCGCGGCGCTCTACCTCGACGGCGGCATAAAGGCGGCGCGCGCCTTCATCGAAACCTATTGGGCTGACGAGTTCCTCGCCTCCGGCGAGGCGCCGCAGGATCCCAAGACCGCGCTTCAGGAGTGGACGGCGAGCCGCAAACGGCCCAATCCGCGCTATGATGTCGTCGAACGCAGCGGGCCCGATCACGCGCCGCGCTTCGTCGTCGAGGCAGTAGTGGAAGGACTAGAGACCATGCGCGGTGAAGGCGGCTCCAAGCGCGATGCCGAACGCGAAGCGGCGCGCGCGGCGCTGAAACAGGTCGGCGTGCGTGTCTGACATCAAAACCCGCGCCGCGATCGTCGCCATCATCGGCGCGCCGAACGCCGGCAAATCCACGCTCGTCAATCAGATCGTCGGCTCCAAGATCGCCATCGTCACGCAGAAGGTGCAGACGACGCGCGCGCCGCTGCGCGGCATTGCGATGCAAGGGCCCGCGCAACTCGTCCTTATCGACACCCCCGGCGTGTTCGCGCCGCGCCGCCGGCTGGATCGCGCCATGGTGCGCGCCGCGTGGGGCAGTGCAGGCGACGCCGACAGCGTCATCCACCTCGTCGATGCGCCGAGCCAGGCGCGCTCCATCGCCGGCAATCCGGACGGCGCGGACGTGCGGCAGGTGGAAGACGTCGCGCGTATCGTGAAGGGTCTGAAAGAGGCGAGCCGCACGGCGATCCTAGCGCTCAATAAAGTGGATGCGATGCCGCGCGACGCGCTGCTGGGCGTCGCAGAGTCTCTGCACGGCGAAGGCGTCTATTCGGATGTGTTCATGATCTCGGCGCTGACCGGCGACGGCGTGGCCGATCTGACGAAGCATCTCGCCGATACCGCGCCCGAAGGCCCGTGGCTCTATCCGGAGGATCAGGCGGCGGACGCGCCGATGCGCGTGATCGCGGCGGAAGTGACGCGCGAAAAGATCATGCTGCGCGTCCACGAGGAAATTCCCTACGAGATCACCGTCGAAACGGAGACGTGGGAGGAGCGCCGCGACGGCTCGGTGAAGATCGAGCAGACGATCTATGTGGCGCGTGAAGGCCACCGCAAGATCATGATCGGCGACAAGGGCCAGCAGATCAAAACCATCGGTAAGCTCGCCCGCGAGGAACTGCAGACCTTCCTCGACCGTCCGGTCCATCTCTTCCTGCACGTGAAGCTCAAGGAAAACTGGAGCGAGGAACGCGCCCGCTACGAGGCCATGGGGCTGGAGTGGGAGAAGGAGTGAGCGTCGAGTGGACCGACGACGCGATCGTGCTCGGCGCGCGCGCGTATGGCGAGACGCAGGCGCTGGCGGAGGTTTTCTCCCGCACGCACGGACGGGCAGCGGCCATCGTCCATGGCGGTGCGTCGCGGCGGATGAAGCCGGTGCTGCAGGCGGGCAATCTCGTCCGCGTCACATGGAAGGCGCGCACCGCCGATCAACTCGGTTTCTTCGCGCCGCTCGAACTGCTCGAACCGCACGCCGCGCGGGTGCTCGACGATCCGGCCGCATTGGCGGGGCTCTTGTCGGCCGTCGCGCTGATCCGTGCCGGTGCGGTGGAGCGGCAGCCCTATGGGGGCATCTATGACGCGCTGCAGGTGCTGATCGAGGCGTTCGCCGAACCCGAGCTCTGGCCTGCCGTTTATACCCGCTTCGAACTCGGCTTGCTGGCCGACCTCGGCTACGGGCTCGATCTCAAGGAATGCGCGCTGACTGGCGCGAACGACGATCTGGCCTTCGTCAGCCCCAAGTCCGGCCGCGCCGCCAGCCGGTCCGCCGGGGAGGAATATGCCGACAAGCTTCTGCGCCTGCCGCCTTTCCTCGTGAACGCCGAGGCGCCGCTCGAATCAGGCGACGTGGCCGACGCTTTCGCTCTGGCGGGCTGGTTTCTGGAACGCCGCCTCTTCGACCGCCGGGGCGAGGGCATGCCCGAGGCGCGGCGGCGGCTGATCGAGGCGTTGGGCCATCGGGGCCGACTCTAGGTATTAGGAACCGAACGAATCACGCGGAAGGCAGAATGGCCGACGACATGAGTTCCCCGCCGGAAGACGGCGGCCGCATCGTCAACGAACCGATCGGGGAGGCGCTGTCCAAGCGCTTTCTTGCGTATGCGCTCTCGACGATCACGTCGCGGGCCGTGCCGGACGTGCGCGACGGGCTGAAGCCCGTACACCGCCGCATCCTCTACGGGATGTCGAACCTCAATCTCTCGCCGGACGCCGCGTTCAAGAAGAGCGCGAAAATCGTCGGCGACGTAATGGGCGACTTCCACCCGCACGGCGACAGCGCGATCTACGACGCGATGGTGCGCCTCGCGCAGGACTTCTCCTCGCGCTATCCGCTTGTCGACGGCCAGGGCAATTTCGGCAATGTCGATGGCGATAGCCCCGCCGCCTACCGCTACACCGAAGCGCGCATGACGCAGGCGGCGTTGCTGCTGCTGGAAGGCATCGAGGAAGACGCGGTCGATTTCCGCGAGACGTATTCGGGCCAGGGCCAGGAGCCGGTCGTTCTTCCGGCGGCGTTTCCGAACCTGCTCGCCAACGGCTCCACAGGCATCGCCGTCGGCATGGCCACGGCCGTGCCGCCGCACAATGTCGCCGAACTGATCGACGCGTGCCTGCATCTGATCAAGACGCCGAACGCGACGGTCGACGATCTCATGCGCTTCGTGCCGGGGCCGGACTTCCCGACCGGCGGTATCGTCGTCGAGCCGACGGCGGCGATCCGTGAAGCCTACGCCACGGGACGCGGCGGTTTCCGCCTGCGGTCGAAGTGGGAGGTCGAAGAGCTCTCGCGCGGCACATGGCGCATCATCGTCACGGAAATTCCGTACCAGGTGCAAAAGGCCAAGCTGATCAGCGCGCTCGCCGATCTGGTGGAAAACAAGAAGGCCCCGCTGCTGGGCGACGTGCGCGACGAGAGCGCGGAAACCGTGCGCATCGTGCTCGAACCGCGTGCGCGCACCGTCGAGCCCGCGGTGCTGATGGAGAGCCTCTTCAAGCTCTCCGAACTGGAAACCCGCATACCGCTCAACATGAACGTGCTCGACGCGCAGGGCGTGCCCCGCGTGATGACGCTCAAGGAAGTGCTGCAAGCCTTCCTCGATCACCAGCGCGAGGTCTTGCAGCGGCGCAGCGCCTTCCGCCTGCGCAAGATCGCCGCCCGCCTCGAAATCCTCGCGGGCCTGCTGGTCGTTTTCCTCAACCTCGACGAGGTGATCCGCATCATCCGCAACGAGGACGAGCCCAAGCCCGTCCTGATCAAGCGGTTCAAGCTGAACGAGATCCAGGCCGAGGCCATCCTCAACACGCGCCTGCGCCAGTTGCGCAAGCTCGAGGAGATGGAGATCCGCCGCGAGGACAAGGCGCTGCGCGAAGAGCAGGAAGCGCTGACGCTTCTGCTCGGCAGCGACGCGCGCCAGTGGACCAAGATCGGCCAGCAGCTGACGAAGACGCGCGGCGTTTTCGCCGAGACGACGCCATGGGGCCGTCGCCGTGCGCAGTTCGGCGACGTCAGCGGGCAGGCGGAAATCTCCGTCGACGCCTTCATCGTGCGCGAGCCGATCACGGTCGTGCTGTCCGAAAAGGGCTGGGTGCGCGCCCTCAAGGGGCACACGACCGACACCGACACGCTGAAATACAAGGAAGGCGACCGTCAGGCCTTTCTTCTCCAGTGCGAGACGACCGACAAGATCATCCTCATGGCCACCGATGGCCGGGCCTTCACGCTCGGCGCCGACAAGCTGCCCGGCGGGCGCGGCATGGGCGAACCCATCCGGCTGATGATCGAGCTCGGCGAGGATCAGGACCTGATCGCGCTGATCGCGTTCACGCCCGGCGCAAAGATGCTGGTGGCGAGTTCGGACGGTCACGGCTTCGTCGTGACGGAAGACGAGATGGTCGCGACCAAGCGCGCCGGCAAGCAAGTGCTTGCGGTGTCGGGGATGGCCTTCGCGCAGGTCTGCACGCCGGTGGACGGCGACATGGTCGCGGTGATCGGCGAGAACCGGAAGCTCCTCGTCTTCCCGCTCGGCGAGGTGCCGGAGATGAGCCGCGGCAAGGGCGTGAGGTTGCAAGCGTTCAAGGACGGCGGCCTGCTCGATGCGGTGGTGTTCAAGAAAGTCGACGGGCTTTCCTGGATCGACTCCGCCGGGCGGACGCGGACGGTTGCGGAGTGGAAGGAGCACGTCGGCAAGCGCGCTTCGTCAGGTCGCATCGCGCCGCGCGGCTTCTCCCGCAGCGGGAAGTTCCAGGGCGAATAGCGCGCCGCTAGCGCCGAACGCCTTGGCGCGCTAAGGGTCAGTACCTTTTCGGAGTGCTTCGCATGTCTGGCCTCGTCATCGCTCTGATCGTCGTCGGCGTCCTCGTGTTGATGGCCGTCGGCATCTACAACACGCTGGTTTCACTCCGGAACCGCGTCACCCAGTCGTTTGCCGACATCGACGTGCAGCTGAAGCAGCGCCACGATCTCATCCCGAACCTCGTGGAGACCGTCAAAGGCTACGCGACGCACGAGAAGGGCACGCTGGAGGCGGTCATCCAGGCGCGCAACTCGGCGATGGCGTCCGGCGGCGGTACGGCGGCGCAGGCGCAGGCGGAGGGCGTGCTCGGCGCGGCGCTCGGCAAGCTCATCGCGCTGAGCGAGGCCTATCCGGACCTCAAGGCCAACACCAACTTCCAGCAGCTCTCGGCCGAATTGTCGGACATCGAGAACAAGATCGCAGCCGCGCGTCGCTTCTTCAACAACGCGGTCAACGAGTACAACACCGGCATCCAGCAATTCCCGGCAGTGTTGTTCGCAGGCATGCTTGGCTTCACGCAGCGCGAGTCCTTCGACCTTGGCGAAAGTCGTGCGCAGGTGGAAACCGTGCCGCAGGTCAAGTTCTAAAGGCCCGTCCGCAACGCGGTGAGATGACATGGCCGCCTTCGGGCTCGGCACGCATATCTCGAGCAACAACTTCAAGTCCGTCCTCTTGCTGGCGGGCTTTCCCGTTCTCTTGCTGCTGCTGATGTACGGACTGTTCCTGCTCTATGCAGGCGTGACGGGCGACTTCGGTGAGTACGGCTACGGGGTCGAGGGGCCGTTCATCTGGGCCGCCAACAGCCTTGTGACCGCCTGGCCGTTCGCGATCGGCGGCGCGCTCGTCTGGTTCGTGATCGCTTACTTCTCGCACCAGGCGCTGATCGACATGTCGACTGGCGCGCGCGTGCTGACGCGCCAGCAGGACCCGCGCGTCTGGAACCTGCTCGAGAACCTTTGCATTTCGCGCGGCGTGGCCATGCCGTCGCTGCGGGTGATCGAGACGCCGGCGCTCAACGCTTTCGCGAGCGGGCTGCACGAGAAGCAGTACTCCATCACTGTCACAAGCGGGTTGCTGCAGTCGCTCGACAACGCCGAGCTGGAAGCCGTGCTCGCCCACGAACTCACCCACATCCGCAACCGCGATGTCCGCCTGCTGGTGATCGCGGTGATCTTCGTCGGCATCTTCTCCTTCATTGGCGAACTCATGTTTCGCGGCCTGACAAATGTGCGTTTCGGCGGGAGCGGCGGAGGCGGGAGCAATCGGTCTTCTTCACGGGACTCCGGCGGCGCAGCGCTCATCGCCATCGTCGCGGCGCTGGCGATCATCGCGGTGGCCTATGCGCTGGCGATCGTGATCCGCTTTGCGCTCTCGCGGCGCCGCGAGTACCTCGCGGACGCAGGCGCCGTCGAACTCACCAAGAACGCCGATGCGATGATCTCTGCGCTGCGCAAGATATCCGGCAACGCCGAAGTTGCGAATGCACCGGCCGAAGTCCGCGAAATGTTCATCGAGAATGCACACGTGGGTATCGGCGAGATCTTCGCCACGCACCCCTCGATCGAGAAACGCATCGCCGCGCTCGTGACATTCGCTGGCGGGCGGGATGATCTGATCGCGCATACGCCCGTGAAGAGCGGCCCTTGGGGCGCGGCCTAGTTCTCGACTTCGTCCGGGTCGAGATGCTCGCCGAAGTGGGTATCGCTGAACGGTCGCCACGCGCCGCCGCGCAACAGTTCGATGGGTTGGAACTGCGCCTTGTAGGCCATCTTCTCGCTGCCGTTCACCCAGTAGCCGAGATAGAGGTGCGGGAAGCCGGCCGCCTGCGTCTGCGCGATGTGATCGAGAATGATGTAGCTGCCGAGGCTGCGCTTGGCGTCGCGCGTGTCGAAAAAGCTGTAGACCAGAGAGAGGCCGTCGCGCAGCACGTCGACAAGGGCGCATGCGGCGAGTTCGCCTTGGTCTGCGCCGGGGCCGGTAAAGCGATATTCCACGATGTGCGTCTTCACAGCCGTTTCTTCAACCATGGCCGCGTAGTCGAGCAGCGTCATCTCGGACATGCCGCCTTCGCCGTGGCGCGAAAGCAGATAGCGGCGCAGCAGCCAGAATTGCTCTTCCGTCGCTTCACCAGGACGCAGATGCCGCGACAGGTCCTGATTGCGCGCGATGATCTTCCGCCAACGGCGGTTCGGCGCGAACTTTCCGGAGACAACGCGCGCGGAGACGCAGGCGTCGCACATATCGCAGGCCGGGCGATATGCGATGTTCTGCGAGCGGCGGAAGCCAGCGTGCGTGAGGCTGTCATTCACCGAAGCGGCGTCCGGTCCTTCAAGCCCCGTGAATACCTTCCGCTCGCGACGGTCCGGCAGATACGGACACGGCGACGGCGCGGTCAGATAGAAGCGCAGGTTCTTGGTGGGAAAGGGTCGCGTCACAAACCGTCCGTGAGTCCCGAGAGGAAGAACATGGTCCGGGCCGGGCGGGGCGGGGTCAAGCGCGTTCCGCCGTCAAGGTTGGGCGTCCGCAGGAAGGACGGGGGCCTCGCGCAGGAGGGTTACAGATATCCGCCGGTTGCCGGGCAGGGAGGGGTCGTCGGGGAAGAGCGGTTCGGCGTCGGCTTTGCCCGACACCTGGTAGACGCGGTTTTCCTCCACCCCGGCGCCCTGCAGGATGCGGCGGGCGGCGTTGGCGCGTTCCGACGACAGCTCCCAGTTCGTCATGCCGGCGCGTCCCGGCGGCGAGGCGTCGGTGTGGCCGGCGACGGAGATGCGGTTCGGCAACTCCGCCACCACGGCGGCGACAGCCGTGAGCAGCTTGCGCGCCCGCTGGTTGAGCGCCGCCTGTCCGGGCTCGAACATCGAGCGGCCTTCCTGGTCGACAAGCTGGATTCGCAGGCCTTCGGGCGTCACTTCCATCAGGACATGTTTCGACAGTTCGGCGAGGTCCGGCATGTCCTGGATGGCTTGTCGGATCGACTGCTCGGCGCGCTCGAACTCGGCGTTTTCACGGGCCGCGCGGGCGCGCGCCATGGACGCCTCGCTGGCTTCCGCCGTGCCGTTGTCGGGGTCGGCAGCGCCCTGGACGTCGCCGCCGCTGGCGCGGCCTTCCTTGAACTCGGTCTCCTTGGCCTGCCGCGCGCCGCTTTCCGCAAGGGCCTGACCCGCGAGCAGGCCGCCTGCGCCGCTGGTGGTCTCTGAGACGCTGGCGGGGGCGAAGAAGTCGGCGATGCCGCGTTTCTGCTCCGGGCTCGTCGTGTTGATCAGCCACATCAACAGGAAGAACGCCATCATCGCGGTCACGAAGTCGGCGTACGCGACTTTCCAGGCGCCGCCATGATGACCGTGGCCGCCGCCCTTCTTGACCTTCTTGATGACGATGGGGGCTTTGTTGGCGGCAGCCATGGCTTTAGTCGTTGCGGGAGACGGCGGTACTGTGCGTCGCGGCGTGTTAAGAACCCGTTTGCGATGCAGCGCGACGAGCACTGGACGAGGATCGATTGGAAGACGTCATCACCTACCGCCGGGCCTTGGGCGCGTTCGCCACCGGCGTCGTTCTGGTCGCCGCCGACGGGCCGCACGGACCGCTCGGCATCATCGTCAATTCGTTCACATCGGTTTCGCTTGAGCCGCGCCTGGTTCTGTGGTGCCTCGGCGACCAGTCCGACCGCTACGGCGTCTTCAGCACGGCGGAGCGGTGGTCCGTAAATGTGCTTTCGGCGGAGCAGCAGGCGGTCTCCCAGTGCTTTGCGCGCTCGGGCTCGACTGAGGGCGACGAAGCTGCCTTCCATCACCACCCTCATGCGCCCGTGCTCAATGGTGCGCTGACGACGCTCATCTGCCGCACCCATGAGCGCCGCAAGATGGGCGACCATCTCGTGATCGTGGGCGAGGTCGAGGCCTTCGAAACCAATGACGGCGAAGCGCTGACGTATTTCCGGGGCCGCTACGGCCGCGCGACGGTGGAGATCTGATATGGCGCGCGTGGCGTTTCTGGGCCTTGGAGTCATGGGCTTTCCCATGGCCGGGCATCTCGCGAAGGCCGGGCATGACGTCTCGGTGTTCAACCGTTCGCCCGCGAAGGCGCAGGACTGGGCGGCGCGTCACGGCGGTCGCGCTGCGGGTACGGCTGCGGCAGCGGCGGCGGGCGCCGAATTCGTTTTCGCCTGTGTCGGCGCCGATCCCGACGTGGAGGCGGTGTTTCATCCCGCGCTCGGCGCGATGGCCGAAGGCGGAGTATTCGTCGATCACACGACGGCGTCGGCAGATATCGCGCGGCGGCTGCACCCGATCGCCGCAGCGGCAGGCCGCAGCTTCATCGATGCGCCGGTGTCGGGCGGGCAGGCGGGCGCCGAGAACGGGCGATTGACGGTCATGTGCGGCGGCGACGCCGATGCATTCGCGCGGGCCGAGCCCGTGATGGCGGCGTATGCGGCGTCGATGACGCTGATCGGCCCGGCGGGAGCGGGCCAGCTTGCGAAGATGGTCAACCAGCTCTGCATCGCCGGCGTCGTCCAGGGGCTGGCGGAAGGGCTACACTTTGCCCGCGCCTCGGGCCTCGACGCCGAGAAGGTGATCGCGGCCATTTCCAAGGGCGCGGCGCAGTCGTGGCAGATGGAGAACCGCTGGCGGACGATGACGGACGGCAAATTCGACTTCGGCTTCGCAGTGGACTGGATGCGCAAGGACCTAGGTCTCGTGCTCGACGAGGCCCGCGTTAACGGCGCCCGCCTGCCGGTGGCCGCGCTCGTCGACCAGTTCTACGCCGAAGTTCAGGCGATGGGCGGCAAGCGCTGGGACACGTCGAGCCTGATCGCCCGGCTGGAAGGCGCCGTTACGTCACCGGTCTCAACCATAAAGTAAGGCGTTGGCGCCATAAGGGGCGGGTGTCTAACGCCAATACCCGCCAATGGTCCGCCTTGGTCGTCGAGCCCGAACGGGCGAAGGCGGCGCTCCTGCAGGATCTGCTGCGCACACTGGAGTGTGGAGACGTCATCGTCGTGCGCACCGGGGAGGCCGCGCTCGCGCAGTTGGAGTTGCGTGCGCCACGGATCGTTCTTTGCGCCGGACGCATGACGGGGCTCGATGGGTTTGAATTCACCCGCCGCCTGCGCCGCGCAACCAATGTCCGCAACCCGGACGTATCCGTCGTGCTGACGATCGCCGGTCCCGAGCGCGGCGATGTCGTCAACGCGCTGAACTCCGGCGCGGATTCCATGCTGCCGTTTCCGATGTCCGTGACGCAACTGCGCCAGATGCTGGCGGCGCTCGACACACAGAAGCGCGCCTTCGTGCGTGCAGCGACTTACGTCGGTCCGTGCCGTCGGCGCGGGCTCGTGCAGGGCGACGGCGAAGTCAGTCGGCGGCTTGAAGATTTCGGTGCGGCGGAAGCGCTGGGTTCGCTGATGGACGCGCTGCGCAAAGTGTTCGCCGCGGCGCGACGCAGTGAAGTCTCGACCGATTGGATAGATCACGCCGCCAAGGCCCTCGCGACCTACCTCACCGAAGCGCGCGGTGACACCAACATCGACGAGAACGCTCTCAACGCGCAGTGCCGTGCGCTGATTGGCCAGTTTGTAACGCACGCGCCGGGACAGGCCACGTTCGAGCACGCGTTCACGCCGCTGCGTCGTCTGCTGACGAACGTCGTCGCCAAGAGCGTGCAGGCCGCCGAGCGCGCGAAAGCCGCTTAAGCCTTCAGCATCGCTGCTGCACGCGGCGCGAAATAGGTGATGATCCCGTCTGCGCCGGCGCGCTTGAACGCGCCCAGCGTTTCGAGGATCGCGCGGTCTTCATCCAGCCAGCCGTTGGCCGCCGCCGCGCGGATCATGGCGTATTCGCCGGACACCTGGAACGCGTAGGTGGGCAACCCGAACGCTTCCTTCACGCGCCGGATGATGTCGAGATAGGGCAGGCCGGGCTTCACCATCAGCATGTCGGCGCCCTCGGCGACGTCGAGCGCGCATTCGCGCAGCGCCTCGTCGGTGTTGGCCGGGTCCATCTGATAGGTTTTCTTGTCGCCCTGCAGCACGCTCGCCGAGCCGATGGCGTCGCGATAGGGGCCGTAGAACGCCGACGCGTATTTCGCCGCGTAGGACATGATCAGCGTGTCGTGCTTTCCTGCCTTTTCCAGCGCCGCACGGATGGCGCCGACGCGCCCGTCCATCATGTCGGAGGGCGCTACGATGTCGGCGCCCGCCTCCGCCTGCACCACCGCCTGATCGACAAGACGCGCGACGCTTTCATCGTTGAGGATGCGGCCGCCTTCGATCACGCCGTCATGGCCGTGATCGGTGAACGGATCGAGCGCGACGTCGACCATGATCCCGACATTGGACGCGGCCGCCTTCATCGCGCGCACCGTACGGCACACGAGGCCTTCGGGGTTTGACGCTTCGGAGCCTTGTGCATTCTTCTTGCGCGCATCGATCTGCGGGAAGATCGCGATGGCCGGGATGCCGAGTTTTTCCGCTTCGATGGCGGCTTCGACTGCCGCATCGATGGAGAGGCGATCTGCGCCCGGCATGGACGGCACCGCGACGCGCGCCTCCGCACCGTCATGAACCACCAGCGCCCAGATGAGATCGTTTCTCAACAAAGACGTTTCGCGCACAAGGCGACGGGTCCAGTCCGCCTGACGCAGCCGGCGCGGACGCACGGCGGGGAAAGCGCCGGGAGGGAATGGGGTCGTGCTCATGGATCGTGCCGCCATGCGTGCTAAGGTCTCAGTTCATAGGCGCCCCGGCGCGCGCTATACAAGCGCGCGCTCCGTGCTTGCGATCGATCAAAGCAGGCGCGCCTGAGAGCGTGCACAGGAAGCGCATGAGAGACCAGGACGCAGAAGTGTTCGCCCGCGCGGTGGACAACGTCAAAGGTGAAGGGCGCTACCGCGTCTTCGCCGACATCAAGCGCGAGCAAGGCCGCTTTCCGCACGCGACCCTGCGCATGCACGACGGCGCCGAGCGCGACATCGTGGTATGGTGCTCCAACGACTATCTCGGCCAGGGCCAGCATCCCGACGTGATTGCAGCGATGCACGAAGCCGCCAAGAAGGTCGGCGCCGGCTCCGGCGGCACGCGGAATATCTCCGGCACGACGAGCTATCACGTCGACTTGGAAACCGAGCTGGCGCAACTGCACGGCAAGGAAGCGGCGCTGCTCTTCACGTCAGGCTACGTGTCGAACGATGCGACGCTGTCGACGCTGGCGAAGCTCTTCCCCGATCTCTGGATCTTCTCCGACCAGAAAAATCACGCCTCGATGATCGAGGGCATCAAGCGCGCGAAATGCGAAGTGCGCGTCTTCCGCCACAACGATCTCCAGCATCTCGAAGCGCTGCTCAATGAAGCGCCGGCCGACGCGCCCAAACTCATCGCGTTCGAGTCCGTCTATTCGATGGATGCCGACACCGCCCCGATCGCAGAAATCTGCGACATCGCGGAAGCCTACGGCGCGATGACCTATCTCGACGAAGTGCACGGCGTCGGCCTTTACGGCGAAGGCGGCGGCGGCATCGCCGAGCGCGACGGCATCATGCACCGTGTCGACTTCATCGAAGGCACGCTCGCGAAGGCGTTTGGCGTCATGGGCGGCTACGTCACCGGCCCGGCCGCCGCCGTCGACGCGATCCGTTCCTATGCGCCGGGCTTCATCTTCACGACGTCGCTCGCGCCGTCGCTGGCGGCGGCGGCGCTCGAAAGCGTGCGTCTCGTGCGCGCGTGTCCGCACATGCGCTCGCGACTGGCCGAACGCGCCGAGGCGCTCAAGGTGCGGTTCGCCGATGCGGGCCTGCCGGTGATGGCGTCGACGACGCATATCGTGCCGCTGCTGGTGGGCGATGCGTCGCTCTGCAAGGCGATCTCGGATTCGCTGCTGTTCGATCACGGCGTCTATGTGCAGCCGATCAACTATCCGACGGTGCCGCGCGGCACGGAGCGACTGCGCTTCACGCCCTCGCCGTTCCACGACGATGAACTGATGGACCATTTGATCGACGCACTGACGGCGGTATGGGCCAAGTTCGATCTGAAGGTCGCTGCGTGACGGACCGGGAGGTCCTCTTCGAGTTCACGATCGTCGGCGACTACATGCGCGCCGCCGCAATCGACACCGAGACCGGGATCGAAGTGGTCGTGATGGGCCCCGCCCAGGGCTCGCGCGAAGGCTTGGAGGCCATCGCCCTCCGGAAACTCGAACGCGCGCTCCAGTCGCCTGAGCCGCCCCCGCCGCCGCCCCGCAAGGGCACGCTGGCCTGACTGCCGCCTGACAGCCGGTAGCGGCGTTGGCGTGCGCCAGCCGCTACAGGTATGGTCCGGAAGGCGGGAATCATCCTGCCGCCGGAGCCCTCATGCGCTGTCCATTCTGCCAGAACGAAGACACCCAGGTGAAGGACAGCCGCCCGACCGAGGACGGCGCCTGCATCCGGCGTCGGCGGCAGTGCGGCGCGTGCGCGGGCCGGTTCACGACCTTCGAGCGCGTGCAGCTGCGCGAACTGACGATCGTGAAGCGCTCGGACCGCCGGGTGCCGTTCGATCGCGACAAGCTGAGCCGTTCGGTGATGATTGCGCTGCGCAAGCGGCCGATCGAGGCCGAGAAGATCGAGCAGATGATTTCCGGGATCGTGCGACAGCTCGAAAGTCTCGGCGAAACCGAGATCCCATCCGCCACGCTCGGCGAGATGGTCATGGAGGCGTTGGCTGCGCTCGATCAGGTCGCATATGTGCGCTACGCCTCAGTTTACAAGGACTTCCGCGCCGTCGGCGATTTCCGCGAATTCCTTGAGGAATTGCCGGTGGAGCACGCCAAGCCGGGGCGCATATGAATGCCCGCCCAAACAACCGTCCGCAGGTCACGCTGAAGATCGCCACCAGTCTCGACGGGCGCATTGCGACGGCGAGCGGGGAGAGCCGCTGGATCACCGGCGAAGCGGCGCGCGCCGCCGTGCACCGCCTGCGCGCGGGCCACGATGGTGTGATGATCGGCGCTGAGACAGCCGCCGTCGACGATCCCGAATTGACGGTGCGGCTGGACGAGACCCCGGTGAAGCCGCCGCTGCGCATCGTGCTCGATTCACGCCTCCGTGTGTCGCCGTCGAGCCGGCTGATGAAGACGCTCGCCATCGCGCCGCTGCTGATCATCGGCGCCCGCGATGCGGACCGTTCCCTGGCCGTTGCGCTGCAAAAGGCCGGCGCGCAGGTGGATTTCGTGCCGCGCGGTCTCGACGGGCTGGAGCTGGACGAGGTCTTCGCGCTCCTCAAGGAAACGCACGCGGTGGACCGTCTGCTCATCGAAGGCGGCGGACGGATTGCGGCGTCATGCCTTGCAGCGGGTTGCATCGATCGCATCGAGTGGTTTCGCGCGCCCATGCTTCTCGGAGCGGAAGGGCGGCCCGGCATCGGCCCGCTGGCGCTGAAGAAACTGACCGATGCGCCGCGCTTCGCCAGGGTTGCCATTCGCGAGGTCGGACCCGATCTGTGGGAAAGCTACGAACGGATTTCCTGAGCATGTTCACGGGCATCATCACCGCCGTCGGCGACGTCGTCGACGTCGAACGTCGCAACGGCCTCATGCGCCTCACGGTGGAAAGCCCCTACGATCCGGCCGGCGTCGCGATCGGCGCCTCCATCTGCCACGACGGCTGCTGCCTGACGGTGGTGGAGACCGCGAGCGTGAAGGGCGGGATGCGGCATGTCGTGGAGGTCGCGCCGGAAAGCCTCGACGTCACGACGATGGGGCATCTCGGCGTGGGATCGAAGGTCAACCTCGAGCGCGCGCTGCGCGCGGGCGACGAACTCGGCGGGCATATCGTCAGCGGTCACGTGGACGGCATAGGACGCGTCGCGGACGTCCGCGCGGATGGCGAAGGCTGGCGCATTTCCATTGACGCGCCGGAAGCGCTCGCGCCGCTGATCGCGCCGAAGGGCTCGATCACCATCGACGGGGTTTCCCTTACGGTGAATGAGGTTGAGGGCGCGCGCTTCGGCGTGCTGCTCATTCCCCACACTTGGGCGGTGACGACGCTTCATCGCCTGAAGCCTGACGATAGCGTCAATCTTGAAGCCGACATGCTCGCGCGGTACGTCTCGCGTATCCTGTCGGCGCGCGCGCACTGACCGTAAAGGCCGCGACCATGACCGCCCAACCTAGTCCGCTCGATGACCTGAAGCGCTACATCTCGCCCATCGAGGAGGTGATCGAGGAAGCGCGCAACGGGCGCATGTACATTCTCGTTGACGCCGAGGATCGCGAGAACGAGGGCGACCTCATCATCCCCGCGCAGTTCGCCACGCCCGACCAGGTGAATTTCATGGCGAAGTACGGGCGCGGGCTCATCTGCCTCGCGCTCACCGACGCCCGAACGCGCGAACTCGGTCTGGAGCCGATGACGCCGCGCAACCAGACGCGCCACTCTACCGCCTTCACGATTTCCATCGAGGCGAAGGAAGGCATCACCACCGGCATTTCCGCACACGACCGTGCGCATACGGTGGCGGTGGCGATCGACCCGACCAAGGACAGCAACGACATCGTCAGCCCTGGTCACGTGTTTCCGTTGTCGGCGCGCGACGGCGGCGTGCTCGTGCGTGCTGGCCACACGGAAGCGTCCGTGGACATTGCGCGCCTTGCCGGCCTCATTCCGGCGTCGGTGATCTGCGAGATCATGAACGACGACGGGACGATGGCGCGCCTGCCGGATCTCGTGGGTTTCGCGCAGCATCACAATCTCAAGATCGGCACGATCGCGGACCTCATCGGCTATCGCCGCGTGAACGACCATCTTGTCGAGCGCAAGATGGAGACGCCGTTCCAGACGCGCCACGGCGAGTTCAAGCTCGTCCTGTTCGCCAACATGCTGGACGGCCAGGAGCATGTGGCGCTGGTGCGCGGCGAGCCGAAGGCCGGACAGCCGACGCTCGTGCGTATGCACCGTGTGGATTTCGCCGCCGACATCGCCGGCGAGGCGGGCGGTCGCGCGGGTCTCATCGATCGCGCCATGGCGGAAATCGCGGCGGAACCCGAGGGCGGCGTGTTGGTGCTGCTGCGCAATCTCGATCCGATGAGCCTTTCTAAGCGCTTCGGTCTCGCGCAGCCCGATGCGGAGCCGGACGATCGCGCGTTGCGCGAATATGGCGTCGGCGCGCAGATCCTGCGTGAACTGGGCGTGCGGCAGATGGTGCTGCTCTCCAATGCCCGTCAGCGGATCGTCGGTCTTGAAGGCTACGGCCTGACGCTTGCGGGCTGGCGTCCCTTCAAGCAGAAGCCCTGACATGGAAACCCAGCATCGCTTCGCCGTGGAGCGCGCCGATGGCGCGCGCATCCTCATTGTCGCTGCGCGCTACTACAAGGCGGTTGTCGATGCGCTGGTGACCGGCGCCGTGCGCGCCGTAACTGAGGCGGGCGCCACAAGCGAGGTCATCGACATTCCCGGCGCATTCGAGGCGCCGGCGGCGATTGCGTTGGCCGCACGTTCGGGCGGCTATGACGGCTACATTGCGCTGGGCTGCGTCATTCGCGGCGAGACCAGCCACTATGATTACGTTTGCGGAGAATCCGCGCGTGGACTGATGGAGCTTTCCATCCGCCAGCACCTGCCGATCGGCTACGGCATCCTCACCGTCGAGAGCGAGGCGCAGGCGATTGCGCGCGCCGATCCTGCGACGCGGGACAAGGGCGGCGAGGCGGCGCGGGCGTGCCTTGCGGTGCTCGCGCTCTCCAAGAAATTTCCGTCGTGAGCGAAGGTCCGCGTCCCGGTCCTGAAGCCATTGCAGCGCGCCGCGCTGCGCGGCTCGCGGCGGTGCAGGCGCTTTATCAGATGGAAGTGTCGGGTGCCTCGGCCGCCGCCGTCACGGCCGATCTCATGGCCGGGCATCTGCCGGCGGACGAGGAAGGCGCCATCGACGCGGACGTGGATGTCGATCTTTTCCGGCAGATCGTCGAGGGCGCGGTGGCCAACCAATCGGCGATGGACACCATTCTTGCGGGCAAGCTCGCGACGGGCTGGAAACTCGAGCGGATCGACGCCGTGGCGCGGGCGATCCTGCGGGCGGGTCTCATCGAACTCTGGCGGCGCAAGGATGTGCCGACGCCGGTCGTGATCAGCGAATACATCGAGATCGCGAAGTCCTTCTTCGAAGGACCGGAGCCGAAGTTCATCAACGCCACGCTCGACGCGTGCGTCGCCTCCGTGCGCGACAGCGAGCCGGCATGAGCGACGGCGACGAGTTCGCCCTGATCGCCAAGCACTTCGCGCCGCTCGCGCGCGAGCCCGCCGCCCGCGGCCTTCTCGATGATGTCGCGTTCGTGGAACGGCATGGCCCCTTCATCGTCTCCACCGACACGATCGTCGAAGGCGTGCATTTCCTGCCTAACGATCCGATCGACACGATCGCGCAAAAAGCCCTGCGGGTGAACGTTTCCGACGTCGTGGCGAAGGGCTGTGCGCCGTCGCATTACCTCTTGTCCCTGCAGTGGCCAAATCATCGTCCGGCGTCGGAAATCGAACAGTTTGCGGCCGGCCTCGCCAGGGATCAGGCGACCTTCGGCTGCACAGTGATCGGCGGCGATACGACTTCGACGCCGGGACCGCTCGCGGTCAACGTCACGATGTTCGGGCGACCGCTGTCCGCCACACCGCCACAACGCAGCGGCGCGCACATTGGCGACGACGTGTGGGTGACGGGTTTCATCGGCGACGGCGTGCTGGGTCTGCGTGCGCTGACGGACGGATTGGCGCTCGATGCGGCGCATATCGTGTATCTCACCGGTTGTTACCGGACGCCGAGCCCGCGCATCGTGATGGCCGCAACCGTGGCGGCGTTTGCGTCGGCGTCCATGGACGTGTCCGATGGCCTGCTCGGCGACGCCGCGAAGATCGCTTTGGCGTCGGGCGTGCATCTCGTCGTCGATCCGGATTCCGTACCCGTGTCGGCGGCGGGAGGGGCATGGCTCGCAGCGCAACCGGATCGCAATTGCGCACGAGCGGCGCTCTTCAATGGCGGCGACGACTACGAAATCCTCTTCACCGCGCCATCGTCGCGTCAAGCGCGGCTCATCGAGGCGGCGGACGATGCGGGCGTGGCGCTGACGCGGATCGGCGCCGTCGTCGCGGGGCAGGGCGTCGAGGCCGGCGGTCTGCCCATCGGCGGCCACGTCCATCGGTTCGGGACGTAACACCTCCTCAACCACGTTGCGCCGATGATCGCCCGGTTCGATTCGGGAGTTCTCCATGTTGCGCGCTTTGGCGCTGGTTCTGGTCCTCGTGTTCGCCGCACCGGCTCCCGTCTGGGCGGCGGGAGCGGAGAAGAAGGAGGAGGCCGAGAGCGCCCGCGCCGTGGACGTTCTCAACCTCGTCGTGCCGGTGGTGCGGGAGGGGCGGCTGGTGAACTACGTGTTCGTCAACGCGCGCATCATGCTCTCGCCGGGGACCGACGTCTGGCGGGCCCGGGACAAGGGCCACTTCCTGCGCGACGCCCTGTTGAAGGCCGTCCACCGCCAGTCGATCGCCGATTCGACCCGCGACGACGCCATAAACGCCCCCGTCACCCAGACCCTCATCGCCGGCGTCGCGCGCGAGATCCTCGGGGCCAACGCCGTCCGATCCGTTGAAATCCTGAGCGTTTCCACCCTTCGGCAGGGAACTCGGGCGCGTTCATGACCCAGCCGGCAATGTCCTCGTTGCGCCCGCTGCCGCCCTTTGGCATACCCCCCGCCACTTGGCGGGACCGGGACCGGTTCGCGCACGCTGGCGCGTTGGCGTGACGATTCTGTCCCATTCCCGCCGTCCCGGATCACTTCGCAGGACCCGTTAGGATCATCCCGATGAATCAAGACCTCATTTTGGCGCTGCCCGTCATCGCGGGCCTGATCGCCGCCCTCTACGGGTGGTGGCAGGTCGGCAACATCAAGCGCCAGAGCCCCGGCAACGAACGCATGCAGGAGATCGCCGCAGCGATCCAGGAAGGCGCCAAGGCCTACCTGAACCGCCAGTACACGACCATCGCCTACGCTGGCGTCGTCATCACCATCCTGCTGGCCATCGTCTTCTGGCCGAACTGGCAGGTGGCGTTCGGGTTCGTGATCGGTTCGGTGCTCTCGGGCGCGGCCGGCTTCATCGGCATGAACGTCTCGGTGCAGGCCAACGTCCGCACAGCGGAAGCCTCGCGCCACAGCCTCGGCAAGGGCCTGACGCTCGCGTTCAACGCCGGCGCGGTGACCGGCATGCTGGTGGCGGGCTTCGCGCTGCTGGGCGTTGCGGTCTATTACGTCTTCCTGACGCGCTTCGCCGGCTACGGCCCGAGCGACCGCATCGTGGTCGACAGCCTCGTCGCACTCGGCTTCGGCGCTTCGCTCATCTCGATCTTCGCGCGTCTCGGCGGCGGCATCTTCACCAAGGGCGCCGACGTCGGCGGCGACCTCGTGGGCAAGGTCGAAGCGGGCATTCCCGAGGACGATCCGCGCAACCCGGCCACCATCGCCGACAACGTCGGCGACAACGTCGGCGACTGCGCGGGCATGGCGGCGGACCTCTTCGAGACCTACGCGGTGACCATGGTCGCCACGATGGTGCTGGGCTCCATCCTTTTCCGCGACGCGGCCGAACTCTGGGACCTCATGGCGCTGCCGCTGGTCATCGGCGCCGGCGCCATCGTCGCTTCGATCGCGGGCACGTTCTTCGTGCGCCTGAGCGGCCCCAATGACCGCAACATCATGGGCGCACTCTACAAGGGGCTCATCGCGGCGGGCGTCTTCGCCGTCGGCTCGCTGGCGCTGGCGATCTACTTGACCGTGGGCTGGGGCCCGATCGCGCAGGGCATGACGCTCTCGGGCATCCAGCCCGGCAACGACATCACCGGCCAGGAGCTCTTCGTCTGCGGCCTCGTCGGTCTCGTGGTGACGGGCCTCATCGTCTGGGTGACCGAGTACTACACCAGCACCGAGTACAATCCGGTGCGCTCGATCGCGAAGGCGTCGGAATCCGGCAGCGGCACCAACGTCATCCAGGGCCTTGCGGTCTCGATGGAAGCGACGGCGGCGCCGGCGCTCATCATCGTCGGCGGCATCATCGCGGCCTACACGCTGTCGGGCCTGTTCGGCATCGCGATCGCGGTCACGACCATGCTCTCGGTCGCGGGCATGATCGTCGCGCTCGACGCCTTCGGTCCGGTCACCGACAACGCCGGCGGCATCGCCGAAATGGCGGATCTGCCGAAGGAAGTGCGCGTCACGACCGATGCGCTCGACGCGGTGGGCAACACCACGAAGGCGGTCACCAAGGGCTATGCCATCGGTTCGGCCGGTCTCGGCGCGCTGGTGCTGTTTGCGGCGTACTTCGAGGATCTGAAGTACTATTCGAGCAACGCTGAATACGCGTTCTTCCAGGGCGTCACGCCGGACTTCGCGCTCAACAACCCTTTCATCATCGTCGGTCTGCTGATCGGCGGCCTGCTGCCGTATCTCTTCGGCGGCTGGTCGATGACGGCGGTGGGACGCGCGGCGGCGGCGGTCGTCGAGGAAGTGCGGCGCCAGTTCCGCGAAATCCCCGGCATCATGGAACGTACGGCCAAGCCCGACTACGGCCGCGCCGTCGACATCCTGACGCAGGCTGCGATCAAGGAAATGGTCGTGCCGTCGCTGCTGCCGGTGCTCTCGCCGATCGTGCTGTTCTTCGCGGTGTGGGCGCTCGCGGGCAAGGCTGACGCGCTTGCAGCCCTCGGCGCCATGCTCGTCGGCGTGATCATCACGGGACTGTTCGTGGCGGTCTCGATGACCTCGGGCGGCGGTGCGTGGGACAACGCCAAGAAGTACATCGAAGAGGGCAATCACGGCGGCAAGGGCTCGGACGCCCACAAGGCCGCCATCACGGGCGACACCGTCGGCGATCCCTACAAGGACACCGCCGGCCCCGCCGTGAATCCGATGATCAAGATCACGAACATCGTGGCGCTGCTGCTGCTCGCGGCTCTCGCCCACGCCGGTTCCTGATCGCTTGATCCGAACGGACTGAAGGACGCCCCGGTCGCAAGGCCGGGGCGTTTTTCGTTGCGCGTAGCACCTGTATCCGCACGCGTTCTCACGCTGCGGGCACAAGTGGGAGGGCCGGGGACGCGGACAACATCCGCGAAACTGGTAGAAAAGGGAAAGTGCGAAAGCCGTCAGCGTCCCCGTGACCGTTTCGCGCCAGCATGTCACCGGGCCTTTGTTAGGACCCATGCACAGTACGGCCGACGCGCGTGCAGGTCTGCGCTGTTCATCGCAGTGCCCCGGAACTCCGCTGCGTTGGTCACCGGGGTCCTGGAATGCCCCCCGGCGCAGCGGCTGCTCACGCTCGATCACACCACTTCCGCGCCGACAGAACAGGGTACCGACTGCCCTCCCTGCGGAAGTGATGCCTGACCATAGGAACAAAAGCGGAACGAGTCAAGCGCGATCCCGCTCCCTCCCGCGAAGTCGGGAGGGCAGGCGTGCGCGAGCACGCCGGGTGGGTTGGTGCAGGACGAGGCTCCGAAACACCGCATCCATCACAGCTTTTCGCCCGATTATCTCGCGCGCGACCCACCCCCGACGCTTGGCGTCGGACCCTCCCCATCGAGGGGAGGGAGAGTCTGTGGAGTTTTGGCGCGAGACTACCGCCGCTGTTCGCGGGGATCTTCTTCGGTGCGGATCGGGGGCGTGCCGCCGATGTTGCCGAAGATCTGCTCCAGCAGGCCAAGTTCGCGTCCGCGCGTCGGCGTGCTGTCGCCGCTGTAGGACACGACGCGCCCGCGTTCCATGCCGTAGCGATCGACGGTGGCGACCTTGTCCTCACCGTCGAACTTCACGACGAGAATCTCGCGGTTCACGGTCTGCGGCTTGTAGAAGGCGTACCGCTCCTGGACCGTGGTGATGTAGTACCAGGCCGGTTGTTCGAAGGAGCTCTGCGTCGAGGGCGATCCCAGACGCGCCAGCACGGTGGACTTGGTGTCCACGCCCGGTTCGACCTTCAGCTGATCCTGCCCCTGGGCCGTGAAGCCGTGGGTGTCGCGGATCGGGTTGCAGGCGGTGGTCGCAAGACCTGCGACGGAAAGCGCGGCGACGATGGCGAGCTTTTGCAGCGGCGACGACTTACGTTCCATGCTTCACCTCAGGCGCCGACCCGGCGTTTATACAGTACGTCACGCCTATGCCGCCCCGCCGTCGCGGGCAAGAGGGCGCCCGCAGACCGCGCACCGGCCCCAGGGAATGAACCTGAGGCTGAGCGTGCGACAGGAGTTTTCCGCACCCATGTCTCTCCTCCGCCTCTTCGGAAAATCCGCCGCAAATGAGGCGGCAGACCGGATTCTCGCATCTGTCATGCAGGCCGCGCGCGATCCCGAGCTCTTCGGCGACGACGGCGCGCCCGACACGCTGGATGGCCGGTTCGAGATGGCGACGGCCTTCGCGGTGTTGGCGCTCTTGCGCCTCAAGGCGTCCCCGGAGGCCGACCGCGTCTCCCAGGCCTTCACCGACCGGCTTTTCCGCCATTTCGACGCGGGTCTACGCGAAGCCGGGGTGGGCGATCTCTCCGTCGCGCGCCGCATGAAAGGGCTCGCCGGCGCCTTTTACGGCCGGCTCGCGGCCTATCAGGCGGCGATCGGTACCGAGGGGGCGCTTGCGGAGGCGCTTGGCCGCAACATCTGGAACACGCCTGACGCGGCGCCCGCACGCGCGTTGGCGCAACGTTTGCGCGCCTTGCACGCAGCGCATGCCGCCGCCCCGCCGCAGGCGCTGGAAGAGGCGTCGCGCTGGGCCGTCTTGCCCTGATTTCGCCCTTTGGCTTTCCCGGGGCCGGGCGGTAAGGTCCCCGCCGCGCCCGGTGCTCGTGGCGGACTTCAGCGGAAACCTTTGATGGCCAGCGGCCTCGTCATTTCAGTGGACGGCATGGGCGGCGACCATGCCCCCGACGCGGTGCTCGACGGTATCGAGATCGCCGCACGCAAAAGCCCCGGCGCGCGGTTTCTCATTCACGGACCGGCAGGGCGATTGACGCCGATGCTGGAGACCCGCCCCGCGGCGAAGGCCGCGAGCGAAGTGCGCAACGCCGAGAAATTCGTGTCCATGGAGGTGAAGCCCTCGCAGGCGCTCCGCCAGGGCAAGGGCACGAGCATGTGGAATGCGCTCGTCTCCGTCGAGGAAGGCGAGGCGCAGGCGTGCGTCTCCGCCGGCAATACCGGCGCGCTGATGGCCATGGCGATGATGCGGCTGCGCAGGATGGAGGGCGTGCATCGCCCCGCGCTGATCGCCAGCTGGCCGACGGCCAAGGGTTTCGCCGCCGTGCTCGATGTCGGGGCGAACGTTGAAGCCGACGCCTCGCAACTCGTCGAGTTCGCGATCATGGGCGAGGCGTTTCATCGCGCAGTGCGCGGGAGCAAACGCCCGACCGTCGGTCTCCTGAACGTGGGTTCAGAAGACCAGAAGGGGCATGAAGAAATCCGCTCCGCCGCCCGGCTCATTCGCGAAGCGGACCTCGATCTCGAATTCCACGGCTTCGTCGAAGGCGACGACATTTCCAAGGGCACCGTCGATGTTGTCGTCACCGACGGCTTCACCGGCAACATTGCGATCAAGACTGCCGAAGGAACGGCGCGTCTGGTGGCGGGTTTTCTCCGTGAGGCGCTGACAGGGGGACCGCTGGCGCGCGTGGGTGCGCTGCTCGCCCTCCCGGCGTTGCGAAAGCTGAAGGAGCGCATGGATCCCAGAACCGTCAACGGCGCCGTCTTCCTCGGCCTGAATGGCATCGTCGTGAAAAGTCACGGCGGTACCGATGGCGAGGGCTATGCCGCCGCGATCGACGTCGCGATCCGCATGGCAAAAAGCCACTACCGTGAGGAAGTCGTCGCCAATCTCGCGCGGCTCTCCGTTGCTTCGACCTTGCCGCCGCAGGCTGCGGCGCCCGGAATGTCCTGATCCATGCTGCGTTCCTGTATTGTCGGCGTCGGCGGATATCTGCCGGACCGTATCCTCTCCAATGCCGAACTCGCCGCCACCGTCGACACCAGCGACGAATGGATCACCGAGCGCACCGGCATCCGTCAGCGCCACATCGCGGCGGACGGCCAGAAGACCTCCGATCTCGCCATCGAAGCCGCGCGCCGCGCCCTCGCGCACGCGAAGATGGACGCGAGCGACATCGATCTCATCGTGCTCGCCACCGCTACGCCAGACCTCACATTTCCCGCGACCGCCGCGCGTGTGCAGGCGGCGCTCGGCATCACGCAAGGCGCGGCGTTCGACATCCAGGCGGTGTGCTCGGGCTTCATTTTTGCGCTGGCGACCGCCGACAACGCGCTTATGCGCGGGCAGGCGAAAAACGCGCTCGTCATCGGCGCAGAGACCTTCTCGCGCATTCTCGACTGGACCGATCGCGGCACTTGCGTCCTGTTCGGCGACGGTGCGGGCGCCGTGGTGCTGCGCGCCGAAGAGGTGAGCGATGGTCGCGGCGTCCTGGCCACCTTCCTGCGCACGGACGGCCGCCACCACGACCTACTCTATGTCGACGGTGGCCCGTCGCAGACGCAGTCGGTCGGCCATCTGCGCATGATCGGCAATGCGGTCTTCCGCCAGGCGGTCGAGCACATCTCCGGCGCCATGACGGAGGCGTGCCGCCTGGGTGGGGTCACCCTCGACGACGTCGACTGGTTCGTGCCGCACCAGGCCAACCAGCGGATCCTCGACGGCGTCGCACGGCGGCTGCAGATATCGCCGGACAAGATCATCACCACCGTCGCCAAGCACGGCAACACGTCGGCGGCCTCGGTGCCGCTCGCGTTGAACGCCGGTGTCCTCGATGGCCGGGTGAAGCCCGGCCAGCTTGTGCTGATGGAAGCGCTGGGCGGCGGCCTGACCTGGGGCGCCGCACTCGTGCGCCTCTAGATATTTCGTTGGCCGCATTTTCTTCCGACGAACCGGGATCCGCTTCGTCGGAAAATGCTCCAGGACGCCACACGAAAAGCGGGTTTGACGCTTTTCCTGCCGGAACGTACGGTTTTTCCAGCGATTCTCCTTTTCCTGTGAGTCTCAGGGGGCTGCGGGTGTCAGAGAAGACCATCACGCGGGCGGATGTCGTGGAAGCGCTGCACAAGCGCTGCGAGGTCTCACGCGCCACCGGCGGCCGTTTCCTCGAAAGCATGCTCGGCGCGATGGAGTCCGCACTCGTCGCCGGCGACACGCTGAAGCTCGCCCGGTTCGGCAACTTCGTGGTCCGCGAGAAGAGCGAGCGCGTCGGCCGAAATCCGAAGACCGGCGAAGCCGCCAAGATCACGCCCCGTCGGGTGGTGACGTTTCGCCCCTCCCAGCTCATGCGCCAGCGGGTCGAAAAGCCGCCCCGGCGGCGAGCGGCAGGATGAAAATTGGTCGGAGCGAGAGGATTCGAACCTCCGACCCCCTGTCCCCCAGACAGGTGCGCTAACCGGGCTGCGCCACGCTCCGACCGTCCCGCGACCGAACGCGGGGAGGCAGGCTTGTAGCGTCGGTCCGCGCCCTCCGCAATCAGCCGTCCAGCTTCGCCCATCACTTCATGACAGTTCGGCAACGAACACTGCTGGCACGCTTCGGCGTCGGCGACATTTCGCGTGAGGGCAGTGCGACGTGGCGCCGGCGCTGGCGTCGCGCAATTTGGGTCATGGCGCCGCGCGAGGCGGCGCCCAGGACACAACGAATGTCGGCGCGCCGTCAAAAGCAGCAGCTTTGCTCGACATGCAGGGGCGCCTTCCTATCCTCGACGTCATCCGATGCGATTCTATTTTCCGCGTCGGTTGGAAGGGGGCGTCGGTGTCCGCAGAACGCGGCCGGCCAATGGTGACGGGCGGCGACGAGGGTGTCGCGCGCCGTGTCGTTGGCGCGGCCTCAACATCACACGACCAGTCGCACGCGATCCGCGCGGCTATCGCTGGTGTTCGCCAGCCCGTCGCGCTGACGCCGGGGCTGGACGGACCGCAGGTCGTGCCCCTCAACGCCGATGGAAGCTGGCCGGACGGCGCGCCGTCGTCGGGCCTGCTCGCGGTGTTGCCGGCGCTTTATCCCGAATGGCTCGGCGATCGCGCGTTCTGCGCCGCGCACGGCGTGCGCTTTGCCTACGTCATCGGCGAGATGGCGCGCGGCATAGCCACGCCGATTATGGTCATCGAAGGCGCGCGCGCGGGCGTGATGGCGTTCTACGGCAGCGCGGGGCTCTCCATCGAAGAGATCGCGCGCGGCGTCGATGAAATCCAGGCCGTGCTCGGGCGCGATTCCACGGGCTGGGGCGCCAATCTCATCCACTCGCCGCAGGAAAGCGGCATGGAAATGGAGACGGTGGAGCTCTTTCTTCGCAAGGGCGTGACGCGGGTCTCGGCGTCGGCGTTCATGCGGCTGCAGCCGGCGATTGCATGGTTCAGTGCGAAGGGTCTGAAGCGCGCGGCGGATGGATCGATCGTGCGCGTCCATCACGTCTTCGCGAAAGTCTCGCGCACGGAGGTGGCGCAGCAGTTTCTCGCGCCGGCGCCTGAAGCCATGCTGCGCGCGCTGGTGGCGGAAGGGCGACTGACGTTGCAGGAAGCCACACTCGCAGCGCAGATTCCTGTCGCCGAAGACATCACTGCCGAAGCGGACTCCGGCGGACATACGGACAACCGCCCCCTAGCGGTCCTGCTGCCGGCACTGCTGGCGCTGCGCGACGAAGTCGTCGCGAGACACGGTTACGTAACAACGCCGCGCATCGGCGCCGCCGGCGGTATCGGCACCCCGCTCGCATGCGCGTCGGCGTATGCGGCGGGTGCGGCCTATGTCGTGACGGGCTCCGTCAACCAGAGCGCGGTGGAGAGCGGGCTCTCCGCCGATGCGCGTGCGTTGCTGGCGCAGGCGCACTCCACGGATGTGGCGATGGCGCCGGCGGCGGACATGTTCGAGATGGGCGTGAAGGTGCAGGTGTTGAAGCGCGGCACGATGTTCGCGCAACGCGGTCAGCGGCTCGCGGATTTCTACCGCAAGTATGACGGCTTCGAGAACGCACCCGCAGCGGAGGTGGACGACATCGAGCGCGCCGTGCTCGGCCGTTCCGTCACCGAGATCTGGTCGGACACAGAAGCGCATTTTTCGCGCGCCGATCCTGCGCAGATCGAACGTGCGACGCGCGATCCGAAGCACCGCATGGCGCTCGTCTTCCGCTGGTATCTGTTCATGGGCGCGCAGTGGGCGCGCGAAGGCGTGACCGCGCGGCGTGGCGACTACCAGATCTGGTGCGGCCCCGCGATGGGCGCGTTCAACGACTGGGTGCGCGGCAGCTTTCTCGAACCCGTCGCCGCCCGCACGGTTGCGCAGATCGCGCGCAACCTTCTCGAAGGCGCCGCCGCCATGACGCGCGCTTCCCAGCTTCGCTCCGCCGGCGTCGTCCTGCCGTCCGGCGCCCTCACCTTCACGCCAAGACCCCTCGGCTAGATCGCGCGCATGACCGACAAACCCGCTTCCGCCATTCCAGTCGCTGTCGTCGGCATGAGCGCCATTTATCCGGGCTATCCGGGGCTTGATGGTTTCTGGCGCACCATAAGGTCGGGACGAGACGCGATCTCTGACGTGCCGCCCTCGCACTGGCTGATCGCCGACTACTATGATCCCGATCCTGCGAAACCCGATCACACCTATTGCAAGCGCGGCGGTTTCATCGATCCCGTGGCCTTCGACCCCATGCAGTTCGGCTTGCCGCCGAATGCGCTGCCGGCGACGGATTCAGCACAATTGCTGGCGTTGATTGCGGCCAAGGAAGCGCTCGATCGCGCACGGCGCGGGAACGCGACCGTCGATCCCGATCGCATCAGCGTCGTGCTGGGCGTCGCCTCGACGACCGAACTCGTCGTGCAGATGGGCGCACGCCTGCAGCATCCGATCTGGCGCAAGGCGCTGCTGGAGAACGGTATCGGCGCGGACGACGCGGAGGCGATCTGCGCCGACATAAGCGCCCACTATGCGCCGTGGCAGGAGAGCACCTTTCCGGGACTGCTTGGCAATGTCGTTGCGGGGCGCATCGCCAACCGTCTTGATCTCGGCGGCAGCAACTACGTGACGGATGCGGCGTGCGCGAGTTCGCTCGCGGCGCTACAGGTGGCATTGCACGAGCTGTACCTCGATGAAGCCGACATGGTGCTGACGGGGGGCGTCGACGCGCTCAACGACATCATGATGTTCATGTGCTTCTCGAAGACGCCGGCCTTTTCGCCCACAGGCGATTGCCGCCCGTTCTCTGACGCCGCCGACGGCACGATCATCGGCGAAGGCGTGGGCATGCTGGCGCTGAAGCGCCTCGCAGATGCAGAGCGCGACGGCGACCAGATCCACGCCGTCATTCGCGGATTGGGGTCTTCATCGGATGGGCGCGCGTCGAGCGTCTACGCGCCGCGTTCGGAAGGGCAGGCGAAGGCGCTGCGTCGCGCCTATGAACGTGCGGGGTATGCAGCGTCGACGGTGGGTTTGCTCGAAGCACACGGCACAGCGACGAAGGCGGGCGATACCGCGGAGTTTGCCGGGCTCGCTTCGGTGTTCTCCGATGAAGGCGAACGCATCGCCCTCGGATCAGTGAAATCCCAGATCGGCCACACCAAGGCGGCGGCGGGTGCGGCGGGGCTCATCAAGGCCGTGCTGTCGCTGCAGCACGCGACCTTGCCCGGTACATTGAAAGTCGATCGTCCCAACGAGGCCGTCGCAATGCCCGGCTCGCCGTTTTACGTGAATGCGCAGACCCGTCCCTGGGTGCACGACGCCGACCATCCGCGCCGTGCTTCGGTAAGCTCCTTCGGATTCGGCGGCAGCAACTTTCACGTCACGCTTGAAGCCTATGAAGGCGCACACGCCGCAAGACGACTGCGGGCGCTTCCGTCTGAGCTGGTGCTGCTGAGCGCTACGTCACAGGAGGCGCTCGCCGCGCGCTGTGCGGATGTCGGCAAGGCGAATGCGCGAGGGGAAACGCTGGCATCGATCGCTGCGTCGTCCGCTGACTCGTTTGACGCCCAGGCGGCGGCGCGCGTGGGCATCGTGGCGACGGATGCGGCTATGCTTCGCGAGAAGCTCGTGGCGATCAGTGCGGCGCAGGCGCGCGGCGGACTGGAAGAGATTTCTGATCCCGACATTGCCCTCGGCTTCGGCGCGCCGCGCGGCGGCAAGACGGCTTTCGTGTTTCCCGGACAGGGAAGCCAGTACGTCGGCATGGGCGGCGATCTCGCGCTTGCGTTCCCCGAGGCGCTCGCGGTGTGGGATGCAGCCGCGCGTGCGCCGGAGACGAACGGCCTCGGGGCCATCGTCTTTCCGGAACCGGCTTTCGACGATGCAGCGCGCGCCGCGCAGAATGCAACCCTCACGGCGATGGTCAATGCGCAGCCCGCAATTGCCGTCGCCAGTCTTGCGCAGCTTGCATTGCTGGAAAAGTTGGGTGTGCGGGCAGACGCCTTCGCGGGTCACAGCTTCGGCGAAGTCACCGCGCTCACGGCGGCGGGTGTTCTCGCGCGCGACAGGCTGCCTGCAATCGCGCGCATGCGCGGTCAGCTCATGACGGAAGCCGCCGGCGCGCGCGACGGCGCCATGCTGGCCGTGGCGGCGAGTGCTTCGGATGTCGCGGCGTTTCTCGCCGGTCATCCGGCGCTGGCGCTCGTCATCGCCAACGACAACGCGCCGGACCAGATCGTACTCGCCGGCGAGAGCGTCGACATCGTCGCGGCGGAGGCGCTCTTCAAGGCGGCGCGCGTCACGGCCTTCCGCTTGCCGGTGGCGAGTGCGTTCCACTCCCCGATCGTCGCGTCCAGCGTCGCGCCTTTTGCCGTGTATCTGAAGACGGTGAAGATCGCGAAGGGGGCAGGCCCCGTCTACGCGAACGCGACGGCTGCGCCCTACGGTCGCGGTCCGGCCGCACAACTCGCCGATCAGCTGCAGCGTCCGGTGCGATTCCGCGAGATGATCCAGGCCATGGCCGCCGCCGGCGTCACGCGCTTCATTGAAGTCGGGCCGGGACGCATTCTGACGGGGTTGATCGCGCAAATTCTCGCGGATACGCCGCACCTCGCCGTGGCGCTCGATGATCGCAAGGCGGGGGACTTGCGCGGCTGGCATCGCGGGCTCGCGGCGCTCGCGGCCGATGGCGTCGCGCTCGATCTGCCGGCGTTGTTTGCATCGTATGAAGCTCCGACTGCTCACGCGCCGGCGCCTGCGCATGCCGTCATGGTCGGCGGCGCCAATCTCGGCAAGCCGTATCCGCCCGCTGACGGCAAGGTGACGATCACGCCGAAGCGCCAGCTGGCGCCGGGCGTGACGACGACGGCGCCAGCGCCCGTCATGTCGGCTCCTCCCGCCACGTCGGCGCCGATGACGTCGCCCGATCTCTCCGGTGATGCATGGAGTCTCATCGACCGCATCCAGAGCGAAACCGTCGAGCAGCACCGCCACTATCTCAACGTGATGGCGCAGAGCCATCAGTCCTTCCTCGACATGTCGACGCAGATGCTGGCGCAGATCACCGGCGCGTCCGTCGCGCCACCGTCATTGCCTGGCATCGCGCCGATGATCGCGCCGGAACGCGCGCCGCCCAAGATATTGCCGCCTGCGCCGCCGCCGGCGGTTGTCGTCGCGCCACCGGTCAGTGCGCCGGCGGCGAGCGTCTCGCCGCAGGACCTTGTCCTCGCCATCGTGTCGGAGAAGACGGGCTATCCTCTCGACATGCTGCGGCTGGACATGGAGATGGAGGCCGAGCTCGGTATCGATTCCATCAAGCAGGTGGAAATACTCTCGGCGCTTCAGGCGCAGTATCCCGGTGCGCCGGATATTCCCGCGTCTGACCTGTCGACGCTGAAGACATTGCGTGATGTGGCGGTGAAGATCGGCTCGCTGTCCCCGATGGCATCGACACCTGCGCCGTCGCACGAGCCGACGCGGACCTTCGATCCAGCGGCGTTGCAGCAGTCGGTGCTCGCCATCGTTGCCGAGAAGACCGGCTACCCCGTCGACATGCTCGGCCTCGACATGGAGATGGAAGCCGAACTCGGCATCGATTCCATCAAGCAGGTGGAGATTCTCTCAGCGTTGCAGGACCGGTGGCCCGAGGCGCCGGAGGTCGCGCCGTCCGATCTTGCCGGGTTGAAGACACTGCGCGACGTGGCGCGTGCGCTGAGTCAGCTTGGCGGCGCCGGTCCGGCTCGGTCCGCAGCGCCGGCGCAAGTGCAGGGCGCCGGATCGCTGGTGGTGGTCGCGCCGACGTTGATCGAGGCGCCTGCATATGGTTTCGCCATGGCGGGCCTGCGCGAGCCGGACGGCATTCATGTCAGCGGCGGCGACCCGGTGTTTGCGGCGCGCGTCGCGGCGGAACTTGTCGCGCGCGGCTTTCGTGCGGTGGTTGGTGAGCCGCCGGATGGCGCGAGCGCGGTGATTTCGTTGAGCGCCACGAGGCCCTGCGCCACGGCGGAAGAGTCCCTCGATCAGCATCTGGAAACATTCAGACACGCGCAGGCTGTCGCGCGCAGCGAGGCCGGAACGCGCCTCTTCGTTGCAGTGCATGGGAGCGGGACGGACAGCGCCATGCCGACGGGTGTCTCCGGCATCGTCAGGACTGCGGCGCGCGAGTGGGAGAATGCGTCCGTCAGGGTGATCGCCATGGAAGCGCAGGACGCTGCGCAATTGGTTGAAGAACTGGTCGGCGGCGGCAGTGAGATCGAGGTCGTGCTCCGCGAAGGTCGCCGCTTCGCTGTCGTCGATGCGCCGCTGCGTTCGACGCACCTGCGCGCTGTCGCGCCGCGATCCGGCGGCGTCCTGCTCGTTTCCGGCGGCGGGCGAGGCGTCACGGCTGTCTGTGCGCTGGGGCTGGCTGAGCGACACGGTCTCAAGCTCGCGTTCGTGGGTCGCACCGACCTACAGGACGACACTGTCTTGCAGAGTCTCAAGTCCACCGCGCCAGAGATCATCGCCGATCTGATGGAGACCGCGCAGAAAACCGGCGCAGCCCTGTCACTGAGCGATGCGCGTCATGCGGCGGCGCGTCTTCTGGCGCGACGTGAAATCGCGGAGACCCTGGAAGCGGCGAAGTCGCGCGGGATCGAGGCGCACTACTTCATGACGGACGTGCGCGACGCAGCGCGCCTGAACGCGATCGCCCATGACGTGCGCGCACGGATAGGACCGATCATCGGGTTGATCCACGGCGCCGGCGTACTCGCGGACAAGCGGATCGCCGATCTCGATGCGGCGCAGTTCCGGTACGTGTTCGAAGCAAAAGTCGCTGGCGTCGAGGCGTTGCTCGCGGCGACGCAGGCCGACGATTTGCAGATCGTGGCGCTCTTCTCGTCGATCGCGGCGCGCGCCGGCAATGCGGGGCAGGCGGCCTATGCGGCGGCCAATGCAGTGCTGAACGGCGTTGCGGTGCGTGAGGCGGCGCGGCGCGGCGAGGGCTGTGCGGTGCGGGCGTTCGGCTGGGGTCCGTGGGACGGCGGCATGGTGGACGCTGCATTGAAGCGCCACTTCGAGCGCGCGGGCGTCGGCGTGATCGGCATACATGACGGCGCCGTGTTTTTTGCGACGGAAGCCGTCAAGATCGGAGCGCCCGTGATCGTGGCGGCGGCGCCGGCGGTGGCGCAGCGCACGCCGCTACGCCTTGAATGGCAGGTGTCTACGCGTGCGCTGCCGCCCTTGCGCGACCATGTTGTGCAGGGTCGCATCGTGTTGCCGGTGGCGGTCGTGCTCGAACGAATCCTGCGCGCTGCGCGGGGCGTGGCGCCAACACGGGACGCCACGGTCGTGGTGCGCGACCTGCAGGTGCTTTCCGGCGTGACGATCGCCGCTGACGACGAGACGCCGGTCCATCTGAGCGTTGCATTCGACGCCAGGGAGGCAGGCTATGGCGTGACCATTCGCGACGCCGCCCAGCGCCCGCGCTATCGCGCGACGGTGGAATGGTCCGAACAAGAAGTGACCGCAGCGCCTCTTGAGCGACCGGCGCCGTGGCGCGTCGCGATAGACGCCGCCTATGCCGGCCCGCTTTTTCACGGCCCCCAGTTTGCGGCGCTGGCCGCGCTGGAGGAGGGCGGCGGCGCACGCCTGAAGTCACTCGTCGATCTCGGATGGCCAGCAGAGGCGTGGGCGATGGATCCCGCTGCCGTGGACGGCGGTCTTCAACTGGGACTGCTCTGGGCGCACGGCGACAAGCGGCCATTGATGCTGCCGCAGAAGATCACGAGTTTCACGCAGGTGGGCACGGCTGCTGCGGGCGCGCCGCTTCGCTGCAGGCTTGCCGCGCGCCCGGTAAGTGACAAGCGCGTCGACTTCGATCTCGTGTTCGAAACGCTGGGCGGCGATGTTGTAGCGGTGTTGGCAGGTGCGGAATTCTACGCCGTGGGCGCTGCGCCGACGGCGACGCCGTGAACCGATTTCCACCCATCGCCATCGTCGGACGAAGTTGCATTTTGCCGGGTGTCGAAACGCCGGACGCGCTCTTCGATGCAGTCCTCGAGGGACGCAGCCTGCTGACACCGACGCCACAGGATCGCTGGCGCGGGATCGACCCGGAAAGGCTCGCGCAAAGTCGCGAGAAGGGCGCGCACGTCGCCTCGTTGATGGGAGGGTATGTCCGCGAGGTAATGCTCGACGTTGATGAGGTCGCGGGCCGCGTTCCGGAGCTGGATTGCCTTGATCCGCTGTTTCAGTGGCTGGCGCACTGCGCAACCGCGTGCGCGCGCGCAACCCGATCGGCGCCGTCGCGGACGGGTCTCGTCGTCGGCAACCTCTCGTATCCGAGCAATCTCGGCGCGGCGTTCGTCGAAGGCCATTGGCGCGGCGAGACCGGCATTGATCCGCGCAACCGGTTCTCTTCGGGTTTGCCGGTGCATCTGATCGCCGAAGCGCTCGGTTTCGGGGGGGCGGCGTTTGCGCTGGATGCGGCGTGCGCCTCCTCGCTCTACGCGATCAAGCTCGCGTGCGATGCGCTGCATGACGGCCACGCGGACCTCATGGTCGCGGGCGGTGTGAACCGTGCAGATGATCTCTTCCTGCATCTGGGCTTTACGGCGCTACAGGCGCTGAGTCCTACCGGCGCCTCGCGACCGTTTCACCGCGAGGCGGATGGTCTCGTGCCGTCAGAAGGCGCCGCACTGATTGCCATGAAGCGTCTCGCCGACGCCGAACGCGACGGCGACAGGATTTTCGGCGTGATCCGCGCCGTCGGGCTCAGCAATGACGGTCGCCAGAACGGGTTTCTCGCGCCCGCCGCTGCTGGACAGGCGCGCGCTATGGCGCAGGCGTTCGCGCAGTCCGGTCTCGCGCCTGGCGACATTGCCTTCGTCGATTGTCACGCGACCGGCACCGCGCGCGGCGATGCGACGGAGATCGAAAGTCTTTCGTCATGCTATGGGCGCACGCCCCTGCAACTCGGCGCGCTGAAGAGCGTCATGGGTCACGCAATCACTGCCTCCGGCGCGGCCAGCCTCATCCATCTTCTGGCGGCTTTCGAACGTGGCGCGGCGCCGCCGACCATCTGCGATGCCCCGCTCGCCGCCATCATGGATGCGGGCTTTGCGCTCCCGCAGACGCCGACGACGTGGCGCGAAGGCGTGCGCCGCGCGGCGGTGAGCAATTTCGGCTTCGGCGGCAACAACGCGCATCTGATCGTCGAGAGCCACGTCCGGGAGCGGCGTCGCAAGCGTGTGAAGCCGGTGGCGCCGTCAGGCGATGTCGTCGTGGTCGGTCTCGGCGTCGTGGCGGGCGGTGCGCGCGGTGTGGCGGCGTTTCGGCGTCGCGCGTTTGGCGAGCGCATCGCGCCGCAGCCCGTGGAGGAAGTCCATCTCGCGCTCGCGGGTCTCGGGTTTCCACCCAGCGACCTCAGGGCGAGCCTCGGTCAGCAGACCTTGATGCTGGAAGCGGCGGCGGAAGCGACGGCGCAGATCGCGCCTCTGCCCGCCCAAGCAACGGGCGTCTTCATCGGCATGGGCGTCGATGCGACGATCGCGCGGCACGGCGTGCGTCTCGCGCATGGCGCAGACGCGGCATGGCGCGAGGTCAACGACGCCGCAGCGCCGGCGCTGACGCCGGAAGGCGTTGTCGGCGCCATGCCGAACATCCCCGCGAACCGCATCAATGCGCAACGTGACTGGCGCGGGCCGGGCTTCACGGTGTCGAGCGAGGAACTGTCCGGCGTCACGGCGTTGATGCTTGCTGTGCGTGCGTTGCGCGCGGGTGAGCTGGATGCAGCGCTCGTGGGCGCTGTGGACCTGTGTGACGAACCGGCGAATGCCGCCGCCCTGAGGGCCGTGCTTCCTGACGCGGCAGCGCCCGGTGATGCGGCCGTCGCGTTCGTGCTGAAACGCCGTGCGGACGCGCTCGCGGCTGGAGAAGCCATTCTGGGCGTCTTCGACGATGGGGGCGGGCGTGCGTCGGAGAGTGATGATGCGGCGGCGCGTTTCGGCCACCTCCACGCCGCGCAGGGGCTCGTGCAGATCGCCAGCGACCTGCTGGCGCTCAGCGCGCGCGTTCGGATCGACGCCGTCGGCGCGCAGCCGGATCCGGGCGTGTCGCGCGTACGCCGCCACATCCCTTCGTTCAGCGGACGCCATGTGACGGTCGATGTCGCGGCGGGTGAACGCCGGGCGACGGCGATTGCGGCTGTACCGGTCTTGAGGCGCTACGCCGCCGCGACGCACGATGCTCTGCTCGCGCGACTGGAGGCGGATGCGCCCGGCGGCGAAGGCGCGGTGCGGTGCGCGATCGTGGCGGATGGCGAGCAGGCGTTCGCATCACTGCGCGGGCGGGCGATCGAGGCGTTGAAGCGTGGCGAAGCGCCGGCGATGCCGGGCGTGCTGTTTGCGGACGCTCCAGTCAGGGGCGAGATCGCGTTCACGTTCACGGGCGCAGCCGCCGCCTACCCAGGTGCTGGCCGCGAACTGCTGCTGGCGTGGCCTGAGGTAAACAATGGGCTCGCCGCGCGACATGCGGGGGCCAGGGATCTCGCGCGCGCTCTCTATGGAGCGGACATCGGCGTGCTGCACCCGCGCGTGCAGCTGACGGGATGTGCGCTCGTCTGTCAGGCGCATGCAGTGTTTGCGCGCGAGGTGCTCGGGCTTTCGCCGCACGCCGCCATCGGTCTGTCGTCGGGCGAAACCAACGCGCTGCTGGCGTTCGACGTGTGGCGCGATCTCGATGTCATGCTGGCAGAGATCGAGAAGTCCGGGCTCTACGGCGACGAACTGACCGGTGATTGTCGCGCCGCCGCGCGCGCGTGGGGACTTGCGGAGGATCGCGCCGACTGGACGTGCTGGCGGATCACAGCGCCGGTCGCCGCAGTGGAGGCCGCGCTGGCGGTCGAACCGCGCGCGTACATGACCATCATCCAGGCGCCGGATGATTGCGTCATTGGCGGCGATCGCGCCGCGTGCGCGCGCGTGGTCGATGTGGTGGGACGCGGGCGGGCGATGCCGCTCGGCCTCGACATGGTCGTGCATTGCGCCGCGATGGCGCCGTTCGGCGATGCCTGGCGACGCATACACACCCGCGAGGCGTACCCGGCGACGGGCGTGCGCTTCTATTCAAACGCGACCAATGGCGCCTACGTTCCCACGTCACAAGCCGCCGCAGAGGCGATCACGCAGCAGGCGCTCAATCCGATCGATTTTCCGGCGACCGTGCGCGCCGCCTACGATGACGGGGTCCGGATATTCATCGAACACGGACCGCGCGGCATCCTGACCTCGGCGATCGATCGCATTCTGGAGGGCAAGCCGCATCTCGCTGTCGCCCTCGACGCGCAGGAGCGGCGTGGGTTGCGGGCGCTGTCGGAGAGTTTGCTCAGGCTCTGGGCGCACAGCGTCGATGTGAATGTGGAGGCGTTCGAGACGCGACTGAATGAGCTGCGCCGTGAGCAGGAAGAGCCGACGGCCGATCTCTCCCGCACGCTTGTTCTGCCGGCGCACCGGCCCGACATCGTAGCGGTTGCAGCCAAGGAAACGCGGCCCGCGTTCGGGGCGGCCTCAGCTCCGCCGCAACCGGAAGGTCTGCAGGTCATGCCGGTCGCGCCGCAGAGCCTGCCGGCGCTCGCGCTGTTCTCTTTCTCCCCCCCGTCTGCGGCCGTGCGGGCGCGAGAGGTCGTGGAGCCGGGAACGCGCGCCGGGGCTGCGTTGCGGCTCATCTCCGATGTTGGCGAAACGCATCGCCGCTTCATGTCGAAGCAGGCGGACGCGCACGCGGCGTTCCTGCAAACGCGTCAGTCCCTGTTGGCGGCGGCGATGGGCGGCAGGCGGCCGGTTCCACAACATCCAGCAATGCCGCCGCCGCGACAGGTCCAGACACAGAAGGCGCTCTACGATCGCGCCGATCTCGAGGTGCTTGCGGGTGGACGTATTTCCGAGGTGTTCGGACCCCTGTTTGCACAGCAGGATGGCTACGCGCGTCAGGTGCGCATGCCGCAGCCGCCGCTGTTGTTTGCCGATCGCGTCCTGTCCCTGGAAGGTGAGGCGGGTTCGATGGGCAAGGGGCGCATCGTTACCGAGACCGATGTGGTTGGCGACGCCTGGTACATGCACGCAGGGCGCATGTCCCCGGGTGTCGTGATCGAGTCCGGCCAGGCGGACCTGCTCCTTGCGTCATGGCTGGGCGCTGACTTCCACAACCGTGGTGAGCGCGTGTATCGCCTGCTCGGCTGCGATCTCACCTTCATGGGCGAACTGCCGCGCGCGGGTGAAACGTTGCGCTACGACATCCATATCGACGCCCATGCCGTGTCGGGTGAAACCCGGCTCTTCTTCTTTCATTACGACTGCCACATCGGCAATCGGCTGATGATCTCGGTACGCAACGGGCAGGCGGGTTTCTTCTCCGCCGAAGAGTTGCAGCAGTCCGGCGGCGTCCTGTGGGATGCGGAAGACGATCCGCCGAAGGTGGATGCAAGGGTCGATGCGCCGCCCTGCGTGACCACGCGGCGTCAGTTCGATCGCGCTGCACTCGATGCCTTTGTTGAGGGGCGGGCGTACGCTTGCTTCGGCGAAGGTTTCGAGCGCGCCGCTGCACACACGCGGACGCCTTCGTTGCCAGACGGACGATTGCAGCTTCTGGACAAGGTGTCCGAATTCGAACCGCACGGTGGGCCTTGGGGGAGGGGCTACCTGCGCGCGCGCGCTCATGCGCCTACGGACGCGTGGTTCTACGAAGGTCACTTCAAGAACGATCCCTGCATGCCGGGCACGCTGATGGCCGACGCCGCGACGCAGGCGCTGGCATTTGCCATGGCCGCCTACGGCTTCACGATCGAGCGCGACGGCTGGCGCTTCGAGCCCGTGCCCGGCGAGATGGCGCGCTTCGTGTGTCGCGGGCAGGTGACGCCGGAGACCGCCCACGATCTCGACTACGAGGTCTTCATCGAGGAGATCATCGACGGCCCGACGCCAACGGTGTTTGCCGCACTCCTGTGCCGCAGCGACGGGTTCAAGGTGTTTCATTGCCGACGCTTCGGCATGCGGCTTGTGCCGGACTGGCCGGTGGATATCGCCGCGCTCACTTCCGCAAAACGCATCGTGGGACAGTCAACCGACGTGCGCGGCGATCTCGGCGGACTGACAGCGTGTGCGCTCGGCAAGCCGTCCGACGCCTTCGGCGCGCTCTACGCGCCGTTCGATGGCGCGCGGCGTGCGCCGAGACTGCCGGCCGATCCCTATCACTTCGTTTCACGCATTCTCAGCGTCGACGGCGCGCCCGGCGTACCAGCGGAAGGCGGAACAGTCGTCGCCGAGTACGACGCGCCGGTTGGCGCCTGGTATTTTGCGGACGGCGGTGGTGACGCCGTGCCGCTGGCGGTGCTGACGGAGGTGTTGCTGCAACCATGCGGTTGGCTTGCATCCTACATGGGCTTCGCCGCCAACCGCGCAAACGACGCCGCATTCCGCAATCTCGACGGCAACGAGGTGCTGCTGCATCGCCCGCCGCGTGCAGGCGTGCTGCGGGTGACCGCGCGACTGGAACGCTTCGCCGAAGCGGGCGGTTCGACCATCGTCTTCTTCAATGTCGTGTGCACGCAGGGCGGCGAACTCGTGATGACGATGAAGACGGCGTTCGGCTTCTTCAGCCCGGCGGCGTTGCAGTCGCAGGTCGGCTTGCCTGCGAGCGAGGCGACGCGCGCAGCCCTGGCTCAGACCGGTGCGGCGCTTCCCGTGCTCGACGATATGCGTCGCAACGGCCTGCATCTCTCCGACGGCAGATTGCGCTTGCTCGACGCGATCACGGCGTATGATTGCAACGGCGGCGTCGCAAGCTTCGGAAGACTGGTGACGCGCGCGACTGTCGATCCAGAAGCATGGTTCTTCAAGGCGCACTTTTTCCAGGACCCGGTGCAGCCGGGATCGCTCGGGCTTGAGGCGTTGCAGCAAGCGCTGCGCATCGCCGTGATTCTGCGAACCGGTGTAGAGGGCGGCGAATTTGAACCTGTCGGTGTCGGAACCCCGTTCACGTGGCGGTTCCGCGGACAGGTCGTACCGAACAATCACGAGGTCTTCGCCGAGGTTGAGATCATTTCGTTCGTCGAAGAGAGCGACGGCGTCCTCGCCGTCGCAAATGGGTCATATTGGGTGGATGGCTTGCGTATCTACGAGGTCAAGGGCATGGCGGCGCGGTGGAAGCGTGGCGGCCACGGTAGCGCCACATAGACGACGGAAACCGACGCCATGTGCGTTTGCGATTGCAGACGCAGTCGGTCGAGGTTGCCTACCCGGATCGGGTCGCCCATAACGGCGCCTTGGGGTGAGGGGCGATCTCGGGCTATCTTTGGGGGTATCCTGTGGTGCGTAGGGGCTGTGGCGGTCTTTGTCAGACCGCCGGGCGGACGCTTGAGGCGGTGCGGGTGAGATGAGCGTGCAAGGCGCAACACTACAGACTGTGCGCGTGGGCCGCATGTCGCTCGGCTCCTACATCGGGGCCATGTGGCGCTATCGCCACCTCATGATGCATCTGGCGAGCGCGGACTTGCAGTCGCGGTTCCGCCGGTCATCGCTCGGCGTCGTTTGGGCCATGATCCACCCGCTGGCGTTCACGGTGCTCTACTCCTTCGTCCTCGCGAACCTGTTCAAGCAGGAGTTCAAGGATTTCTCGATCTACGTGTTCTCGGGGTTCATTCTTTGGGACGCGATCGCGTCGTTCGTGAACCTAGGCGCGATGTCGATCATCAGCGGCGCGGGGTACCTCAAACAGGCGCCGATCCCGATGCTGATCTTTCCGCTCAGGACATGCCTGACGGTATCCGTTGTGTTCCTGCTCGGGCTGGTGGCGTTCTTCCTCTATCGCACGGGCATGATCGTGTTCTTCGACGTCGATCAGCCGATCGCGACGATCTACTGGCTGTGGATCATTCCGGTCGTGGCGGCGCTCTTCACGCTGGGCTCGGCGTGGGCGACGATCGTGGCCTTCATCAATCTCAAGTATCGCGACGCGCAGCAGATGCTGCTGATCCTGATGCAGGCGCTGTGGTTCGCGAGCCCCGTGTTCTTCGCGCGCGAAATCTTCGACAGCCCGAACCTGCAGCTTTGGACGGCGATCAATCCGGTGCTCGCGTTCTGCGACGTGTTCCGCGATCCGGTTCTCTTGTCGCGCCCGCCTGAAGTGCGCGACTGGATCGTTATCGGCGCCTGGACGGCGGGCTCGTGGTTCCTGGCGATAATGATGACCGTGATCAACGACCGGAAATCGATCCACTATGTCTAGCAACGTCGTCAGCACCGGGCCGCGGATCATCATCCGCCGGGCGCAACTCGATTACCCGCTGGTGCGGGACCGTTCGAGCATCAAGGCCGCACTCTTCGGCGCGCTTGGCTTCAACACCGGACCGCGGATCGACAAGAAGGTCGTGCACGCGGTCAACGGGCTCTCGCTCACGATCAATCGCGGCGAGCGGGTAGGCCTGATCGGCCACAACGGCGCCGGCAAGTCGACGCTGCTGCGCACCATCGCGGGCGTGTTCCCGCTGACGGACGGAACGATCGAGGTGACAGGACGCATGCAGGGTCTGTTCGATCTCGGCACCGGATTCGAGGCCGAGGCGACCGGCCGTGAGAACATCATGTATCGCGGCCTCTCCATCGGTTTTACCCCGAAGCAGATCCGTGACCGCGAAGCCGAGATTATCGGCTTCGCCGACCTTGGCGAGTTCATCGATCTGCCGATGCGCACCTATTCGGCCGGCATGTATGTCCGGCTGGGGTTCGCCATCTCCACATATCTCGAAGGCGAAATCCTGCTGATCGACGAAGTGTTCGGCGCCGGCGACGCGAACTTCCAGGAACGCGCCATCCGCCGCATGCATGAGCTGATCGAGCGCGCCGGCATTCTGGTGCTGGTGAGCCACGACCTTGGCCTGATGCGCTCGCTGTGCACGCGGCTGGTCTGGATGTCGGGCGGGCAGATGGTGCTCGACGGCGATCCCAATGAAGTCGCGGAAGTCTATTTGCGCAGCATGAAGGCGGCCTGAGCGCTTACGCCGGCCGCGTGTCGCGTTCCACTGCACAATACTGGCGCAGACCCAGCGCGACGCAGCGTGCGGGTGAGCGTAGCAAGTCCGCGACTTGAGCCACAGCGAGTTGAGGCACGATATCGCCCTCGCGAAGGAACCGCCGGAGCCACGCTGGCGGCGCATCGATGCGCACACACGGCACGCCATTCGCCGCCGCTTCGAGTTGCGCGCTGCTTTCGGCCCCCAGTTCGACGATCAGATCGCAGCTGCGCGCGAAGGGGATGAACGGCCGATCATCTCGCGTTTCGATCGCAAACTTCGCTCCGGGCAGGGCTGCGCTCCAGACATCGCCGCAGTCTTCCAAACGCCGTAGCCGCAGGATGACGTCTGCGTCTCCGGCGGCGGCGCAGAGTTTGCCGAAGGCCTCGATCATCGGCGCCAGATGGGATTCCGGCGCTGCGAAGAGTTCGCCAGTCGTGACCACGACGCCGATGCGTGGTCGCGCGAGGAGCCGGTCCGCCCGCAAGGCAAGTCGTGCGAGCCGATGCGGTAGCGGCGGCCGCAGTGTGCGCGGGCTTTCGACGAAATCGGCGTGATCCAGCTGTCGGGCGCCGTTGGTCCAGACGCTGCGCGCGACATCGGCATCCTCAAACCGGTAAGGCGTTTCCATCACGCCGCCGCCGTGCGCGCGCAGGATTGGCCGAAGGCCGCAGGCCCGTGCGGCGCGTACCGCCAACTCCGTTTCCACGCGCCGCAGATCGGAGATGATCACCTGCACCGGCGCGCGCACGAACGCCCGCGCCAGCTGGCGTTCGACTTCAGCGGCGTATGCGGTGTTGTCGCCACGCTCCCTGTACGCGGCGCCGTCGGTGCTCAGCGAAAGTATCTTCGTATTCCCGACAGCGCGCGCGAGGGATTGAATGTCGCCGGCTTCGCCGGAGGCATCCGCATCGACGGCCAGGACCACCGCGCCCGTCTTGGCCGCCTTGCGCATCTGATCTCCGAGATCGGCGAGCGCCACAGCCAGAATGAAACGCCATGGCCGGCTGTCCGAAGCGTGGTGGGCGTCGGAAAACACGAGGTCGGCAGGGACGCTAAGCGTTGCCGCGACTGGGCTCGGTCGTGCGAGAGCAATGTTGTCGAGATGGACGCCGTGTGCGGTACAGACTTGAGTCAGCGCGACCAACTCCGGTTCGTCCGGGTCGGAGACGCAGGTCACACTGCGCACCGTGTCTTGCAGGAGCATCAGCTGCGCCGCCGCGCGGACAAACGCGGTTTCATGCGCATTGTGCCAGACAGCCGGTCTGTCGAGCGTCGAGCCGCCCGCAGACTCGCGAGCTCGCACGGCGTCGTCGGCGGCGGAACGCAGAGCCGACAGATCGATATCCTGAAGAACGTCGAAATAGCGGACGTCCAAGTTAGGCAGTTGCGCCGCCGACGCCGCCGCGCAACTCTTCTGGGAGAGCGGCATGGTGCGCACGTCGGGCGCCAGGCGGGTACGCAGGGCCTCCGCCTGTTCAGGACGCCAGAGAAGCGCGATGTCAGTCAACCCGGCTCCCCTTGGCGCGTTGAGGTGTGGATAGCGCAGGCTTTAGCGCGGGGCCACGGTTGTCGCGGCGGGGAACAAACCCTAAACATTGAAGCATGCGAATCGTGGCTCAATCCACGGTCGGAGGCTTCATGTTCGTCCATCTGCGCGCCCGTTCCGCCTACTCGCTGCTGCAGAGCATGCTGGGGGTGAAGTCCATCGGCGCGTTGGCGTCGAAGCACGGCCAGCCGGCGGTGGCGTTGTGCGACACAAACAACATGTTCGGCGCGCTCGAATTCTCGGAGACGCTGGTCGAGAAGGGCGTGCAGCCGATCGTCGGGTGTGCGCTCGACGTGCGCGGTCCGGATGGTCTTTCCGGCGTGCTGGCGCTGCTGGCGCAGAACGAGGCCGGATACGCCAACCTCATGCGGCTCTCCACCGCCGCCTTCCTCGACATTCCGCCGAACGAAGCGCCGCACGTGCTGCTGGAGCGCGTCCTTGCGCACAGCGAAGGTCTCATCGCGCTGACGGGCGGCGCTGAGGGACCGATCGCGGCGCATATCGCGGCCAACAAGACGCCGCAGGCGCGCGCCGTGCTGGACGACCTCGCGCGCGCGTTCGACGGGCGGCTCTACGTCGAACTGCAGCGACACGGCGATCCCGGTGAGGCGGAGGTCGAGGCCGCGCTCCTGGAGATGGCCTATGCGAGCGGACTGCCGCTCGTGGCGACGAACGATGTGCGCTTCGAGGCGCGCAAGGATCACGAGGCGCACGACGCGCTTATGTGTCTGGCGCACTCGAGCTATCTCGGCGAGACGGATCGCCCGCGTGTGTCGCCCGAGCACTACTTCAAGACCGAAGCGGAAATGCGCGCTCTGTTCGACGATCTGCCCGAGGCGATCGAGTCGACGATTGAAATTGCGCAGCGCTGTTCGGTGCGGTCCCGTACCCGCAAACCAATCCTGCCGAACTTCGACACGAAGGCGGGTCGTGACGAGAAATCCGAACTCGCGGCGCAGGCTGAGGATGGGCTGAAGCGCCGTCTGGCGGCGTTGGGGCCGGCAAACCTGTCCGCGCCGGAAGAGGAATACTGGAAGCGCCTCGCGTTTGAGATCGGCGTGATCCAGCAGATGGGCTTTTCCGGTTACTTCCTGATCGTTTCGGACTTCATCAAATGGTCCAAGAACCACGGGATTCCGGTCGGTCCGGGGCGGGGTTCGGGCGCTGGATCGCTGGTCGCGTATGCGTTGACGATCACCGACCTTGATCCGCTTCGATTCGGCCTGCTGTTCGAGCGATTCCTCAATCCCGAACGCGTCTCGATGCCGGACTTCGACATCGACTTCTGTCAGGAACGACGCGGCGAAGTCATCGAGTACGTGAAGCGCAAGTATGGTGCCGATCGCGTCGCGCAGATCATCACCTTCGGCACACTGCAGGCGCGCGCGGTGCTGCGCGATGTGGGCCGCGTGATGCAGCTGCCGTTCGGCCTCGTGGACCGGCTCGCGAAGTTGGTGCCGGCTAACCCCGCCAATCCCGTGACGCTCGCAGAAGCCATCGAGAGCGAAGAGCGCCTCAAGACCGCGCGCGTGCAGGAACCGGAGGTCGGACAACTCCTCGACACCGCGCTTCAACTGGAAGGCCTCTACCGCAACGCTTCAACGCACGCCGCCGGCGTCGTCATCGGCGATCGGCCGCTCGTCGAGTTGGTGCCGCTCTATCTCGATCCGCGCTCCGACATTCCCGCCACCCAGTTCAACATGAAGTGGGTCGAGCCGGCGGGGCTGGTGAAGTTCGACTTCCTCGGCCTGAAGACGCTCACCGTCATCGATCGTGCGCTCGGCTATCTGAAGAAGCGCAACATCGTCGTCGATCTCGACAAGATCCCGTGGGACGACGCCAAGAGTTACGAACTGCTGCAGTCCGGCGCGACGTTCGGCGTGTTCCAGCTCGAAGGTCAGGGCATGCGCGACACGCTGCGCAAGGTGAAACCGACATGCCTTGAAGATATCATCGCGCTCATCTCGCTCTATCGCCCGGGCCCGATGAAGAACATCGACGCCTTCGCGGACGTGAAGCACGGGCGGATGGAACCGGAGTATCCGCATCCGCTGCTGGAGCCGCTGCTCAAGGAAACCTACGGCGTCATCGTCTATCAGGAACAGGTGATGCAGATCGCGCAGGTGCTGAGCGGCTATTCGCTCGGCGAGGCCGATCTTCTGCGCCGCGCCATGGGCAAGAAGCAGCCGTCGGAAATGGCTAAGCAGCGCACGCGCTTTCTGGATGGGGCGGCGAAGAACAATGTCGGCGATGCGCTCGCGGGTCGGATATTCGATCTCGTGGCGGAGTTTGCGGGCTACGGATTCAACAAGTCTCACGCCGCCGCCTACGCCGTCGTCGCGTATCAGACGGCCTACCTGAAGGCCCATTTCCCGGTGGAGTTCATCGCGGCGTCGATGAGTCTGGATCTCTCCAATTCCGAGAAGCTCGCGAGCTTCCAGCAGGACGCGCGGCGCATGGACGTCGAGGTCGCGCCGCCGGACATCAACCGGTCCAACGCCGACTTTGACGTGGAGGACGGAAAGATTCTCTACGCGCTCGGCGCCGTGCGCAATGTCGGTCTCGCCGCGATGAAGAGCGTGATCGCCGAACGCGAGCGCGGCGGGCGCTTCCGTGACCTCGTCGATTTCGCCGAGCGTCTCGACGCCAAGGCGATCAATCGACGGCAACTCGAAAATCTCGCCAAGGGCGGCGCGTTCGACACGCTGGAGCCCGATCGCGCGTGCGCCTTTGCAGCGTGCGACACGCTCACCCAGTTCGCCCAACGCGCGGCGCAGGAACGCGCGAGTGCGCAGTCGAGCCTCTTCGGCGCCGAAGAACATGCGGTGCGGCCCGTGCTGCCGAAGGCCGAACCGTGGAGCGCGCAGGACCGCCTCGACAACGAGCGCGACAGCGTCGGCTTCTATCTCTCGGGTCACCCGCTCGATCTCTTCTTCGCCAACGCGCCGAGCGGCACGCTCACGACCTTTGCGGAGGTTGTCGAAACGGGAGAGACCGAGCAGCGCAACGTGGCCATGGCCGGCGTCATCCGCCGCATCCAGGCGCGACCGTCGCAGTCTGGCGGGCAGTTCGCATGGCTCGGGCTTTCCGACCCGACCGGCGAATACGAAGCCATGATGATGCCCGAGGATTTCGCCCGGGAGCGCGAGGCGCTGCAGGTCGGCAAGTCGATGATCTTCCGCGGGCGCATTCGTTGGCGGGACGGCGATCTCAAGCTCGCCTGTTCGCAGTTCGAGGCGGTCGAGGCCGCCGAGGCGCGCTCCAGCGACGTGCTGCGGGTAGTGCTGAAGGAAGGCGCTCCGATCAGCGCGCTGGCCGAGACCCTGAAGTCGTTGGAAGGCGCCGGGGGCGGGGAGATGCGGCCGCTGACGCTGGTGCTGCGTCTCGCTGACGGCCGTGAGGTCGAGATCGAGGCCAAGGGCCGATTCCCGGCGGGCGCGGCGGCGCGAGCCGCCGTGAAGGCCTCGCGCGGGGTCGAGCGGGTCGGCTAGCGGCTGGACAGCCGGGTCGGCCACGCCTATATCGGCCCCACTTCACACACGGGGTTGCCTCGTGCGGGTCGGCTTTTGGGCTGTACCCGCTCTTTGGCGTCCGGTGCCGGGACCCTCGTTCCGGCTCCTCCCGTGGCGGTTTAACCGGACGAACGGAAAGACATAAAGACCATGGCGCAGAGCGATCTCATGCGTCAGCTCATTGAAGCTGGCGCGCACTTCGGACACCAGACCCATCGTTGGAACCCCAAGATGGCTCGCTACATCTTCGGCGAGCGGTCCAACATCCATATCATCGACCTTTCGCAGACGCTGCCGCTCCTCGATGCGGCGCTCGAGAAAGTGCGTGCGACGGCTGCGGCCGGCGGGCGGATCCTGTTCGTCGGCACCAAGCGCCAGGCGTCGGATCTCATCGCCGGATCGGCCAAGCGCTGCGCGCAATACTACATGAACCAGCGCTGGCTCGGCGGCACGCTGACGAATTGGCAGACCGTGTCGAAGTCGATCCAGCGCCTGCGCGAAGTGACGGAATTGACCTCGCAGGAAGGCCCCACGGGTCTGACCAAGAAGGAACTCCTGAACCTCACGCGCGAACGCGAGAAGCTCGATCGTTCGCTTGGCGGCATCGCCGGCATGGGCGGCACGCCGGACCTCATGTTCGTGATCGACACCAACAAGGAAGCCATCGCGATCCAGGAAGCCCGCAAGCTCGGCATCCCGATCGTGGCGATCATCGACACCAACTGCGATCCGGACCTCGTCGACTTCCCGATCCCCGGCAACGACGATGCTGCGCGCGCCATCCAGATGTACTGCGACATGATCGCGGATGCGGTTCTGGACGGTCTGGCCCAAGGTCAGGTCGCTTCGGGCGCTGACGTGGGCGCTTCAGCGAACCCGCCAGCGGAACGCGCGCTGCGCGACGCCGAACCGGTCGCGGAAGCCGTCGAAAGCTGATCGTGCGCGGCGCGAAAGCGTGGCGTTCCAATGATGTAACTGCATACCAGAGGGCATGAACATGGCCGAAATCACTGCTGCGCTCGTGAAGGAACTCCGCGAGAAAACCGGCGTCGGCATGATGGACTGCAAGAAGGCGCTGTCGGAAACCAACGGCGACCTCGAAGCCGCCGTCGACTGGCTGCGCGCAAAGGGGCTGTCGAAGGCGGCGAAGAAAGCCGACCGTGCGGCGGCTGAAGGCCTCGTCGGCGTCGCCGTCGCGGGCAAGAGCGGCGCGCTGATCGAGTTCAACTCGGAAACCGACTTCGTCGCCCGCAACGAGGGCTTCCAGAAGACGACTGCCGGCTTCGCGAAGGCTGCACTCGCGGCCAAGGGCGATCACGACAAGCTGCTCTCTTCTCCCGGTGAGGGCGGCACGGTGAGCGACCAGATCACCCAGCTCATCGCCACCATTGGCGAGAACATGACGCTGCGTCGCTCGGCCTACCTTGAAGTGAGCGAAGGCGTCGTCGCGCCCTATATCCACGGCCAAATCGCCGACGGCCTCGGCCGGATCGGCGTCCTGGTGGCGCTTGAGTCCGCCGGCAAGGCGGATGTGTTGACGGACGTGGCGCGCAAGGTCGCCATGCACGTAGCTGCGACCGGCCCGCTCGCCCTGACCGACACGGAAGTGCCGGCGGACGCGGTGGCGCGCGAACGCGCGATCTACGAAGAGCAGGTCAAGGAAGACCCCAAGATGGTCGGCAAGCCGGAGAACGTCCTCAAGGGCGTGATCGAAGGCCGGCTGCGCAAGTTCTTCGAGGAAGTGGTCCTGACGAAGCAGAAGTTCGTCATGGCTCCCGACCAGACCGTCGAGGCCTGGGTGAAGGCGGCCGAGAAGGACGCCGGCGCGCCGATCAAGCTCGCGGCCTTCAAGTACTTCAAGCTCGGCGAGGGTGTGGAGAAGCCGAAGGACGATTTTGCCGCGGAAGTCGCGGGCATGACGGGAAAATCGTAAGCCGGAAGCCTTTGCAGACCTGTCAGGGAAGGCGGTAACATGCCCGGCGAGATTCAGGACGGACGCTGGGCATGACCGACGACACTGACGAGGGCGGCGCCGCGCGCCCGACGCCGGAAGGCCCTTACAGGCGGGTGCTCCTGAAGGTGTCGGGCGAAGCCCTCATGGGCGACGGTCAGTACGGCATCGACGTGGACGTGTGCGACCGCATCGCCGGCGAAATCGGCGACGCCGTCGATAGCGGGGTCGAAGTCTGCGTCGTCATCGGCGGCGGCAACATCTTCCGCGGGCTTACGGGCGCCGCGAAGGGCATGGAGCGCGCGCAGGCCGACTATATGGGCATGCTGGCGACGGTCATGAACTCGCTCGCCATGCAGAACGCGCTGGAGCGGCAGGGCTACGACACGCGCGTCGTCTCCGCGATCCCGATGGTCACCATCTGCGAACCCTACATCCGCCGCCGCGCCATGCGTCACGTGGAAAAGGGACGTGTGGTGATCTTCGCCGCCGGCACTGGCAGCCCGTTCTTCACCACCGACACCGCCGCAGCACTTCGTTGCGTCGAAATGGGTTGCGACGCGCTCTTCAAGGGCACCAGCGTCGACGGCGTCTATTCGGCGGATCCCAAGAAGGACAAGTCGGCCAAGCGCTTCGATGACCTGAGCTACCAGCACGTTCTGGAAAAGAACCTAAAGGTGATGGACGCCGCCGCCGTCAGTCTGATGCGGGAGAACGACATTCCGATCGTCGTCTTCTCCATCCGAGAGAAGGGCGCTTTCGGCGAAGTCCTTGCGGGTCGCGGCGTCTGCACGATCATTCGCGAAATCTGAGGCGCGAGAAACAGGAACGGCCCATGCCCAACACGCCCTTCAACCTCGACGACATCAAAAAGCGCATGGACGGCGCGCTTGCGGCGCTGAAAACGGAATACACCGGCCTGCGCACCGGCCGCGCGAGCATTCACCTGCTCGATCCAATCATGGTGGATGCCTACGGCGCATCGACGCCGCTCAACCAGGTCGGCGCAGTCTCGGCGCCCGAGCCGCGCATGCTGGCGGTGCAGGTCTGGGACAAGGGCGTCGTCACCGCCGTCGAGAAGGCGATCCGCAACGCGGGTCTCGGCGTCAACCCGATCGTCGACGGCCAGACCATTCGCGTACCCATCCCGCCGCTGAACGAAGAGCGCCGGCGCGAACTCGCCAAGCTCGCCGGGAAGTACGCCGAAGCCGCGCGCGTCGCGATCCGAAACGTACGCCGCGACGGTATGGAACACCTGAAAAAGCTGGAGAAGGATGGCGACATCAGTCAGGACCAGCAGAAGAAGTTCGCCGAGCAGGTTCAGCAGGCGACGGACCAGTTCGTGAAGTACGTCGATCAGGCTATGGCCACCAAGGAAGAGGAGATCATGCAGGTGTAATCCTGTGTGAGCGCTGATGGCGGACACCTCTGATATCGGCGCCGCGCCGCGACACGTGGCGATCATCATGGACGGCAACGGCCGTTGGGCGAAGGCGCGCGGCGCCCCGCGGACGCAGGGCCACAGTGCCGGCGTCGAAGCGTTGAGACGCACCGTCGAGGCCGCCGGCGACCTCAAGCTTCCGTATCTCACCGTGTTCGGGTTCTCGACGGAGAACTGGGGGCGGCCGAAAGAGGAAGTCTCCGCGCTTCTGGAATTGCTGCGCATCTATGTCGGTCGAGATCTCGACCGCCTAGTGCGCGATGGCGTGAAGGTGCGCGTGATCGGGGAGCGCGGCAGCCTCGCGCCGGATATCCGTGCAATCATCGAGCGCGCCGAGGAACGCACCGCCGCCAACGCCAGCCTGCATCTCACCATCGCCTTCAATTACGGCGCGCAGGACGAGATCGTGCGCGCCGTGCACCGTGTCGCCGACGATGTGGCGGCGGGGCGACTTGCGCCGTCGGAAGTCACGGCGGAGACATTCGCGATGCGGCTCGACACGGCGGGCCTACCTCCGCTCGATCTTCTGGTGCGCACCAGCGGTGAGAAGCGGCTTTCCAATTTCATGCTCTGGCAGGCGGCCTATGCCGAACTCGTTTTCCTCGACGATCTGTGGCCCGACTTCGGGCACGTGCAGCTTGAGCGGGCGATCAACGATTTCCGGAGGCGTGACAGGCGGTTCGGCGGCGTCGGGCGTGACGAGTAGCGACGGCGCGCCTCACGAAGCGGCGCCGGCGTCGAAACTCGACGACCTTGGGCCGCGCGTGGCGTCCGCGCTGGTGCTCGCCGTGTTCGGTCTGACGGTCACCATCATCGGTGGACCGTGGATTGCGGGCGCCACGGGCGCAGCGGTGGTGATCATGAGCTACGAATGGACGCGCATGAGCGAACCGCACTCGCTCTCGGCAGCGTTTGCGTTCTGCGTCATCGGCGCGCTTGGCGCAGTCATGGCGGCGAGCTGGGGCCAATACCCGCTGGCGTTCGCGATCATGGCGGCGTGCGGCATTGCCTCAGCCCTCCGGCGGCGTTCGATCTCGCAAGCGCTCGAGACGGCGGGCGGCGTCGTCTATATCGCCGCGCCCTGCGTGCTGTTCCTCGCGTTGCGCGGGCACGAACCGGAGGGCGCGAAGATCATCCTCGGGCTCTTTGCGATCATCTGGTCGGCGGACGCGGCGGCCTATTTCGGCGGCAAGCTCATCGGCGGGCCGAAACTGGTGCCGAACCTCTCGCCGGCAAAGACCTGGTCGGGGTTTGCATCGGGTACGCTGGCTGGAATGACGGCGGCCGGGGTGTTTGCCGCCGTGATCGGCGGACCGGCGCCCTTGTGGGCGTTCGTCGGCGCGGCGCTCGCACTTATCGGGCTCTTCGGCGATCTCTTCGAGAGCCTGCTCAAGCGTCGTTTCGGCGTGAAGGATGCGAGCCGCGTCATTCCGGGCCATGGCGGCGTGCTCGATCGCATCGACGGTCTCATGGCGGCGACCGTGGCGACGTCCATCGCGCTCGCATTGTCGCCCGGCTTCTGGCTCGCGCTGCTCGGGCGGGCGGCATGACGCTCACACGGCGCATCACCATCCTCGGCGCGACGGGGTCGATCGGCGCCAGCACCGCGGCGGTGGTGGAAGAGCTCATCGGTTCCGGCGCAGCGGAGATCGAGGTCGAGGCGATCACCGGCGGCCGCAATCTGGCGGCGCTCGTCGACATGGCGCGGCGCCTGCGGCCGAAATTCGTGGCGGTGGCCGACGAGACGCTTGCGGACGATCTGCGATCCGCGCTGTCGGGCATGGCGGTCGAGGTTGGCGCCGGCGCTGCAGCGTTGGCCGAAGCCGGCGCACGCCCTGCGGACTGGGTCATGTCGGCGATCACCGGCGCAGCCGCGCTGGAACCGACGCGCGCGGCCATCGATCGCGGTGTGGCGGTGGCGCTCGCCAACAAGGAATGCCTCGTCTGCGCCGGCCCCCTGTTGCTGGAGGCCGCGCGCGCAAGCGGGGCGAAACTTCTCCCGGTAGATTCCGAGCACAACGCGATATTCCAGGTGCTTGGTCACCCCGATCGCGTCGAGAAGCTCACGCTCACTGCGTCCGGCGGTCCGTTCCGCAGTTGGGCGCGCGAGAAGATGGCGATTGCAACCGTCGCCCAGGCCTGCCTGCACCCGAAGTGGTCCATGGGCCGCAAGATCTCCGTCGACAGCGCCACTCTCATGAACAAGGGCCTTGAGCTGATTGAGGCGTCGCTCCTTTTCGGCATGCCGGAAAACCGGATCGATGTGGTCATCCACCCAGAGTCGATCATCCACAGCCTGGTGTCCTACTGCGACGGCTCGGTTCTGGCGCAGATGGGCGCCCCGGATATGCGTGTGCCCATTTCCTATGCGCTGGCCTGGCCCGACCGGGCCCCGGTGTCGGCGCAGCGCCTCGATCTGACCGCCATGGGCGATCTGACGTTTGAAACGCCGGATCTGGAGCGATTTCCCGCCCTGCGGCTGGCGCGGGAGGCGCTGCGGGCGGGCGGGGCGGCGCCTGCCATTCTCAACGCGGCCAACGAATCCGCTGTGGAGAGTTTCCTCGACGGGGAGATCGGCTTTCTGGAGATCGCGGCCGCCGTCGAGGAGGTATTGCAGTCCTGGGAGGGGTCCGGGCTTGGCGCCATCGCAAATTCGCCGTCATCCTTCGATGAGGTGCGCGCCATCGACGCTGCGGCCCGAATCGCGGCGCGTCAGGTGATCGCGCGTCGGCGGGTCGCCTGAGCGAACCCGGCGTACCAGGGATTGAGTCTTAGGGAGCCAAGACCGGGGTCGCGGCTGGAGAGGATGAGATGGTCGAAGGGGTTGTGACCTACCTGCTGACGTCGGCTGTGCCATTCGTGCTCGTGTTGAGCCTTGTGGTCGTCGTGCACGAGTTCGGCCACTTCTTTGTCGCCCGCCACTTCGGTGTCGCCATCAAGAGCTTTTCGCTCGGTTGGGGCGCGCCCTTGGTATCGCGAACCGACAAGCACGGCACGGTGTGGAAAATCTCCCAGATTCCGATCGGCGGCTTTGTCTCGTTCATCGACGATGCCGACCCGACAAGTTCGCGTCCTGCGCCGGAAGCCATGCGCGGTGTTGATCATGCGGAGCAGAAGCGACGCGGCTATCTCCGCGCCCAACCCGTGGGCGTGCGCGCCGCGATCGCGGCCGCAGGGCCGGTTGTCAATTTCATCTTCGCCATCGCGGTGTTCGCGCTGATCGTCATGGTCCAGGGCAAGAACATCACCGATGTCGCCGCGCTCAGTCCCCGGATAGACACGGTTTCCGTCGGGCAGCCTGCCGCGAAAGCCGGCCTGCGGGAAGGCGATGTGATCGTCTCCATCGAGGGCGCCGCTATCAGTTCCTTTGGCGCCATGCAGGAGACTGTGCGCGCGCGCCCCGGCGCCACGCTGAACTTCGAAGTGCGCCGGCCCGACGGGACGCACGCGCTCACAGTGACCGTTGGCAGCCAGAAATCCGTCGATGAAACGGGAATCGAAAAGACCGTCGGCGTTCTCGGCGTCGGCAGGATCACCGCTCCGGACGAAGTCGTCATCAAGCGGCTGAACCCGATCGAGGCGATCGGCGAAGGCGCATGGATGGTCTGGCGCATGTTGGCGCAGACCGCGCAGTATCTGGGGAATCTTTTCTCCGGACGGGCGTCGTCCGAGCACATCATGGGTCCGCTGGGGATATTCGATACCTCTGGCAAGGTTACACAGGGCGCACTTCAGGCATCGACATCCGCTGGCGACGCCATCGGCAATCTCGCGATCTCGCTGCTCGGATGGGCGGCGATGCTGTCGGTTGCCGTTGGCTTCGCCAACCTGTTGCCGATCCCGTCACTGGACGGCGGACAGCTCGTCCTGTGCGGGCTGGAGGCCGTCCGCCGCAGGCCGTTGAGCGACCGCAGCCAGGAAGTCGGCTTCAGTATTAGCGCCCTTATGATCTTGGGCCTTTTTGTGTTCGCCACATGGAACGACCTCCAACGGTTCAAGCTCCTTGAGTTCGTCGGAAGAATACTGTCTTAAAACCCGGCGCAGGGGAGCGCCGAAGTGATCGAGGGTTCTGCATGAAGCGCACGTTGCGTGATGTGATGGTCGGCGCCGTCACCGGTGTCGCCGCAGTTGGCGCTGGAGTGCTGTTGCCGCAACCGGCGATGGGACAGGAGGCGCAGCGACCGCAAGCGCAGCCTGAATCGCCTG